>Ga0184633_10000270_pt1 | contig 17654 bp, 12 predicted proteins | sample PLM31_170_b1_FD_133156 | JGI IMG/M metagenome (GOLD analysis project Ga0184633, IMG submission 133156) | Groundwater sediment microbial communities from an aquifer in East River, Colorado, USA - PLM3-1_170_b1 | ecosystem: Environmental > Terrestrial > Soil > Riparian zone | place: USA: East...
TCCTCGAGGCGCTGCGCTGGCTCGGGCTCGACTGGGACGAGGGGCCACCGACGCCTGGTTACCGGCAGACCGAGCGGCTGGAGATCTACAAGGCCCACGCTGAGCGCCTGCTGGTCGAGGGCAAGGCATTTCGCTGCGCCTGCCCGCCTGCGGAGCTGGAGACCGCGCGCCAGGTCGCTCAAGCCCGGGGGCAGACATTTCGCTACTCGGGAAGGTGCCGGGATGCCAATGTTCCCGCGGATGTCCCCCACGCGCTGCGTCTCAGGATTCCGCTCACGGGCCACACGGTTGTGCAGGACCTGATCCACGGGACGGTGACCTTCGACCACAGCCAGCTCGACGACTGGATTCTCGTCCGCACCGACGGCACCCCGACGTACAACTTCTGCGTGGTCGTGGATGACGTGACGATGAAGATCACCCACGTCATCCGCGGGAACGATCACCTTTCGAACACGCCCAAGCAGATCCTCTGCTACCAGGCCCTCGGGTATCCGTTCCCGGCCTTCGCCCATATCCCGATGGTCCTCGGCGAAGACCGGAGCCGGCTCTCCAAGCGCCACGGCGACACCTCCGTCCTCGACTTCAAGGAAAAGGGATTCCTCCCGGAGGCCATGGTGAACTACCTGGCGCGCCTGGGCTGGTCCCACGGCGATCAGGAGATCTTCTCCGGCGAGGAGCTGATCCGGCACTTCGACCTGGCCACGGTAGGGCGGGCCGGCGCCGTCTTCGATCGAGCCAAGCTCGAGTGGCTCGGGAACCACTGGATGAAGCAGCTGCCCCCGGAGCGGGTGGCCAGCGATCTTGTGCCGTTTCTGGAGAAGGCGCGGCTCTCGGTGCCCTCCGACCGGCAGTGGCTCGGGCGGGTGGCCGAGAGCCTGAAGGAGCGGGCCAAGACCTTCGCGGAGATGGTCGAGATCGGCGCGTTCTACTTTAAGGATCCCGCGGGCTACGATCCCCAGGGAACCTCGAAATTCTTTACTGCCGACGCTGTCCCTCGACTTAAGCTTTTGATCAGGCGCCTGGAGACTCACGAGCCGTTCGAGCCTCCCGCGCTGGAAACCCTGTACCGCGGCCTGGCCGCCGAACTCGGGCTCAAGCTCGTGGACCTGGCCCAGCTCACGCGGATCGCGCTGACGGGCAAGACCGTGAGCCCGCCGATCTTTCAGGCAGCGGCTCTCCTGGGGAAGGAGCGGACTCTGGCCCGCCTTAGAACTTGCCAGGCAGTGATCGAGGGGAAAGGATGAGGGGCTGACGCCGTGGTGATCCTGGCGCTCTTCGGCGGGATGGCGCTTCTCCTCTATGGGATCCAGCTCGTCGGCGAGGGGTTCCAGCGGGCGGCGGGCGGCCGGCTCCGCTACCTTCTCAGCCACCTGACCCGGAACCGCTTCGCCGCGGTCCTCTCGGGCGCGGCGGTCACGGGGATCATCCAGTCCTCATCGGCGACCACGGTGATGCTGATCGGCTTCGTCTCGGCGGGCCTCATTCCCTTCTCCCAGACCATGGGGGTGATCCTGGGGGCGGACATCGGCACCACATTCACCGTCCAGCTCATCGCCTTCAAGATCACCGACTACGCGCTCCTCCTCGTGAGCGTGGGGTTCAGCGTCATCTTCCTCGGCAGGCGGCGGGCGGTGAAGGACCTGGGAACGGCGCTCCTCGGCTTTGGCCTGATCTTCCTGGGGCTCAAGGTGATGGTGGACGGCATGGGACCGCTCAAATCGAGCGCCCTCGCCCAGCAGGTCCTCCTGACGCTGGCCGGCACCCCGCTGGCGGGGATTATCACGGCCGCGGTCTTCAGCGGTCTGGTTCACTCCTCCGCCGCTACTATCGGGCTCGCCATCACGCTGGCCGGCGAGGGGCTCCTCCCCCTGAGCGGCGCGGTTGCCATCGTGCTCGGCGCCAACATCGGTACCTGCGTGACCGCGCTGATGGCCTCGATCGGCGCGCGCACCGACGCCAAACGTGTCGCGGCGGCCCACATCGCCTTCAAGGTCCTCGGCGTCGCGCTGATCTTCCCGTTTATTGACCCCTTCACGCGTTGGATCGCAATCACGGCGAGCGACGTCGGCCGCCAGATCGCCAACGCCCACACCGTCTTCAACGTCGGCATCAGCGCGCTCTTCCTGCCGTTCCAGAGCCTCGCGGCGCGGCTGATCGTTGCCCTGGTCCCCGAGGAGGAGGAGGGCGACAACCCGTTCAAAACGCGCTACGTGGACGAGCGGTCCCTCGACCAGCCGGCGCTGGCCATCGGCCAGGCCACGCGCGAGGCCATGCGCATGGCCGACGTGGTGCAGGGGATGTTCCGGGACGCCATGACGGTGTTCCGAACGGACAGCCAGGAGTTGCTCGAGGACGTGGAGCGGCGGGACGACCAGGTGGACTACCTGGAGCGGGAGATCAAACTGTTCCTCACGCGCCTCGGGGGCGAGACCATGTCAGCCGACCTCTCCCGCCGGGAGGTCGCGCTCCTTACCTTCAACGGCAACCTGGAAAACATCGGCGACATCATTGACAAGAACCTGATGGATCTGGCCCGGAAAAAGACGTACCAGGGACGCCGCTTCTCCGAGGCGGGCGAGGCAGAAATCATCGAGTTCCACGCTCTCGTGGCCAAGAACCTTGAGCGGGCGATCGCGGCCTTCGCGGCCAACGACCGGACCCTGGCCCAGGAGGTGCTGGACCAGCGGCCGCTGGTTCGCCAGCGGGAGCGGGAGCTCCGCGAGTCCCACCTGGCCCGGTTGCGCGCGGGCTTGGCCGAATCCCTTGAGACCTCAGAGATCCACTTGGACGTCCTGACCAACCTAAAGCGCATCTCCTCCCACGTCACGGCCCTCGTCTTCCCCATCCTCGAAGAAGTCTAACGCCGACCCGATAACCGTCGCATCCCGGCGTTCTCGGTTGTCGCCGATCCTCACGTACAACCGCGTACGCTCCGGTCGGCTCTTCCCTCGGGCCTTGGGCTGCTCGATTCTCGGCCCGGCGCGGATCCAGGCTAACTCGCGGTTGACAAGCCCGATGCCGGGTGGGGATAATGGCCCCGCACCCGCACCCGGAGGCCGATCGTGCCCCAACGACTGCGAATTCTGTTCATCTCTCCGGAAGTGGAGCCCTTCGCCAAGACGGGTGGGCTTGCCGACGTGGCCGGCGCCCTTCCCAAGGCTCTGGCGCGGCTCGGCCATGACGTCCGCGTGTTGATGCCGAAGTTCCGGGGCGTGGAGCGTCACGCGGGGGCGCTCACTCCCGTCATCGCCCGCCTTCGAGTCCCGATCGGTGATCGGACCCAGGAGGGTGCGCTCCTCGAGGGGCGGATGGGCCAGGTTCCGATGTATTTCCTGGCCCAGGATCACTACTACGACCGCGATGGCCTCTACGGCACCCCCGAGGGAGACTTCTGGGACAACTGCGAGCGCTTCGTCTTTTTCTGCCGGGCGGCCGTGGAGGCGCTCCGCGTCCTCGGCTGGACGCCCCAGGTGATCCACGCCAACGACTGGCAGTCGGGGCTGGTGCCCGTGTACCTGGAAACGCTCTATCGTGACGACCCAGCACTCACCAAGATCGCGACTCTCTTCACGATCCACAATCTGGCCTACCAGGGCGTCTTCTGGCATTACGACATGCCGATGACCGGTCTGGGCTGGGATCTCTTGACGCCGGCGGGGATCGAGTTCTACGGGAAGATCAATTTCCTGAAGGGCGGACTCGCCTTCTCGGATCTCCTGAGCACCGTGAGCCGGACGTATGCCCGGGAGATCCAGACCCCGGAGTTCGGCTGCGGGCTCGAGGGCGTTCTCCAGGAGCGCAGCCCGGTTCTCCACGGCGTGGTCAACGGGATTGACTACGACGTCTGGAATCCGGCGAGCGATCCGGCGATTCCGAAGGGATACACGGCTCAGGACCTCCAGGGGAAGCGCGCGTGCAAGCTGGCCCTTCAGGGGGAGCTCGGGCTCGCCCAGGAGCCCGTCCCGCTCCTGGGCATGGTCACGCGCCTCGTGGAGCAGAAGGGACTCAACCTCGTCCTCGATGCCCTCCCCGGGCTCCTGGCCGAGGGAGTTCAGCTGGCACTGCTGGGCACCGGCGATCCGGCTCTGGAGCAGGCGTTCAGCCAGGCGGCCAGGGAGCACGCGGGGCGCGTCGCGGTGAGCCTCGGCTACGACGCGGCGCTGGCGCACCGGATCTACGCCGGTGCGGACTTTTTCCTCATGCCCTCCCGCTACGAGCCGTGTGGCCTCGGCCAGCTCATTAGCCTCCGGTACGGGACGATCCCCCTCGTGCGCTGGACCGGCGGCTTGGCGGATACCGTCATCGAATTCGATTCCGGGAAGCAGACCGGGACCGGCTTCGGCTTCGCCCCCTTTAGCCACGGCGCGCTCTTGGAGTGCGCCCGTCGGGCGCTCACGGTGTACCGCCAGCCGGGGCTCTGGACGCGGCTCATCCGGAACGCGATGGCGGCGGATTTCTCCTGGGAGGCCTCGGCGCGCGAGTACGTCTCGCTGTACCGGAAAGCCCTCAAGGCCGCCGCCCCATAAACGAGGATGAAGTCATGAAGAAAGTCGAAGCCATTATCAAACCGTTCAAGCTGGACGACGTCAAGGAAGCCCTCACCGAACTGGGCATCGTCGGGATGACGATCACCGAGGTCCGCGGCTTCGGCCGGCAGAAGGGGCATACCGAGCTCTACCGGGGGTCCGAGTACACCATCGATTTCCTCCCCAAGGTGAAGATCGAGGTGGTGGTGCCCGACAGCCTCGTGGACAAGGTCGTAAACACCATCTGCGCCGCGGCCAAGACCGGCTCCATCGGCGACGGGAAGGTCTTCGTCCTGCCGATCGCCGAGAGCTTGCGCATCCGGACCGGCGAACGCGGAGAGGCAGCTATCTGAAAAAGCGGCGCGAGGATGCCGTCGAGTCGGCGCTGCGCCGCGTTGGGAGTGGCGGCTGGTTCCTCGAGGCGCTGCCCGACGACCGCGAGGCGCTCGGTTTGCTCGCCTCGCTCGGCTTCAGCGACCCAACTACCGCCTTTGCCAACCTGCACAGCCTGACTCCCACCCCGCGTGACGCCGAACTTCTGGCGCCGGGCTTGCCTCGCCTCCTCCGAGCGCTGGCCGGGGCGCCCGACCCCGACATGGCGCTGAACAACCTGGAGCGCCTGGGGGCGGTGCTGGATCGGTCCACGTTCCTCACCACGCTCACCAGCCATCCGGGGGCCGCTCATCTCCTCGCAACGCTGGGAGGCGGGAGCCAGTTCCTGTCCGACACCCTCCGACGACACCCGACGTTCCTCCCGTGGTTGTTGGAACCGTCGGCAATGAGGCAGTGGGCGAAGGACGAGCTGGCTCAGGAGCTCGACCGGGACCTGGCTCCCTTCTCCCGTCCCCAGGCGCGCTGGAACGCGCTCCGCCGCTTCAAGTACCGCCACCTCCTGCGGATCGGGAGCCGCGACCTCCTGGGGGACGCGGACCTTACGGTCACCACCGAGGAGCTGTCGCGGCTCGCCGATGTCTGCCTCGATGCTGCCTGGCGGTTGGCCGACTCAACATTGCGCTCCCAGCATGGCGTCCCACGAACGGCGACAGGCGACGACGCGGGCCTCGCGGTTGTCGGGATGGGCAAGCTGGGCGGGGAGGAGCTCAACTACTCCTCCGATATTGATCTCATCTTTGTTTACTCGGAGGACGGCGAGACGTCCGGCGGCCCCGGTGGGACGCTCTCAAACGGCGAGTACTTCAGGCGGCTCGCCCGCGAGATCGTCGCCGCCCTCGAGGGCGTGACCGACGAGGGCTACGCGTTTCGCGTGGATCTCAGGCTCCGTCCCGAGGGACGGGTGGGGGCGCTGATCCTGTCGCTGGACGGCTATCGCGACTACTATGCCCGGCGCGCGGAGTTCTGGGAGCGTCAGGCGCTAATTAAAGCCCGCGCCTGTGCTGGCGATGAGGCTGTCGGCCGCAGGTTCCTCGAACTGATCCGTCCCTATGTCTATCAGCCGGGGATTGACCGGCGGATCCTCACCAAGGTTCGCGCCATGAAGAGCGAGATTGATCGCTCGCTCCGCGCCCGGGGACCCGGGAGGCGGGTGCACGAGCGCCTGAACGTCAAGCTGGGGACGGGCGGGATCCGGGAGGTGGAATTTCTGGTGCAAGCCCTCCAGCTGCTCTACGGCGGCGACGACCCCTGGCTTCGGGAGCGGAACACCCTCCGGGCGATCTTCCGCCTCGTCGAGCGCGGCTATCTGCCCCCCGCGCTGGGGCGCGTCCTGGGCCACGGCTACACCTATCTCCGCACCGCCGAGCACCGGCTCCAGATCCTCCACGAGTTTCAGACCCACACGCTCCCGGAGGAGCCCGGCGCCCTGGGCCAGCTCGCCCGGCGCATGGGGATCGCGTTGCCGGTTGGCCGCGCGGCCAAGCGCTTTCTCGCGGAGTACCGCGCCGTCACCCGCGACGTGCACCAGGCCTTCACCGCCTTTTTCCAGTCACCCGCGGGGGAAGAGCAGGCCCGGGTCCGTATCCCCTCGACCCAGGCTCTCCACGCCACGGGCTTCGCCGATCCGGAGCGGGCGCGGCAGAATCTCCGCCTGATCCTGGAGGGCCGCCCGCTCGTCCCCTATCCCGAGCCCATGGGCATGTCGCTCCGCCGGCTCTTCCCCGTCCTGCTGGACGCCCTGTGGCAGAGCCCGGACCCGGACGAAGGGCTCAACCAGTTCGAGCGGTTCGTCTCCGCCATGGGCCCGCGTGCCGGTTACCTGGAGCTCCTTGCCGACCGTCCCGACCTACTGCTGAACCTCGTCAAGCTCTGCTCCCGGGGCGAGCTGCTGACCCAGCTCCTGATCACGCAGCCCGAACTCCTCACGGGACTGGCGGATCCCACGCAGTTCAGGACGCCCAAGCGCGAGCCCGACTTTCGCCGCGCGCTGGCCCCGGTCCTGGCCCGGGCACTCGGCGCCGCGGATCGCAAGGACCGGCTGCGCCGCTTGAAACAGGCTGAAGAGCTCGGGATCACGTGGCGCTGGCTCCTGGGCGTGACGGACGTGGAGGGCTTCTCGCGTGAGCTGACGGCCTTGGCCGAGGCGGCGCTGACCGCCGCGTGGCTGTTGGCCGTCAACGCCGACGTGGAAAAATATGGTGTGCCGCGCGACTCTCAGGGCGGCTACATACCTGCCGTCATCGTGGCTCTTGGTAAACTCGGCGGCCGTGAGCTGACCGTCGGGTCGGATCTCGACCTCTTCGTCGTGTACGCTCCTGACGGGACCACCGACGGGGAAAAACGTATCGACGCCCACGTCTTCTACGACCGGGCGGTGGAGAGACTGTCAAGCCTTCTTGGTGACATCACCTCGGCCGGCACGGTCTTTCCCGTTGACCTGCGCCTCAGGCCGGGAAGCAAGGGCAGCGGCTTCGCCGCCAGCCTGGCAGCCTTCGAGCAGTACTATCGCGAGTGGTCGGACCTCTGGGAGCGTCAGACGCTGACGAAGGCTCGTCTGGTCGGGGGCGATCCCGTTCTCGGCGGACGGGTCCGGCGCCTGCTGAGGACACTCGTGTACGACCGCGGGCTCTCGTCCCCCGAGCTCAAGGAGATCAGGGAAGTCCGCCAGCGGATGGAGGTCGAGTTGGGGAAGGAGGCCCCGGGGCGGCAGCACGTGAAGTTCGGCCGCGGCGGGTTGGTGGACGTGGAGTTCCTCGCGCAGGCGCTCCAGCTGGCCCACGGAGGCGCCAAACCTGGGGTTCGCCGGGCCAATACCGTCTCAGCGCTCCGGGCTCTCTGCCGCGAGGGCATCCTCCCTGAACCGGAAGGCAACGCTCTGCTCGACAACTACGACTGGCTCCGGCGAGTGGCGGCGGCGCTCCGGCTTTTCGGTGGGCGTCCTGCCGACACGCTCGAAGCGGCTGGTCCAATGCCATCACGCGTCGCCAAGGCCCTCGACTATCCGGGGCGAGCCGAGCTGCTGGCCGATTATACCCGGCGTACTCAGGAGGTCCGCGCTATCTACGAGCGCGTGTTCTCGACATGACGGAGCGGTTGTTTGTCATCGACGGCCCGTCCCACCTCTACCGCGCCTACCACGCCATCGGCTACCTCTCCACCTCGCGGGGCGTGCCCAGCCACGCCGTCTTCGGCATGAGCACGATGCTCTGGAAGCTCCTGCGCGAGGAGCGGCCCGACTACATCGCCGTGGCCTGGGATGCCCCGGGCCCCACGTTCCGCCACGAGGCCTTCGAAGCGTACAAGATCCAGCGGCCCGGCATGCCGGCAGACCTGGCGCAGCAAATCCCCCACGTGAAGGCGCTCTTCGAGGCGCTCAGGATCCCATTTCTGGAAGTGCCCGGCTACGAGGCCGACGACATCTTCGGGACCCTGGTGGATCGCATGCGGGAGCTGCCCCTGGAGCTGGTCCTGGTCACGGGGGACAAGGACATGCTCCAGCTCGTCGGGCCCAAGGTGCAGGTGCTCTCGACGAATTCGAAGGGAGAGCGGGTGCTCTTCGGAGAAGACCAGGTGAGGGAGAAGTGGGAGGTCGAGCCGGCGCAGATCCCCGACCTCCTGGCGCTGATGGGCGACGCCATCGACAACATCCCGGGCGTGCCGGGCGTCGGGGAAAAGACGGCGGTCAAGCTGATCAGGCAGTTCGGCAGCGTGGAGCGCCTCTACCAGAACCTCCCGCTGGTGGCGGGCAAGCTGCGCGAAGCTCTCGCAACGAACCGGAAGCAACTGCTGCTGTCGCGTGAGCTGGCCACGGTAAGTACCCGCGTGCCATTGGCCCTGGACCTCGAGACCCTGCGCCGCCAGGAACCCGACTGGGAGCAGTTGCGCGCGCTCTGGACGGAGATGGAATTCTCAACCCTCCTCAAGCAGCTCCCCCAGCCCGTCGTTCAGGTCGAACGCGAACCCGTCCCCGTCCTCTCTTCACCGGAAGCGTTCGGTGCGTATTGTGGGTCCCTCTCCGCCACGACAGCGCTCGCCGTCGAATGGTGCGGGGCGGGAGGACCTCCCGATCCAATGCTGCGTGGTCTTGCCTTCTTCCACCCCGAAGTCGGCCCCGCCTTCTTCCCGTTGGTAGACCGGCTCCCGCCTCTCGACGGCCGCCTCATCATCGGCCATGACGTGAAGCTGGTCCTCGAGTGGGCGCTCCGCCGCAAGGAGGGTCCCATTCGCTTCGAGGACGGGGCCGTCGCCGCCTATCTCCTGAACCCGGCGCGCACCAGCTACCGGCTGGAGGAGCTCTGTCTCGAGGCGTTCGGCGAGGGCCCCCCTGCGGCGGGGGGAGTTGATGGCCCCGACCAGGCGATGGCCGCGCTTGCCGGGGAGCGGGCGCGCTGGATCTGGCGCTACTGGAAGCATGTTGGGGCACTCCTTGAAGAGGCCGCGCTCCGGTCGCTCTATGAGGAGGTCGAGCGGCCGCTGGCGTCGGTTCTGGCCCGCATGGAGCTCGCCGGCATCCGCGTCGCTCCCGAGGGCCTCCTAGCCTTCGCCAAGGAACTCGAGCGTGAGCTCGACAATCTCACTCGGGAGATCCACCGTCTTGCGGGTGAACCTTTCAACATCGGCTCTCCCAAGCAGCTGGCTCAGATCCTGTTTGAAAAGCTCAAGCTGCCGCCCGTGAAGCGCACGAAGACCGGCTACTCGACCGACGCCGACGTGCTCGCCGAGCTCGCCCTCGGCCACCCGCTCCCCGCCAAGATCCTCGAGTACCGGACCCTGGCCAAGCTCAAGTCCACGTACGCCGACACTCTTCCCGGGCTCATCCATCCCGCCACAGGCAGAATCCACACCTCCTTCAACCAGCTCGTGACCGCCACGGGGAGACTTTCGTCGTCTGAACCAAATTTGCAAAACATTCCGATCCGCAGCGAGCTGGGGCGGCGAATCCGTGAGGCCTTCGTTCCCGAGCCCGGATGGCGCTTCCTCGCCGCCGACTATTCGCAAATCGAACTCAGATTCCTCGCCCACCTTTCAGGCGAGGAGGCCTTGATCGAAGCCTTCCGGCGCGGCGAGGACATCCACACGCTGACGGCAATGGAGGTGTTCAAGGTTACGGTGGATGCTGTCACGCCTGAGATGCGGCGCGTGGCCAAAGGAATCGGATTCGGAATCATCTACGGGATTTCGGCCTTCGGCCTCTCCCGGGCCGCGGGGGTGGACCAGCGGGCGGCGCAGAGGTATCTGGATGACTACTTCACCCGCCATCCCAAGGTGAAGGCCTACCTGGACGCCACATTGGCCGAGGGCAGGGAAAAGGGCTACGTCACCACGCTCCTCGGCCGACGCCGTTATCTGCCCGAACTCATGTCAACCAACCCGAACGCGCGTGGCATGGCCGAGCGCATGGCCATGAACGCTCCCGTGCAGGGCTCGGCGGCGGACCTCATCAAGATCGCGATGGTGAGGATGGCCGAGGCGCTCACGACGAGGGGGCTCGGAAGCCGGATGCTTCTCCAGGTGCACGACGAGCTGCTCTTCGAGGCGCCCCAGGCCGAACTCGCCACCCTGGAGCGGCTGGCGCGCGAGATCATGGAGGGGGCGATGGCCCTTGCCGTGCCGCTGAAGGTGGACATCAAAACCGGCCTCACCTGGGCGGAGGTATGACCCTTATCCTTCCGCTCATTTTTGTAGCCACGGCATTCGTTGCAGAAGGGGAGACGGGCATTATCGAAGGATCTCTGAGCTATCCCGGCGAGGAAATTCCCGGAGAAATGCGGGTGTGCGCCGAGGATCTTATAACGAAGGAGCAGTACTGCACGGGGAAGCACATCAAGGGCAAGCAGTACAGGTACGGCCTGGGCTACCAGATCGAAGTCCCGGCGGGGCGGTATCATGTCTTTGCCACGACGGCCAGCCTGAAAGGCCACAAGGCTTACTATTCTGAATTTGTCAGATGCGGTTTGAGGGTTGACTGCGCGTCTCATGACCCGATTGTGGTAACGGTGGTCCGCGGCCACACCGTGGTCGGCATCGACCCGCATGATTGGTACAAGTGACAAGCGAGCGGTGGCCGATCGTCTTCAATGAAGGAACGAGAGGGTGAAGCTGAAAGGCCCCGGGAGCGGGTTGTGAGCGTTCGTAGATGAAGCCGCGGTTCCTCCTGGTGGGGCTGACGGGTGGCGTTGGGACCGGGAAGAGCATGGTCTCCCGGATGCTCCGCGATCTCGGCTGCCTGATCATTGACGCCGACCTGCTGGCACGGGAGGTCGTGGAGCCCGGCGAGCCGGCCTACGACAAGATCGTGGCCGAGTTCGGCAAGCAGATCCTCGAGACCGACGGCCAGATCGACCGGAAGAAGCTCGGGGCGCTGGTCTTCGCCGACCCCGCCAAGCGCAAGCGCCTGGAGGAGTTCACCCATCCGGAGATCCGGCAGCGTCAGGCCGGGATCCTGGCGGAGCTCTTGACGGAGGGGTTCGAGGGGCTCGTCATCTTCGACGCCGCGCTCCTCTTGGAGACGGGCGGAGCCAAGAATATGGACCGCGTTATCGTGGTGTACGCCAGCGAGGCGACCCAGTTGAGACGCCTCATGCTCCGGGACAACCTTTCCGAGGCGGAGGCGCGCGAAAAGATCCGGAGCCAGATGTCGCTATCCCTTAAGGTGAAGCAGGCCCACTACGTAGTGGACAACTCCGGGACCCGCGAGGAGACCGACCGCCGGGTCCGGGAAGTCCACCAAGCGCTGCTCGCCGATCTCGCCGCCCTCCAAGCAACCTCCTCGTGACCACCACCGGCCGCCGCCGGGCCTTCGGGCAACACTTCCTCCGAGATGCCAGCATTGCCCGGGCCATTGCGGACTTGGCGCGCCTGACCCGTGAAGACCTCTGCGTCGAGATCGGGCCGGGCGAGGGCGCGCTGACCTTCCTCCTGGCTGAGCGGGCCGGCCGGCTCCTCGGCCTCGAGGTTGACGGGGCCCTCTTCGAGGAACTTCGGCCCCGCCTGGCACCTCTTCCTCACGTCGAGATCCGCCAGGCTGACGCCCGCCGCTTTGATTATTCGACGCTGCCCGCCCTCAGGCCCTCGCCCGAGGGTCGGGTCGTGGTCGTCGGGAACCTTCCGTACAGCGCCTCTAAGGCGATCCTCGAGCGGCTCGTCGAGGCCCGCACCGCGGTCTCGGAGATGGTTCTGACGCTTCAGAAGGAAGTCGCCGAGCGGGTCGCGGCAGCGCCGGGCTCGAAACGCTACGGGTCGCTTTCGGTTCTGACCCAACTCTACTGCGCTGTCCGCCTCGCGCTGACGATCCCGCCCGGCGCCTTCAGGCCGCCGCCCAAGGTTGACTCCGCCGTCCTTCACCTCCGGGTTCTGGCGGCCCCGCGCGTGCCCGTGACGGATGAGCGAGGCTTTCAGCGGACTGTCAAGGCCGCGTTCGGACAGAGGCGGAAGACTCTGGCCAACGCCCTGGCGGGGGGCCTCCACTCGAGCGTCGCGGCGGCAAGGCAGTGGCTCGCCGCCGCCGGCATCGACCCGGCGCGTCGCGCCGAGACGCTTTCGCTTGAGGAGTTTTCCCGGCTAAATTCCTTCGCCCCTTGACACGCGGATGGTAAGATTGAGGCGCTCGAAACCGTAGGAGTTTAGCCCGCGTGAACGCCGCCTTGGATCCCGATCCCATCGCCCCCGCGACCGAGCCGTCAGTTCGCCTGATCCCCCTGGGCGGGCTGGGTGAAATCGGGCTGAACATGATGGTGGTGGAATCCGGCGACGACCTGATCGCCGTGGACTGCGGGGTCATGTTCCCGGACGACGAGATGCTAGGGATCGATCGGGTCATCCCGGATTTCGCCTATGTCCTCGGCAAGCGTGACGCCTTCAGGGCGGTGGTCCTCACCCACGGCCACGAGGACCACATCGGCGCCCTGCCGTATTTGCTTCGCGAGATCAGCGTCCCCATCTACGGGACTCCGTTGACTTTGGCGTTAGTCAAAGATCGCCTCGGCGAGCACGGCCTCGCGGAAAAAGCGGACCTCCGCCCCATGAAACCACGGGACGTGATCGAACTGGGGCCGTTCCGCGTCGAGGCAATTCGCGTCACCCACTCGATCGCGGACGGGATCGGCCTGGCCATTGACACGCCGGTCGGAACGATTGTTCACACCGGCGACTTCAAGCTCGACCCGAGCCCTGTTGACCGCGAGTACGCGGACTACCGGAAGTTCGCCGAGCTGGGCGAGCGGGGCGTCCTCTGCCTCTGCTCGGACTCGACCAACGTGGACCGGCCGGGCCACACGCGCTCGGAGACCGAGGTGGGCCAGGCCCTGGCTCAGCGGTTTGAGAAGGCCCGCGGCCGGATCATCCTGGCCACCTTCGCCTCGCACATCCACCGGATCCAACAGGTGCTGGATCTCGCCGTCCGGTTCGGTCGCAAGGTCGCGCTCCTGGGCATGAGCATGGTGGGGAACGTCCGGATCGCCGCCGAGCTGGGGTACCTCAAGGTCCCCGACGGCGTGCTGCTGCCGCTGGAAGAACTGGCGGAGCTTCCCGCCTCCCGCCAGGTCATCCTCTCGACCGGGAGCCAGGGCGAGGAGCACTCGGCTCTGGCCCTCATGGCCGCCGAGGAGCATAAGTCCGTCCAGGTCGAGCCCGGCGACCTCGTGATCCTCTCGGCCCGGATCATCCCGGGCAACGAGCGCGTGATCGGCCGGGTGATCAACGCCCTCTTCCGGCTGGGCGCCGAGGTCCTCTGGGAGGCCGTGGCCTTCGTCCACGTCTCGGGCCACGCGAGCCAGGAGGACCTCAAGCTCATGCTGAACCTGACGCGCCCGCGCTACTTCGTTCCGATCCACGGCGAGTACCGTCACCTCCTGATGCACGCGCGGCTCGCGGAGGGCCTCGGCATTCCCCGGGAGCGGATCTTCGTCATCGAGGACGGCCTGGGCATTGAGCTGACCAAGACGTCCGGGCGGGTGCTGGGCCGCTTTCCCGCCGGCCGGGTGCTCGTGGACGGCAAGGGGATCGGCGACGTCGGGGCGGTCGTCCTGCGTGATCGCCAGCTTCTCGCCCAGGACGGGATGGTCGTGGTGGCGCTGACGGTGGACAAGAGCACCGGTGAGCTGCTGGCCGGCCCGGAGATCGCCTCCCGCGGCTTCGTCTATGTGAAGGAGTCCGAGGAGGTGCTCGAAGAGGTCAAAGCGACGATCCGCGCGGCGCTGGCTGAGCGGGAGCCGGCGATCCCGGTGGACCGGGAGCTCCTGGGCTCGCTCGTGAGGAGCGCGGTCCGGCGGTTCATCAACCAGCGCTTCCAGCGGAAACCCGTGGTCCTCCCGGTGATCCTGGAAGTGTGATGGCAAGAGCACTGGCCAGGAATAGCAGGGCACATACGGGGAGATGGGTGCGTGAAGTCAGAGGCATCCTCGCCCTGGCCCTCGCCGCGTTCACTGCCTTCGCGCTGGCGATCTTCGATCCGCGCCTCAGTCCCGGAGACCAGGTGAGCCCCGTCGGCCCTTTGGGGGTCTGGCTCGGCTGGGCGGTCTTCTGGGCCTTCGGCTACGCGGGCTATCTCTTTCCGCTGATCCTGGCCTTCTATGGAGTCAGCGCCTTCTTCCGCCAGCGACTCGGCGTCCGCTGGCCCGCCCTGACCGGCTTGGCGTGTCTCCTCGTGTCCTTCACGGGGCTCCTGGCCCGCGCCTCGGAGGTTCGGGTTCCGAGGGGCGGCGCGTTCGGGTGGGGCGTGGTCGAGCTGCTCCGCCTCTCGGTGGGAGAGGCCGGCGCGCTGCTCGTGCTGCTCGCGGCGATCCCCGTCGGCGTGCTTTTTCTGACCCGGGCCTCCTACGCGGCGCTCCTCAGCGTTCTGAGAGAGTGGCTTTCGACGCTGTTCAAGCCGATGCCGGCGGCTCCCAAGGCCGACCTGCGTCAGGCCGAGCCTTCGGTGGCTTCGCCGGTGCCCGTCGCCCAGACGGAGGCGGCGCTCGAGCCGCCCCCGCCGCCCATCGTTTTCGAACTGCCGAAGCCCAGGCCGGGGCTGGCCGAGCGTGGACTGGCCTGGCAGGAAACCTTCGACTTCGGCAAGGGCGGCCGGCCGGCGTTCCAGCTTCCGCCCATCGGGCTCCTCAAAGTGCTCCCCGCCTCGGAGCTCCGGCGCACGCGCGAAGAGCTCCAGGCCAACGCGGATACCCTGAGGAAGAAGCTCCAGGACTTCGGCGTCGAGGGGCGAATCGTCCAGGTGAACCCCGGTCCCGTCATCACCTCCTACGAGTTCGAGCCCGCGCCGGGAATCAAGGTCAGCCAGGTGGTGAACCTGGCCGACGACCTGGCGCTGGCGATGAAGACGGCGTCGGTCCGCATCGTGGGGCCGATTCCGGGGCGAGGGACCGTGGCCGTGGAGGTCCCTAATCCTGAAATGGCCGCGGTCTATCTGCGCGAGATCCTCGTCTCCCACGAGTTCGTCGAGTCGAAAGGGAAGCTCCCGCTGGCTCTCGGCAAGGACGTGATCGGCACGCCCTACGTCGCCGACCTCACCCAGATGCCCCATCTGCTCATCGCGGGGGCCACCGGCAGCGGGAAGAGCGTGGGCCTCAACGCGACGATCTGTTCGATCCTCTATAAGGCGACGCCGGCCGAGGTGCGCTTCCTGATGATTGATCCCAAACGCCTGGAGCTGGGGATCTACGAAGGGATCCCCCACCTGATGGCGCCGGTGGTCACGGACGCCCGCGAGGCCTCGGCGCGCCTCAAGTGGATCGTGGGGAAGATGGACGAGCGCTACAAGCTCTTTGCCGCCCGGCAGGTGCGGAACATCGAGAGCTACAACCGCGAGGCCGAGGCGGACGAGCGGCTCCCATACTGGGTGGTCATCGTGGACGAGCTGGCCGACCTGATGATGGCCTCCGCCGGCGAGGTTCAGAACTCGCTGGTGCGCCTGGCCCAGGTGGCGCGCGCCGTCGGCATCCATCTGATCATCGCCACCCAGCGCCCGTCGGTGGATGTGATCACCGGGCTCATCAAGGCCAACTTCCCCGCGCGGATCGCCTTCCAGGTCGCTTCCAAGGTGGACTCGCGCACCGTGCTGGACGGCAACGGCGCCGAGACGCTGCTCGGGCGCGGCGACATGCTCTTCGTCCCGCCGGGAGCCTCGCGCCCGGTCCGCATTCACGGGTCGTGGGTGGCGGAGGAGGAGACCAAGGCGCTGTGCGATTTCCTCCGGAAGCAGGGGACCGCGGTGTACGAAGAGGTGGAGCTGCCGGTTGCCGAGGCGGGCGGCGAGGCAGCGGCGGTGGCGGAGCGCGACGAGATCTACTGGGATGCCGTGCAGCTCGTCATCTCCCAGCGCCAGGGCTCCATCTCATTTCTCCAGCGGCGGCTCAGGCTCGGCTACCCCAAAGCCGCCCGGTTCATTGACATGATGGAGCAGGACCGCATCATCGGTCCGGGCGACGGCGCCAAGCCCCGGGAGGTGCTGGTCGGCCCGGATTTCCTCGCCCGACGAGCAAAGTGATCCGTGGCCAACGTCCTGTGGCTCGCTCTGGCCGTTCTCGTGTTGATCCTCCCGTCCCCTTCGGCAGCAGCTCGGCCTCTCGAGGAGGTGGTGGCGGGAGTCGAAGGGGCCTACGCGCGGGTCGCCGATCTCAGAGCCGATTTCACCCAGGAGGCGTTCAACCGGAGCCTGGCGCAAACCATCACGGCAGAGGGGACCGTTTACCTCAAGCGGCCGGGGAAGATGCGGTGGGAGTACCGGACGCCCTCTCCCCAGCAGATCGTCTCCGACGGCCACTCGCTCTGGGTGTACACGCCGGACCTGAATCAGGTTAACGTGGGCGAGGCGCCGCGCGCGCTGGCGGGGCCGGCCGGGAGCTTCCTCGCGGGGTTGGGAAAGGTGAGGGAGGAGTTCACCGTCCGCTATCTGAACCCCGCGGCCAAGACGGACGCGGCGGGCAACCCCGTGCTCGATCTCACCCCCAAGCGTCCCACCCCGGTGCTGACGCGGCTAATTCTCACGGTGGATGGGAACGACTTCCTTGTGAGGAAGGCGGTCCTTTACGATCAGTTCGAAAATACGGTCACGATGCTCTTTACGCGGATCACCGTCAACTCAGGCCTGGCGGACCGGCTCTTCACCTTTACGCCTCCCAAGGGCGTGGCCGTGGTCCCGCTGGAACCCATGAGGTAGTGCCGGTATGGCGCAGGAGAATTCCTTCGACATCGCCTGCAAGCTGGACATGCAGGAAGTGGCCAACGCGCTCGACCAGACGAGGCGGGAGATCGCCACGCGCTACGACCTCAAGGGCTCGAAGTGCGAGGTGACGCTGGAGAAGACTGATCTCACGGTGCTCGCCCCCGACGAGATGAAGCTCAAGGCGGTGCTGGACATCCTCCAATCCAAGCTCCACCGCCGCGGCGTGCCCCTCAAAGCGCTCTCGTACGGCAAGGTGGAGCAGGCCGCGGGGAGCGTCCTCCGCCAGAAGATCGCGCTCCAGCAGGGGATCCCGATCGACAAGGCCCGGGAGATCGTGAAGCTGATGAAGGAGACCAAGCTGAAGGTCCAGGCGGCGATCCAGGAGGACCAGGTCCGGGTGTCGGGCAAGAACCGGGACGACCTCCAGGGGATCATCGCCATGCTGCGCGAGAAGGACTTCGGCATCGCGCTTCAGTTCATCAACTACCGGTCCGTCTGACCGCTAACCGCCTCCTCTCACCTGTATCCTCTCCCCTGGGGGGGGAGAGGGCGGGGTCAGGGGGCATCCCCCGTCA
>Ga0184633_10000271_pt1 | contig 17616 bp, 20 predicted proteins | sample PLM31_170_b1_FD_133156 | JGI IMG/M metagenome (GOLD analysis project Ga0184633, IMG submission 133156) | Groundwater sediment microbial communities from an aquifer in East River, Colorado, USA - PLM3-1_170_b1 | ecosystem: Environmental > Terrestrial > Soil > Riparian zone | place: USA: East...
ACGTATGGATGAAGCGGTCACTTGGAGATGTTCTCCCGGATTACCTCAACTCTCCTTTGACGGAAAGGGACGCTAAGGCTGTCGCGAATGTGACTCGTTTCCATGGGGTTGGCGCGGGACGGGTCCGAGCACTGGCAGACGCTGACTCCGCAGCGAAGATGAGTGCCGCCTTCCAAGAGTGCTACCGCGTCCGGCGCGACGATGGCGTGCTCACGATCATGTTCACGCATAAGCGATGTTCCAGGTGTTCCACGTCCTCGCGATTCGCGTGGAACGGAGTTCCGTCTTCACCGAAGGCCTTTTCCGGAATCGGTATCTCATCCTCGCCGTGGTGCTCACCATGGCGCTCCAGATCCTCGTGATCTATGCCTTGCCCCTCCAGGCCGCGTTCCGAACCGTCTCCTTGCCGCTATGGGACCTCCTGTGGATCACGCTGATCGGCAGCAGCGTCTTCTTTGCGGTGGAGTTCGAGAAGTGGCTGAGGAGGCGCCACGAGCGGTGATCCTAGTCGACGGGGCTCACGGGGAGGGAGGCGGCCAGATTGTCCGAGCTTCCGTGGCCCTCGCCGCTCTGACCCATCAGGACTGTCGGATCGAGGACATCCGGGCCGGCCGGCAGAACCCCGGCTTGGCGGCCCAGCATGTCGCCGCGATTCGGGCCGTGGCCGCCCTCTCCTCCGCGGAAGTCGACGGGCTCGATGTCGGCTCGCGCACGATCGTATTCCGACCGGGGGACCTGAAGGCAGGCTCCCACGCGATCGATGTCGGGACCGCAGGGAGTGTGACCCTCGTCCTCCAGGCGGCTCTCCCGGTCGCCCTCGCCGCCCCGTCTGCGGTGAGTCTTCGGTTGACCGGGGGGACGGACGTACCATGGTCCCCGCCCCTGGACTACGTCGCCCGGATTTTTCTTCCTCTCCTGCGGCGATGCGGTGCGCGGGTCGACCTGATCCTCCAACGACGCGGGTACTACCCGCGGGGCGGAGGCGTCGTCGAGGTTAGCGTGTCGCCCGGGACCGTCTGGCGGCCCTTCCGCATAGAGGAACCCGGCGGACTCCGGACGATTCGAGGGATTGCGCATGCATCGAATCTGCGGGAGGACATTCCAAAGCGCATGAAACACGCCGCGATGCGTCGCCTCCACGGTCGGGGGGATGTGAAGATCGAGGAGCGCGTCTACAAGGGGGCCGAGGCCGTGGGACAGGGAGGCGCCTTCGTCCTATGGGCGGAGACGGACGGGACCCTCCTCGGAGCCGATTCCCTCGCCGCCCGGGACAAGTCGTCCGAACGGATCGGGGAAGAGGCCGCGTCCGGTCTGATCGCGGAACTTGACGCGGGGTCGTCCCTGGACATCCACGCCGCGGATCAGCTCCTCCTCTATCTCGGGCAGGCCTCCGAGGAATCTGCGTTCCGCGTGCGCGAGGCGAGCGGCCACATCAGGACGATGGCTTGGTTGCTGGAACAGTTCTTGGATCGAAAAGTCACCATCGAACCGCAGGGGACCCTGTATCGGGTCGAAGTTGAGGCGAGGAAGGGCTAGCCGTACATGTTGGGTCGCGCGGGTTCGCTGCTCGGTTTCTTCGCGACCTCGGTCTGGTGGTGGATGTTCTTTAGTTGCATCTCGATCCGCTCCGCTTCCTCGTACAGCGGGCGGGCGTCGAGCTCCGTGTGGAGGAGCAGTTTGTCGATCACTTCGATTGCCCGAGCCGCGGCCCGCGCGTCCGGATAGTCTGGGTGGGCCTCGCTGAGCAACGTGATCACGTCGAAGTCCCGCTTGCGCCCCTCGTTCAGGAGGACGCCCGCGACGCCCGTGATCACGCCTTCCTCGAAGACCGTGATGCCGTTCTTGCGGATCATGTCCATCGCCTTGTCCGTCGAGCCGATCCCATAGACCTCGACCTGGCGATCGCCATCGTCCTCGCGGGAATCCACGATTAGGCCTTCCGGACAGACGAGGAGGTTGCATCGGGCATCCTGCGCCCAGTCGAGGACGGTCGCCGCGATTCCTTTGATGAGGTTCGGCGGCGGCTGGAATTCGGAGATGAAGACGACGATCTGGTCCCGGTCGTCCATTTTGGGACCGGCGTAAATGCGGACCGGGTTCATCGGTTGGCCGTCACGGACCAGGGCGACGGTCGGGAAGTACACGGAATCCATGATCCCGATCTGGGTCAGGTTCAGCGCGTTGATCAGGTAGTTCGCGACGATCGAGCTGACGAGGCCCACGCTCGGGAACCCGTCAATCACGGTCGCCCCGCGGACGTCCATCCGCTTGAGCTCGTAAATCTGGATGCCGTCCATCGGCGCCCGCGGACCATCTCGGGAAGGTTACTTAAAGATGCGCGGCACGAGTCTGCGGCTTGAGAACACATCACTCCATAGGGAGGATCTCGTGCGTGTTGACAAACTCCACGCCTCCGCGACGGAGCATGACTCCGACGGAACAGTATTTCTCGGAAGAGAGATCGATCGCCCGCTTGACCGAATTTTCCGAAATGCCGGTTCCGCGGACCCGGTAGTGGAGTCGAATTTTCGTGAACAGCCTTGGCGGTCCCTTCGCCCGCTCCGCCTCTGCGTCAATCTCGAGCGACGTGAACGGAACGCGTTCCTTCCGCAGGATCATGACGACGTCCGAGGCCGTGCACGCCATCGCGGCGAGGAGGACGCCTTGCATCGGGCTCGGGCCTCGTCGGGACTCCGCCTCGCCGCCATCGAAGAGAATCTCATGCCCTTCGTCCGCCTTCGCCCGAAAGCGCATCGCGTCCACGTGGACCAGGTGGGCCTTCATGACGTTCGCCGGCAGAAGCACGTCGCCCCTGTGGATGAACTTCGCCCGGAACCCGCAAAGTTGTTATTCGACCCGCCCATCGGATGCCCGTGCGACCCCGCGTGATCATCAATGCCGCGATGAGCGTCGATGGGAAGATCGCACTCTCCGGTGGGAAGGCGGTCCGGCTGAGCAACGAGGAGGACCTGCGTCGGGTCCACCGCCTCCGGGCCGAGGTCGATGCGATTCTCGTCGGGGTTGGAACGGTCCTGATGGACGATCCGAAGCTCACCCTGAAAGCGGAATACGTGAAAGGTCGGAACCCCCTGCGGGTCGTCCTCGATTCCGACGGCAAGATACCGGAGAATGCCCACGTCCTCGACGGCACGGCCCCGACGTTGATCGTGACCTCCGAGGAATCGACTCGCGATTTCCCGCGGGTTGAGGTCTTGCGCTGTGGCAAGGACGAGGTGGATCTCGCGCTCCTGCTTGACCGTCTCGCCTCGCGAGGAATCAAGACCGTCCTCGTGGAAGGTGGGAGTACCGTGATCTGGTCCTTCCTCCGGCATCGCCTCGCGGACGAGTTGAAGGTCTTCATCAGCAGCCGGGTCCTCGGCGGGCACTCGGCCCCGACCCTCGCGGGCGGACTCGGGGCCGCATCCCTCGAGGATTCGATCCGTCTTCGGTTGGAGCGGACCGAGCGCCTCGGAGATGGGATCCTCCTGGAGTACTCGGTGGTCCGGTGAAACTCCTTTGCGATCACATGCTCGGGAGCCTCGCCCGTTGGCTCCGGTTCATGGGGTACGACACCGCCTATCCGGAACCGGGTCCGGATCGGGCCCTCATCGAGCGGGTTCGATTGGAAGACCGGATCCTCCTGACCCGGGACAAGGAGCTCGCGGGCCGGGTCTCCGGCGCGGTCCAGATTCGGTCCGATGAACTCGAGGAGCAGATCCGCGAGGTCGCAAAGGTTCTCCTCCTCCGACTCATCGATCCGCTGTCCCGCTGCTCCCTCTGCAACGAGGTGCTGGTGCCCGCATCCCTCGAGGAAGTGAGGGATCTCGTGCCTGACGGGGTGCGCTCGCGGCATCAGGTATTCTGGCGTTGTCCCTCCTGTCGCCGCGTGTATTGGCAGGGGAGTCACTGGGACAAGATGATCGCGCGTCTGCGCGATCTCGACCTTCCGCGAACGGCGTAAATCGACGTTCCCGTGAGAAAATTCGCGCGAGAGAGAAACCCTCATAAGCCGAATCGAAAATGGGGTGGGGGTCTAGCAGATGGAAGGGTCCCTCGTCCTCGAGGACGGAACCGCGGTCCGGGGGTCCTTTTTCGGGGCTCGGCGTCGGATCCTCGGAGAACTGGTTTTTAACACGAACATGACGGGCTACACGGAAGCCCTCACGGATCCCTCGTACCGCGGCCAAATCCTGATGATGACGTACCCGCTGATCGGTAACTACGGCGTCGATCCCGGGGCGATGGAGTCGGAGACGATTCAACCGACGGGGTTCGTCGTGAAGGAAGCGTGTGCCGCGCCGAGCCACCCGCGGAGCGCCTTCGGCATCGGGGACTTCCTGAAACGACACGAGACGCCCGCGATCGAGGGCGTGGACACCCGCGCCCTCACAATCCGGATTCGTTCGAAGGGGACGATGAAGGCCGCTCTCGTGCCGGCGAGCGAGGACGTGGACGCCGTCGTGCGGGAGGTCCGCAAGTCGCCCCATCCGGACACGCGAAACCTCGTCGCCGAGGTGAGTTGCCGGACCGTGGAACGATATCCCGGCGTCGGGAAGCGTACGATCGTCGTGGTTGACTGCGGTGTGAAGCGAAACATCCTCCGCGAGGTGCAGCGGTACGCGGATGTGGTGCGCGTGCCCTACGATGCCACCGCGGACGAGATCCTCGCGCAGAAGCCGGACGGGGTGATCTTGTCGAACGGTCCTGGGGATCCCGCGCACCCGGATATCGTCGCGACGTCCGTCCGGACCGCGCGGGAGCTCGCGGGCCGCGTCCCCCTCCTCGGTATCTGCCTCGGCCATCAGCTTCTGGCCCTCGCCTTCGGCGGCAAAACGTTCAAGTTGAAGTTCGGGCACCGCGGCGGCAACCAACCCGTGAAGGACCTTCGGTCGGGCAGGGTCCACATCACTTCCCAGAACCACGGCTTCGCGGTCGACGCGGAGTCCCTCCCGGGCGAGTTCGAGGTGACCCATGTGAACCTGAACGATCGCACGGTCGAGGGGATGGCCCACCGCGAGCTGCCGATTTTCTCCGTCCAATACCATCCGGAGGCCCGGCCCGGGCCCTGGGACAACGCGTACATCTTCCGGGATTTCGTCGCGAAGCTCAAGGGGGCGTAGGCCGGAGGATAGGGGTGGGGCGATGCCCAAGCGCGAGGACGTGAAGACCGCGATGGTGATCGGCTCCGGACCGATCGTCATCGGTCAGGCGGCGGAGTTCGACTACTCCGGCTCCCAGGCCTGCCGCTCCCTTCGCGAGGAGGGTGTCCGGGTCGTCCTCGTGAACAGCAATCCCGCGACGATCCAGACGGATCCGGAGACGGCGGATGCGGTCTACGTGGAGCCCCTGACGGTCCCGTTCCTCGAGAAAGTGATCGCGAAGGAACGGCCCCAAGGCATCCTGAGCGGCATGGGCGGACAGACCGCCCTGAACCTGTGCAGCGAACTCGCGGAAGCGGGCATTCTGGATCGCTACGCGGTCGAACTCCTCGGGACGAAGATGGAAGCGATCACCGCGGGGGAGAACCGGGAGCGGTTCGCGGCCCTCATGCGCACGATCGGCGAGCCGATCCCGCGGAGCCGAGCCGTTTCCGACGTTTCGACTGCGGCCGCCTTCGTCGAGGAGACGGGCTATCCCGTCATCGTTCGCGCCGCGTACACGCTCGGGGGCAGCGGAAGCGGCGTCGCGCACTCGCCCGAGGAACTTGACCGGATCATCGGCCTCGGCCTTGCCTACTCCCGCATCAGGCAGGTCCTGGTCGAGGAGTCCGTCCTCGGCTGGAAGGAATTCGAGTATGAGGTGATGCGGGATGGGGCGGACAACTGCATCATGATCTGCAACATGGAGAACCTGGACCCGATGGGGATCCACACCGGGGAGTCGATCGTCGTCGCGCCCGCGCAGACCCTGAGTGACTCAGACCACCAGACCCTCCGGTCCGCAGCCCTTCGGATCATCCGCGCCCTGGGAGTGGAAGGAGGGTGCAACATCCAGTTCGCGGTCCATCCGGAGACCGGCGAGTACCGGGTGATCGAGGTGAACCCGCGCGTGTCCCGGTCCTCCGCCCTCGCCTCAAAGGCGACCGGCTATCCGATCGCCCGCATCGCGGCGAAGATTGCAATCGGCCTTCACCTCGACGAGATCCCGAATCCCGTGACCGGGAAGACCCTCGCCTCCTTCGAGCCCACCTTGGACTACATCGTCACGAAAATCCCGCGTTGGCCGTTCGACAAATTTCCGACGGTGGATCGACGGATCGGCACGTCGATGAAGAGCACCGGAGAGGTCATGGCGATTGGACGGACGTTCGAAGAGTCCCTCCTCAAGGCCGTCCGTTCGTTGGAGATCGATCGGGTCGGCCTCGAGCCCGGTTCCTGGTCCGACGACGAACTCATCAACGAATTGCGGGAGCCGACGGACGAGCGGCTCTTCGCCGTCGCGGAGGGCGTGCGAAGGGGTCTCCCGATGGAGAAGCTCGCCGCCCTGACGGCCTGGGATCCGTTCTTCATCGCGAAAATCCGGCATATCGTTGAGATCGAATCGCGCCTCCGGAAGGCGCGAAGTTCGCGGAGCGTCCTCGCTGAGGCCAAACGGTTCGGTTTCGCGGACGAGTCGATCGCGGCCCTTGTCGGAAAGAAGGAGGAGACCGTCCGCCGGAACCGGCCCCGGGTCGCGTACAAGATGGTCGACACGTGCGCGGGCGAGTTCGAGGCCCGGACACCGTACTTCTATTCCACGTACGAACCCAGTGGAGAAGCCCAGCGGCTAACGGGGCGCAAGGTCCTCATCGTGGGGAGCGGGCCGATCCGAATCGGCCAGGGGGTCGAGTTCGACTACTGTTGCGTCCAGGGGATCCTCGCGTTGCGCGAGGAGGGCGTCTCCGCGATCATCGCGAACAACAATCCCGAGACCGTCTCGACGGACTTCGACATCTCGACGCGCCTGTACTTCGAACCCCTCCTGCTCGAAGACGTCCTGAACATCATCGAGGCGGAGAAGCCGGAAGGCGTGATCGTCCAATTCGGCGGACAAACCTCGATCAATCTCGCGATGCCTCTGGCCCGCGCCCTCGCCCAGCGGCGCTCCAGGACGCGGATCCTCGGCACACCTCCCGCGTCGATCGATCTCGCAGAGGATCGCCGAAAGTTTGCGGCCCTCATGCAGCGCCTTCGGATCCGACAGCCCGAGGCGGCGTCCGGATACAGCTTCGAGGAGGTGAGGGAGGTCGCGGCCCGGATCGGATATCCGGTCCTCGTCCGACCGTCGTACGTCCTCGGCGGCCGCGGGATGGAGATCGTGCACAGCGAGGAGGACCTCGCCCGATTCATGGAGACCGCGGTACGCATCTCGAAAGAGCATCCCGTCCTGGTCGACCGCTACCTGTCCCACGCGACCGAGATCGATGTGGACGTCGTGGCGGACGGGAAGGATGTCTTCATCGGCGGCATCCAGGAGCATATCGAGGAGGCGGGCATCCACTCCGGAGATGCGGCTTGCGTCCTCCCCGCGCAGACGCTGTCCGAGGCGGTCCTCGACGACATCCGCAAGATCACGCGGAAGATCTCCAAGGCCCTGGACATCGTCGGCCTGATGAACCTCCAGCTCGCGGTGAAGGACGACGCGGTGTACGTCCTCGAGGCGAATCCCCGCGCGAGCCGGACGATCCCTTACGTCTCGAAGGCGATCGGGGTCTCCCTCGCCAAGGTCGCGACGAAAGTCATGCTCGGTCAGTCCCTGCGCAGCCTGGGTCTCCTCGGGGAGGCTCAGATCGATCACGTCGCGGTGAAGGCCCCGGTGTTCCCGTTCCAGCGCCTGCCTGGCGTGGACACGATCCTCGGGCCGGAGATGAAGAGCACGGGCGAGGTCATGGGGATCGACCGGTCCCTCGGCCGCGCCTATTACAAAGCGATGCTCGCCGCGGGAAACGAGCTACCGACCGAAGGCTCCGTCTACATGACCGTGCGGGACGAGGACAAGCCTGCGATCCTTCCCGTCGCCGCACGTCTCACCCGGCTCGGCCTCCGGATCTATGCGACCCGCGGGACCGCGCAGTTCCTCCGGGAACACGGCGTCGACGCGACGACTGTGTACCGGATCAGCGAGAACCTGTCTCCGGACGCCCTCGGGCTCATGCGCCGGGGGGAGATCCGCCTCGTGATCAACACCCCGACGAACTCGACAGGGGCGCGGCGGGACGGGTACATGATGCGTCGGCTCGCGGTCGACCTGAACATCCCGTTCATCGCGACGATCCAGGCGGCCGAAGCCGCGGTCCAGGCCATCGAGGAAGCCCGGTCCGGAGATCTCGCGGTCGTCCCCCTCCAGGAATACGGCCGGGCCGCGCGGCAGAAGAGGTCAAAGCTTTAGCCGGGCCCGAGGATGGTCGTGCTCGTGCGGGCGATCCAACTTGCCGGTCCGGCGGTACTGATCGCGGGATTGGTCACCCTCGCCCTCGCGGTCGCGCGGGGGGAGGCGAGTCTGTACCTTATCGTGGTGATCCCCGTGGTCGTCGGTACGGGGCCTCTCGCCTTCCTGGGTATTCTTCTCGTCTTCGCCGGATTCATCCTGACCTTCCTCCTTTGGTCCGTCGGCCGGCCGCAATCGATCCCGGAGCCGGTCGAAGGGCCCGCCCTCGCGCCGGCCGAGGCTCCACCGGCCCGTCGATGGGGCGGGGTCGTATTCCTCGGTCCCATCCCGCTCGTCTTCGGATCGGACCCGCAGATGACCCGGATGATGCTCGTCCTCGGTGCAATCCTGTTTCTTGCGCTCCTCGGCCTCACGATTGCGCTTCTCCTTGCCTGACGCCTTTTTATCAAATCGCGGATATCCGGCGGCACGATCATGAAAATCCTGGTCACGGATGGACTCGACCCGGGCGCGCTCGCGATTCTGCGCAAGGCCAACGAGGTGGATGTTCGCGAATTCGATGCGAAAGGTCTCTTTGTGGCCATCCCGGACTATCACGCTCTGATCGTCCGGAGCCGGACAAAAGTTACGAAAGAGGTCCTCGCCCAAGGAACCCAGCTCAAGGTCGTGGGCCGCGCAGGAGTCGGGGTGGATAACATCGATGTCCAAGAGGCGACCGCCCGCAAGATTGTCGTCGTCAACGCCCCAACCGCGAGCACGGTGAGCGTCGCGGAACTCGCGATCGGCCACATGGTCTCTCTCCTCCGGCATCTCCCAGAGGCCGACCTGTCCGTTAGGGCCGGGAAATGGGAGAAGGCAAGGTTCGGGGGGCGCGAGCTGTTCGGGAAGACCCTCGGGCTCCTGGGCTCTGGGCGGATTGGCGCCGAGGTCGCGAAGCGCGCCCAGGCGTTCGGGATGGAGGTGATCGCATACGATCCCTATCTCACGCGCTCGACGGCAGACGGTCTCAGGATTCGCCTCGTGGACCAGGACCGCCTCTTTCGGGATGCGGACGTCCTGAGCGTCCATGCTGCGCTCACCGCCGAGACACGAGGGCTCATCGGTGCGTCCCAGCTGGCTAAGATGAAGCGGGACGCTATCCTCGTGAACTGCGCCCGCGGCGAAGTCGTGGACGAAGGGGCGCTCGCCGAGGCCCTACGATCCGGGAAGATTGGAGGCGCCGCGATCGATGTGTTCTCCAAGGAGCCGCCGGTGGGAAGCCCCGTCCTGAGCGCTCCGAACACCGTCTTCACGCCGCATCTTGGGGCATCGACCGCGGAGGGACAGGCGAGGGCGGGGGCCATCGTTGCCGAACAGGTAATGAAGGTCCTGAACGGCCAGCGACCCGACTTCGTCGCGAACCCGGATGTCTACGGCTGATTCGCGAGGGATCGCGCCGCGTCCCGGAGGTCCATCTTGTGCACGCGTCCGTAGTCCCGGATCTCTGCGATGATTGCGACGTATTCCGCGAAGCTTCCCCCGAGCTTGCGGACCGCACGACCGAGGGCTTTCTCGAACGCCTCGTTGTGGCGGGAACGCAGCGCCTCTTTCAGGACTGCCGAACGAGTCGGGGAAGACGTCAACGAGGGCACCTGGGGGACCGCGTCCTCGACCGGGTCTCAGGTCCCGTTCTCACAGACCTTCAGGAAGTTCTGGAAAATGTCCGAGCCGAACTGGGTGTGCTCCACCTCGGGGTGGAACTGAAGGCCGAAGAGGGGTCGGTCCCGATGCCGCATCGCCTGGATGTCGCAATTCGGGGAACTGGCCAGCGCCACAAAGCCCTTCGGCAGGACCGTGACCTCGTCGTTGTGCGATTCCCAGACCTCGAACCGATCCGGGAGACCTTGGAAGAGGACGTCCGGTTGGTGGACCTTCACAAACGACTTACCAAACTCCGGGACCTTCGCGGGAGCCGCGGCGCCTCCGAGGTGGGTCGCCATGAACTGGTGGCCGGCGCAGATTCCCAGGATTGGCCCATCGAACGTATCGATGTACTCCCCGTTCCTCCCCATCTTCTCCGGGTCGATTCCGACGCTGGCCGCGCCGCCCGACAGGACGAGGCCGTCGAGGTCTCTGAGTTCCGACACGGGGGAATCGTTCGGGACGATCTTCGTGTCGACGCCGAGGTACTTCAGGACCCGCCACTCCCGGTGCGTCCATTGACCTCCGTTATCGACGACGTAGACCCGCATGGTTCTCCCGTAGCGGCCGGATGGCAAAAAGGTTTCTCCGGGCCCTGGGCCGTCACTCCCACTCGATCGTCGCGGGTGGCTTGTTCGAGACGTCGTAGACGACGCGGTTGATCCCCTTCACCTCGTTCGTGATACGTATCGAGATTCGATCGAGGACTTCGTGGGGGATCTTCGAGTACATCGCCGTCATTCCGTCGATCGAGTCGACGGCCCGGACCCCGATTGTGGGTCCGTAGACCCGGATGTCCCCATGGACGCCGACCGTCTGGACGGGAAGCAGGACGGCGAAGTACTGCCAGGGCAGAGGGAAACGGCCATCCTTTGCGGCAACCTCGATCTCCTCCTCCACAATCGCGGATGCCTCGCGGACCAGAGTTATCTTCTCCGGCGTGACCTCTCCGATCACACGAACGGCCAAGCCAGGCCCCGGGAACGGTTGTCGTTCCGCGACGCGGACGCCGAGGGCTCGGGCGACCGCCCGGACTTCGTCCTTGTAGATGTCCCTCAAGGGCTCCACGAGTTTCAGCTTCATGTTCGCGGGCAGGCCGGCCACGTTGTGGTGGGTCTTGATGCGGTCCCGGAGTTGGCCGCCACTCTCAATCCAGTCCGGCGCGATCGTCCCCTGGACGAGGTAGTCCGCGCCGAACGCCTTCCCCTCCCGTTCGAACAGTTCGATGAACTTGTTCCCGATGATCATCCGCTTCTTCTCGGGGTCCGCGACTCCGCGTAGGGGGGCGAAGAACTCATCGGCGGCGCGCAGGATGCGATGGTTGACGCGGAGTTCCTTCAGAGTCCGGGCGACTTCATCCGTCTCTCCCTCGCGCATGAACCCGGTGTCGACATAGACGGCGAGGAGCCCATGTCCCAAGGCGCGGCTCGCGAGGACCGCGGCGGTCGTGCTGTCGACTCCACCGGAGCAGGCGATGATCGCCTTCCCCGGTACCGCCGTACGGATCGCCTCGATCTGTTCGGCGATGAACGCCTTCGCGTCGAATGTCATTCGCCCAGCGTCCGCGAATCCTCGAGGACCCATTTCTTCATCGCATCGCGGTGGTCCTTCAGTTTCTCCGCGAGCCGCTCGTTTCCGAGGGCTAGGATCTCCACCGCCAGGATCGCCGCATTCTCCCCGCGGTCGAGACCGACCGCGGCGACGGGGACTCCGGGTGGCATTTGCGACACGCTGAGGATCGCGTCCAGGTTGACCTTCCCGCTCACCGGCACGCCGATCACAGGCTTCGTCGTGTGGGCCGCAATGACCCCTGGGAGGGCAGCCGAAAGGCCCGCAATCGCGATGAAGATCTTGGCCGGCGTATTCCGGATATGGTCCCGGAGCAGGTCCGGCGTGCGGTGCGCGGAGGCGACCACCATTTCGTGCTCGACGCCGAATTCCTCTAGGATGGAGCTCGCCTTCTTCCCGACCTCCGCATCCGTCTTGGAACCAAGGACGATGAGGACTTCGACGGCCATCGCGTGGGGCAAGGAAAGCGCTGGGATAAAGGCTTACGCCATCCGCCGCACACTGGGCGCCGCAGTCCCGTCGCCTAACTCTTCATGATGGCGAGCAGGAAGAGCCCGATGGCCGCCGCGGCACCGATGATTGCCGCGAGGATCACGCCAATCGACTGGATGATGATCACGAAGAGCTCCACATTCACTTGGTAGGGGCCCGCGAACCAGCCCCAGAGGACCCCCACGACCAAGCCACCCACAAGCAGACCGACCCCGATCTTCCGACTCTTCCCGCTCCCGAAATACGCGGTAAACGCGCCCGTGATCACCAGGAACAGGCCGAACGTCAGCAGCAGAATCGTCAAGAACGTCGACCAAACAAACGCATCGAACACGGCCATATGCTTTCCCTCAGAACTTGATCCCTGTCAGGGTCTTCGTGTCGATGACTCCCGCAATGGAGCGGATCTTGTCAACGACAACCTGACCAAGGACATTGAAATCTTCCGCCTCGATCTTCGCGATGAGATCGTATTCGCCGAAGAGCGGGTGGAGCTCCACGATTTCCTTGACTTTGAGGAGCTCATTGTAGACCTCGTGCTCCTTAGCTGGAGCGGTACTAATGAGCACGAACCCGATAGCCATCCCTGGTCACCGCGCTGGAAATCGACTTACACAATATAACCCTTTCGTACCGTTCACATCGTTGTCCTCACACGGCTTTTTCTCCATTAGAATGGGGCATATTGTCGCGCGCGACGGAGCGCCTGCGGCCACGTCGGCAGGTGCGTTTGGGTACCCCTTGCCTCGACGACAAAACTTGCGACGGTTGATCCGAGGATCCCGCAGCGCCGCAGGTCGAACTCTCGCGAGAGGCCCGCGTAAAATCCGGCGCGGTACGCGTCGCCGGCCCCCGTCACGTCCACGATTCGCGCCGGCCGAACGCGAGGGATCCGAATTCGTTCACCGCGCGTGTACACCGTGCTGCCCTTCGATCCCCTCGTGGCGACGACGACGGACGCAAACTTCAGTAATCCCTCCGTCGAGGGCACGCGAGCGAATCGTTTCGCCTGGGTGATCTCCGCTTCGTTGCCGAAGAAGTAGGTGGACCGCCGTAGCAGCTTCTGAAAGAGGGTCGGCGTGTACACGTAGTGGATTTCCTGCGACGGGTCGAACCCAATCGTCCGATCGAGTTCCGCGGCGAGATTCGCAATTCGCGTGTAGTACTCGGGACGCCCGGTCCCCAGGTGGACGAGTTCCGATTCGCGCACGCTGTACCCGAGGATTGGGAGTTTCGCGGCTTCCTTCATCGGTCCCTGATCGATGACCGCCATCTGGTTTCCCTTGGGGTCCGAGAAGACCCATACGGTCGGCGTGGTGGTCCCGCGGACGGCCCGCAAGTCTCGAAGATCGACTCCCTCCCGTCGAAGCGCATCGCGATAGTCTAACGGGAAGTCGTCTCCCACGAAGGATGCCAGCGCCGTCTTTACCCCGAGTCGCGAGGCCGCGCGTGCGAGGTTTCCGGCCGTTCCGCCGAAGTACCGGCGGCGATCGACGATCTCGATGGACGTGTTCCGCCTCGGAAGGTGCCGCAGGGTGATGATCTGGTCCATCGCGACGTGCCCGAATGCCGCGAGATAGTTCCTCACGCCATCTCCCTCAGCCTCCGTTGCACATCTGCGAAGCGCTCGAACGGGATGTATTCGATTTCTTCCTGATCGCACAGCTGGGCCAGCTCCGCCTTCGCGAAGAGGAGGTCCGCTTCGATCGCCGGGCAGAGGTCGGAGTGGCCGTCTCCCACATAGGCGATTGGATGTCCTTGGGTCCGCAGCTCGAATAGACGGAGGAGCTTGCACGTCCCACACAACGTGCATGTCGCGTCCGCCCAGGGATACTCGATGCGGATTCTTCCTTCCTCGAACACGGCATGGTTCGTGCGGACCGGGACTTCAAGGTGCCACTTTCGCATCAGGTGCCGGACGTAGAAGTCTAGCCCCTCGCTGACGATCTCCAAGCGGATTCCGCGGCCCTTACAGAAGGCGGCGAAGTCCCGGAAGCTTTCATCCAGCTCCACATGCGCGTCCACGAAGCGGAGCACGTCCACCTGCTTTGCCCGGAGAAGCGCGAACTGTCGGGCCAACGTCTCCCGCGTGCCGATCTTGCGAGCTCGGTGGAGTTCCTCGATTTCCCACCAGGAAGCGGGCGCGAATTCCTCGAGGATCGCCTCCGCGACATCCGTCTGCGTGATCGTGCCGTCGAAGTCCGTCAGGACCGCGAGATGGGACGGCATCGATGGTCCGCCTTCGCCGTCGTCACGTTCCTTCGCGCCACGATTCGAGATAGGCGCGTTGGGCCTTCGTCTGCCGATCCGTTCGGATGCCCAGGCTGCGCAGCTTCAGTCGAGCGACTTTCAGATCGAGTGTCTGGGGGACCGGATAGACCCTGGGTTTCAGGCGGCCCGCATGTTCGGCAAGGTAGCCTGCGGACACGGCCTGGATCGCGAAACTCATGTCCATGATCTCGATCGGGTGGCCTTGACCCGCCGCGATGTTCACGAGCCGGCCTTCCGCGAGCAGATGAATCCGCTTTCCATTTGGGAGCACGTACTCGTCCACAAACTCCCGGACCTTTCGCTTCTCCTTCGCGGTTTTTTCCAGATCTGCCCGCGAGATCTCGTTGTCGAAATGGCCCGCGTTCGCCAGGACCACGCGGTCTTTGAGGCCCGGGAAGTGCGTCGCGGTCACGATGTCCTTGCAGCCGGTCGCGGACACGATGAAATCGGCGATCCGCGAGGCCGTCCGCATCGGGAGGACCTCGAAGCCGTCCATGGACGCCTCGATCGCCTTCACGGGATCGACCTCCGTGACTACGACCCGAGCGCCCATCCCGCGGGCTCGCATCGCGATCCCGCGGCCCGTCCATCCGTACCCCGCGACGACGAACGTCCGGCCCGCGATCAGCAGATTCGTCGCGTTCATCACCCCGTCGATCGTGCTCTGTCCCGTCCCGTATCGGTTGTCGAACAGGTGTTTCATCTGCGCGTCGTTCACGTCGATGATCGGGAATCGCAAAGCGCCGTCGCGTTCCATCGCCCGGAGTCGTATGACGCCTGTCGTCGTCTCCTCGTTGGCTCCGCGGACGCCGGCGAGCAGTTCCGTACGCTTCGTGTGAAGGAGGGACACGAGATCCGCCCCATCGTCGATGACAAGGTCTGGCTTCAGATCGAGGACCTTGTGAAGGTTTGCGTAGTACTCCTCCGTCGATTCCCATTTCTTCGCGTAGACTTCGAGGCCGTAGACCTCCGTGAGGGCGGCCGCCACGCTGTCATCCGTCGACAGCGGATTGCACGATGCGAGTCGGACCTTCGCGCCCGCCTCTTGGAGGGAGAGGGCGAGGACGCCCGTCTTCGCTTCGACGTGGAGCGCCATCCCGATCCGGAGGCCGCGCAGGGTCTTCTTCCGCTTCAGTTCATCGCGGATCACCGCGAGGACCGGCATATGGTCCCTCGCCCACTCGACCCGGCGGGCTCCCCGCTCGTCGAGTTCCGACATCAGAGTGCCGATGCCCCGGACTCGATTTCAGCCTTCCGGTGGCAACCTAGCGTCCGGTGTTTCGGCGGCCGCGTCTATCGTGGTGTCTCGTCCCCGCGGACCGGCTTCGGCGGGTCGACGACGGTCACCCTTTGAGGCCCCGGGGTGGCCGGGAGCACATCCTGGACCGTAAATCCTCGGAGGAGTCGCTTCAGGATTGGCGGCGTGCACAGCGTTGTCGTGAGGGCCATGACGACGAGGGCGGAGTACATGTTCGCATCGATGATGCCGGCCGCGAGACCGACCTGAGCGAGCAGGAGTTCCATCATTCCCCGGGCGTTCAGCCCGACTCCGAGGGCGAGCAACGGCGAGCCCCGGAAGCCCGCGACGTAGCCACCCATGATTCCCCCAACCAATTTCCCGAAAAAAGCGACTGCGGTGACGGCGACGATGATTGGCCAGGCCCCGAACGTGACGGAGAACTTCAGGCCCACGAAAGCGAAGAAGATCGGCGCAAACAGCCCGAACGTGATGGACGAGGCCGCGTTGCGGACCCGACTGAACTGGACGGGACCGAGTAGCTGCGGCGTGATGAGGATGCCACCGTAGAACGCCCCGACGGCGAAGTGGATTCCCAGGAATTCGGCGGCAGCTCCGAGTCCGAGGGCTGTGCCGATGCAGACCGCAAAGGAAGCCTCCTGGCCCCGGAGTTTCCCGACGAACCGCTGCATGTAGGATTCGGAATTGCGGCCCAGGCGCGCGGTCTGCTTGAGCACGGTGGCTGCTGCGAACACGAGGCCGACGAACAGGATGTTCTTCAGGACGATGAAGCCGGTCATCCCCGCCTCGGGGACCGCGGCACCGACCGCGGTGAATTGCACAACGAGGCCGAGCATCGCGAACGCCACCAGGTCGTTCACGAGGGCGACCGAGACGATGGCCCGTCCGAGCCTGCTGTTCAACAGGTTCAGGTCCATCAGGATGCGAACGCTCACCGGGAGGGCCGTGACCGCCAGGGCCGTCCCGAGGAACAGGCACTGCGGGAACGTCATCCCCAAGGCGGAGCCGAGGCTGTATCCGAGGGTGAACGGGAGGAAGAACTCGACTAACGCGACGATCATGCTTCGTTCCTTGAACGACCGCCGCAAGCCCTCGCGACCCAGCTCGATCCCGGCGAGCAGGACAAGGATGAAGACCCCGAGGTCCGCGACGACATCCAGGGAAGCGCCCAGGGCCGTGGTCGGATCCGGATCGACCCAGCGCAGGACCATCGGACCGAGGAGGATCCCCGCGAGGACTTCGCCGATCATCGGCGACTGATGGAGCCTCTCCATCACCTCGCCGGCTGCCCGGGCCGAGACAAAGATAAGCAGCAGGGCGAGAATGAGGTCCACGGGTCCACCGACCTGGGGCGGATTCTACGCGGCCAAGCGCTATTTATTCATTCGGGAGCGGTTATCCTTGGCGCGAGCCTCACGATGACTTTGAAGGACAAGCTGCGCATCGGAACCAGCGGCTGGGGATACGACGACTGGCTCGGCGGCTTCTATCCGCCGAATACGCCGAAGTCCGACTACCTGAAGCTCTACTCGAAGGTGTTCGACTGCGTCGAGGTCGACTCCTCTTTCTACCGGACGCCGGGTCCTGCGATCGCGAAGGACTGGTACCGGTCGACGCCCGCCGAATTCCTGTTCGCGATGAAGATGCCGCGGCGGATCACCCACGAGAAGAAGCTGAAGAACGTGACGGAGAATCTCGGCTGGTTCTATGCCACGGCGAAGGAGCTCCGGGAAAAGTGCGGCCCCCTCGTCGCGCAGCTTCCGCCGTCCATCAAGTTCGACCCCCATTGGACCCTAATGCAGGAGTTCGTCCGAGCTCTGGACGTAGACCACTTTCCCCACGCGATCGAGTTTCGACACAAGTCGTGGTTCCGTGAGGACGTCTACAAACTGCTGCGGGATCGGAATGTGACGATGGTCTGGTCCGAGAACCAGTACCTTCGGACCCCGAGCGATCTCACGTCGGACCAGGCCTACCTG
>Ga0184633_10000273_pt1 | contig 17584 bp, 15 predicted proteins | sample PLM31_170_b1_FD_133156 | JGI IMG/M metagenome (GOLD analysis project Ga0184633, IMG submission 133156) | Groundwater sediment microbial communities from an aquifer in East River, Colorado, USA - PLM3-1_170_b1 | ecosystem: Environmental > Terrestrial > Soil > Riparian zone | place: USA: East...
CGTTTAAGGCAAAGCAGGCGCTCTCGCCGAGGGTGGCGATGGTGAGCCCCGCCAGGATCGGGCCGACGACGCGAGAGAGGTTGAACTGCATCGAGTTCAAGGCGATCGCGTTCGTCAGGTCTTCGCGCCCGACGAGATCCAGGAAAAGGGACTGGTGCGACGGGGTCGTCAGGGCGTTCGCGACGCCGTTCACGATCGCCACCCCGGCGATCAGGGGAACGCTCGCGAACCCGAAGCCGGCCGCCGCGGCAAGGAGGAGCGCGCAGGCCATCTGCGTCGCCTGCGTCGCGAGGAGGAGCTTGCGGCGGTCCCGCCGGTCCGCGGCGACACCGGCGAGCGGAGCCAGGAGGAGGCTCGGTATGGATCCCGCGAAGGCCACGAGGCCGAGCTGAAAAGCGGACCCGGAGAGGTCGAGCACGAGCCACCCCTGGGCGACAGTCTGCATCCATCCGCCGACGTTCGAGAAGAAGAGCCCGATCCAGTAGCGGCGGAAGTGCGCATGGGCGAGCGACGCGAACATTCCCCTGCGCGGGACCTCGGCGCCGCGCGGCGGAGCGAGGCCGAGGTTCGGCCCCACGCGTTTCAAGAACGCCGGATGCGTCTCGGACGATTCGCGAGGAAGGCCTGGCTTCGTCTCTTCGCTCAGGCGGCCACCTTCGGGCAAGAGCCCGTCCTCGTAACGTCCTGCTGCGCGCCGGCGATTCTCTCGCTGCGAGCGGAATGCTCGACAAACCTCTTGTGCGGCGTAGCTTTGCTACGCCTCCGCGCGGTTTGTCTGCGCTCCCGCTCTCGCTTCGGCCTCGCCGCGCTCGCGACGGACATTACTCGGACGGGCTCCTCCGGCGGGAGAGGAGCGACCAGGCCAGAGAGAGAAGCAGGAGCGCGAGATTGACCGCGATCCCGGCCAGGACGGGATCGCGGCCGAAGGCGGCGCGCGGGAAGAAGCGGCCAAGGACGGCGACCGCGCCTCCCGCCACCATGGCCGCGAGCGCGCCGGAAGGTTTCGGGGCGAGGCGGCCCGGCAGGAACGCAAAGAGCACCGGCAGGATGAGCGCCGCGGCGAAGATCGAGTAGCCGAGCTTCAGGACCTCGACGACGTTCCGGTCGAGGAGGAGCGCGACCGCGAGGCCGAGCGCGCCGTATGCGGGGGCAAGCACGCGGGCGAGGAACACCGGCCGGCGGCCCTCGGCAGGCGACGGAAAGAGGTCGCGCGCCGTCACCGCCGTGGCGGTCAGGAGCACCGTGTCCGCGGAGGTCTGCATCGTCGCGACGAGAGAAACGAGGACTAAGGAAGCAAGCGCCGGGGGAGCGAAACCCTTGATCGCTTCGGGGAGGGCGAGCCCTGCCGGAACGGGCGGGAGGGCCTTGCGGGCGGCGAGCGCGATCGCGGCGACGGCGAGGCCGAACAGGACTTTGGAGAGCGCGGCCAGAAGCGCCGCGCGCCGCGCCGTCCTCTCATCGCGGCAGGAGAGAAGCTTGGAATAGACGTCGCTTCCCACCAGGTGCGGGAACCCGGCCAGCACGAGGAGCGCGAATACCTCCCGAGCGGGAAGGCCCGGCGCCGTCGGAAAGCTCCACGCCTCCCGCGGGAGCCCCGTCAGCCCACCGGCGCCCTGGAGAGCGCAAACGAGCGCGATCCCGAGGATACCAACGACCATCAAGCCATACTGAAGCAGGTCCGTGCGCGCCACGGCAAAGTGCCCGCCGAGCGCCGTGTACGCCACAAAGACGGCCGTGGCGCCCGCGATCGCGGGGAGCGCGGAGAGGCCCAGGGCCGCGGTCAGGACGACCTGCGTCGCCGTGACGAGAAGCGCGAACCACACGATCTCCGAGATGAGGACAAGGACCGCCGCCGCCCTCCGCGCCGCCGGTCCGTAGTAGCGCCCGATGATCTCGGGGAGTGTGAATGCTCCCTCGCGCCGCACGCGCCGCGCCAGGAGGAGCCCGAGGCCGAGCAGGCCCAGCGCTCCCGCGAAATCGAGCCAGAGCCCCGCGACCCCGTGCGTGTAGACGAGGGCCGCGAGCGCGATCGTGGTCGAGCCGCCGGTCGTCAGCGACGCTAAGCCGATGAAGCCCCAGAAGGTCGTCAGGGACCGGTCGGCGAGGAAGAACGAAGCCGCGTCGCGCTCCGCTCGTTTTCGCCAGAGGAGGCCCGTCGCGAGCACGCCGGCGAGATAGACCGCGAGAAAGAAGAGGGTCAGGATCGGCACGCGGGGATTATTGTGCAGCGAGGGCGAGCCAGCCGACGAGCGCCGCGAGCTTCTGATCCTGGGTCCACGGAGGGCCGATGGATCGGCCTAACTCATTGACGCCGCGCCGCAGCTCGTCTGCGGGGATGCGCAGGTCGGCCGCCGCACGGGCGAAGAGCTCCTTCTCCCGAACTCGGGTGACGGGAAGGCCGTGCTGCTCTGCCGCATGCGTGAGCGCGTCGCGAAACAGTTCGCCATCCGCCGTGTGTATCAGAGCGTGTGAGGCAAGGATGGATGCGAGCGCGGGTAAGGGGCGTCCCGAGGCGAGGAGCAGGCCGCAGCCGACGACTTCGTATCCCCCTTTTCGCAGGTCCGCGATCACAGCGCGGAATGCTCTCCGGGCGAGTCGTTTCGCCGTGCCGGCGCAGCGCTCGACGGTCTCCTCGGCCTCTTTGAAGGCCAGGCCTTCGGCTGCGTGGTACGGCTGCTTCGATCCCGGAATCTCTGGATCGGCGAGCTCGATGCGGCGCCGGTCGATCACGACGGGAGAGCCTGGCCTCCCGCCGAGGGCCACGAGCGCCACCCATCCGGAGTGCGCCCGCAAGCCGAGCGCAGCGTATTTCGTTGCCGCGACCGGAGGAGACTTCCGCTGACGTTTCATCGCTACGGCGTCAGGCGATCAGACCCTTTTCGCCGCCTCGCGCGCGACCGCTTCGAAGAGAAGTGTCCCGAGAGCGAGCGCGCGCTCATCCAGGTCGAAGGAGGGGGAGTGGTGGGCCCGGTGCTCTCCCTCCGGTGCCGAGCCGACGAAGAAAAAGCACCCCGGCACCCGGTCGAGAAAAACGGAGAAGTCCTCTCCCCCGAGCGTGCGCGTGTCCGTCTCGACGTTCTCCTCTCCGAGGAGCCGCGCCGCGGTCTCGATGACGAGGTCGGCCATGGCTCGGTCGTTGACGGTCGCGTGGTTGATGCGGCGGTAGTCGAGGCGCGCCGTCACGCCCGCGGCGGCGGCGGTGCCCGAGACGATCCTCTCGATCTTCTCGGGCAGAGCCTTGCCGGTCGCCTCCGTGAACGAGCGCGCCGTGCCCGTCATCCGGACGGAGGAGGGAATCACGTTGAACGCCGTGCCGCCGTGAATCGCGCCGATCGTGACGACCGCGGAGTCGAGCGGCGAGATCTCGCGCGAGACGACGCTCTGGATCGCTTCGACCATCCGCGCCGAGGCCACGATTGGGTCCGCGGTCTCGTGCGGGGAGGCGCCGTGCCCGCCCTTCCCTTCGACCTCGATCGAGAACTCGTCCACCGCCGCCATGAGCGCGCCGCGGTTGACGCCGATTTTGCCCAGGGAAAGCTGGTTCCAGAGGTGAAGGCCAAAGGCGGCCGTGACTCCCTCGAGCGCGCCGTCGGCGAGAACGGCCAGCGCGCCGCCCGCGGTCTCTTCGGCCGGTTGGAAGAGGAAGCGAAAGGCCCCGTTCGCTGGAGACCGCGCCAGCCGCGCGGCCACCGCGAGGCCAATCGCGACATGCCCGTCGTGCCCGCAGGCGTGCATCCTTCCGGGCGATTGGGACGCGTAGGGCGTTCCGTTCGACTCCGTGACCGGGAGCGCGTCCATGTCGGCGCGCAGGAGAATGCGCCCGCCTTCTGATCCGTGGTCGGCGGCAACGCCCGTCTTCCCGAGGCCACGCCTCGGCGCGAGACCGAGCGCTGCGAGCCTCTCGGAGACGACGCCCGCCGTCCGCTTCTCTTCGAACGCCAGCTCCGGATGCCGGTGGAGATCGCGCCGCGTCTCGACGAGCATCCGGAACTCCTGGTCGGGGAATTCCTGGAGGAGCTTCTGGAGACGATCGCCTGCCACATACCGATTATCCCCGCATTAATATTCCCCCATGACGCCGCTCTACGCCGCCGCGCTCGACCGTTACATGCATGAGCTCCTTCCCGTCCGCGACGTGGTGCGCGCGGAGATGGAGAGGGAGGCCGAGAAGCGCGACATCCCGATCGTGGGTCCGGCTGTTGCTGCGCTCCTGGAGATTCTGGCGGTCTCGATCGGCGCGAAACGCGTCTTCGAGCTGGGGAGCGCGATCGGCTACTCGACGGTCGCCTTCGCGCGCGCCGTCGGCCCAGAGGGGAAAGTCTTCTACACAGACGGCGACGAAAAGAACGCGCGCGAAGCGGCGGGCTATCTGACGCGCCTCGGACTCATGGACCGGGTAGAGATGAAGATCGGGGAAGCGGTGGCCTCTCTGGAAGCCACTCCCGGGCAGTTCGATGTCGTCTTCCTGGACATCGATAAGGACGGCTACCCGCGGGCGCTGGAGACGGCGGCGCCGCGTGTGCGACCGGGAGGCTATTTGCTGGCTGACAACACGCTTTGGTCCGGACGGGTCGCGGACCGCGACGTGCGCGACGCGGCGACCGAGGGAATTCGCGAGTTCAACCGCAGACTCTTCGCCCGCGCGGACTTCCGGGCGGTGATCGTTCCCCTGCGCGATGGGGTCGCGATCGCCCGAAAAGAGGAGTGATGGCTGCGGGCGGCCGCGAGGGTCTGACCGAGCGATTCCGCCGTTTCGCCGGCGGAACGGACCTGGATCTCTTCGAGGGGGCGCTCCTCGTCTCGGAGCTCATCGATCCCTCCGAGGACATCGCGGCGGCACGCGCTCGGGTCGCGAAGCTGGGGCGCGGCGTCGAGGAGGGGCGCGGCCGGGGAGAAGCGCCGCTCGACGCGCTGCGCGCCGTCCTCTTCTCCAAGGAAGGCTTCCGCGGCGACACGGAGTCCTACGACGATCCTGCCAACTCTTCCGTGGCGCGCGTCCTCTCGTCGAGGCGAGGGCTGCCGATCACGCTTTCGATCGTGACGCTCGAGGTTGGCCGGCGCGCGGGCCTGCTTCTCTCCGGGATCGGCCTTCCCGGGCATTTCGTCGTCGGGGGCCCGGATCTGCCCGAAGGGACTTTCCTGGACCCGTTCGATGGAGGCGTCCTCTGCGACGAAGAGGCACTCTCCCGCCGCGTCGGTGCCCTCTTCGGCGTGGACATGGACCTACCTCCAGAGGCCTTCCTTCCCGACGCGTCGCAGGCGATCCTGACGCGAGTCCTTTTCAACCTGCGGCGCTCTTACGAGAGGCGGGACCGCTTCGAGGAGGCCATGGCCGCTCTGGAGTGGGCGGAGCTCCTGGATCCCGAAGAGAAGGGTTTCCTGCGCGAGCGGGGGCTCCTGCTCTTGAAGAGCGGCCGCTCGGAGGAGGCGCTCTTGGCGCTCGAATCGTACGTCGCCTCCGGGAGCGGCGAGGACCGGGAGGCCGTCGCCAAGCTGGTCGCGGTCGTGAAGGAGCAGGCCTCCTCCGGAATGGAGCTCGTCCGGCCGGTCGAGAAGAGGATCTTCACGCTCGGAGAGGCGCGGAGCCTCCTCACCCGAGTGAAAGAGCTGACCTCGGAGGCGGCGTTCCGCTATGCGCGCCTGGGCGAAGGGGCCGGCGAGATTGAGGAGGAGCGGCAGGAGATCGTGCGCAGCTGGGCGAAGGAGATCCTCGCTTTGGGCTGCGAGATCAAGGGCCTCTGGCTCGTGGACTTCGACTCCGGCGCAGGGTATTACTGCTGGAAGTACCCCGAGCCTTCTCTCGACCACTTCCACAGCTACGAGGAGGGCTTTGCGGGGCGGCTGCCGCTGCAGTAAGTCGCCGGTTGCGACCTGGCGGGAAAGGGATCAATTCCTACTTAGCTCGAACGGATATGATGGCCCGACGGGCCGGAAGGCTCTGATGTGTCAGGACGTCGCCAAGACCTCGACTATGACTTCGAGTGATACGCCCAACCGGACGGCCGGGTCGGGGCAGAGTAGCACGTGAGCTCTGGCGCGGGAAAACCGACTGAACCGCCCGGGATCTCGGGGCGTCTTTCGGAGACTCCGCTCTTTGTCGTCGTCCGGCGAATCCAGCGCGCCCAGCTCTCCGGGACGCTCTCGGTCATTCGCGGGGACCAGGTCCGCCAGCTGGTCTTCGAAAACGGAGAACTGTATGCGGCAAGGTCCTCCCGCGAAGAGCATCGGATCGGCGCCACGCTGGTTCGCTGGGGCTACATATCCGAACGGGATCTCGAGGACGCGCTGAAGAATCAGCAGGAAACCCATCAACGGATCGACCGCATCCTCGTCGAGAGGGGGCTCGTCACTCGCGTCGTGGTCGATAGCGAAGCCCGCCGCCAGATGGAGCAGATCGTCTTTTCCACACTATCGTGGCCGGACGGGACCTTCCACTTCGAGGCGGACACGGGGCCCGTCGAGCTGGACGTTCCCATTTCGCTCTCTCAGGAGATGATCATCGAAGGAATCCGGCGCATCCCGGAGAGCGAGCAGTTCTTGGAGCTGCTCGGGGATCTCTCCGGCGTCCCGACTCTCACCCGAGATCCCATGTCCTCCGGTTCGCTGCGACTCCTGCGGGACGCGGTCGGTTTGGTCTCGCACATAGATGGCAAGGCCAGCCTGCGCGAGCTCCTGGACTCGAGCTCGGTTCCTGGCAGCGCGAGCGCGAAGATCCTCTATTCGCTTCTCTTTGCGGGGCTCATCGAGGTGCATCCGGCCGGCGTGGAGGTGCCTTCGGAAGTCGCCGAGCGTCGCAGCGCGGGCCGCCGGGCCGCGGACCGAATTTCGGGAGCGTACCTCTACGACATTCGCGGTGCCGGTGCATTTCGCAAAGCGGCCGAGACCGGCATCCTGACGAAGCCGGGCCCTGCCCCGGGAGCACCGGTCCCGGCGGCGCGCGTCCCGACAGCTCCGATCCCGTCGGCCCAGGCGTCCCGAGCCGCGCAGAGCCCAAGAGATCTGGTGCTCGAAATGTACCGTCAGCTCGATTGGCTCTCGCACTACGACCTCCTCGGCGTGTCCCGCAAGGCCACCGAAGGCGAAATCGAGGAGGCCTTTCGCGCCCGGTCGCGCTTGTTCGATCCCACTCTGAAGGCCCATCCGGAGCTCGTCGACTGCTGGCGGCAACTGACGATCCTTGCTAAGTGGCTGCGCGTGGCCTACGGTGTCCTCTCGAAACCCGAATCCCGGCAAACCTACGACCGAAAGATCAACGAGGCGACGCCCGCCGCCCCTCCGGACCTGGGCAAGAAGGAGTAACCGCGAGAGGGTAGGACCACAGAAGAACCCTCATGGGATCTGCCAGCGCGACCATTCGAAGAATGTGGCGGAACGCCATCAAACGGCGGGCGGAGCGGGCGGAGGGAGTCCCTTAGTGCCGCACTTCGCAAATACGATGGCATTAGAGGGCCGCTGCCTGGGGGTTTGGGGGACCGCAAGGTCCCCCGCCGGACTGACCTCCAGCGGCGTTACGCTCCCTGCGCCGTACTGCTTCGAATACGCCTCGGTCGCGCGCCTTGCTGGCGGGGCGCTTCGGCCCTCTCGCTGCGTCATCATATTTACGAAGTCCGGCACTTAGGCTCGAGCGCGGAGCGGCGCATTACGCCGGCCAGCTCCCGCCCGGCGAAAGCTCTACGACCTCGACCGCGAGGCGCCGCTTTGCGAGCTCTTCGCGGAGAGCTTCGGGCCTGCCCGGTAGGGCGGCGAAGGTTCCCCAATGCATCGGGAGGACACGCGGCACGCGCAGCAGCTCGCAGGCCTTCGCGGCCTCGCGCGGGCCCATTGTGTAGAAGTCGCCGATCGGCAGCAGCGCGAGGTCGGGTGCGTAGAGCTCGCCGATCAGCGCCATGTCGGAGAACACGTTGGTGTCGCCAGCGTGGTAGATGCGGAAATCGTCCTCGAAAGTCATGACGTAGCCGCAGGGATCCGCGGGGAAGTTCGTCTCTTTGCCCGCCCCCGAGGTGCCGGCGGAGTGGACCGCCTGGACCATCCGGAACTCGACGTTGGCGATCCGCTGGCTTCCTCCCTTGTTCATCCCGGAGACCTTCTCGACGCTGTGCGCCCCGCAGTGAAGCGCGAGCTCGAAGATCGCGATCACCGTGGCGCCGCTCCTCTTCGCGAGCGGGATTCCGTCGTCGCCGAAGTGGTCGAAATGTCCGTGTGTCGCCGCGATGACGTCGAGCTTGCCGTAGTCGAAGCCCTTCGGGAAAGCGGGGTTGTTGCCGATCCAGGGGTCGATCGCGATCCGGACACCCTTCGGTGACTCGATCAGGAACGCCGCGTGTCCGAGCCAGGTGACCTTTCCGCGGAATTCCCGCGTGCTCACAGTTTCTCCCAGCGGACCCGGGGGCGGAGCGTCTCGACGAACCGCTCCAGGCCTTCTCGGTCCTCCTCGTCGAAGCGGCCGTTCTCCGGAGAATCCACGTCCAGCACGCCGAGGAGCGTCGCTCCTTCCAGGATCGGCACGACGATTTCCGAGCGTGAGTCCGCGTCGCAGGCGATGTGCCCCGGGAAGGCGTCCACCTCGGGTACGACGAGCGTTTCGCGTCGGAGGGCGGCGGTCCCGCAGACCCCCTTGCCGAGCGGGATCCGGACGCAGGCGGGGTTTCCCTGGAAGGGGCCGAGGACGAGCTCCTGGCCGCGCAGGAGGTAGAAGCCGCACCAATTGATTCTTTCGAGCGACTGCGCGAGGAGGGCGCCCGCGTTGGCGAGGTTGGCTAAAGGATCGCTCTCGCTCTCGAGCAGGGACGCGAGCGCCGCGGAGAGGTCGCGGTACCTCTCGCGCTTCGGAAGCCCGGCATCGATCGCGGCCTTGAACACGGGCGAATTCTACTTCGGTACGATCGCCTCGCCGTGACGTTCCTCAAGGGCCGCGCCCTCCTCCTCTACCTCTTCCTCTGCGCCGTCTGGGGCTCGACTTGGCTCGTCATCAAGATCGGGCTCGAGGACCTCCCGCCGCTCCGATTCGCCGGGTACCGCATGGCTCTCGCGTGCCTGCTGCTGGCGCCCTTCGCCTTCCGCCGCGGAGGCAAGGTGCCCACACGGCGGGAGACCTTCTTCATCGCCGCCAACGGCTTCCTCCAGATCGGCCTCTGCTACGCCCTCGTCTTCATCGCGTCGCAGTGGATCCCTTCCGGCCTCGCTGCTTTGTTTTTCGCCACGTTCCCGATCTGGGTCGGCCTCTTCGCGCACTTCCTTCTTCCGGGCGAGCCGCTGACCTTGAGGACGCTCCTCGCCGCGGGGCTGGGCGTCCTCGGGGTCGCGGTCATCGAAGGCCCCGCCGCCGCCGGCGCGCTCGGTTCGCGGACATGGGGGCTCGTGGCGGGCGGTGCAATGGTCCTGGGCTCCGCGGTCATCTCCGGGTATTCCAACGTCCTCGTCAAAAAGCACCTGGGCAGCGTCCCGCCGGCCCTGAACGTCCGGGGCCAGACCCTGATCGGCGCGGCCTTCCTCCTCCTCTGCGCCGCTCTCCTCGAGAGAGGCCGGCCCGCGGTGTGGACGACCAGCGCCGTGGCCTCCCTCGCGTATCTGGCCCTCTTCGGGACCGCGCTGACTTTCGTCGGCCTCTTCTGGCTGATCCCGCGAGTGCCGGTTTCGGTCGTGGGCACCATCCCGCTCGTGGACACGCTGATCGCGATCCTGCTCGGCGCCTGGATCCTCGGCGAGAAGCTCTCCGCGCGAGTGCTCGTCGGCGGGCTCCTCATCCTCTCCGGCGTCGCCCTGGCGGTGCGGGCACGCCCGGCCCGGGCAGTGCCGAACGTTCCGTGAGAAGAGACCCCGGACTCGAAGATCCCTCCGTCACGCGATGGGCTTGCCCCCGGGGACTTGAAATAGACTACGCGCGCTCCGATGCAGATCTTCCATCGCAGCACGAACACGATCTCCCGGGTCTCCGTCTTCGGGGCGGTCGTCTTTTTGGCTCTCCTCCTCGGTCTCTTCGACGTCCTCATCCGCTCCCCCTGGACCTCTCGGCAGAACGTCGCGCGCGAGCAACCGGTGCAGTTCTCCCACGCGCACCACGCCGGGGCGGTCGGGATCGATTGCCGCTACTGCCACACGTCCGTCGAGAAGTCGGACTTCGCCGGAATCCCTCCGACGAAGACCTGTATGAACTGCCACTCACAGATCTGGGCGCAGAGCCCTTACCTAGAACCGGTCCGCGCGAGTTTTCGCGAGGGGAACGCCCTGGAGTGGACGCGTGTCAACGACCTGCCCGACTTCGCGTATTTCTCGCACGCGATCCACGTGAACAAGGGGGTCGGCTGCGAGACCTGCCACGGCCGCGTGGACAGGATGCCGCTGATGTCGCAGGCGGCGTCGCTCCAGATGTCCTGGTGCCTCGACTGCCACCGGAGCCCGGAGAAGTACCTCCGGCCGAAGAGCGAGATCTTCACCATGGGATGGAAGCCGGAGGGAGAGCAGGAGGAGTTGGGAAAGAGGCTCATGCAGGAGTACGGAATCCGAAGCGAGTCGGTGCTGACGAGCTGCTCGACGTGTCATCGGTGAGGTCATGAGCAAGGTGGCGTTCTTACCCCCCTCACCCCAACCTGCCGGCCGCTCGCTTCGCGAGACGCGGCCTTCGGCCGCGGCCGGCGCTGAAGAAAGGCGAGGGGAGACCCCTCGCCTCCCCCGCGGAGGGAGAGGGGGGGAGCTGCCGGTCCTGCCGGCGACGCCCAGCAGCGCGGGGGAACCTTTCGACTTCGCGGCGGTCCGCGCGCGCACCGGCTTGGAGCGGGGGAAGGCCTACTGGCGGAGTCTCGAGGAGCTGGCGGACAGTCCCGAATTCCAGGAGTTCCTGCACCGCGAGTTCCCTGAGAACGTCGTCTCGGGTTTCGACCGGCGGGACCTCTTCAAGTACATGGGCGCCGCGCTCGCGCTGGCGGGCATGACCGCCTGCACGCGCCAGCCCGCCGAGAAGATCGTCCCTTACGTGAGGACCCCTGAGGGCGTCGTGCCGGGCGAGCCGCTCTTCTACGCGACCGCGATGGCCCTGGGCGGCGACGCGATGGGGCTCTTGGTCGAGAGCCACATGGGGCGGCCCACGAAGGTCGAGGGCAATCCTCTCCACCCGGCGAGCCTTGGCGCGACGGACGCGTTCGCCCAGGCCTCCGTACTGACGCTCTACGACCCCGACCGCTCGCAGACGCTCCTTTACCTCGACGAGATCCGCCCCTGGGCCGCTTTCCTCGGAGAGATGCGGAAGGCCCTCGAGGCAGCGCGGCCGTCTCGCGGAGCGGGGCTCAGGATCTTGACGGAGACGGTCTCCTCCCCGACTCTAGCCGCGCAGATCGGGGACTTGCTGCGCGCCTTTCCGGAGGCTCGCTGGCACCAATGGGAGCCCGCCAACCGCGACAACGCCCGCTCGGGGGCGCGCCAGGCCTTCGGCGAGACCGTGGACGCGGTGTACCGGCTGTCGGAGGCCAGCGTCGTTCTCTCTCTCGACGCGGACTTCCTGACTTCCGGTCCCGGCCACCTGCGTTACGCCCGCGAGTTCGCGGCGAAGAGAAAGGTCTCCGGCGAGGACCTGGCAATGAACCGCCTCTACGCGGCGGAGTCCACCCCTACGGCGACCGGCGCTAAGGCGGACCACCGCTTCCGGATGCGCGCCGGAGAGATCGAGGTGTTCGCCCGAGCTCTGGCCGCGAGGCTCGGTGGGGGCGCGCCGTCGCCGGCAAGCGCATTCCCGTTCCTCGACGCGGTAGCCCGCGACCTGGAGAGGCATCGCGGCTCCTCGCTCATCATCGCGGGAGACGCCGCGGCGCCCGCGGTCCATGCGCTCGCCCACGCGATGAACGCGCTCCTCGGCAACGCCGGCCGGACCGTCTCCTACATCGAGCCTTTCGGCGCCGAAACCTCCGATCAGCTCGCCTCCTTGAGGGAGCTCGCGCGCGACATGGAGGCGGGCTTAGTCCAGACCCTCCTGGTCCTCGGCGGGAACCCCGCTTTCACGGCGCCGGCGGACATACCCTTCGCACGGGCTCTCGAGAAAGTGAGACTGCGCGTCCACTCGGGCCTCTACTTCGACGAGACCTCGGTCCTCTGCCAGTGGCACGTCCCCGAGGCGCATTTCTTAGAGTCCTGGAGCGACGCGCGCGCCTTCGACGGCACGGCCTCGATCGTGCAGCCCTTGATCGCGCCGCTTTACGCGGGCCGCACTCCGCACGAGATCCTGGCGGCCTTCTCGGATCAGCCGGAGCGCTCCGCGTACGACATCGTGCGCGCCTACTGGAGAGGGCGCATGGGCGGAGATTTCGAGGCGGCCTGGAGGAAGGCGCTCCACGACGGCGTCATCGCGGCGACGGCGGCGCAAGCGAAGGGGTTCCAGGCTGGGATCCCGACGAGCTCTGCGTTCTCCGGTTCTCAGCCGGACAATCGCGGAGAAGACCTGGAGGTCATCTTCCGCCCCGATCCCACGATCTGGGACGGCCGCTTCGCCAACAACGGATGGCTGCAGGAGCTGCCCAAGCCCCTGACGAAACTGACCTGGGACAATGCGGCCATCTTCTCGCCGAAGACGGCGAAGAGGCTGGGCCTCGCCAAGGAAGACTCCGTCGAGCTCTCCTACCGCGGCCGCAAGGTCACGGCGCCCGTCTGGATCGAACCGGGGCACCCGGACGAGTCCGTGACGGTCCACTTCGGCCACGGCCGCTCCCGCGCCGGTAAGCTCGGCACCGGCACGGGCTTCAACGCCTATGCGATCCGCTCCTCGGAGTCCCTGTGGTCCGGCCAGGGCCTTTCGGTCCGGAAGACCGGCGAACGCTACGCTCTCGCAACGACGCAGCCGCACCACATGATGGAGGGGCGTCATCTCGTGCGGTCCGCCACCCTGGAGGAGTTCCGACGCGATCCCGATTTCGTCCACGATCTCGAGGAGTCCCCCGCCCCGGAGATGTCGCTCGTCCCCCATTACCCATCCGACACGTACGCCTGGGGGATGGCGATCGACCTGAACGCCTGCGTCGGCTGCAACGCCTGTGTCTTGGCCTGCCAGGCGGAGAACAACATCCCGGTCGTGGGCAAAGACCAGGTCCTCCGCGGTCGGGAGATGCAGTGGCTGCGGGTGGACCACTACTACGGCGGAGAGTCCGAGAACCCGGAGCACTTCTTCCAGCCCGTCCCCTGCATGCACTGCGAGAACGCCCCGTGCGAGATCGTCTGCCCCACAGCCGCGACAGTCCACAGCGCCGAGGGCTTGAACGACATGATCTACAACCGTTGCGTGGGGACCAAGTACTGCTCGAACAACTGTCCCTACAAGGTGAGGCGGTTCAACTACTACCACTACTCGACACAGTTCCGGGCCCCGAGCATGAGGATGCTTGCCAATCCCGACGTGACAGTCCGCTGGCGCGGCGTCATGGAGAAGTGCACCTACTGCGTGCAGCGCATCATGAAATCGCGGATCACCTCGGAGGTCGAGAACCGGCGTGTGAGGGACGGGGAGATCACGACCGCCTGCGCCCAGGCCTGCCCGGCCGAGGCGATCGTCTTCGGCGATCAGGGCGACCCGAGCAGCCGCGTCGCGAAGTGGAAGGCGAACCCGCGCAACTATGGGCTGCTCTCCTCGCTCGGCACGCGGCCCCGCACGACGTACCTCGCGGCGGTGAAGAATCCGAATCCGGAGCTTTTGGAGGAGCCGGAGCGCGGATGAGCGACACGTTTGATCGCCCCGACGCCCCTCCGGGCCCCGGGAGGGCCCCGATCTTAGAGCCCGGCCACACGTTCGCCTCGGTCACCGACAAGATCAGCTCGATCGTGCTGCGGGGGCGCCAACCTCTCTTCTGGCTCGTCGGTTTCTTCGTGGCGTTCCTGCTGGCGATGGGGCTCCTGGTTTCCTTGGGGGTTCTCCTCCTGCGCGGCGTCGGCATCTGGGGAATCAACCAGCCGGTCGCCTGGGGCTTCGACATCATCAACTTCGTCTGGTGGATTGGCATCGGACACGCCGGAACCCTGATCTCCGCGATCCTGCTCCTGTTACGGCAGCAGTGGCGTACCTCGATCAACCGGTTCGCCGAGGCCATGACGCTCTTCGCGGTCGCCTGCGCGGCGCTCTATCCGGTCATGCACATGGGAAGACCGTGGCTCGCTTACTGGCTCGTCCCTTATCCCAACAGCATGTCCCTCTGGCCGCAGTGGCGGAGCCCCTTGGTCTGGGACGTTTTCGCCATCTCGACCTACGCCACGGTGTCGGCCCTCTTCTGGTTCGTGGGGCTGATCCCGGACTTAGCGACGCTGCGCGACCGCGCCCGGAGCAAGGCGGCGCAGATCATCTACGGGATGCTGGCGCTGGGCTGGCGCGGCTCCGCGCTCCACTGGCACCGATACGAGACGGCCTATCTGCTCCTAGCCGGCCTCTCGACGCCGCTCGTCATCTCGGTGCACACCGTGGTCTCGCTTGACTTCGCCATCGGCATCATCCCCGGCTGGCACGCGACCATCTTTCCCCCCTATTTCGTGGCCGGCGCCATCTACGCCGGCTTCGCGATGGTGCTTCTCCTCGCGATTCCGCTTCGGAAGGTCTATGGCCTGGAGGGGTTCATCACGATGCGTCACCTCCAGAACATGGCCAAGATCCTGCTCGCGACCGGTCTGATCGTCTGCTACGGGTATGCCATGGAGGCTTTCTTCGCGTGGTACAGCGGCAATACCTATGAAGCGTCCATGCTCTTGAACCGCCTCAAGGGTCCCTATGCGCCGGCGTACTGGAGCCTCCTCCTCTGCAACCTCGCCGCGCCCCAGCTTCTCTGGCTCAAACGCGTCCGAAACAGCCCCCTCATGCTCTTCCTGGTTTCGATCGTCGTTTCGATCGGGATGTGGCTCGAGCGTTTCGTGATCATCGTGACGAGCCTTCACCGGGACTTTCTCCCCTCGTCCTGGGGCATGTACACCCCCACGTTCTGGGACTGGTCAACGTTTCTGGGAACCATCGGACTCTTCCTCGCCCTTCTGTTCCTCTTCATTCGCTTCCTGCCGATGATCTCGATCTTCGAGATGCGGACCCTTGTGCCCGAGGCCAAGATCAAAGAGGAAGAAGCGTGAACAACGGCGCGCCGGGGGTTCCTCTGTACGGCCTGATGGCGGAGTTTACGGACCCCAACGACCTCGTCGCCGCTGCCCGGCGCGCGCGCGACGCGGGCTACAAGAGAATGGACGCTTACACGCCCTTCCCAATCCATGAGCTGACGGAGGCCCTCGGCTTCCGGCGCACCAAGCTGCCGTTGCTCGTGCTCGCGGGAGGGCTTCTGGGCTGCGCGACCGGGCTCTTCCTGCAGTGGTTCTCCACCGCGGTGCACTATCCCTTGAACGTCGGCGGAAAGCCCCTGGCGAGCTGGCCCATGTATGTCCCGATCACCTTCGAGCTGACGATCCTCTTCGCAGCCCTTTTCGCGGTTTTCGGGATGATCGGAATGAACGGTTTGCCAATGCCCTACCACCCGGTTTTCAACGCGCCGCGCTTCGCGCTCGCCTCCCGGGACCTCTTCTTTCTCTGCATCGAAGCGAGGGACCCGCTGTTCGAGCTGGACAAGACGGGCCGATTCCTGGCGTCGCTCGGCGCGCGGGCCGTCAGCGAGGTGGAGGAATGAGGAACCGATTTCGAATTTCGAATTTCGAATTTCGAATTTGGGAGCCGAAGCGTGGTGAAGCATTCTTGCCAGGGGATGTTGCGCTGCGGCCGTTTACTCACTTTCGGCCGCGGCGAGCGGCCGCTTCAAAGCCTTCGAAATTCGAAATTCGAATTTGGGGAGCCGCGATGGTGGCCGTCTTAATGACCGGCTGCCGGCAGGAGATGTATGACCAGCCAAAGTACAAGCCCCTGGCGGCGAGCGACTTCTTTCCGGACGGGCAGGCCGCGCGGCCGCGCGTCGACGGGACGGTTTTCCGCGAGGCTGCGGGTGCGGACCCCCGGGTGGCGACGGGCAGGGAAGGGGGACAGCTTCTGACCGAGTTCCCGCTTCCCGCCACGCGCGCGCTCTTGACCCGCGGACGAGAGCGCTACGACATTTTCTGCGCGCCCTGCCACGACCGCGTCGGGGAGGGCAATGGCATGGTCGTGCAGCGTGGATATCGCGCGCCTCCCTCCCTGCACGGCGACAGGCTGCGCGAAGCGCCGGTCGGCCACTTCTTCGACGTCATGACGAGCGGATTCGGCGCGATGCCCGACTATGCCGCGCAGATTTCGGCGGAGGACCGCTGGGCCATCGTGGCCTACATCCGTGCGCTGCAGCTCTCCCAGCGGGTGGCGGCCGCGGACATCGGGCCGGAGGACCGCGCGCGGCTGATGGAGCCGGGCCGGGAGAGCGAAGTCGGGCGGCAGGAGACGGAAAGACACTGATGGGCGAACCCGCGGACGTCAGCGGTTACGAGGCCCCGCCGCTCGCGCGGCTGGGAAGCCTGACGTTCTTCACCGGCGTTGCCGCCCTCGGGATCTGCGCGATCGGCGGCTTCTTCTCCCCCGCCCAGTTCTTCCATTCCTATCTCGTCGCCTTCGTCTTCTGGGCCGGGATGGCGCTCGGCTGCCTCTCCATCGTTATGCTCCAATACCTGACCGGCGGCGCCTGGGGCCTCGTCCTCCGACGCGTCCTGGAGTCCGGGACGCGCACGCTCCCCCTCGTGGCGCTCCTCTTTCTTCCGATCCTCTTCGGCCTCGGGCGTCTCTACGAGTGGTCGCACGCGGAAGAAGTTGCTCATGACCCACTCCTTTCGCACAAGGCGGCCTATTTGAACGTGCCCTTTTTCATCGGCCGCACGATCTTCTACTTTGCGGCCTGGCTCGCCGTCGCGTACTTCCTCAACAAGTGGTCGCTCGAGCAGGATCGCGGCGGCGACAGGCGGCTTTCCCGCAAGCTCCAGCTCCTCTCCTCGGGCGGCATCGTGCTCTACGGCCTGACCGTGACCTTCTCTTCGATCGACTGGGTCATGTCCTTAGAGCCGCACTGGTACTCGACCATGTTCGGCGTCCTCTTCATCGCCGGTCAGGGGCTGTCCGCCCTCGCCTTCGTCGTCGCGGTGACGATCCTCCTGGCGCGCCGCCAGCCGATGCGGGACGTTGTCTCGGCGAAGCACCTGCACGACTGGGGCAAGCTCCTCCTCGCCTTCGTCATGTTCTGGTCCTACGTTTCCTTTTCCCAGTACCTGATCATCTGGGCGGGAAACCTGCCCGAGGAGATTCCCTGGTATTTGAAGCGCCTCCAGGGCGGCTGGGGCTGGATCGGCCTCGCGCTGATTCTGTTTCACTTCCTGCTGCCGTTCCTTCTTCTCCTTTCGCGCACCGGCAATGAGAACCCGCGCCTGCTCGCCTTCGTGGCCGGGCTCGTCGTCCTCATGCGCCTCGTGGACGTCTTCTGGCTCATCGCACCCGTCTTCTCGCAGTCCGAAGTCCACCTCCACTGGATGGACATTCTGGCCCCCATCGGCATCGGCGGGCTTTGGCTCGCCGTCTTCCTGGGGCAGCTTCGCAAGAGGCCGCTCCTTCCGGTCGGGGACCCGCACCTTCAGGAAGCCTTAGAGCATGGAACCCACTGAGCTCGACAACCCCGACGTCGAG
>Ga0184633_10000274_pt1 | contig 17545 bp, 17 predicted proteins | sample PLM31_170_b1_FD_133156 | JGI IMG/M metagenome (GOLD analysis project Ga0184633, IMG submission 133156) | Groundwater sediment microbial communities from an aquifer in East River, Colorado, USA - PLM3-1_170_b1 | ecosystem: Environmental > Terrestrial > Soil > Riparian zone | place: USA: East...
ATCGGCGGCACGGACGCTGGCCGACCGATGGATCCTTGCGCGGCGTGAACAGCTGCTGCGCAACGTCGATCGGCTATTCGAAGGGTTTCAGTACGGGGAAGCCGGCCGCCAGATCTACGAGTTCTTCTGGGGCGAGTTCGCCGACTGGTACCTGGAGGCGGCGAAGTTGCAAGCGGCGGAGAGCCCCGGCCGGGCCCGCCGTACCGCAGAGATCCAGGTGACGGTGCTCGACACCTGTCTGCGCCTGCTTCATCCATTTACGCCGTTCGTCACCGAGGAGCTGTGGAGCCGGTTACGCGACGCCTGCCTGGCGCACAAGGCCGGCCTCGCTCCGCCCGAGGGGTGGGGCGAGGCGCTGATCGTCGCGTCGTGGCCGGAAGCCGGGACGGAGGTCGACGACGAGGAGTCCATCCGCCGCTTCGAGCTGTTGCGCGAAATCATACGGACGATTCGCAACGCCCGTGCCGAAAAGCGGATCGACCCTGGCCGCAGAATCGGGGCGCTGGTTGGGTCGGGACCTGAGCACTCTTGGCTGCAGGAGCAGGCATCCCTGCTGAGCGCCTTCGCCCGTCTCGACCCGGAAGGGCTTGTCCTGCAGGAACGCATCGACGCGCCGCCGGCCGGTTCGCTGCCACTGACGGCCGGAGGTATCGAGATCTACTTGATCCAGGCCGGCGCCGTCGACGTGCAGGAGGAGGGCGAGCGGGTCTCGCGCCAGCTGGAAGCGGTCGAACAGCAGATCGAACGCCTCCAGTCACTCCTGGCCGGCCCATTCGCCATTCGTGCGCCAGCCGAGATCGTGGCCGCCGAGCGTGAGAAGCTCGAGCAGGCACGGGAGGAAGCCTCGCGGCTGAGGGGACAGCGCGATGCCTTGCGAGGGGAGGCTTAGGGAGGCCTCCAGGGCGAGCAGGCTTACTTCGTTCAACTCGGGCATTTGCGCAGGCTTACCCCTCGCTCCCGCTCGGTCTCTACAGACCGCCAAAGGCGGGGTGCTGCGCAAGCCTGCTGCTACGCCTTGCTCGTTGTAGGGGCTTGCGTTAGCTCCGGCGGAATGGACCCCTTTCAATCAACGGCAATCCCGCTCCAACGATGTCGATTCAAGGACAACTAGATGCGCAATACCCTCGCCGCCTTCTCCGTCGAGCTCAAGACATTGCAGGGGGTACGGGGGGCAGCTTATGCCCCCCGGCGTCCCCCCTTTAGGGGGGACCACAGGGGGGTGATCGAGGTGGCGCGGCGTGCATGAATGGATAGTAAAAGCCGCAAAGGCGCGGATGTTATACTCCCGCGCCCTGGAGGGAACGTGCAACGCGGTGGGCCGAATGTCTTGCGCCTGATCTCGCTGGGTTTGCTGCTGGGGGCGACGGCGCTGCTGATCTTCGAGTTGATCAACTTCAGCCGCCAGAGGGCGCGCCTGCCAAACTCGCTGACCGTCGCCGGCGTCGATGTCGGCGGGCTCGATCAGACCGAAGCGATCGAGCGACTGCTGCAGGTGTACAGCGTTCCGATCGAGCTCCTCTACCGGGATCAAATCATCCAGGTCTCGCCGGCGGCCGCCGGGTTCCGCCTCGACACCGAAGCGCTGATGGGCGCCGCCGAGCTCGAACGCACCGGCACCGATTTCTGGTCTGGATTCTGGGACTTCCTTTGGAATCGCCCGAGCGAGCCGGTGGTGATCCCGGTGAAGGCGGAGTTCTCCCGGGCCCAGCTCGAGACGGTGTTGCGCGACATCGCCGCTCGCTACGACGAGCCGCCGACTCTGGCGCTGCCCGTCCCTGGAACGACCGATTTCAGCCCCGGGGAACCGGGGATCCTGCTCGACATCGCACGCGCCTCCGAACTTGTGGGCGAAGTCATGGCGAAGTCGGAAAACCGGCGCGTCAATCTGCCCGTCGCCGCCGAGCTCGCCCCGCGGCCGGACTTCAAGACTCTGCAGACCCTGCTCCAGCAAAACATCGACCTGGCGGCCTTCGACGGCCTGGCGGGGATCTACGTTCGGGACCTGCGCACCGGCGAAGACTTGCATATGGTCTACAACCGAAACCAAACGACGATCTCCGATCCGGATCCGGCGTTCACCGCCGCCTCGATCATCAAGATCGGCATCATGATCGCCTACTACCGCTACTTCGATGCTCCGCTGGACGTCGAGGCCGACCGCTGGATGACCGAGATGATCACCAAATCGGGCAACGATCCGGCCGACTGGCTGATGGAGCGGATGTCGTCGTCGCGCGGGCCGTTGATGGTGACCGATACGCTGCAAGACGGGCTGGGCCTGAAGAGCTCTTTCATGGCGGGGTATTTCCATCCGTTGGCGCCCCTGCTCTGGCAATACGACACCCCTGGGAATTCGCGTCCGGATCTCGACACCGAGCCTGATCCCTACAACCAGACGACCCCCACAGAAATCGGGCAGCTGCTTTCCGACATCTATGGCTGCGCCAAAGGTGGAGGGAATCTGCTGGCTGCCTTCCCGGGACAAATCAAGGCGGGAGAGTGCCAGCATATGCTCGACCTGCTGGCCCAAAACGAGATCGGCATTCTGATCGAGGCAGGCGTGCCGGAAGGTACGCGCGTCGCCCACAAGCACGGCTGGACGGACTCGCCTCTCGATTCGATCGGCGATGCCGGCGTTGTCTACTCACCGGGCGGCGACTACGTGGTCTCGCTGTTCTTGTGGAATAGCCCCGACATGGTCTTCGGTCCGACCGCCACCTTGATGGCCGATCTCTCGCGCGCGATCTACAACTACTTCAACCCGCCGACTTCCTGACCTGAGCCGTGGCCAACTTATCCCGCCGAATGCGATCCGACGCTCGGCTGATCTGGCGTCGGGGAGCCGCTGCCGCCGATGCGTTTCACCTGACGCAAACGTCCGTTCGTCTGGAACGGGGTGTCCTGCAGGCGCAGGCTAGGCGGACGTGGCTTGTGGTCACGTGACGCGTTCGAGGTCCGGGTTCTCCCCGGCCCGGCGGCCCACCTTCGCCAGGGGGACCCACTCCCCTCCAATCTCGACTCGCACTACATCGGCGGTGAAATCGGTGACGCTGGGCCCAGCGTTGGCAAACAACGCCGAGCCCACGGCGTAGGTGTCGGCTGGCACGTGAAGCTGCTCGAAGCCCCGGATCCGTTCGGCCGTGAATCCGCCTGAAACAACAATCCTCACGGAGCGGCAGTAGGCGTCGGCTCGCGCCCGCCACACGTCCGGGAGGTCCCAGCCCTCCCAGGAGTGGTCGAGGGCCTGCCGCACCGCAAACACCAGACGCGGGGTCACGCCGAGATCCAGATCCGGGTCACCCAGAGGCGGAACGTTCACATCGCGCAAGGCGCTCGATGTATCCAGGCGCACTCCGTAGAGAACGTACCTCTTGGCGTCGGCTTCGTCTCCGGCTTCGAGGCACTGTCGGTAAAGCCGGAACATGCGCTCGACGGTGAGCAGCGAGTCCGTGACCGAGTCGTTGTTGTAGTCGACCAAGGCGATGCGCGGGATCTCTGGAGGCAGGGTGGCGGCGAAGGCGGCCATGGCTTCGGACGTGTCGCCCAGGAAACAAGCAATGGCGGCGTGAGCGACGGTCCCGCCCCCGGAGCCGCCCCACCAGTCCCCCTGGGCGTCGGTCGAGATGAAAGCACCGAGCCGATGCGAATGGTCCAAGTTGAACCGCTGGACCGCGATGTTGTAGGCGTAGCCGTCGGCGGCTTGCGCTTCATGGAGATCGAAGCGCGCCGGGAAGAACAGCACCGGCTTTCCAGCCGCGGCGACCAACGTGTCGTAGACATTGGTCGCCACGCGCGAACCGCGGGTGAGAACACCAAGAGTCGGCGTCTCCAACAGAGCGAAATCGCGGTAACGGCCGCGGACGCGCAGGACGGGGGTCACATGCGCCGGATCGCCTTCGCCGTGGACCACGGCCCCGTCATGGACAGCCCAGACTTCGAGATCGTCCCAGGTTTCGACGAAGCGTTCGCCCAGCCATGTGCCGGCGGCGTGGCGGAGCATGGCCAGGGCCTTGTCGATCCCGACGACGATGGTCGTCCCCCCGCGCCGAGTGAACCATTGCATCTCCACCCGCAGGTCGCCGGTGGAAATCGACGCCGGGGTTCCCGGCGGCAAGGGCCGCCCGTGTTCCCCGGCGAAAACATAGCCCTCGGCCGACAAGGCGGCCAGCATGCGGCTGATGTTGACGAAGTACTTGTCCGAATACCAGCCGCGCCGCATGCGCTCGACGTCGAGCTTGAAGACTTCGTTCGTCAACCGGGCACCGTCGAAGATCGACATCGGCTATCCGATCGGCGGCTCAGCCGATCGACGCCACGACCTCGACCCCGTTGAGATGCATGCTGTACAGGAAGATCCGATGCAGCACACCGGCGTCGTGAGGCACGGCGCCGACCCCGGCGGCCTCCTCGACCGGCAGATCGTAGGTGTCAACACAGTCGGCCGGCAGCAAGACGCGGCGCTCGATCTGCCGGGCGTTGGCATCCAGTCGCAAGTGCATTGCTAGCTGGTACGTGCACAGGTCGGTGCAGTCGCCGACGACGATGTAGCGCGTCACCGCCGGGTGTGCATCGATCCAGGCGTTGAGCCCCGTATTCAGCCCGGCATGGATCGAGTTCTTCTCGAAGAGCTCCATCTGAGGATAGAAAGGAAGCGCCCGGAATTCGGAGACGGCCTCGGATTCGTGGCTGCCGCGCACGCAATGGGGTGGGTAGTGGGCGAACTCGACGGCCTCCGGCTCGTGCGTGTCCTGGGCGAGCACGATGTGCCGAACGCCGGCGGCCCATGCTTGCTCGAACAACCGGACGATGGGCGGGATGATGGCGGCCACGCGCGGGCTGGCGAGGGGACCCTCATGGCAGAACCCGTTGATCATGTCCACCGAGACGATCGCTGTCTTTTCGACAGGCTGCAATGTCGCCTTGGGAGACGCCGGCTGGAGGCCCGTGATCCACTCGTCGAGATACTCGAAGAAAGGTTGACCTTGGCGAATCCAGGCAGCAGGGGCAGGGGTCCGTATCGTTTCTAACATTCACGAATCCTTCGACTGAAAAACGGGACGCTCGGTGTCATTGGTGTCGATGCTACACTAATAGGGTACCACGATCTAAGGAAGGAATCAAGGCGACGCTTTGAATCCTTGGAGGCGATGGGGGATCGGATTGCCCACCAAGGGGCCTCCATCGAAACGTATTACAGATTCGTTACAGGTACGCTGGTCCTCTAGATTGGTACCTTGGTCGGGTGAACGCGCTGGTTTTGCGTCGATATGATTGGTTTGATATTCCTCAGTTCGTCGCGGCCGCTCGTCCTTCGTGATCCGCATCGACACCCTTCGGCATCGGCGAAGACCGCTTCGTAATGGTCGACTATTGCCGGCGCCGACCCTCAAGCCAGGAGGCAGGCACATGACCAAGACCACAATCGCCATCTTCGTCCTGGTCGGGCTCATGGTGGCCCCCGCTGCAGCCCTCGCCCAGGACGGATTCCAGCCCGCACCGCGGATTGTCGAGCAACTGACGGAGATCCCAACCGAGACACCTACTGGTTCCGAGACTCCTACGGATACGGCCACGCCTACGGAGACTCCAACCGACACTGCCTCTGAGACGGCCTCGGACACCGCCACCGAGACACCCACGCCAAGCGAAACGGCGACCGATACGTCTTCTCCCACCGAGACTCCCACGGAGACCGCCTCACCCACCGAGACCGCCTCACCCACGGAGACGGCCTCGGACACCGCCACCGAGACGGCAACCGAGACACCTACGCCGAGCGAAACGGCGACCGATACGTCTTCTCCCACCGCGCCTCCCCCGGAGACCGCTTCACCCACTGAGACCGCCTCACCCACGGAGACGGCCACGGACACCGCCACTGAGGCGGCTACTGACACACCGACGTTGACCGAAACACCGTCCGAAACGTCTTCTACCACCGAGACCCCATCGGACACGCCCACGCCAACCGAGACAGCGACCGACACGCCCGTTGCCAGCGAAACGCCCACCGATACGCCGACGCCCTCCGACACGCCGGTTGTTTCGGAGACTCCGACGGACTCACCCACGCCGACCGAGACTGCCTCGGACACGCCCGTTGCCAGCGAGACGCCCACCGATACGCTGACGGCCTCCGATACGCCGCTCGCTTCCGAGACTCCTACGGACACGTCCACCCCAACTGAGACGGCGACCGACACGGCCATTGCCAGCGAGACGCCCACCGCTACGCCGACGCCCACCGATACGCCGGTTGCTTCCGAGACTCCGACGGACACGCCCACGCCAACCGAGACGGCGACCGACACGCCCGTTGCCAGCGAAACGCCCACCGATACGCTGACGGCCTCCGATACGCCGGTCGCTTCCGAGACTCCTACGGACACGTCCACCCCAACTGAGACGGCGACCGACACGGCCATTGCCAGCGAAACGCCCACCGATACACCGACGGCCACGGAGACGGCCACTCACACAATCGCTCCAAGCGAGACGCCAACCAACACCGCGACCGCGACAGCCACGTCGACGAGCACGCCTACCGCCGAGGAGCAGGTGCGGGCCCTCATCGACCTGATGGACGACTTCGTCGCCAGCGGCGAGATCGACGCCAACATGGCCAACAGCTTGAAGAGCAAGCTGGAGGCGGCCTTGGCCAGCCTGGCGCGAGGGAACGAAAACTCGGCCAGGGGCCAGCTCAACGCCTTCATCAACCACGTGGAGGCTCAGAGCGGCAAGAAGATCAGCAACTCCGCGGGCGACGAGCTCATTGGCGCGGCGCAGGCCATCCTCGACGGGCTAGGGCCAGGAATGGCCGTCGAGCTCGTTGGCGCCCCTCAGGCGACCGTCGCCAGGCCAGGGCCAGTCATGACCGAGGAGGCACAACAAGCTGAAGGGAAAAAGGGGAAACCGCATGGCAAGTCTAGTCACTAAAGGGACCCTAGATCCTGATCAGGATGCCCTTTGAGGACCTAGGCGGGCTGGCCCTACCTCAAGTCTCTCGGCTGTCTGGCCATTTCTCAGGCGAGGTTCCTTCGTGAACGAACGAAAGACGCCCAGAGTATCACCGGGCGTCTTTCGATCGGTGGGATGCATGGTCAACCGCAACGTCCGAAGTCGGGTACTCCAAGCTAGGAGGCAAAAGCGATGGTAACGCGACGTGACTTCACAGGCCCGAAGACAGCGCGCATCGTGCCGTCTTCCGTCCCTTTGTTTCCTGGTTTTCTGGCGGCACTGGTCGCTCTGATCATGGGGGCCTCAGGACTGGGTATCGTGAGAGCACCCGTCCCAGACTCGGTGAGGAGGCTCGATCTAGCAAAGGTCTACTTCGAGTTCAACTCCTCGGCCAACGATCTGGGTGTTCACGTCTTACTCGATGGAGAAGACTGGAAAACGCTGGCGATCGTCAATCCCGAAGGAGTCACGATCTTCGAGGTCGATGGCAAGGGGCCCTACGAGGACCTCGGTATGACGGAGCTTTTCTTCGAGGGGGCGGAGCCGTCGCTCGACGAGGTCCCGCTCGACGAGCTCCTGGGCTTGTTTCCACAGGGGAGGTATGCGTTCTCAGGCAAGACGGTGGGAGGAGGCGGTGTCCGGGGCACGGCGACGCTCACGCATTCGATCCCCGCCGGACCCGATGTGTCTGCGGTGGCCGGGGAGAATGACTCCCTCATCATCCATTGGGAGGCCGTTACCGGCCCACCGGACGGCTTCCCGGATGAACCTGTCAACGTCATCGGTTACCAGGTCACCGTCGAGGCCTTTCAGGTCACCCTGCCAGACACGACGCTGCACGTGACCGTCCCGCCGGAGTTCGTGGCATCCCTCGGCTCCGGGGTGCACCTATTCGAAGTATTGGCTATGGAGGCCGGCTGGAACCAGACGATCACCGAGGGCTCCGTCGTGATGCCGTAGGGCACCGAGCCGTCTGCGCGAGCGGGGAGGGGGCGCGGCTGCGCTCTGGAGATTCTCCCTCGCGGTCCTTCGGATTTCTCGGAAGAAGAAGAGGGGCGACGTTTCCCATGCGAGTCCTAGGGGAACAAACGCCGCGCCTTCACCTCGGCCACCGCATCGTCGCGGTAACGATAGAGCCGCGCTGGGCGACCCTCCCCGGACCGGTAGGACTTCATCGGCTCGATCACACCCGCCCGGAGGATCCGCCGGCGGAAGTTGCGTTTGTCGAGGTCTTCTCCCAACACGGCCTCGTAGGTGCCCTGCAGCTCGGTGAGCGTGAAGGTTTGGGGCAGCAGCTCGAAACCGACGGCGGTGTACTCGAGCTTGTAGCGGAGGCGGGTGAGCGCGTACTTCAAGATGGCCTTGTGGTCGTGCATCAGGCGGGGCGGGTGGGCCGGGTCGTGCCAGCGGCGCGTTTCGGTTCCCTGCGCCAGGCCGTCGCTGCGCAGCAATCCGAGGTAGACGCACGAAATCGTGCGCAGGCCTGCGACTCGCTCCGGGTCCCCATAGGTGTAGAGCTGCTCCAGGTAGGCTTGCGAGCCGCCCGTCGTTTCCCGAAGGCAATCCCACGCGGCTTGCTGCAGAGACTGGCGGTTCCCGAGCTGGCAGCCCGGAAGAGCCCAAGCTTGTCCGGATGTCGCGAGGTCCAGCAGCACTTTAAGGCCGGGCTGGCGCAGGCTAAGCAGGACCAGATCGACGCGGACTTCGGGCATGGTGAGAAGCCGACCAATATAGCGATGGCGCCGCGGCAGGTCAAGCGACCATCTCGGCTTTGTGCCCGTCACGACTCGGACCCCGGCTAAAGCCGGGAATACGACCTGCTAAAAGGCGGCTGTGTAGTCCCGGCTTTTAGGCCGGGCTCATGCCCGTGGCGACTCGTACCCCGGCTAAAGGCGGGGACTACGACGTGCTGCGAGGCAGTCCCGGCGTTCTGGCCCGGCCCCGCGCAGGTGACGACTCGAACCTGGCATGAACATAGACAATCGTCAGCTACCTGGCGCCCAATCCCCTCCGGGATGCGCCCTCACCCCTTCGGGTGCACCTTGGGTGTGCGCCGAAGGGCGTGGCGCCCTGCCCCCTGGGGACACCCGAAGGGTGTAGAGGGCGAAGCGCGATGGCCACCGGCTCCAGCAGGACCTGGCTTGAAATCCCCGGTCGCGCCAAGAATTAGAGTCGGACCGGGCTTTATGCGACTTTTTGGATACAGGAAGTTTGCATGGGTGGGGGCGGCCCGTAATGAGGGTTGGGGTGGGGCGCGGCTCGCAATGATAGTGGTCTGGGGGGGTCGGGCTCCTCGCCGTCGTCGGCACGCCCGGGGCGCCTCCCGCCGATATGACGGCGACACGAGGCGAGGCGGTTATTCTCCCTTCAAGTAGCGATTGAAGAACTCGATCGTTCGCTGCATGGCAGCCGAGAACGGGGCGGTCAGATTGTGATCGGCGCCTTTGTAGAGATACAACTCCGCCTGGCCCCCCGCCTGGATGATCTCCTCGTAGAGGATCTCCGAGAACTCAACGGGAACGCTGGTATCGGCCGTACCGTGATGCAGCTGCACCGGACCGGATAGATCTTGCAAATATCTGTTGGCGGAAATCGAATTCCAGAAATCCGGATTCTCTTCGGGCGATCCGAAGGCAGATAACAGGCCTCCCCGCCAGCCGCGGAAGGAAGGCGTCGAGGTCGGCGTACCCGGGGCGACGGGGGTCCGGCGCCAGCGGGTCATCAGGTCCGGATAGGATGCGACGACGCCCGCCCAGATCACTCCTGCCCGCAGCTCCGGATCGATCACCATCGCCCGCAGCGTGATGTAGCCGCCCATCGAATGGCCCCACATGCCGACGCGGGTCGGATCGGCGGCCGGGAACCGGCGCATGGAGGCGACGGCGTTGAGCACGTCTACAACGTAGTCGGGCGATCCGTAAGCGCCGCTTGCCTCGCCTTCCGAATCGGCGTGACCGCGGTAATCGGGCCGGAAGACGATGTACCCGTTGCGGGCCAGGTTATCGACATAGGCGACGTAGCGTTCCGTCGTGCGATAGACCTCCGGTTGGATGAAACCGTGGTTGAAGATGATCACCGGCCATCCGTCGGCCGGCCGCTGGGCGAACGGTATGGTGAGCAGGCCGTTGATTTTCAACCCCTCGGATCGATAGGAGGCGATCATGCGTGAGTAGTTGGCGCCCGGGTTAATGGATTCTTCGATGACGATGTCCGATCCCGGGTACTGGCGCTGCCGCATCGATTCGATCGTGAGCGGATGGAGCGTTGGGGTGGGAGTCAGAGTTACGGTGGCGGAGGGGCTTGGAGTGCCTGTCGCGGTGGCGGTCGCGGCGGCCGTCGCCACGGGGGCAATCGGCGGCGCCGCGAAAGGCGCGGCACAAGCAGCCGCCACGAGTGCCAGCGCTGAGACGGCGAGGCCAGGGTGCCCGCGCCAGGCCGAGGATCCCAGTGAGAGGACGGTTCGATCAGACCGTTGCACCGCATCCATGGGTCCGATCGGACGGTTCGCTTGAGCCATGGGAGACCACGCCTCCGTGGGTTCTGGATCCGGCACAAGGCCGGATCGGGGCTGAGGGACTACCGTCGGGCGAAGATGCAGGGGAGATTGGACGGGGGTACCCGGTTCGATTGGGGGATTCTACCTGTCGTCCGGGAGGTCCGACGGAGGATTTCCCTTCAGCTTTGGGCTTGAACCAGAGCCGTTCCACAGCGCGGACACGCGGCCGTGCCAGCCGGGGAAACATGACCGCACTGGGGGCACCCTACTGGCTGTTCCGGACCCAGCGGGGCACCGCACGCCTCGCATGCCGCCGCCCCGACCAGGTTGGCGCTATAGCAGTATTCGCAGGTAACGCGGCGGAGTCGCTCAGAGATCACGTGGGAAGCGCCGGCGCTCTCCGCAGTCTGGGCGAGGACGCTCCATACGCGGTCGGCCAATCCGAGCGCGGCGATATCTTCGGCCAGGTCGTCGAGTCGGCCGAGGATCGTCCAGGGATTCTTCAGCGCCCACAGACCGGTCTCGGCTAGGCTTGCCGCCACACCCAGCCAGGCCTGTTGGCCGATCTGGACCAGCACGCCATCTTCCACCTGGTGCAGCTGGACCGCCAGGGCGGTCGGGCCTCCGGAAGCCGGGCCGGGTCGTGTGGCGATCTGCACCACCACATGTTCTCCCTGTCCGATCTGCTGCGCCCGGATCGTGCCGCGGTTGAACTCGCCGACGAGGGCTTCGGCCATGCTGTCGGGCGAAACCGGCCCGTGATAGGTCCTTTGATTGAGCGCAGGAACGGCCAAAGCCGCCTCCAGGATGCCCGAAGTGCGCGGAGTATAATCCGCGGGTCCCCTCCGGGCAAACAGATGCGTTCAAAGGCTCTCGCGTTGTTTCTTGGGGCGACGATGGTCGCCCTTTTCGTCGCCGCCAGCCCTTCGCCTGGGTTCCGCCCTGGCCCGTCACGCGGCGCGCGGGCCCAGGCGACGACCGTACCGACGGTCACCGGTACCCCATCCGGGCCGACGATTCTCGTCCCCGATTTGGTGAACGTCCGCATCTGCCCTCAAGTCACCTGCGACTTGGTGGGAGTGTTGATCGCCGGGCAAACCGCGCCGGCCCTGGGGATCTCGCCGGGCGGGGATTGGATCCAGATCGCTTATCCTGGAGTTCCGGGAAACGTGGCGTGGGTGTTCTCGCCGTTGGTGGTGCTGCAGCCGAGTCAGGCGGGCGAGCTGCCCGTCGTCGAGCCGCCCCCGACCCCGACCCCCCGCATCACAGCGACGATCGATCCGACTCTGGCGGCGCAGTTCAACCTGAACCCGATCACCCCGACTCGATTGCCGACCTTCACCCCGGCTCCGCCGGTGGTTGTCCCGACATTCGCGCCGACCTCCGCCGAGGGAGTTGGCGGATTCCCGCCGATCCTCTTGATTCTGGGCCTGACCGTAGTCGGGGTCTTCGGCCTGGTCATCTCCGTGCTGCGGGGAAGGTAGTCACATCCAGTGACCGGTAACGGGTAATCAGTAACCAGTGATTGGTCATCAATCGTCGGTCACGACACTGGTGACTGGTCACAGGTCACTGGTGACTGGCAACTGGTCGCTGACCACCGACCACTGACCACTGTCCTACAGGGGTTGCCGGCCGGAGAAACCGGCGTCGATCGCGTGCCAGTGAGCGACGTCCGGCTCGTCGTACCGCCAGCAAAGGAACACCACTTCTCCAGCGCGCTCGGAAGGAAAATCGACCAGCCCGGTCTCGAGGTCCTTGACCAAGACGCCCATCGCCTCGATGGCCCCGACGGCGGAGCGCAACCGCTCGAACATGTCCAGCATTTCGGCGGTCAACTTGCTCCCGCCGTTGCCGAGGAGTTTTTCCAGCACGGGAGCCAGGGACGGCTGCATTTCCACCAGCCGGGCGCGCGCAGTCATCACCACGGCCACGAGCGGCCGCAGGTTTTCCAGCGTGCGATTGGCTTCGTCAAGCGTGTACAGGCGGGGAAAGGGCTGGGCCATCTACGAAAGCAGGCCGCCTACGCGGCCTGCCGATCGAACCGGATGGGCGATGAGACTCAGTGGCAGCCGCAGCTACCGCCGTCGGCCGCTCCGTCCCGGCTGGTGCGGAAGGAGTGACCGCAGCCACAGGAGGCGACGGCGTTCGGGTTCTCGACCTTGAAACCGCCTCCCATCAGGTCGTCGACGTAATCGATCGTTACCCCGGCCAGATAATCCATCGACATCGGATCGACGACGACTTTGACGCCTTCGAAAGCGAAGCGATGATCGGTCTCGCGCGGTTGCCCCTCCAGGGCCATTCCGTATTGCAGCCCGGAGCAGCCGCCGCCCGAGACGAAGACGCGCAGGGCGTGGTCGGGCAGCTGCCGTTCCTCGAGCAACCGCCGTACGCGCGACGCCGCGCCTTCCGTTAGCTGCAGCGATGGGGCCTCGCCGGAAGGCAGGGCCCCTTCGGTCGTCCCCGGATCTTCGAGTACCTTGTCGGCAAGTGTCATTCGCTACCTCTTCCTTGGCCCACCCATTGGACCATCCGGATAATTTTACTGCGCCTTCGGCCGGGTGTCAAATGGCCCGTTCGGGCTGCAGGGTGAACCGGCAATTCGGCTCCCAGCGTGCAATGGCCGACTGGACCACGACCGTCCCACCCAGCATCGCCTGGAGCAGGGCAACGTCGAACTGGCACACTTGCGGCATCGCCCGGGCAACTTCGAGGTACGGGCAGTTGGCCAGCACGATCGCTGGGCCATCCTCGCCTTCCTCGACGGATGGGAAATAACCCCGGTCCTCCAGAAACTCGACGACGGAAGCCAAACTCGAGTGGCCTCCGGGCCGAGTACTTCGGGAGGCCATTGCCCGGCCCGCTTGCTCGAGAAGGGCCTGCTGTCCGTCCGCAGACTCCCCGGCTGCCTGAAGCAGGCAGCTGCAGAGCTCCCCGAAGTTGCGCGGCGTCAACCCATCGGCCCGTGGGGTCAGCCCGTAGACCATCTCCGGGCGACCGGGGCCCGGTCGGCGCCGGGGAACCGGTTGGGAGACGATCTCATCCGCCATCAGTGAATCTAGGTGGTGGCGAATCGTGACCGCCGTTAGCCCCAGCGCCTGGCTGAGCTCCGTCACCGACGCCTGGTTGCGTCGCTTGAGGATCTCCACAATGTGCTGGCGCGAGTCACTTGCCATCGATTCCGTCTCGGCACGATTCTAGAGGCAAATGTCAATTTGTCAAACGACGTCTGAGAAATTCCCTCGGCTTGACAGGGCAGGGTGGCCTCGTATAATTCACTGAACATGGGCCGGAATCGGCCTCCCCCGGCGGTGCTGGAACCCATCGGGGGCTGGCGGGCGCCCTAGGCGGCCGTTGCCCAGGCTGAGTCAGCCCGCCGGCAGAGAGCCCGTTCTGAGGAGTTTCGCTCACCATGGTCGATGAGCTTCAGAATCCCGAGATCCCTGTCCCCGCAGACCTACAGGGGACGGTTACGGTCACGACCCTGGACAAGATCTACAACTGGGGCCGGAGGTCGTCGGTCTGGCCGATGATGTTCGGGCTGGCGTGCTGCGCCATCGAGATGATCTGCACCGCCACCAGCCGCTATGACTTCTCGCGCTTCGGGATGGAAGTGATGCGGCCGAGCCCGCGCCAGACCGATCTGATGATCGTCTCCGGCACCGTCACCAAGAAGATGGTGCCGCAGATCGTCCGCCTGTACAACCAGATGCCTGAGCCGAAGTATGTCATGGCGATGGGCGCCTGCGCTTCCGGGGGCGGCCCCTTCAAGGAAGGTTACAACGTCGTGTCCGGGATCGACAAATACGTCCCGGTCGACGTCTATGTCCCGGGATGCCCGCCGACCCCGCAGGCGCTGCTGCACGGTCTTATGACGGTCCAGAAGAAGATCGACGGCGAGTCGCTTCGGACGGCGCGCTGGTATCGGCCGGAAGTCTCCGAGGCGTTGCCGATTCCGATCCTGGGGCCGGACATCTTCGACCCGGGCGACGTGGCGGCGATCAAGAACCGGGGGACGGCGGCGGCGCCCGAACCGACTGAGGCGGCGGGATGACCGAGGCGCAGACGGCGGCCCCGCCGGCCGAGCGATTGGAGGAGCAGTTCCCCGGGGTCGTCACGCGGGACGAGCGTCCCGGCTACTCAGGTTACCTGGTGCCGGTGGATTCGCTGCTCGACTTCGCCCGGGCCGCGCGCGACCGCCTTGGCTACGACTACCTGTCGTCGGTGACGGGGGTGGACTATTTCCCGGACAACAAGATGGAGGTCGTCTATCACGTCTATCGGACGACCGGCGGCCCCGGGCTGGTGTTCAAGACCCAGGTGCCGCGCGACGAATCGGTGGTTCCTTCGCTCTACTCCATCTATCCGGGCGTGGAGTTCCAGGAGCGCGAGGCCTGGGATCTGCTAGGCTTCCGTTTTTCCGGCCATCCCGACCTGAGACGAATCCTGATGTGGGAAGGCTTTGCCGGTCATCCGCTTCGTAAGGATTGGAAGGAAGCCTACTTCGAAGAGGAGACCAAGCCGTTCAAGAACCGTTGGCCGGAGGGTAAGGTCTACCGGATCGAAGACAAGCTCCCGGTGGGGAAGAACGCCGTCTTTCCCGAAGGCTTCGACCCCGAGCGTTGGATCCCCGAGACCGACGCGGCGCTCTACGCCGGCCTGATCCACGTCGACGAGGGCGGCAACGGGCACAGCATCGGCACCGATCAGATCGTCGTCAACCTCGGCCCGCAGCATCCGTCGACGCATGGCGTGTTTCGCCTGGTCGTCTCGCTCGACGGCGAGACGATCGTCGACCTCAAGCCGGTGATGGGCTACCTGCACCGCAATCACGAAAAGATCGGTGAACGGAACACCTTCCTGATGAATATGCCGTTCACCGATCGCCTGGATTACTTCTGTTCGATGGGCAACAACTTCGGTTACGCCCTGGCGGTCGAGAAGCTGATGGGGATCAAGCCGCCGGAGCGGGCCGAGTACATCCGCATCATCATGGCCGAACTGACCCGCATCGTCAATCATCTGGCGACGATCGGCTTCCTGCTCAACGATCTGGGCGCCTTCTTCACGCCGATCATCTACGCCTTTGGCGAGCGCGAGTTGATCCTGGACGTCTTCGAAGCCGTCTCCGGCTCGCGCATGATGTGCAACTATTTCCGCTTCGGCGGGCTGGCGCGCGATCTTCCGGAAGGCGTGCTGGAAACGATCTCCGACCTGGTGAACGAGCGCCTGCCGCGCCGCATCGACGAGATCGACGCCTACCTGACGAACAACGAGATCGTCCGCACGCGCGGCATCGGGGTGGGCGTCCTCACGCGCGACCGTGCGATCGCCCTGTCGGCCGCCGGGCCGGTGCTGCGCGCCTCGGGCGTCGCCTACGATGTGCGCCGGGCCGAGCCGTACGGGATCTACGACCGTTTCGATTTCGACATCGCCGTGCGCACCCACGGCGACATCTACGATCGCTACCTGATCCGTCTGGATGAGATGCGCCAGAGCCTGCGCATCCTGCAGCAGGCCGTGCGCGACATCCCCGGCGGTGAGATCCAAACCGGCAAGGCGCAGTATCAGGTGCGGGTTCCGGCCGGCGAGTCCTACGGACGCGTCGAGAACCCCAAGGGGGAGTTGGGCTTCTACGTGATTTCGACGGGGAAGCCCAATCCCTGGCGCTACCATGTGCGCGCCCCATCGTTCATCAATCTGACAGGCATGGCCGAGATGTGCCGGGGCTACAAGGTCGCCGACGTCGTCGCCACTCTCGGATCGATCGACATCGTCCTGGGCGAAGTCGATCGGTAGGCGAAGCGGAGAAACGGATGTATGGATTCGGTATCATCCGAGGACTGGGCGTCACCCTCCGCCATTTCCTGGCCACCTATGTGGATGACCTGCGCTGGTTCTTCGGGCGCATCGCCGGGGGCGGTGGACGCTATTACAATGCCGAGGCGCTGAGCGTGCGCCAGGGCCCGAAGGCGCGCGGCATCTTCACCGTGCAGTATCCCGAAGAAAAACTGACGCTGCCGGAGGAGTTCCGCTTCTTGCCGTTCCTGATCTACGACGTCGACGAGGCCGGGCACCAGCACGACCGTTGTACGTCGTGTGGCATCTGCGCCAAGGTCTGCCCACCGCAGTGCATCTGGATCGAGCGCGCTAACGATCCCATTACCGGACGCCCGGTACCCGAGCCGGTCGAGTTCTACATCGACGTCGACATCTGCATGAACTGCGGCCTGTGCGCCGAGTACTGTCCCTTCGACGCCATCAAGATGGACCACGATTACGAGTTGGCCACCTTCGACCGGATGTCGCACCACATCTTCGACAAGGCGCGCCTGTCGCAGCCGGCGTCGTACTATGCCTCGATCCGCCCGACGAACAACGCCCGGGAAGAGACGGCCCGCGCCGCCAAAGAAGCCGCCAAGGAAGCCAAAGCGGCCAAGGCGGAGACCGCCTGAGGTCCTGTGTACCACGCCGATACCGAGATCCTTTTCCCGATGCGCGTCGCCCCGGTGCTGCGCGACCTGCGGGGCGGGACGTGGCAGCGGCTGGTGGATCGCGCCATCGAGACTCCGGACGGATCGCCCGAGCAGCTGGCATTCGGGCTGGTGCTGATCCGGCTCGCCGGCTGCCTCACCTGCCATCCGGATTCCTATCGGGCGCTGCGTGGCTGCACCGTCTGCGCCACTCATGTCGTCCGGCGCCATCGCGGTGAGGACGACGACCTGGCCGAGCTCTACCAGCGAGCCCTGGTCGACATCGAAGGTTTCCTGACGGAACGGGAGAACGCGCACGCTGCGGTCGTTGAGCCGTCCCTGGGGGAAGCAGGGGAGACATGACCCCTTCGCCGACAGGTGAGGCCGTGCTCGAGGCTCTCGGTCGGGTGCAGGAACCCGAGCTGCACCGGGACCTGGTCAGCCTGGGGATGATCAAGGACCTAGCCTTGGACGGCGGACGGGTCGCGTTCACAGTCGAACTGACGACACCCGCCTGCCCGCTGCGCGACCAGATCGAACGCGAGGCGCGCGCGGCGGTATCGGCGGTCCCCGGCGTGAGCCAGGTGGATCTCCGGTTCACCTCGAACGTCCGCTC
>Ga0184633_10000275_pt1 | contig 17488 bp, 13 predicted proteins | sample PLM31_170_b1_FD_133156 | JGI IMG/M metagenome (GOLD analysis project Ga0184633, IMG submission 133156) | Groundwater sediment microbial communities from an aquifer in East River, Colorado, USA - PLM3-1_170_b1 | ecosystem: Environmental > Terrestrial > Soil > Riparian zone | place: USA: East...
CCGGTTCTACCCCAAGGGGCCGTTGATGTCCCACGTGCTCGGGTTTGCCGGCATGGATGGCCAAGGCCTGGAAGGGATCGAGCGGCGATACGATCCGTACCTTCGCGGGGAAAAGCAGATGGTTGTGCTGCAGCGTGATGCGCTGGGGCGGACGGTCTTTCCGAAGGGACTGAATGAGCAGGGCCCGGCGGCGGGTCACAGCGTGACGCTGACGATCGACGAAGTGATCCAGTACATCGCGGAGAAGGAACTGGAAGAGGCGGTCGCGGCAAGCGGCGCGAAGGGCGGGATCGTCATTGTCATGGAGCCTCGAACCGGAGCCATCCTGGCGATGGCCTTGACTCCCAGGTTCGATCCGAATGCCGTGCGAGCCATCTCCGCCGACCGTTGGCGCAACCGCGTCCTGACTGATGTCTATGAGCCCGGTTCTACGATGAAGGTCTTTGTTGCGGCCGCGGCGCTCGAGGAAAAGGTGATGACGCCCGGGACGTTGGTCTTTGGGGAATATGGTCGGCTGGCGGTTGCCAACACGGTCATTCATGATCATGACAAGTTAGGCTGGATGACCTTTGCGCAGGTCCTTCAACATTCCAGCAATATCGGAATGGTCAAAACGGCTCTGACGCTCGGCGATAATCGTGTGCACCGCTATCTCAGAGCGTTCGGGTTCGGGGAACGGACCGAAATCGATTTGCCGGGAGAGACGCCGGGCCTGGTGAAAGAACCACGGGACTGGGGACGTCGGTCGCTTGCGTCGATTGCGATTGGGCAAGAGATCGGTATCACGCCGTTGCAGTTGATCACCGCCGTCTCGGTTATCGCAAACGGCGGTTGGCTTATGAAACCGTACGTGGTGTCAGAAATACGTGATGGGGGAGGCCAGGTCGTGTTCCAGGCAGTCCCGCAAGTCCGACGGCGACCGATTTCACCTGAAACGGCGCAGGCTCTCACCGGTATCCTGGAGGGCGCTGTGGTTCGCGGAACCGGCAGCCGGTCGGCGATCCCAGGTTATAGGGTGGCCGGGAAAACAGGCACGGCCCAGAAGATTGATCCCGAGACCGGGGTGTATTCCCCCACCCTGTTTGTGGGGTCCTTCGCGGGATACGTTCCTGCCGACGACCCTCGCCTAGCGATTCTAGTCGTGATCGACGAGCCGCAAGCAGAATCCTGGGGAGGAGTCGTGGCGGCGCCGGTGTTCCGACGAGTGGCTGAGCAGGCGCTCCCCTACCTTGGCGTAATGTCGCAGCAACCGGTGAAGCTGGCCCTGGCGGTTCAATGACCTTTGCTGAGCTGATTGCCCCGCTGAAGGCGACCGAGCGGCACGGAAACCTGAACGTGGAGGTCAGCGACTTGACCGATGACTCTCGGCTCGTGAAAACGGGTAGCGTATTCGTCGCGGTCAAGGGGGGGCGAGCCGATGGCCATGCGTTTGTCCGGCAGGCGGTGGCGGCCGGTGCCTCCGCCCTAGTCCTCCAGGAGCGATGGCCCTCCGGGACTGAGAGCGGCCGGAGAGGTGGGGAATCGGGGCCGCCAGTTCCGATGGTCCGGGTACCGGATTCGCGGCGGTCGTTGGGGCTGTTGGCGAGTCGGCTTCACCGGGATCCTTCCTCCCGCCTCACGCTGATCGGCGTGACGGGGACGAACGGGAAGACCACCGTGACCTATTTGTGTAAGGCGGTGCTCGAGGCGGCCGGCAGGCGGGTCGGCGTCATCGGCACGGTCGCGTACCAGATCGGATCGGAACGGCTGCACGCCTCCCATACCACGCCCGGGGCGGTGGAGCTCCAGGCTCTGTTGGCCCGGATGGTGGGCACCGGTCTGGACTCGGCGGTGATGGAGGTGTCGTCGCACGCACTTGCGTTGGACCGCACCGTTGGCTGCGAATTCGACGTGGCGGTCTATACGAACCTGACCCAGGACCACCTGGATTTCCACACCGACATGGAGGACTACTTCAAAGCGAAGCTGCGTCTGTTCACCAGTTTGACACCCGTGGGGAACAAGACACGTCCCAAGCGCGTCATTGTGAATGTGGATGATGCCAGGGGGCATCATGTGTGCGGGGCCAGCCGTGTTCCGGTGTGGACCTATTCCATTCACAAGCGGTCCGACATTCAGGCCGAAGATGTGCGTCTTTCGCTGGAGGGGACCGGCTTCACCGCCGTGACACCGTTTGGCAGGTTCGGTGTCGAGAGCCGACTGGTGGGCGAACACAACGTCTACAACATTTTGGCGGCGATCGCGGTTGGCTTACATGAGCAGCTCTCACCGGACACGATCCGCCAGGGCATTGAGTCGGTCGTAAATGTGCCGGGACGATTCGAGCGGGTGGAGGCCGGGCAAGACTTTACGGTGGTGGTGGACTATGCCCATACGGAAGACGCGCTGGCTCGCCTGCTGGCCACCGCGCAGGCGCTGAAGACCGGACGGATCATCACGGTGTTTGGTTGCGGGGGCGACCGTGATCGCGGCAAGCGGCCCAGGATGGGACGCGTGGCCGCGCAGCAGAGCGATCTGGTTATCCTGACGTCGGATAACCCACGCAGCGAGGATCCGATGGCGATCATCGGCGAAGTGGAGGCGGGCCTTCGGGGAGCCCTGGACCCGACTCGGGTCCGGTACGAGGTGATTGCCGATCGTCGTCTGGCTATCGAAGCGGCAATCCGGGAGGCGAAGCGGGGGGATATGGTGCTCATCGCAGGCAAAGGCCACGAGGATTACCAGATAATCGGCGCGAATCGCGTGCATTTCGACGATCGCGAGGTGGCGCGGGAGGCCCTCGAGAAGCGAATTGCGAAGAGAAAATAGGTGGAAGCTGCCGCCCACTCACTTCGAGCTTTTTACATGCCACTCTTCACGGTCGAGGAGGTGTTGGAGATCACCAGCGCTCGCGTGCTGTCAGACGATGACCATCGGCGGCCACGGGGCACAATCCGGCGGGTGTGCACGGATTCGCGCGGGGTCCGACATGGAGATCTCTTCGTCGCGCTCAAGGGTGAGCGCTTTGATGGCCACCAGTTTGTGGACGCGGCGCTGCGACGCGGAGCGGTCGCCGCGGTCGTGCAAGACCGGTCCATGATCACGGCGCCCGCGAGATCACGAAGCCCTGGCCGTCGCGTGCTTCTGGGGGTGCCGGACACGCTTGTCGCCTATCAGCAGTTGGCCGCGCACCACCGCAGCCGGTTTCGGATACCGGTCGTGGCGGTCACCGGCAGCAACGGCAAGACCACCACAAAGGACATGATAGCCAACGTGCTGTCGGAGCGGTGGACCGTCCTCAAAACCGAAGGCAATCTGAACAACCGCATCGGGGTTCCCCAGACGCTGCTCCGGCTGAACCCACGTCACCAGGCGGCCGTGGTGGAGATGGGCGTCGATCAAAAGGGGCAAACCACCCGCCTGTGCGAGATCGCCCACCCCACGATCGGCCTCATCACCAACATCGGTCCGGACCACCTCGAATTCTTTGGCACCGTGGAGGCGTCCGCCCAAGCCAAGGGCGAATTGCTGGATCTCCTGCCGCCGGATGGCGCGGCCGTGCTGAATGCGGATGATGCCCAGTTCGGCTATCTCGCGTCGCGGGCCCGCTGCCGGGTGGTGTCGTTCGGGCTGTCCCAGCGGGCACAGGTTCGGGCCACCGATGTCGTTGCAGATCCGCGCCGGGGCACCGCTTTCCAGTTGACTCTTCCCGGCCGGCCGCGCCGCGCACGCGTGATCCTGCGGGCGCATGGAGCCCACAACCTGTCCAATGCCCTGGCCGCGGCGGCGGTCGGCCAGTGCCTGGCGATGAGCGGCGCGTTGATCGCGCAGGGGTTGGCCCGTTTCCGGCCGGCGACGATGCGGTCTCAGGTGAGCCGCTGGAGGGGCATCAGGATCATCAACGATTGCTACAACGCCAATCCGGCTTCAATGAAGGCCGCTATAGATCTGTTAATCCACCTCGGCTCCGGCAGCCGAACGATCGCTGTGTTAGGCGATATGCTGGAACTGGGTCCGCAGTCGCTGGCGCTGCACCGTGAGGTGGGGGTCTACCTCGCGGGGCGCGGCGTCACCTACCTCGTCGCGTGCGGGGCGTTGGGACTCGGGCTGGCGGAAGGGGCATGCGAGGCCGGCATGGCGTCTGATCGCGTCCGGGAAGCGCCGGACGCGGTGGCTGCCGCCGCGATACTCCAAACACTGGTGCGCGCCGGCGATGTGGTCCTGCTGAAGGCCTCTCGCGGGATGCGGATGGAGCGGGCCATCACATTACTCACTCAACGATGAACGCTGAATGATGAAGGTTGAATTAAGAAGTCTCCCATCTTCCATTCATCGTTCAGCATTCAGCATTGAGCATTCGTTCGAGGGCAAGGGGCGCTGAGATGCTGTATCTTTGGCTCTATCCACTCCACACCGAGTTCTCCTTTCTGAATGTCTTCCGGTATCTGAGTTTCCGCATCATCTACGCGGCGGTGACGGCGTTTCTCGTAGCCTTCGTGCTGACCCCCATCTTGATCCAAAAGCTGCAGGAGATGCGGCTGGGGCAGCAGGTTCGGGACGATGGTCCGAGCCGCCATCTGGCCAAGACCGGCACGCCGACGATGGGCGGGCTCCTGATCTTGTTTGCGGTCGTCCTCTCGACCCTGCTCTGGGCAGATGTCACGAATCGGTACGTGTGGCTGGTGATCTTCGCCACCGTCGGGTTCGGATTGGTGGGGTTCGTGGATGATTACCTGAAGGTTGTTCGGGGCCGATCGAAGGGGCTGTCGGCCTCGCAGAAGATCATCGCGCAAGGCCTGGTGGCCCTCGGCATCGGCCTGTTTTTTTATTTTTTGCCGGCCTACTCGACCAAACTGAGCGTGCCCTTTTTCAAGAATTTCACGCCGGATCTCGGTCTGTTCTACATCCCATTCGCGATCCTGGTGATCGTCGGGAGTTCGAACGCGGTCAACCTGACGGACGGCCTCGATGGCCTGGCGGTGGGCCCCGTGATGATCGCCGCATTGGCGTACACCATCGTGGCCTACGTGGTCGGAAACAGGATTACGTCCGAGTATCTGCTGATCCCTTATATCGAAGGGGCGGGAGAACTCTCGGTGTTCACCGCGGCCATTTTCGGGTCCAGCCTCGGATTCCTCTGGTTCAACACCTACCCGGCCTCCGTGTTCATGGGCGATGTGGGCTCCTTGCCGCTGGGCGCGGCGCTGGGGACCGTCGCGGTGGTCAGCAAACACGAGTTGCTGCTGCTCTTGGTGGGCGGCGTCTTCGTGATCGAGGCGATTTCGGTCATCTTCCAGGTCGTGTCGTTCAAATCGCGAGGGAAACGGATCTTCCTGATGGCACCCATTCACCATCATTTTGAAATGAAGGGATGGGAGGAGCCGAAGGTGGTGGTGCGGCTCTGGATCATTGCGATCCTTCTGGCACTGCTGAGGTTGAGCACGTTGAAGCTGCGGTGAGAAGGCTGTGTCTGGTGAGAGATATGTTCTCGACCGGGAGGGACGGCTGCACTGTCCCCCGTGCTCACAGAGCGCGCACGATCAAGCTGTGCCGGGTACGCGTTGCTCTCCAAATGCAACGGGTGATGATACGCGCAGTAGGGGACAGTACAGCCGTCCCTTAAGGGGTATCGGGCACCTGCTGACGTGTCTCAAAAGGGCCTGCGTTAGCGCCAGTAGGGGAGTGGGTGGTGGAGGCGGACCTAAAAGGCAAGAAGGTGACGGTGGTCGGATTGGCCAGAAGCGGAGTGGCGGCGGCGCGGTTGCTCCAGGCGGTCGGGGCGCGCGTCACAGTGGCCGACGGCAAAGAGGAGGCAGCGCTTTCGGAAGCGCTTTCGCGCCTGGACCGGCGGAGCCTGACGGTGAAGGTAGGCGCTGGTTACGAGTCGGCGCTGGAGGGTGCGGACTTCGTCGTGATCAGCCCGGGGGTTCCATCCCGCCTGGAGTCGCTGAATGCGGCTCGCCGACGAGGCGCACGGGTCATCGGGGAGCTTGAGTTGGCGTCCGGGTTTCTGACCGCCCCGATTCTGGCCATCACCGGGACGAACGGCAAAAGCACCACGGTGACGATGGTGGGACTCCTCTTGGAACAGAGCAGCAAACGGGTCTTCGTGGGCGGCAACCTCGGTACGCCGTTGTGCGACGCGGCGCTGGCCACCTACCAGGCTGGCGGCCTGACCAGGAATGCGGCCCCTCCGCTCTATGACTATATCGTCACGGAAGTCTCCAGCTTTCAGCTCGAGACGATCGAGCGATTCCGTCCGTGGGTAGCGGCGATCTTAAACATCACGCCGGACCACCTGGATCGCTATCCTTCCGTGTCGAGCTATGCAGCGGCCAAGGCCAGGATTTTTGAAAACCAGACTGCCGAGGACTTCGCGCTGTTGAACCTGGATGACGAACAAGTCGCGGGGCTACGCAGGGGCCTGCGCGCCAGGGTCCTGGGATTCAGCCGGACCGGCCCGGTGTCGGATGGAGCGTATCTGGCTGGAGACCGCGTCATGGCGACCATCAAGGGACGCAGCGAGGCAGTGTGTCGGCGGGGTGACATTCGACTCCCCGGGTCCCACAACCTTGCGAACGCGATGGCCGCTCTCACGATCGGTCTGTTGTGCGGCTGCCCGACCGAGGTCATACGCCGCGTGCTCCAAACGTTTCCCGGGATCGAACACGCGTTAGAGACGGTGCGGGAGCGGCGAGGCGTGCGGTTTGTGAATGACTCCAAAGGCACGAACGTGGATGCCACCATCAAGGCGCTGGAAAGCCTGGACGAGCCGATTTTCCTGATCGCGGGGGGGCGTGACAAGGGGGGCGATTTTGCGAAGCTGCAAGAACCGGTGTGTCGACGAGTAAAGCGACTGATTCTCATCGGCGAGTCGGCGTCGCGCATCAGGGAGGCGATGGGACCATTCGATCGTATCAGCCACGCCGCGACGCTCCAGGACGCGGTGGAGTTGGCGGCCCGTGAGGCGTCCCCCGGAGACGTGGTGCTGCTGTCACCGGCCTGTGCCAGCTTCGACATGTTCACGGATTACCAAGACCGGGGCCGACAGTTTAAGGAACTGGTGCAGGCGCTGCCGTAACCGGCGGCGAATAGCCAATAGCAAACAGCGAACAGCGGATAGCCGAGAGCCTAAAACGCCCTGCTAAGAGCTGCTTGCTACCCGCTACTCGCTATTTGCATAGGAGCAGATGCATGTCGCGCAAGAGCATGGGGGCAGGCACGCTGGCCCTTCCCTGGCCATCCTCAGGCGAACGGGCGCGCAAGCGGAGCGGGAGCGACGGAAGGGTCCTGGCGGTCACGGTGGTGCTCGCGTTGGTCGGCCTGGTGATGGTCTACAGCGCGAGCGCGGTGGTGGCCGGGAACCGTTTCCACGACTCGATCTATTTTCTCAAACGTCAGTTGGCGTGGCTGGCGTTCGGGTTCTTGCTGCTCCACGTCGCCTCCCGTCTCGATTACACGGCGTGGCGGAAATTGGCGTTGCCGCTCTTAGCTGTGACGACGGTACTGCTGATTGCGGTCCTGCTTCCCTCGCTGGGCGTGGTGGCCAAGGGCGCGCGACGCTGGCTCAGGTTCGGACCGCTTTCGATGCAGCCGGCCGAGATGGCCAAGCTCACAGCGGTGTTGTTTATGGCGGCGTACCTGACCAAGAAGGAGGGACGTGTGACGGAATTTGCGACCGCCGTTCTCCCGCCGATTCTCGTCGTGGGGCTGTTAGGAGGATTGTTGATGCTGCAGCCGGATCTGGGTACGGCGGTGGTGATCGGGCTGGTGACGTTCGGCCTGCTGTTCCTGGGCGGAGCCCGACTCACGCATCTGTTTGGACTGGTCCTGCTCGTGTTGCCGGTTGCGGCGGTGCTGATGCTGGGATCGAGCTACCGGCGGCAGCGCCTCATGACGTTTCTGGAACCTTGGAAAGACCCCACGGACGCGGGCTTTCAGGTGACCCAGTCGTTTCTGGCGTTCGGCAGCGGGGGTCCGTTTGGAGTCGGACTGGGCGAAGGCAAGCAGAAGCTGTTTTTTCTGCCGGAAGCGCACACGGATTTCGTGCTGGCGCTGGTCGGCGAAGAGCTTGGTCTGTTGGGGACGGGCGCCATCATGGTGCTCTTTGCGGTCCTTGTGCTCAAGGGATTTCAGATCGCCGGGCGCGCGCGTGGACCGTTCGGCCGGTATTTGGCCCTGGGGATCACCCTGCTCATCGGCGTCCAAGTGTTGATCAACGCCGGCGTGGTGACCGGTCTGTTGCCAACCAAGGGGTTGACCCTTCCCTTGCTCAGTTACGGCGGGTCGTCGCTGGTCATAAGCCTGTTGGGGATCGGCATCCTCCTGAGCATTTCACGTGACCGGCAGAGCGGCCGGCCGAGTCTGGGGTACGGCAGTGGGATCAGCGTCCGATGACGATCGTGATCGCGGCTGGTGGCACCGGTGGCCATCTGTATCCGGCGGTGGCGCTGGCCCGGGAGTTCCTTCGCCAGGATCCGATGACCGCCATCCTGTTTGTCGGAACAGCGCGCGGGCTCGAGAAGAAGGTGCTCCCGCACGAGGGCTTCGAGCTGAAGAAGATTCTCGCGTGGCCTGTCATGGGACGGGGGGTGCGGAGAGCCGCGGGTGCGCTGCTGTCGCTTCCGGTGGGACTGTGCCAGTCGCTCAAGATCTTGAGAACGCGGCGAACGGATCTCGTGATCGGAATCGGAGGTTATACCAGTCCCCCCGTGCTGGCGGCCGCGTTTCTGCTGGGTGTCCGCCGGGTCATTCTGGAGCCGAATGCGTACCCAGGGATGGCCAACAAAGTGCTGGGACCGCTCGCGAACCTGATCTTCGTGGCCTTCGAGACGGCGGGGAGACATTTCAACCCCTCCAAGGTTCGCGTGGTCGGGACGCCTATCCGACGGGCATTTCTGGAGCCGACCCCGGCCGTCTCGACCGGTGTTCATCAGGGTGCAGGCGGGGCCGCTGAGGGTGCCAGAAAGACGTTACTGGTTTTCGGTGGCAGTCAAGGCGCGCATGCGCTCAATGCCACGATGGTGGAGGCGCTGCCGTCTTTATCGCAAGTACATAGAGGGGCTGTGCGGACGGGCGTGTCGGTGATTCACCAGACCGGCGAGGCCGACTACGATTACGTCAGGACAGCCTATGAAGCGGCCGGGTTCCGGGCGGAAGTGGTGCCGTATGTGTTCGATATGCCGCGAGTCTTGCGATCGGCGGACCTGGTGGTGTCGCGCGCCGGAGCCGTGACGGTGGCGGAGCTCACCGCCTGTGGGAAGGCGGCGATCCTGATTCCGCTTCCGCGCGCCATCTATCAGCACCAGGAGCGCAACGCGCAAGTGATGGAGTCGGCCGGCGCGGCGGTGGTGTTGCCCCAAGTGGAACTCACGGGGGCCAAGTTGGCCCAGACGATCGAGAGGCTGCTGGGCGATCCTGGCCGACTGCGGGTGATGGGGGAGCGAAGTCGGGCCCTGGGACGGATCGACTCGGCTGAAACGATTGTACGGGAATGCCTGGCACTGGTTCAGGACGTTAAACGTTAAACGTGAATCGTTCAACGGTTCTGTGCGTTTAACGAATAACGGTTCACGAATAACGTTGCTCGATGTTCCGAAAGATTCAGCATATCCACCTGGTGGGGATCGGCGGGGCCGGCATGAGTGGGATCGCCGAAGTGCTGCTCACGCTGGGATATAAGGTGACCGGCTCCGATCTGCACTATTCGGACACGGTCCGACGCCTGGAAGAACTGGGCGGGCGCATCTTCATCGGGCATCACGAGTCAAACGTGGGTGATGCGCAGGTGGTGGTGATTTCGTCGGCCGTCCCGGCGACCAATCCGGAGGTGGTAGCCGCGCGGGCCAAAGTCATCCCGGTCATCCCCCGCGCCGAGATGCTGGCCGAACTCATGCGCCTGAAGTACGGGATCGCCATCGCGGGCGCTCACGGCAAAACGACGGCAACATCCATGGTGGCGGGAGTCCTCGCTCAGGCCGGGCTGGATCCTACCATCGTGATCGGAGGGAAGGTCAACGCGCTCGGAAGCCATGCCCGCCTCGGACGCGGTGACCTGCTGGTTGCAGAGGCGGACGAGAGCGACGGGTCTTTTCTGAGACTCTCTCCGGCCATCGTGGCGGTGACCAATATCGACCGCGAACACCTGGACTACTACGGAACGATGGAGCGGCTGCAGGACAGCTTCCTGGAGTTCATCAACCGCGTCCCCTTCTACGGGCTGGCGGTGCTCTGCGCCGACGACGACCGAATCCGGGCGATGCTCCCCCGCGTCGTGAAACGGTACCAGACCTACGGACTTCAGGAGCGCGCCGGATCTCCGGCGCCGGACTTTCGAGCAGGCGAGGTCACCCTAGATAAGTGGGAATCGGAGTTCAGGGCCTTTTACCAGGGGAAGAGTCTGGGGCCGTTTCGTCTCTCCACCCCGGGCGTCCACAACGTGTCCAACGCGCTGGTCGCCATTGCGGTGGGGATGGAGCTGGACGTGCCGATCGATTTGATCCGAAAAGGGCTGGCGGCGTTCACCGGCGTCGAGCGGCGCTTTCATCTGCGCGGGGAGAAGAGCGGGATCATGGTCGTGGACGACTACGGGCATCATCCCACCGAGATCCGGGCCACGCTGTCAGCCGCGAAGCAGGGCTGGGGCCGGCGTCTGGTGGTGCTCTTCCAGCCGCACCGGTACACGCGCACCCGCGACCTCGTCGACGAGTTCGCGCACGCGTTCGACCAAGCCGAGGCCGTGTTCATCACCGAAATCTATCCGGCCGGCGAACCTGAAATCCCGGGGGTGTCCGGCGAGAGACTGGTCGAGGCGGTCCGGGCCTCAGGCCATCCTTCGGTCACCTGGGTCGACCGGAAAGAAACGCTGGCGGAGCGGGTCTTGCCTTCGCTGAAAGCCGACGATGTGGTGATCACGCTCGGCGCCGGGGACATCTGGAAGACAGGGCTCGAACTCCTGGAACGTTTATGAGCGTGGGGGCCATCATGCACAACGGTGCCAGACGACGGCGCGGAGCGGACCGACGGAGAAAAAGGAGCAGCGTCGATGCCTACGATCTGAAGACGGTGGTCTCCGGGATCCGAGGAGAGGTGAGATTCAACGCTCCGCTGCGGGACTTCACGTCGTTCCGCATTGGAGGGCCTGCGGATGTCCTCGTCGTCCCGTCCGATGTGGATGATCTGTGCAGGCTGGTCAGGCAGGCTCGGACGGCAAAGACCCCGGTCTTCGTGATCGGGGGCACCAATCTGCTGGTGCGTGACCAAGGCATCCGGGGGGTAGTCGTCAGCCTCTCGAATCTCAACGCGATCAAGGACGAGCCGCATGGCGTGGTCTACGCTGAGGGTGGAGGGGGGATGCCCACCCTGATGCGGCATGCGATCAGCCGGTCCCTCTCCGGGCTCGAGTGGGCCGCCGGGATTCCCGGCACGGTGGCCGGGTGCGTGGTCATGAACGCCGGCACGCGGCTCGGCGAGATGAAGGACGCCGTTAAGGCGGTGCGTCTGGTGGACCCGCAGGGGCGAATCATCGACTGTCCGGCCTCATCCATTCAGTTCAGCTACCGCCGGGCGCTGTTGCCTCGCGGTATCGTGGTTGGTGTCTGGCTGCAGCTCAAGCCGGCGTCACGCGAGCAAATTGAAACGGTCGTCAAGGAGTACCTGCGGTACCGGAAGGACACCCAGCCGCTGAGGCTTCCCAACGCCGGCTGCGTGTTCAAGAATCCGGAGCACGATGTGTCGGGACGTTTGATCGAGGCAGCAGGTCTCAAGGGCGCGCGGGTCGGGGACGCGCAGGTCTCGGAGAAGCACGCGAACTTCATTGTGAATCTGGGACGAGCCCGGGCGGCCGATGTGATCGCCTTGATAAAGAAGGTCGGCCGGGCCGTGGAAGAACAGGTCGGCATTACGCTGGAGCTGGAACTCAAGATCGTCGGACAACCGTAAATCCCGGTTACCGTTAATCGTGAAACGTTAAACGTGGAACCGGAGAAAGGTCCAAGTCTCTGGAGCGATTAACGGTTCACGTTTAACGACCAACGGTGAACGGCTATGCCACTCACACGGGCGCGTATCGGCGTGCTGATGGGCGGGCGATCGGCTGAGCGGGAGATTTCGTTGAGGACCGGTCAGGCGGTACATCGTGCGCTCCTCCGTCGCGGCTACAGAGCGGTGGCGATCGACGTGGATGCGTCGGTTCAGGAGCAGTTGCGGACGAAAAAGGTGGAGATCGTCTTTCTGGCTCTCCATGGCCCCGGGGGAGAGGACGGAACGATCCAGGGGCTGCTGGAGATCATCGGGATGCCGTACACGGGGTCCGGCGTCAGGGCCAGCGCGATCGCCATGCACAAGGTGACCGCGAAAGCCCTGCTGGACTGCCACGGTATCCCGGTGCCGCCCGGAACGGTGGTGCGGGCAGGACGGCATGGAAAGGACCAATCTCATCGACGAGGCCCCGTGACTGTTCCTCCAGCGGGGCTGCGATGGCCGGTTGTCGTCAAACCGGCGGCGCAGGGCTCCACGATCGGGGTCACGATCGTCCATCGGCGGTCCGAATGGCGTGCCGCGCTGCGGCGCGCCCATGAGTACGACCAGGAAGCGGTGGTGGAGTCCTACATCCCCGGACGCGAAATTGCGGTGTCCGTGTTGGGCGGGACCCCGCTGCCCAGAGCGCTGCCGGCGATCGAGATTGTGGCTCCGGACGGGTTTTACGATTATGCGGCGAAGTATGAGAAGGGGCGAACGCGTTACCTCTGTCCGGCTCCGTTGCCTGACGCGGTGACCAACCGGGTCCGGGATCTGGCGATTCGGACCTACCAGATCGTGGGGTGCGAGGGAGCCGCACGGGTGGATTTTCGGGTGACTCGGCGAGGCCGGCCGTATGTCTTGGAGATCAATACGGTTCCAGGCATGACCGAGACGAGTCTCTTGCCGATGGCGGCGGCCAAGGCCGGCATCGACTACGATTCGCTGACCGAGCGCATCCTCCAGTCCGCCCTCAGGCGCGCTCAACGATGAATGCTGGATGATGAACGCAGAAATTTGAGCGCTGAATGCAGAATGATGAAGACCGTGCGCTTTTCCATTCATCATTTATCGTTCCGCATTCCGCGTTTGTTGTCAGGGGGCTTCATGTGAGGCGTTGGAGCAGTCGCAAGGCCGGCCCGCGTTCCAACGTCCCGACGCGATCCGGGCCGTCCAGCGGTCGCGTCGGCTCTCGCAGAGGCGGCGTCAGGTTGCTGCGACGGGTGTGGATGCTAGCGGTGTGGATGGCGGTGGCTGTCTGTGTCGGTTGGGGAGCCACGGCGGCGTACCAGGAGGCAAGGCCGCTCCTTGCCACTTGGTTCGAAGTGCGCGAGGTAACCGTGGGTGGAGTCACCAAGGTGACGCACGCGGAAGTCGTGGAACGGATGGGACTGCAACCAGGGGAAACGCTGTTGTCGGTGAACGCGCAGAAGCTGATTGATCGTCTGGAAGCCCATCCCTGGATCAAAGAGGCGGCGGTGAGCCGAGTGCTCCCGCATACGTTGGCGGTCAACATCACCGAGCGCCGTGCCGTAGCCGTCCTGAGGACGCCTTCGTTGACCCTGTTGCTGGACGCGGACGCCCGTGTCCTGTCGGTTCTGAATGAATCGGAAAATCCCGGGTTGCCGGTGCTGGTCGGGATTGATCCTAAGGCTTTCCTCCTGGGCATCGCGCAGTCCCGCGAGGCAGCCCTGACCGGAATCAGGTTGGCCGGCTTGGTGGGCCATGCGTTCGAGGACCGGCCCGAGGTGGATGTGAGCAATCCGGAGAACGCAGTGGCCTACGTGAAGGGGTTGCGTTTCCACTTCGGTCCCTCGTCCTTCGAGGAGAAATGGGATCGGTACCGGAAGATCAAGCACGCCCTCCGCACCAGCGCGGGCGTCGAGCAGGGCCAGAGCACCACCCATTGCGCGCTTCACCCGTTGCACGAAACCAGGCAACGGGTACCCGTGCAAGCCTCACCCATTGCACGAAGCCCGGCAATGGGTACCCGGCAATGGGTACCCGGCAATGGGTGCCAGGAAATCGATCTGCGGTATCAAGGCAAGGTGATCGTCCGCGAAAGGGGGTGACCAGCGGTGGCCAAGCGAGATCACATCGTGGTGGGGCTGGACATCGGCACGACCAAGATTTGCGCCATTGTGGCGGAGGTGAATGAGGAGGGCAGCGTCAACATCATCGGAGTCGGGTCGAGCCCGTCCCGTGGCCTCCGCAAGGGAGTCGTGGTCAACATCGAGAGCACCGTGGAGTCCATCAAGAAAGCGGTGGAGGAGGCGGAGCTGATGGCCGCCGTCCAGATCAACTCGGTCTACACCGGCATCGCGGGCAGTCACATCTCAGGCGAAAATTCGCGAGGGGTGGTGGCGCTGAAGAAACAGGAAGTCACTCGATTGGACGTGCAGCGCGCGGTGGACACGGCGCGGTCGGTGGCGGTGCTTCCGCAAGACAGGCGGATCCTCCATGTGCTTCCGCGCGAGTTCATGGTGGATGACCAGGACGGCATCCGCGAGCCGCTCGGGATGTCCGGATCCAGGCTCGAGGTGGACGTGCATATCATCACGGGCGCGGTCACGTCGGCGCAGAATATCATCAAGAGCGTCAATCGGGCCGGGCTCGACGTGGTGGACATTGTGCTCCAGCCGCTTGCCTCCAGCGAAGCGGTGCTGACCCCCGAGGAGCGGGAGCTGGGGGTGGCCATGGTGGATATGGGGGGAGGCACGACGGATCTGGCGATCTTCGCCGAGGGGAGCATCCGTCACACCGCGGTGCTCCCCATCGGAGGTCAGCACCTCAGCACCGATCTGGCGATCGGTTTGCGCACGCCTCAGGCCGAGGCCGAGCGGATCAAGATTCGGAAGGGGGTTGCGCTGGCAGAGCTGGTGAAGGACGACGACATGGTGGAGGTGCCCGGCGTGGGCGATCGACCCGCCCGGACCCTTTCCCGAAAGCTCCTGGCCGAGATCATCGAACCGCGCGTGGAGGAGATGTTTGACCTGGTGTGCCGTGAGATCACGCGCACCGGATACGAAGGGATTCTGGCAGCCGGCGTGGTGATCACCGGTGGCACCTCGATGCTCGAAGGGATACTCGAGGCGGCCGAACGGGTGTTGGATCTCCCGGTCCGGCGCGGCGTGCCGAACGGCGTGGGGGGGCTGCGGGACATCGTCAGCAATCCCATCTATGCAACCGGCGTCGGGTTGATTTTGCATGCCCGTCATCATGCTGAAGAACTGGAAATGGCCGGGCTCCGCAGCGGCAGGCGAGTCGGCAGGGCCTTCGGCCGGATGCGGGAGTGGATGCTTGAGTTCTTCTAAATCTAGCGAACAGCTCGTAGCTAGTAGCTAGTAGCTAGCAGCGAGTAGCTCACGGCTATTCGCTATCGGCTATTAGCTATTCGCTCTTCGAGAAGGGAGGGGACGCGATGTTCTCATTTCAAGAGGACGAGATCATGCCGGCCAACATCAAAGTCATCGGTGTGGGTGGGGCTGGCTGCAACGCGGTGAACACGATGATCGGGTCGGGCCTCAAAGGCGTGGAGTTCATCGCGGCCAACACCGACCTCCAGGCTCTTGGACGCTCCCACGCCGTCTTCAAGATCCAACTGGGCCCGGAGCGGACCCGAGGTCTTGGCGCCGGCGCGAAGCCGGAAGTGGGCAGAGAAGCGGCGATGGAAAGCAAGGACCGCATTCGGGAAAGCCTGGAAGGGGCCGAGATGGTGTTTGTCACCGCCGGGATGGGCGGGGGAACCGGAACCGGCGCCGCCCCGATCGTGGCCAGCATCGCGCGGGAGCTGAGCGCGCTGACCGTCGGGGTGGTGACCAAGCCTTTCCAGTACGAGGGGCACCGGAGGATGAGCCATGCTGAAGAAGGACTCCGTGAGCTGAGAAAGCACGTGGATACGCTCCTGGTGATCCCGAACCAGCGCTTGCTGGGGATCGTGGACAAGGCCACCCCGCTGCTGGAGGCGTTCAAGGTGGCCGACGAGGTCTTGCGGCAGGCGATTCAGGGGATCGCCGATGTGATCACGACGGCGGGACACGTGAACGTGGACTTTGCCGACGTCCGGACCGTGATGACCTACACCGGTCGTGCGGTGATGGGGATGGGGGTCTCACGGGGCACGAGCCGCGCCAGCGAGGCTTCGCAGAAGGCCATCTCGAGTCCCCTTCTGGAAGACGGCAGCGTGGAGGGAGCCCGGGGCGTGCTGTTGAATATCACGGGGGGACCGAGTTTGTCCCTCCACGAAGTGGATGAAGCGGCCTCGATTATTCGGGAGGCGGCCGATCCACAGGCGAACATCATCGTCGGACAGGTGGTCAACCCTGACATGGGGGATGATCTGGTGGTCACCGTCATCGCCACCGGGTTCGATCGCGAAGAACCGGCCATCAGAACGGCCGCGGTCGAGAGGCCGGCCCCTGCGTCGGTTCGCGCCTCGCAAACGGCGCTGGCCTCGGTGCGCGCGTCGGGGGGCGCGCTGCCGTCCAAGAACCTGGAGAGTCCCACGTTTTTGCGCCGGCTCACGGCGAAGCGGGACGGTCAGGAACGTTTGGGACTGGCTACAGACGATGAATGGGATGTCCCGACATTCCTGAGAAAGCAGTCGGAATAAGGAGCGCGGCGCGACCATCATATCGTGCGATCGGGAAAGACAGCTATGGCCGGTGCCCTCATCACCGTGCCGGCCTTCGCCGGAATGCGTGACGGCGTGCGGCATTTCTTCGGGACCCGCCACCAACCGGACGATGGTGGTTCGCTGGGATCGGGCGATGAGCCGGTGCGCTGCGTCGTGTCGGTCACGCAGGTGCACGGAACGGATGCGCTTGTCCTGGACCGTCCTGTCAGGGCAGGGGAGACGTTTGCCGGCGGGTGGGATGCGCTGATTACAAACCAGGCCGGCGTCCTGTTGACGGTGAGAACGGCCGATTGCATGCCGATCTTGGTCCACGATCCGGTGCGTAACGTGGTGGCGGCTCTGCATGCCGGATGGCGCGGGGTGGTCGCCGGGATCGTTCCCAGAACCCTCTCTGTGATGCGTCGGCAGTTCGGATCGGAGCCGGAATCGTTGCAGGTTGGAATCGGGCCCTCGGTCGGACCGTGTTGTTACGAAGTGGATGAGCCGGTCCTGAGTCGGCTCCGTGATGGCTTCCGAGACTGGCGATCGGTGGTACGGGAGATCGGATGGGAGAAGGCCATGCTGGATCTCCGAGAACTGGTCCGGCGCCAGGCGAAGGCCGCCGGCGTCGACGAAGCGCACATCCGGTCCGTCAGAGTCTGTACCGCCTGCCACCCGGACCTCTTCTACTCGTATCGGCGCGAAGGGGCGATCAATGGGACCATGGTCAGCGGCATTATGCTGACCGGCCGCCGTGCTGCTGCGTCATAGCGGAACCGCTGTCCGCTCGGCCTTGCTCAGTGAACGGACTAAACGGACTCATAGACTAACGGACAACTTACAATCTCGTTGGGCTTCCGGTACAATAACCCCTGC
>Ga0184633_10000276_pt1 | contig 17440 bp, 17 predicted proteins | sample PLM31_170_b1_FD_133156 | JGI IMG/M metagenome (GOLD analysis project Ga0184633, IMG submission 133156) | Groundwater sediment microbial communities from an aquifer in East River, Colorado, USA - PLM3-1_170_b1 | ecosystem: Environmental > Terrestrial > Soil > Riparian zone | place: USA: East...
CGATACCGAGCGGTTACGTCAAACCCAGACGCGCGACCCGGCTCGAGGAATCGCAACGCGGACTGCGCACACTGCAGCGACGGGAGTGCACGTTCTCACCGGAAACGATGCGATAGAATTCTCCGCTTCGTTATCGCTGCGGCGCTCCACGGCCAGCACCGGCTGAACGCCGAGGAGGCGAAACGGCTCGCGGCCGCCGTCGGAATCGACATCGAGACAGCGATGGTGACCACCGCGATGCCGCTTCGGACCGACTTCCCGCTGACGACGGATCCGTTCAAGTACCGTCTGATGGAACTCGTGGGCGTGTACGGCGACGCGCTGCGCGAGCGCTGCAACGAGCTCTTCGGCGATGGGATCCTCTCGGCGATCGACTGTGTCGTGAAGCTCGAGAAGAAGGGCGAGCGCGGTGTCCTGACCATCGACGCGAAGTTCCTGCATTACAAGGAGTACTGAGGCGAGCGTGCCCGGCGCGTGAGCAAACCGCGGTGTCTGCTTATTCGGCGGGCACCGGTCGCCGAACATGCCCCGCTAAGTTCGCGTCAACGTTGGACCCCCTCGGCGGCACGCGCCTTGCTCCCGCGGGGGACGCGCGACAGCGGAGTCGCAGAGACGGGTAATGGCGCCCGGAGGCTGGGCGCCATTTTGCCGGGCGACTGCGCTAGCGCGCGGCCCGAGGAGGGCACGACCGTGACGGAATCTGGAGCCATCAAACGCACGCTGCGGTGGAGGATCATCGCAGCCGTGATCGTCGCCTGCTTGCTGGCAGTCGGCGGTTGGGTGTTCGCGCAAGACAAGCCCGCAGCGCCCCCGGCGCCGGCCGCCGCTCCCGCGCCGCCGCCGAAACCGGATCCCGCCGGCACCGCCACGGGCGGCATCGCCGACGTCACGGCCAAGGCGGCGGGCAAGCCGACGCTCGCCGAGCTTGCCGACTTCGCCGGTCACAATCGCGTCTCGATCAACCTGATGTGGACCCTGCTCGCCGGCTTCCTCGTCATGTTCATGCAGGCGGGGTTCGCGCTCGTCGAGACCGGCTTCACGCGTGCGAAGAACGTCGCGAGGCCACGATCCCGACCGGGGCGATGGCCGAGCGCTGGAAATTCTCGTCGTTCGTCGTCTTCGGATTCTTCCTCTCGATGATCACCTATCCGCTGTTCGCCAACTGGGTGTGGGGCGGCGGCTGGCTCTCCCAGCTCGGCAAGAACTTCGGACTCGGTCACGGCCACGTCGACTTCGCGGGCTCGTCGGTCGTGCACATGGTCGGTGGTGTTACCGCCCTGGCGGGAGCGATGGTGCTGGGGCCGCGAATCGGCAAATACAACAAGGACGGCTCGGCGAACCCGATCCCGGGCCACAACATCCCGATGGGCGTTCTCGGCTGCTTCATCCTGGCCTTCGGGTGGTTCGGCTTCAACCCGGGTAGCACGCTGGCCGGCGGCGACCTCCGTATCTCCGTGATCGCCGTCAACACCATGCTGGCGTCGGCGTCGGGCGCGATCTTCGCAGACGGCACCTACGGCGACGGCTTCAACGGGGTCGAGGGCACGGTGCGCGGCCTCTTCTACGGCGGCGCCAGCCAGTTCGTGGCCCAGGTCATCGGGACCGTCACGTGCTTCGCGTTCATCTTCACGGCGTCGTGGGTCTTCTTCAAGGTCTACGACCTCGCTTTCGGCATGCGCGTCAGTCCCGAGACCGAGATGGAGGGCCTCGACGTGCCCGAGATGGGCGTCCACGGCTATCCCGAGATCCACGGGCCGGCGACGCTCGTGCATGCGATGGGGGGGGCCGCTGCGGGCGCCCGGGATGGCGGCGATGGCGCCGGAGCGCTCGCGTTAGAGGCCCGTGAGAGGCGATGAAGAAGATCGAAGCGATCATCAAGCCGTTCAAGCTCGACGACGTGAAGGATGCGCTCACGGGCGCCGGCATCGTCGGCATGACCGTGAGCGAGGTCCGGGGCTTCGGCCGACAGAAGGGCCACACCGAGATGTATCGCGGCAGCGAGTACACGGTGGACTTCCTGCCGAAGATGAAGGTGGAAGTCGTCGTCTCCGACGGCGCGGCCGAAAAAGTCGTCGCGCTGATCACCGCGGCCGCCCGGACCGGCAGTATTGGCGACGGCAAGGTGTTTGTCGTACCGCTCGAGGACGCGGTCCGGATCAGGACCGGCGAGCGCGGGGACAGCGCAGTCTGACATCGAGGAGGGTCGGATGACACGATGGCTCGGAGTGATTCTCTTAGCGGTGAGCTTCGTCGCGGCCGGCGCGCCCGCATACGGCCAGGCCAAGCCGGAGGAGACCAAGCCCAAGACGTTGTGGGAGGAGAACATCCTCTTTGCCTACATCGAGAACAGCTTGGTGTGGAACCTGGGCCGGTCGGGGCGGGGCCACACCAACAACGAGCTTCGGGTTTTCGACAACGAAGACGGCCACACGTTCAATGCGGCCGAGTTCAGCATCAAGAAGGATCCGTCCGAGCTACGGCCATATGGCTACGGGCTAGCCTTGACCGCGGGTCTGGACGCACAGAAGATCCATGCGCTCGGTATGTTCCGTGGCGACAACGACACGTATCCGTTCCGCAACACAGCGAAGTTCGATGTCAAGGACGCTTACGCCTCTTACACGATCCCGATCGGAAGTGGCCTCACCGTGAAGGCAGGGAAGTTCGTTACGCTGCTCGGGTACGAGGTCATCGACGGGCCTCTAAACCCGAATTTCTCACGATCGTTCATGTTCGGCTTCGCGATCCCGTTCACCCACGTGGGCGGTCTGCTATCGTACTCGCCTTTCGAGTGGCTTACGATCACCGCGGGCCCGGTCGTCGGCTGGGACGTTGCCCGGGACAACAACAGCCAGATGTCCGTCATGGGGCAGTTCGCCGTGACGCCGATCAAGGAGCTTCCGCTGACGCTCAGCTGGATCACCGGTCCCGAGCAGGCTCATGAAAACGGTCACCCGCGCACCGTGCTCGACTTGGTCGGCAACTACACCGGCATCAAGGGGCTCACGCTCGGCCTGAACGTCGACTACGGCTGGGAGTATAACGAAGCCTCGCTCGTTGCTTCGGGGACTCACTCCGATAGCACCACCGCCTCGTGGTGGGGGTGGGCGGGCTACGCGATCTACGACTGGACCGATAAGCTACGCACCTCGCTTCGGCTCGAGTACTTCAAGGACGCCGAGAGCGTCCGTACCCTCGCGGCCCCGGTGGGTACGAAGCTCGATCTGTACGGGGTCACCGCCACGATTCAGTACAACATCTGGAAGGGGCTGTTTGCTCGGCTCGAGTACCGACACGACTCGGCGAACCAGAAGGTCTTCGCGATCCGTGCCCCCGGCTATGTGCCGACCGGGAAGTCCCAGGACACCATGACCCTGGCTGTTCACTACAGCTTCTTCTAATCCACGAGCAGTTCTCGCATGGTCGAGCGCGCGGACGGTCGCGGCGAGAGGGCGGTGGAGCTCGACGGTCTCGTGCGCGCGCTCGCCGAGGCCGTGCCGTTGCTCGTCGAGCGTCTTTCGGCGGTGCGGCCGGCGCGCGTCTACCGTGACGCGCTCGAGCTGCTGGAGCGGCCGTTGCTGGGGCATGTGTTGTCGATGACCGGCGGTAACCAGCTTCGCGCCGCCCGGCTGCTCGGGCTCAACCGCAACACCCTTCGCAAACGCTGCCGGGAGCTCCGCCTGGCGTTGCCGGCAGATCGCGACGCGCCCGCAGCGGCCGAGCCGCCGCGCCCGTCCCCCTAGATTCCTAGGCTTGCCTCGGATGGCGGGGCCCCCGCCCGGCTCGCGCCGCCGAGAGCGCCGCGCCACGAAGTCCGCGCCGCTCGAGGCGGCCGTTGCCGTAATATGGCTGACGGCACCATGATGGCCGACGTCGAGACGCTCGCGAGTCAGATCGTGGAGGGCTCGACCCGTGCCCTCGCCCGGGGGCTCACCTGGGTCGAGTCCGGGGGCAAGCGGGCCGAAGCGCTGAGCGCCCAGTTGTACCCCCACACCGGGCGCGCTCAGATCGTCGGCGTCACGGGGGCGCCTGGCAGCGGCAAGAGCACGCTGGTGCGCGCGCTCGCGCTGGTGGCACGAGCCCGCGGCCGCACCGTCGGGGTCGTCGCCGTGGATCCGTCCTCGCCGTTCTCGGGCGGCGCGATCCTCGGCGACCGGATCCGCATGAACGACCTGGCCCTCGATCCCGGTGTCTTCATCCGTTCGATGGCGACGCGCGGCGCGCTGGGCGGTCTGTGTCGCGCCGCGGCGGACGCCGTCGACCTCATGGATGCCGCCGGGCAAAGCCTCGTCCTCGTCGAGACCGTCGGCGTCGGGCAGGACGAGGTGGACGTGATGCGTCTGGCTCACACGGTCCTCGTCGTCTCGGTGCCCGGTCTCGGTGACGATGTCCAGGCGCTCAAGGCCGGCGTTCTCGAGATCGCGGACGTGCACGTCGTCAACAAGGCCGACCGCGACGGCGCCGACCGCATCCTCGCCGAGCTCCGCGGGATGCTCACGCTGATCCCCGCGCCGGAGGAGACCTGGATGCCGCCCGTCCTGCCCGCGTCGGCGGCGCGCGACGAAGGCATCGAGCCCATCGCTGACGCGCTCGACGGCCATATGGCCTACCTCAAGACGAGCGGCGAGCTCGAGCGGCGGCGCCGACGGATCGTCACCGCGCGCGTGCTGAAGATCGCGCAGGATCTGGTCGCCGAGACGATGCTCGGTGGAGAAGGCCTCAGGACAGAGGGGGCGGCCGGGGCCACCCTGCTCGAGCGAGTGGCCCGACGCGAGCTGGCGCCTCACGCCTGCGCGCGGTTATTCTTGAAACAGATCGCCCGGAGAACAGAAGGAGGCATCGGATGAACATCGCGAACATCCTCGCGCGGAAGGGCTCGATGGCCGTGACGGTGCAACCCGAGCAGTCGATCCGGGAGGCGCTCGCGCTGCTGGAGCTCCACAACATCGGCGCGCTGGTCGCCGTTCAGGGCGATCGCCCGGTGGGCATCCTCTCCGAGCGCGACATCGTGCGTGAGGCCGCACGCAACGAGAGCTTCTTCGCGCGCACGGTCGGCGACCTCATGACGCGCGACGTCATCACGGGCCAGCCACCCGATGATCTCCTCACGGTGGCCTACACCATGACCGAGCGGAGGATCCGTCATCTGCCGGTCGTGGACCAGGGGCGGCTGATCGGCATGGTGTCGATCGGTGACGTCCTGAAGGCGCAGCGCGATCAGTACCAGGGCGAGGTCGATACGCTGCAGACGCAGCTCCTGGCGGGCGAGGGCGGGCCGACGCGTTGACGCCCACGACGGGAACGTCGGCGCGGCCGTTGCGCGTCGCGATCGTCGGCGCCGGGCCCACCGGGTTTTATGCCGCCGACCACCTGCTCCGCAACCCGGAGGTGGTTGTCGAGGTCGACATGTTCGACCGGCTGCCGACACCCTACGGGCTGGTGCGCCTGGGCGTCGCGCCCGATCATCAGAAGATCAAGTTCGTCACCAACGCCTTCGACAAGGTCGCCGCCAGCCCTCGCTTCCGCTTCTACGGTGGCGTCGAATTCGGCAAGGACGTGACGCTTGCGGACCTCCAAGCGCACTACCACCAGATCGTGTACTGCACCGGCGCGCAGACCGACCGGCGCATGGGGATTCCCGGCGAGGATCTGACCGGGAGCCATCCGGCGACGGAGTTCGTCGCCTGGTACAACGGCCATCCCGACTATCGAGACTGCGCGTTCGATCTCTCGCAAGAGAGCGTGGCGGTCGTCGGCGTCGGGAACGTGGCGGCCGACGTCGTGAGGATCCTGTGTCGGACGCCGGAGGAGCTGGCGACCACCGACATCGCCGACTACGCGCTGGAGGCACTGCGCAAGAGCCGCGTGAGGGATGTCTACCTGCTCGGCCGGCGCGGGCCCGCCCAGGCCGCGTTCACCAATCCCGAGGTTCGGGAGCTCGGCGAGCTGGCCGATGCGGACATCACGGCGATCCCCCAGGAAGTCGAGCTGGACCCGCTGAGCCGCGCCGCGGTCGAGCGCAGCCAGGACCGGGCCACGCGGAAGAAGGTCGAGATGCTCAGGGAATACGCGCGACGCGCGCCCACCGGCAAATCGCGCCGGCTCGTCCTGAGGTTTCTCGTCTCGCCGGTCGAGCTGATCAGCGACGGCGCCGGCCGCGTCGCCGCGATGCGTCTGGTGCGCAACGAGCTCTACGCCACGTCGACGGGCGCGCTGCAGCCGCGCGCGACCGACCGCTTCGAGGAGCTCCCGGTCGGTCTCGTGTTCCGCTCGGTCGGCTACCGCGGCGTGCCGTTGCCGGGCGTACCGTTCAACGAGAGCTGGGGCGTCATCCTGAACGACAAGGGGCGCGTGCTCGATCCCGACACCAAGCAGCCGATCGTCGGCGAGTACGCCGCCGGATGGATCAAGCGCGGCCCGACGGGCGTCATCGGCACGAACAAGCCGGATGCCGCCGAGACCGTCGAGTGCATGTTCGAGGATCTCGCCCGGGGCGCCGTGCTCGAGCCGACGCGCCCGGAGGCGGCCGCCGCCGAGGCGCTCGTCCGCCAGCGCCAGCCGAACTACGTCTCCTACACCGACTGGCTCAAGCTCAACGAGATCGAGGTCGCGCGCGGGCGGGCCCAGGGGCGGCCCCGGGTGAAGCTCACGAGCGTCGAGGAGATGCTCGCCGCGCTCGGCCGCTGAGCGCTCAACGGGAGATGGTCAGGCGCTCGCGACCGTAGGTATCCTCGTCCTGCCAGGGCAGGCCTTCGGCGAAACGCGTGGAACGAAACGGTGTGAGGTCGACGGTGCGCGACTTGCCGTCGACGATCCACTCGGCGAGACACCGGCCGATCGCCGGCGACGTCTTGAACGAGGTTCCAGAGTCGCCCAGCATGCAGTAGAGCCCTGCGACCGATGGGATCTGATCGATGATCGGGCGGCCGTCGGCGCTCATCATGATCATTCCGGCCCAGCCGCCGCGCATCGTCGCCTCGCCGAAGGCCGGCAGCCGGGCGGTCAGCGCCTTGCGGCACATCGTCACGAACTCCGGGTCGACGCCCTCGTCGAAGCTGTCGGGATCGGCATGCCCCACGCCGAGCTCGACGCCGATCAGCGTCGCGGCGCCGCCCTCGGGACGGAACCACGAGTGATGGATCGCGTCGATGACCACGCAGTGCCGGGTCCGGAAGCCGGCCGGCCAGCGGAAGATCGAGATCTGGATCCGATGGGGAGCCAGGCCGAAATCCAGCCCGAGGGGCGCCAGCAGGGGTGCGGCCCACGCGCCGGGAACGAGCACCACAACCGGCGCGTCCACGGGCCCCCGGGAGGTCTCGACGCCGACGACACGACCGCGCTCGGTCACAATCCGCGTGACCTCGCAGCCGGTCTCGATCGTCGCCCCGAGGCGTCGCGCCGCCTCGGCGAAGGCGAACGTGGTCGCGTTCGGGTCGGCGAATCCAGACTCGGGCTCCCAGGCGGCGGCGCCGACGTCGTCGACCCGGGACCCCGGAAGGAGGTCGCCCAGCCGGTCCCGGGTGACCACCTGCGTGGCGATGCCGAGGCGCTGCTGCCGCGCGACGTTTCGGGCGAGCGCCGCCTCGTAGCCCGGGGGGACGATCTGGACGAAGCCGATGGGCTCGAAGCCGCAGTCGCCGCCGACGACATTCCGAAAATCCCGGAAGACCTTGAGGCTTTCGAACGCGAGCCGGGACTCGGCCTCATTGGTGTAGTGCATGCGCACCAGCGAGCCGGACTTGCCCGTGGCACCCGCGCCGAGGTGGCGCCGCTCGAGCAGCAGGACGTTCTTCACCCCCCGGCCCGCCAGGTGAAACGCGGTGCTCGTGCCGTTGGCCCCGCCGCCGATGACGATCACGTCCGCCCGCCGCATGCCCGCCATGCTTTCTGCCTCCCGCAAGGAATCTGTTAGACTAACATAATGGCGCCGCAACAATCCGTGCAGATTCTGCAGCAGCGGTTGGTGTACGAGCAAAAGCTCGTCCAGCTCGTCGACCGCATCCACGCGGCCAAGGGCATCGACAGTATCTTCATCGAGCTCCAGGGGGAGATTCTCGGCCTCCTCGACGCCGACCGCATGACGATCTACGCCATTGACCAAGCCAAGAAGGAGCTCTACTCGAAGTTCCTCGCCCTCGACACGGTCAAGGAGATCCGGCTGCCGATCAGCGAACAGAGCATCGCCGGTTACGTCGCCGCGTCGGGCAGGGTGGTGAACATCGCCGACGCCTACGACAAGGCCGAGTTGGCTCGGATCTCGCCCACCCTGAGCTTCGACAGCTCGTGGGACAAGAAGACGGGGTTCCGAACCCAGCAGATTCTGGGCATGCCGATCATGCACGAGGGGCGGCCGATCGGCGTCGTCCAGCTCCTGAACAAGAAGCGGGGAGCCCGGTTCACGAAGGACGACGAGACCGGCGCGTCCCGGATCGCCAAGACGCTCGGTATCGCGTTCAACAACCAGGCGCAGCTGAGCCAGAGTCAGGAGTTGATCCAGAGTCAGGAGTTGATCCAGAGTCAGGAGTTGATCCAGAGTCAGGGCCGACCCAAGACGAAGTTCGACTATCTCCTGGCGCAGCATCGGATCTCGCCGCAGGAGCTGAGCTCGGCGGTCGCCGAGGCGCGCCGTCGCCAGACCGACGTCGAGTCGATCCTGATCGACCAGTACAAGGTCCCGAAGGGCGAGCTGGGCGTCTCGCTGAGTCAATTCTACGAGTGCCCGTTCGTCGAATACGACGAGCGGATCCTGCCGCCGCCGGATCTCGTGAAGGGCCTGCGACTCGAGTATCTGCGGCGCAACTTCTGGCTGCCACTCCGGCGTGAGGACGGCGCGGTCGTGGTGCTGATCGACAACCCTCAAGATTTGCAGCGGGTGGACAGCGTCAGCCAGGCGCTGAAGAACCGGAGGGTCAAGTGGGCGGTCGGGCTGCGGAAAGACATCCTGCTCTTCCTCAGCCAGGTGAGCGGCGAGGGCGCCGGCCGGGACTCGATCGGCACCATCCTCGGTGACCTGCGGGCCGAGGACGTCGCCGACACGCTCGAGCTGGGCGCGGGCGAGCTCGACGAGAACGACAGCGCGGTCATCCGGCTGGCGAACCAGATCATCGTGGACGCCTACAAGGCGCGCGCGTCCGACATCCACATCGAGCCCTACGGCGCCCAGAAGGACACGGTGATCCGGTATCGCATCGACGGCGGCTGCGCCGAGTATCAGAAGATCCCCGGCGCCTACCGGCGGGCTATCGTCGCGCGGATCAAGATCATGGCTCAGCTCGACATCGCCGAGCGCCGCAAGCCGCAGGACGGCAAGTTCAAGTTCAAGGTGTCCGACCGCGAGATCGAGCTGCGCGTCGCCACGATCCCGACCGCCAACCAGAACGAAGACGTGGTCATGCGCCTGCTCTCGTCGAGCGAGCTGATCACCCTCGACAAGATCGACATGGCCCCGCGTAACCTCCGCGAGATCAAAAAGCTCTCCGAGAAACCCTACGGCCTCATCCTCTGCGTGGGGCCGACCGGCTCGGGCAAGACGACGACGCTGCATTCGCTTCTCGGCCATATCAACAAGCCCGAGCGCAAGATCTGGACGGCCGAGGACCCGGTCGAGATCACGCAGTATGGGCTCCGCCAGGTGCAGGTGATGCCGAAGATCGGCTTCGACTTCGCCGCCGCCATGCGGGCTTTCCTGCGCGCCGACCCGGACGTCATCATGGTCGGCGAGATGCGCGACGAGGAGACGGCGTCGACCGGCATCGAGGCCTCGCTGACCGGCCACCTGGTGTTCAGCACGCTCCACACCAACAGCGCGGTGGAGACGGTTGTCCGCCTGCTCGACATGGGGTGCGACTCGTTCAACTTCGCCGACGCCCTGCTCGGTATCATGGGACAGCGCCTCGTCAAGCGCATCTGCCGGGACTGCAGGGCGGAGTACCATCCCGAGCGCGCCGAGTACGACGAGTTGGCCCAGGCCTTCGGCGAGGAATCCTTTGCGAAGCTCAATCTCAAGTACGACGAGTCGTTCATCCTCTACCGCGGCAAGGGCTGCGTCTCCTGCGGCAAGACCGGCTACCGCGGACGCCTGGGCATCCACGAGCTGCTGATCGCGACCGACGAGATGAAGCGGCTCATCCAGACCAAAGCGCGCGTGGCCGAGATGGTCGTGCAGGCGAAAGCCGAAGGGATGACCACGCTCGTCCAGGACGGCGTGCTAAAGGCGCTCGGCGGACTTACCGACTTCAGGCAGGTCAAAGCCGTCGCGATCAAGTAATGGCGCGGGTGTGGCTTCCTTTTGCGACTCTGGTATTGCTTCTAGCCTCTCCCGCTCTGGCCGGGCGTCCCCTTACGACCGAGGACACGGGGACGCTGGATCCTGGGACGGTAGAGCTGGAGCTGAGTGTCGACTACAGCAAAGACGGTGGTGCGAAAGCATGGCTGCTCCCGGGCGGCCCGTCGCTGAACGTCGGTCTCCTCCCACGCCTCGAAGTCACGATCGGCACGGCGTTCATCCTGCTCAGTCCGGAGCACGAGCCGCCGCGCGCAGGCTTTGCCGACGGCCTCGTGAGGCTCAAGTGTCGATTCTTCGACGAGGGGCCTGCGACGCCCGCGCTGATGGCCGCGGTCGCCGTCAGGGTACCCACCGGGGACCAAGGCCGTGGCCTGGGCGAAAAGGAGGTGGATGTCCAGGCGCTCGCCGTAGCCAGCAAAATGTTCGGCCCCGTGACCCTAACGGCCAACGCTGGCTATACCTTCGTCACTCGCGACCGGAACCTCGACATCGTGAATCTCAACGCGTCGGTCGAGGTCGGGGTCACCAAGGCGTGGTCGGTCGTTGGGGAAGTGGTGAGCGAATTAACCACGAATCATCGATCCGACGATCGCGTTGTCCTGCGGGCCGGGACCGTGTATGCGGTCAGTGAGCGTGTCAGACTCGACGCGGCTGTCGGGTTCGGCACCACCCGAGCGAGCCCCGACGTTCTCCTGACCGTCGGCGTGACAATCACTTTTGGCTGAGAGCGGCCGTCACTTCATGGTGTTCGGGAGCCAGAGGGCGATCTGCGGGAAGACCATGAGGAGCGCGGTGGTCAGGACGAGAGCGATCATCAGGATGCTGGTGCCCGTGTAAACCTTGACGAGGCTCACGTTGGCGCTGGAGCTGACCACGAAGGCGATCATGCCCACCGGGGGAAAGACGAGGCCCATGGCCACCATGAGCATCGACATGACGCCGAACCAGACGGGGTCGAAGCCGAGCTGGGTGACGAGCGGGAACGTCAGCTGCAGCGTCAGGAGCAGCAGCGGCAGCTCGTCCATGAACATGCTCACCACGAAGTAGGTGACCACGATGCCCACGATGACGACCCAACGGTTGAGGTTCATCTCGGTCACCACGGCCACGACCTGCTGGGGGATCTTGCTCATGGCCATGTAGTAGCCGAAGACCGTGGCGCCGATGAGGATCATGAAGATCAGGGCCGAAGTCTTGAGGGTCTCGCGAAGCGCCTCGAAGGCGCCGGCCCAGGTGAGACGGCCGAAGGCGAAGCCGATGACCCCCGCCAGGAAGGCGCCGAGGGCGCCGACCTCGGTCGGCGTGGCCACGCCCGTGTAGAGCAACGCCACCACCAGGGCGATCAGCAGCAGGCTCGACCAGATCCGGCCGATGCTCGCCCAGCGCTCCCGCGCCGGGACCACGTACGTCTCGGGCGCATGCGCGGGCCGGACCCTGACCCAGACCAGGATGGCCACGGTCAGGAATATCGCGACGATGATCCCGGGGACGACGCCGGCGATGAGGAGCTTGCCGATCGAGGTCTGGGTGGAGATGCCGTAAATGACCATGCCAACGCTCGGCGGGATCAGGATGTCGAGCGTCGCCCCGATCCCGATGGCGCCGGCGGCCAGCTCGTCCGAGTAGCCGTGGCGGCGCATCTCCGGCATGGCGATGCTCGACATCACGGCCGCTGCCGCCAGGCTCGCTCCCGACATGGCGCCGAAGATGCCGCACGCGAAGACGGTGGCGATGGCGAGGCCGCCCTTGACCTGCGAGAGCCAGTTGGCGCCCGCCGTGAAGAGGTCGCGGGCGAGGCCGCCGGAGGCGGAGAAGTACGCCATCAGGATGAACATGGGGATCGTGGTGAGCACGTAGTCGGCCGTGACGCCGAACGGCGTCGTTCCCAGGATCCGGAGGACGACGTTCACATCGCCCCCCAGCAGGACGATGCCGACGATGCCGGCCGTCGCCAGCGAGAACGCGATCGGGACCCCCAGGAGCAGAGCCGCCACCATCACGAGAAATGGCAGATAGACCATCGGTCTAACCACCGCCGGTGAAGAGGCTCGAGCGTCCCTTCCGCACCTCTCCGAGGTCGATCGCCATCGTCAGGGTGGTGAGGAACAATCCGATGCAGACAATCATGTGCGCGGGCCACAGGGGAAGGTCGAGCGTCGCGAACGTCGTGCTGGTGATCAGCGTGTGGCGGGCCTGCCGGAAGGTCGCGAACACGAGGGCCGCGCAATAGAGGATGGAGACGATCTGGACGGCGTGGTCGACGACGAGCCGCGGACTCCGGCCGAGTCGGTCCACCAGGAAGGTCACGCGGATGTTCGCGCCTTGCCGGTAGGCGTACGGCATTGCCAGGAAGACCACGGCGACCATCAAATAGTTGGTCGTGAGCTCATAGGCGGCGAGGATGGGGCGATTGAACAGATACCGCCCGCCCGCGTCGGCCGTCGTGAGCAGCATCATGCTGAAGGTGGCCAGAGCGGCCATGAGGGTCAGCACCCGTTCGCAGCCGTCGAGCCACCTGTGCATGCCGCTCTCAGGGATCGTACCGCTTGATGGCCTCCTGCAGATCGTTGAGGAGCTGGCGCCCGGGCAGCCCCTTGGCCTCCATGCTCTTGAGCCACTCCTCCTCGACCGGCTTGAGCTTGGCCAGCCAGCGCTGGCGCTCCTCGGCAGGCAGAGTGTAGATGGTTCCACCGGCCTTCTTGATCGCCTCGATCCCGACGAATTCGTTCTGGTCCCAAACTTTGCCGTTGAACTCGGCCCCCCAGCTGCCGGAGAGATCGTCGATGACCTTACGAAGGTCGGGAGGGAGGCTGTCGTACTTCTTCTGGTTCATGAGCCTGAACAGGGGGGCGACGTAGAGGCCTGACGACACGTGCCACTTGAGCACCTTGGCGATCTTGAAGGACGAGATCGCCTCCCACGGAAAGATGGTCCCGTCCACCGTGCCCCGCTCGAGCGCGGTGTAGGTGTCGGGGGCGGGGATGCTCACGGGAGTGGCGCCGAGGGTTTTCACCATAGTGGCCAGCATCGGTGTCGCCGAGCGGATCTTGAGACCGGCCAAGTCCTCGAGCACCTTCACCTGCTTCTTGGCCAGGTGGAAGTGGCCAGGCGGGTGCACCCAGAACCAGAGCACCTTCACGTCCTTGAACTCGCTCTTGAAGTGCTTGTCGAAGATCGACATGACCGCCAGGCTGCCTCCCCGGGACGACTTGAACATCCCCAGCGGCAGCTCGGTCACCGTGATGAGCGGGAAACGGCCGGGCGTGTAGCCGGGAGTGGTGAACCCCAGGTCGGCGATCCCGTCCTTGACCATGTCGTAGTGATCGGCGGGCTTGCCGAGGACGCTCCCGGGGTAGATGGTGATCTTGAGCCGACCGCCGCTCTTTTCCTCGACCATCTTGGCCCATGGGACCATCACGCCGGTGTGGTGGCCGTGTACGGTGGAGAGCCAGCTCGAGAACTTCAGCTCGATCGGCTTGTCCTGAGCGGCGACCGGGTAGGCCGCAAGGCAGGCGAGCGCCAGCGTCAGGGCGATGGCCATCCATCCAGACTTCATCTCGGTGTCCCCTTCCTTTGGATGCCGTTGTCGGGGTAGTCTGCGCGAGCGCGCTCGCCTCCGCAAGGTCACCGTGCTGTCGGCCGCGCCTATTTGCCTTCACCAGCAGGGTCGCTTATCGTTGCCCGATGGGCTCACCGACAGCGCCGCATCCCGTCCTCAAGAAATATTACGAGAGCGAAAGCGAGCGGCGGCCCTTCGTCAGGGCGCTCTTCGACGACGCCGCGGAACACTACGACTGGGTCTGCGCGCTGGGATCGTTCGGCTCGGGCCAGCATTATCGGCGGTCGGTCCTGGTGAAGTCCGGCCTCTGTCCCGGCATGAGGCTCCTTGACGTCGCAACCGGCACCGGCTTGGTGGCCCGGGAGGGCACGCGCATTCTTCGTGACCCCGGGGCCGTGATCGGGCTCGATCCGAGCGGCGGCATGTTGCGGGAGGCGCGCAGGACCCTCTCGATTCCTCTGGTGCAGGGGACCGTCGAAGAGCTGCCGTTCGCGAACAACCACTTCGATTTGCTCTCCATGGGATACGCGCTGCGCCACATGGCCGACCTCGGCGTCGCCTTCCGCGAATGCCTTCGGGTCTTGAAGCCGGGCGGTCGTGTCCTGATCCTCGAGATCACGCTGCCGAGCTCGCGGCTCGGCCAGCGGGTCTTCCGCGTCTACTTCGAGAAAGTCTTGCCGCGCATCGCGCGGATCAGCACCGGGAGCGCGAAGGCCGAGCTGCTCATGAAGTATTACTGGGACACGATCGCCGGGTGCGTGCCGCCGGACATGATTCTCGGAGTGTTGAAATCGAGCGGCTTCATCGACGTCGAGCGCCGCGTGCGCGGCGGGCTCCTCAGCGAGTACCTCGGGCGGAAGCCCGCCCCGGACTCTTAGCGGCGGATTTTTCCGCTCGGCGTCCGGGGGACTGCGTCCACAACGGTGAACTCGAGCGGCACCTTGTAGGAGGAGAGCAGGCGCGCGCAATGCGTCTTCAAGGCGTCCAGATCACAGCCTCGTGAGTCCAGGACAACTTCTGCGCAAGGAACCTCGCCCATGCGCGCGTGCGGCCGGCTGAACACTCGGGATTCCTTGATGCCCCGGAACTGGTTGATGCAGTCCTCGACTTCCTCCGGGAAGAATTTGAGCCCCGCCACGAACATGACGGTCTTTTTCCGGCCCTTGAGGTGAAGGGCGCCCGCCTGATCCAACCAGCCGAGGTCGCCCGTCAGGAACCAGCCGTCACGCGTAATCTGCTCGCGAAGCTGCCACGGCGAATAGTACGCGGAGAACAGACCGTCGCCCCGCACGGCGATCTCGCCCAGCGGCTCGGGCGCGTCCGCGCGCCCCTCGGGCGCGTCCGCGCGCCGATCGGTGGACAGGCGTTTCCCGTCGTCGGAGAGCACCGCGACTTCGTAGCCGGGAACAGGGCGGCCGACGGAGGTGGACGGAAGGCCTTCGGTGCCCAGATTTATGCAGGGCAGGCCGGCCTCGATGATGCCGTACGCTTGGCCGATCGGAACACCGTAGACGGATTCGAAGCGATCCATGACGGCAGGCGAGATCGGCGCGGCGGTGGAGAGGATGACCCGGATGCTCGTGAGGGGCTCACTCGGCCCGAGGTTGGCCATCCGCTCGAAATGCAGCGGCGCCGCGTACAGCACGCTCGGCTTGAGACGCTGGACCGCGTCGACCATGGCCCGGGGGAGCGTGTCGGGGCACATGAGAATGTGGGTCCCGGCTCGAACGTAAGCGACGATCGTGACGGCGAAGTGATAGGCGAGCGGCAGCACCCACAGGATCCGGTCCTCTTCGCTGAACGCGAGCACGCGGTCGGCGGCCTCGACTCGCGCGGCCGTGGCTTCGTGCGACAGCACCACGCCCTTGCTCCTGGCGGTGGTCCCGGAGGTGAACCGGATGAAGGCGGGGTTCAGCGAGTCGAACTCGGCCGGAGCCTCGGCGTCACGATCGAGCCACCGGAACGTGAAGTTATCGCACTCGCCGCCCTGCACGACCGCGCGGCCGCTCGCGCCCGGGAGCACGTCGGCCTTGGGCCAGGCGAGGCAGCCGTTCAGCTGGACATCGCGGACGATCTCGGCGGTCTCTGCAGGCGTGAGGTTGCTGGCCAGCGGGACCATGCACGCGCCCGCGGCCAGGAGGCCGAAGGCGGCGGGCACGTACGCCAGGTCGTTCGGAGCCAGCAGCCCGATCCGCTGACCGCGCTCCACACCCTCGGTCTTGAGGAGCGCGGCGACCCGTTGCGTCTCTCGCGCGAGCTGCCCGTAGCTCAGGGAACGGCCCGACCGCACGTCGGTCAGCGCTCGTCGTGCCGAGTGCCGCTCGACCGACGAATAGAGGAGCTCGACCAGGTTCATCGCGCCTCGGCGTAGCGGGCCGCGGCCCGGCCGGCCGCCTCACCCGTGGCCAGGCAGGTCCCGATCACACGCGCGGATCCCAGGGCCTCGTGCGTCGCGCTCATGCAGCGGCCGGCGACGAAGAGGTTCTCGACGTCTCGCGCCTGAAGGCAGCGGAGCGGGATGTCGTAGTGCGTCCCGTCAGAGAGAAACTCGTAGGTGGCCCCGAGGCGCCCTGCCTCCCACAGCTCGATGGGCCAGCTCGCCCGGGCGATTCCGTCCGCGAACTTCCGACCGGACAGGACGTCGTCGCGGGTGAGCTGGTAGCGCCCGATCACGCGACGGCTCTCGCGAACGCCGACCTGCGGGGCAGCGTGGGAAACGAAGGCGCGGGTGAACGCGGGCAATGTCTTGAGAAATTCCGTGACGGCGAAGGCGCGCCTTCGCCCTTCCTGCTCGGCGACCGTCAGAAAATCACGGCTCGCGGGCAGCTCCTCGGCGATCCCGCTCAGCGTGAGCTTGCAGACGACCTCACCGGGCTGCGGCGACGGCGCCAGCGCGAGGTTGGCGGCCCCCTTCGGGAGCCGTCCCTCCTGCTCGGCGGTCGCCAGCAGCCTCAGGAGCGCGACGCGGGGGCCCGGCCCGAGGGCTTCGCGATCGACGTGCTGGAGGACGAAGACCAGCGAGGGCAGCTGGCGCTCCGCGAGCGGTGCTGTCACCGCGGCCACGCCGGTGAGATGCGCGACGACGGCGTCGCCGCTCGCGTCCACGATAGCCCGCGCCGTCAGCTCGACCTGCCGCTCCCAGGTCGCGATGCCCACCCGCTCGATCCGCCCGGGGCCGGTGTCGAGCCTCACCAGCAACGCGTGGAGATACACATCGAGCTGCCTGGCCGAGGCCGTGAGCTGGTCGGCCAGGCAGGCGAACGCGAACGGTGTGTAGGGCAGGACGTAGGTCCGACCGCGGCGTACCGGCGCGCCGCAGCCGGGCATGGTCTCCAGCTTCCGGGCGACCGTCTCGGCGAATCCGGCGTTGAGCGCCTCGGGGGGCCCGGACGACGAGGTGTGGTAGAGCCCGCAGATGGTGCTCACCATGCCCGCCGTCGCCATGCCACCGAGAAAGCCGTAGCGCTCGACGAGCGCGGTGCGCGCGCCCGAGCGCGCGGCCGCCACCGCGGCAGCCAGTCCGGCGGCCCCACCGCCCACGACCACGACGTCGTAGCTAGGACTGGCTCCCATGTCGGCAAATGTACGCCGCCATC
>Ga0184633_10000277_pt1 | contig 17438 bp, 14 predicted proteins | sample PLM31_170_b1_FD_133156 | JGI IMG/M metagenome (GOLD analysis project Ga0184633, IMG submission 133156) | Groundwater sediment microbial communities from an aquifer in East River, Colorado, USA - PLM3-1_170_b1 | ecosystem: Environmental > Terrestrial > Soil > Riparian zone | place: USA: East...
CAGAACGCCGACCTTGGCTGAAGTGCGCTGGGTGCGAAAGCTCCCATTTATGAATAGTCTCCAGAACTGTCTTCATTTTGTCGGGTTGAGATTCATATTGTGACGAGGCTGTTTGCGGGATCGAAGCCCGCAGAGAAGATGGCGAAACCACACGCATGAGGCGCGCCGTTATAAAAATGGAAGTGTGCTGCACGACAGTCATGTGTTCACTATGGCTGTGGAGCGGAATAGCGTTTTCGCAGCCTGCCGACGGCTCAATCAATAACCCTTTGCCGCCACAGTCATCGGCCGGCCCGAGTTCTTTCCCGCCCCACGGTGCGTCGGCGAAGGCCACCGAGAAGTCCTCGCTGATCGTGACGCAGGAGTACATCATCGGCCCGGAAGATGTGCTGGAGATCACAGTCTGGCGGAATCAAGATCTGTCAAAGGTCGTCGCGGTCCGGCCGGATGGTCGTATCTCACTTCCGCTCATCGGCGACGTCACCGCGGTAGGGAAGACGCCGGCACAGCTCACGGAAGAAATCTCAGCCAAGCTGAAGGAATTTAAGGAGAATCCATCGGTGGCCATTTTGATGAAGGAGATCAATAGCTACACCATCTTCGTATTGGGGGAAGTGGCCAAGCCGGGGAAATACCCGCTCAAGAGCAAGACCACCTTGCTCCAGGGGATTACGGTCGCCGGAGGCTTCACCTCGGTGGCGGCGCGCAACAAGCTCGTGGTGTTTCGGTTTAGTGAGAATGGCCATGGTGACGAGAAGATCAAGGCCAGCTATGACGATATCGTCCTCCGCGATGGCTCTAAACAGAATTTTGAGTTGAAACCTGGCGACACAATCGTGGTGCCATCAGAAACCATGGTGTTGATACCGTGAGGAGTGACAATTTTGAATTTGGAATTTCGACTTGCCGAGCGAACTGCTAGCTGATGGCTGAGAGCTTAGCGCTGAGAACCTGAGCACTTAGCTCTAAGCCCTTAGCTCTGAGCTGAGAGATGAGGGCAGAAGAATGAACCGAATCACTACAATCGCCGTGACCATTCTTCTGATCGCCGCAGGCGGTTGCAGCGGGACGCCGAAGGTGGTGCTGGAGGAGGCCAACCGCCCGGCAAAGGACTTTCTGCTGGGCCCAGAAGATGTGCTGGAAGTGGTGGTGTGGCGGAACCAGGAGCTCTCCCGGCAAGTCATCGTCCGGCCCGACGGGATGATCTCGATGCCGCTGATCGGGGATGTTCCGGCCAGCGGTCTCACGGCGAACGAGCTTGCATACGAGATTAGTCAGCGGCTGAAGACGTTCAAGGAACACCCCACCGTGTCGGTCAGCGTGAAGGAAGTGAATAGCTATATCGTGTACCTGCTCGGCGAGGTGTCCAAACCCGGCAAGTACCAGCTCAAATCGTACACCACGGTCCTTCAGGCCATCGCAATGGCGGGTGGCTTCACACCCTTCGCGTCAAAGAACCGCATGCACGTCCTGCGTAATAGCCCAAACGGCGGGGGGACAATCCATGAGATGCGGATTCCCGTGAAATACGATGAACTCGTATCCGGGACCGGGACCGTGGACAACTTTTACCTGAGGTCCGGGGATACGATCGTGGTGCCGTAACGAAATGCAAGTAAACATTTCGAAATTCGAAGTTCGAAATTCGAATTTTAAAATGCGAATTTGGAATTGCCGAGCGAAGTGAGAACTGAGAGCTGATAGCTGAGGGCTGATAGCTTAGAGCCGGCACTGAGCACTTAGCTCTAAGCCATAAGCCGACTGCTGAGAGCCAGAACTGAGGCGACCCTTCACCCCAGCCCTCTCCGGGGTGCCCATTGCTCTCAAGCTGCAATGGGCCATGGGAGAGGAGAAGGTGAGGGGAGGATTCTTGAGAATTATGAGTTGTGGATTGTGACATGGGAGGCCGGTCAGATAGAGGAGAGTTGTGAATTTTGGGTTGGAAGGGATGACGGACTAGCCGCGAGGATTGAGTTGTGAGCGATGAGTGTTGAGTTACAAGTTAACAATTCGAATTTCGAAATTGAAAATTGCCATTCCGGTAGTCACGTTGGCGGTGATCGCCGTGGTCATTGGTGCAGGACCGGAGGGAATGGCCCAGGACGAGTTCCTGGGGCGTGGCCAGTCCCAGAGTTCAGGGGCCGCCTCGAAGGGAGAAGGCGAGGCTGGCGAAGATGTATTGGGGACGCCCACTGCGGAGGTTACCGGAGCCCCCGTTCTGAGTGTCGTGCCCTCGGTCGCGGTATCAGAAACGTATGACAGCAACGTGTTGTTCGTAGCAGGACAACAGAAGGACGATTACGTCACGAGGATTACGCCGCAAGCGACAGCCGAGCTGAAGGGGAGATTGATGTCGGGGACTCTACAGGCAGGGCTGACCGGTGCCTACTACGTGAGGAATCCCGATTTGAACTATGTCGGTGCGAACGGAGGCCTCACGCTGAACCTCGATAATGTCGTGAATCGCGTGGTGCCCAGATTGAGGATACAGGTCTCAGATTTCGTCACCTACACCCCCCAGCCGCCGGCCTTTCTGAATCCTGAAGCGCGGGCGGGTGGGCAGTCGGATATCTTCGCAAGAGGAATTCAGGTGGCGCGGGCCGATTCGATCCAGAACACGAGTGCAATCACCGGATCCTACACCCTGGTGCCGCGGGTCAGCCTGAACGCCCGCTATGCCTATTCGTTCATGAAGTTCTTCAACACCTTCGCGACGCCCGATGCCGGCACGTTTGTGGATACCACCAGTCAATCGGCCAACATCGGCGTACAAACAGCGGTGACGCGCCAAGATAACTTCAATGTCTCGTACACGTACTCACTGTCGAGTTTTGGTCAAGGCGCGGGCGGCATCGGCAGCTTTACCAGCCACGCCGGCACGCTCACGTGGTCGCACCAGTTCACGCGGACACTCTCGGGGAGTCTCGCCGGAGGGGCGACAGCGGCCGTTCCTGACTCGGGCGCGACCAGCCTCAACTTCACTGGTTCCGCAAGCCTGAACTGGGTTCAAGGGAAAACGCCTATGTCTCTCAACTTTTCGCGAGCGATCACGCCGAGCTATTACGTTGCAGGGACCGCCTTGATCAGCGATGCGGTGAGTGTCTCGGCGCGCTATCCGCTGACCCCTCGTCTTGGCGTATCAGGGAGTGCGAACTATGGGCAGAATAGCTCGTCACTCACCGACGTGTCGTTATCGTTTTACTCGGTTGGGGGAACCATCGGATTCAGTTACGTCCTCATTCCTGGGATAAACGCAAATCTGATCTATAACTACAACCACTTCCAGCAGGATTTTCAGGGCGCGAGCTCTGAGTTTGATCGTCATTTCGCGACGCTGGCCATCAGCGCCGTGTGGAGATGAGCATGCAGGCGACGCGAGGAGCAGCGCAGTTAACGATCTCGGATTACTGGGGCATCGCCGTCCGGCGAAAATGGCTGATCGTGGCTGCCATTGCGGTGTCGCTCGGGATCTCTTGGACCCTATGCTTGGTCTTGCCCAAGAGTTACCGTTCGAGCATCTTGATCCTGGTAGACAATCAGAAGATTCCGGAACGTTACGTACAGGGAGTGGTGGAGGGGACCGTCCAGGACCGCCTCAGTCTGATCCAACAGCAGTTGATGAGCCGCGCGGCACTGACGAGGGTGGTCGATGATCTCAAACTCTATTCGGGCGATGGTCAGCGGGAGACCCGTGAGGCCCTCCTCAAGGAGGTCCGCAAGAATATCAGGGTCGAGACCAAAGGTGGCGGGCGTGGTCAAGTCGTATCGTTCGCGATCTCCTTTGCGCATGAAGATCCCAGGACGGCGATGAAGGTGACGGAGAAGCTGGCGTCCCAATTTATTGAGGAGAATCTCAAAATTCGCGAACTATTCGTGGAGGAAGCTTCCGAATTCTTGGAGCTCGAGCTCCGCTCGGCCAAGGAGACTGTGGAGCAAACAGAAAAGGTGATCAGCGAGTTCAAAAGCAAATACATGGGCGAACTTCCTGGGCAACTGGACGCCAACCTTCGTACGCTGGATCGGTTGCAAGCCGAGGTGCCGTCCATTCACGAGTCAATGAGCACCTCGAACGACCGACTTGCGGCGCTGGATCGATCGATCAGCGAGTACAAGACGACAGGAGCCACCGCGTCCAACATGCAGCCGAGCCAAGGGGGGGCGGACCCTCTTCTGGCGCGGATCAAGGAGTTAGAACGGAACCTGGCCGCCCTTTCGGCTGAGTACAAGGACACCTACCCGGACATTCTTGTGACCAAGCATGAAATTCAACAGGTCAAGGCTCTTCTTGCTGCACGGTATAGGGCGACGAAAGAAGAGGAGAGGGCCACGGGTTCGAATGGAGGAACCGCGCACTCCTCAGCACCCGCCGACCCGTTCCTCCAGGGGCTCAGAAAACAACGACAAGAAATGCAGACCGAGATCGAGACGCTCAAGAACCGGCTCAACCGGATCACGGCGCAGATGAGGGACTACGAGGCTCGGGTTGAGCGAACGCCGGCCCGTGAGCAGGAGTTGATGATTCTGCTGCGGGATTACGACAGCATGCAGAAGCATTATCAGTCACTGCTCGACAAGAAGGTCAATGCACGGATAGCGGAAAATCTGGAGAAGCGCCGGAAGAGCGAGCAGTTCCGGATCCTTGACCCGCCCTACCTGCCACAAACCCCGGACTCCCCCGATCGAGTAAGGATCTTGCTGGCAGGGCTGGCGCTCGGCTGCGGGGTGGGTTACGGGGGCGCCTTTGCACTTGAACGCTTGAATGCAGCCTTCCGCAGACCGGAAGATGCTGAAGAGACCTTAGGCTACCCGGTCCTGGCCGAAATTCCGTCCTTCACCTACGCGTATGACAAATCGGCGAAGCGCCTCCTGCCCAGTTCTTCCCTCGCGGACGGACCGTCAAGGACTCCACTCTTAGAGGATAGGCAAGCGAGCAACGGTGGGCTGGCGGCATGGGGAGGATTGTCAACACGAGACCGGACATCATCAACGTGGAGAACCTCCGCGAGTGCGATGCCGCCGGAGCAGAACCTGGTGAGTAAATGGAACCCCACGTCGGTCGTGGCCGAGCAGTTCAGGGTTGCGGCGACCCGCCTGGCGCTGATGGGGGTTGAGCGCACGAGCACTGTCATCGTGGTGACCAGTGCGGTGAAGGGAGAAGGAAAGTCATCCACGGTGCTCAACCTCGGGTATGTGCTGGCGCATGATTTAGAGAAGTCAACGCTGATTTTAGACGGCGACCTCAAACAGCCGGTCATGCATGCCTACGCCAGCGTCCCACAGGCACCCGGTCTGGCGGAACTCCTTCATGGTGACCAGCCTCTCGAGCGGTGCCTCCGTCGTCTTGGGGAAGCCTCTTTGTGGCTGGTGCCCGCCGGCAGTGTCAGTTCAAGGCACGTCGATCTAGCCAAGATGAACCAACTCACCGACATGCTGGCAGAACTCCGCTCACGGTTCGAATATATCCTTGTAGATGCCCCGCCGATTCTTCCTTTGGCAGATATGAACGTGCTCGCCGGTCTTGCCGATGTGCTGGTGCTGGTCGTCCGAGCTGGAGCAACCGGCCGGGACGTAGTGGAGAAGGCGCTCAAGAAGCTCAAACCTACGACGCAAACGGGGATCATTCTGACCAACTCCTGGGTCGATTCCATGCCGTACTATCTGCAGGCGTATGGGTACGTTGAAGCCGGCAAAGGGCGGCAGTCGTGAATGGCATGAGCACCTTGTCAGCCTTGCAGGAGCTTGCCATGACTGCGGTTCGTCTTCCGCTGCCCCGGAAGCGGGTGCTCATCCTTGGCACGGGCCGTTTAGCCAAAGAGCTCTGTCAGGTCCTCATATCTAAGCAGGGTCGTGCCTTCGAGGTGGTCGGGTTTCTGGACAGGGAACCGTCGCGCGTGGGAGAGCGGCTAGTCAATCCGGGCATCGTAGGAACGTTTGAACAGCTCTTTGAGGTCGTAGAACGGTATAAGGTCCAGACAATTGCAGTGTGCTTGGAAGATCGACGCGCCGTGTTGCCGGTAGAGACGCTGTTGGACTTTAAGGCCATGGGGCTGGAAGTGATGGATGGCCACCAACTGTATGAGAAGGAATCCGGCCGTCTTTCGATTGATCTCATCAAGCCCAGCGCGCTGATCTTCTCGACAGGATTCCGCCGGCGCGCGTTCGTGATGGGAGTCAAGCGTCTGATGGATCTTGTGCTATCTGCCGTCGGTCTGGTGGTACTGGCGCCCTTGTTTGCGCTGGTTGCACTGTTGATCAAGTTGGACTCTCCGGGGGCGGTGTTCTACCGACAGACACGCCTCGGACTACGGAGTCAGCCGTATGCCATCTGGAAGTTCCGCTCGATGGGACAGGGGGCAGAGAAGAGTGGAGCCCAGTGGGCAGCGCCGGATGACCCTCGGATTACAAGGGTGGGCTGGTGGATTCGGAAATGGAGGATTGATGAGCTGCCGCAAGTGATCAATGTGCTCAAGGGAGAGATGAGTTTGGTGGGGCCTAGGCCTGAGCGACCCGTGTTCGTCCAGGAGCTGCGCAGCAAGATTCCATACTATGACCTCCGCCATACGGTGAGGCCCGGCATTACCGGGTGGGCTCAGATCCGATTCCGGTACGGGGCATCGGCCTCAGACGCTCATACGAAGCTGCAACACGATCTGTATTACTTGAAAAATCTCTCAATCGCTCTTGATTTCAGGATCCTCACCGAAACGGTGCGGGTGGTGCTGTTTGGGAAGGGAGCGAGGTAGGCGCGACGCGTGAGGAGTGAGCATTGCCCCTCTCCTCAATCCTCTCCCCTGAAGGGGGAGAGGAGAAGGTGAGGGGGGAGCTGAAGGCTGAATGCCGATAGCCAAATGGAAAACACCTTTCAGGACAATAAAATGCAACTAACAAACTGTCTGACCTTCGACATCGAAGAACATTTCCAAGTCTCCGCCTTTGAGTCTCCCATGCGGAGACGGCACTGGGATCGGTTTGAAAGCCGCGTGGAGCGGAACACGGAGAAGATTCTCGAATTGCTTAGGAAACGCGATGTCCGAGCTACATTTTTCGTGCTCGGTTGGGTGGCCGAACGGCACCCGGACCTGGTTCGGCGCATCGCCAGGGAGGGCCACGAGGTGGCGTCTCATGGCTATGCACATGAGCTCATTACGACACAGACTCAGGATCAGTTCCAGGAGGATGTGAGGAGAGCGAAAGGAATCCTGGAAGACCTCATAGGAGAGAAGGTGTTGGGCTACCGTGCGCCGAGCTTCACTATTACCCGAGAGACGATCTGGGCCCTCACCATCTTGGTGGAAGAGGGCCATGTTTACGATTCCAGCGTCTTTCCAATCTTTCACGACCGTTATGGAATGCCTGGAGCTTACCCATGGGTCCATGAGGTTGCCACGGAGGCGGGCGTAATCTGGGAGATTCCGCTTTCGACGGTGAGCCTGGGCGGCTTTCGCATGCCCATTGCCGGAGGAGGATATTTTCGGTTGTTCCCGTACAATCTCCTGCGTCAGCTTTTGGGCAGGGTCCAGGCACAGGGCCAACCGTTGGTCATGTACCTCCATCCCTGGGAGCTCGACCCGGATCAGCCGAGAATGAACGGCTCGCTGGTCTCGCGATTCCGGCATTACGTGAATCTGCACAAGACCGAGGAGCGGTTAGTCTCCTTGCTTCACGAGTTCGCGTTTGGACCGATCCGCGAGACGATCCAGTCAGTCCGGGAGCTAGACGCCACAAGGGCCAGGTCGACGCAGCCGCAGCCACGTGCAGATCGCCGGTGCCCCCCCGCGAAACAGCCAGGCAGGGTGCGGAAAGTTCAGGTCGGGAGTCTGTCGAGGTCACTGCCATCTGCGAGCCCGGCACAAAATATAGAGGTCATTTAGGATGCATTGGTACGCAGTCAGCACCAAGCCTCATCAGGAGCATCAGGCCGAGAGCAACCTCCAACGACTGGGCGTGGAAACCTTCTGCCCGCAGTTCACCCAGAGGAAAGTGATTCGGCGGGTCTCACAGACTGTGACGGGTCCTCTTTTCCCTGGCTACCTGTTCGCCCGGTTGAGGATCGAGGAACACTATCGAGCTGTGACGTATGCCAGAGGTGTGCGAAGGATCGTGGCGTTTGGCTCAACGCCAGCAAGAGTGGATGAGGAGTTGATCGAGGGAATGAAAGCCAGGTGTTGCAATGGCTACGTGTCGCTGACTCCTCGACTGCCGGCACCGGGTCAAGTTGTGCAGATTCAGGGTGGTCCGCTCAGCGGGTTGGAAGCGGTCTTTGAGCGGGCAATGAGTGACCACCAGCGAGTGGTCTTGTTGCTGAGAACCCTGGCCTATCAGGCGCGCGTGGTCGTGCCGTTCGAACAAGTGGCGAACCTGTAGCCGCATACAAGTATGCGGTCTTCAAAGGCTTTTTAAGGAACCGGTGATGCACCGGAACGGCGGTAGCCTGCCCCGCTTCCCAAGCAATCACGTCAATACTGGTCGAGAACCCTCAGATCCCCAAGGTTATGAAAGGTCATGAAATGAAAATCGACCTCCTCCCCACGCTCGCCTACATGGCACTGTTGTTTGTCTTAGCCACCCTGCCTGGCGACGCAAGTTCGGGTGATCTCATGAGCATGGTTCCGTCCAGCCTCCAGAATTTAGCTCATGTCCCAGCGTACGGGTTTTTGGCCCTGTTATGGATCACCACGCTCAAAAACCTGGGGATCGCGCATCAAGGCAGTCTCATTCTGGCGACATTTCTAGCCTCAACCTACGGGGCGCTCACTGAAATCTGTCAGATCTGGGCACCCGGACGGTTTCCATCCGTGTCGGACGGCCTGCTGGATATTGTCGGTTCTCTGCTAGTTGTGTCGATGTACCAGATGCCGGGATTCCCAAGGTATGGACTGAATGCCTTGAGGAAACCAGACTGCTGAAATCCAACTTGGTCCTGTCATTTCATGGAGACTCCTGAATGTCCGATGGAACGACATCGCCCATTCTAGCCGGCTCCCCAGCTTGCGCACCATATTCTGATGCAGGAGAGTGCCCTGCTCGATGGGAGGGTCTCGCAACCTGCGTGCGAGAGAGAAGGCATGGACTGGTCTTACTCTTGCTTCTAAGTATTGATGCTGTGTTCATCCTTCTTCATGTTATACACGCCTACACCGGACTTCTTCCCGGCTCGCAATATTCGACAGAAACGGAGGGAGGATATGCTGAGATCTACCAACACTGGAAGGAGGTAGGGATCACGGTCTTGCTTTTGATCCTAACGTACAAGAGATTCAATTGGACCTACCTTTCGTGGGCGCTGCTGTTCGGGTACTTATTCCTCGACGATTCTTTGGAAATTCACGAAACCGTGGGATTGAAATTCAGCAACTACGTTGGCTTTGTCCCTATGTTTGACCTCCGTGCACGGGACTTTGGTGAACTGCTGTTTTCTGCAAGCGCTGGTTTGATCATCCTCTTGCTGGTTAGTCTTGCTTATTACTTGAGTGACGAGTGGACGAGAAACGTTGCACGATGGCTGGTCGCCCTGCTTATGGCATTCGCATGCTTTGCGATCGTGGTTGATGCGGGCCACCAAACTATTGATGATCCCAGGCTGCGAGCCGCTGTGGGCATCTTTGAGGATGGTGGAGAAATGGTCGTCATGAGCGTACTCGTCTGGTTCGTCCTGTGTACTGTTGGTTCAGAACGACAGCTAGCGGTGAGGCGTCGGCGCTTACCGTCGAGCGCCCAGCCTTTGGATTTCTAGGACCAATATCAGATCTGGGCGCCCGGACGGTATCCATCCCTGACGGACGGTCTGCTGGATCTTGTCGGTTCTCTGCTCGTGGTGTCGATGTACCAGATGCCGGGATTCCCAAGGGATGGACTGCATGCCTCGAGGAAATCAGAGTGTTGAAATCCAACTTGGTCCCCTCATTTCATGGAGGCTTCTGAATGCCTGCTGGAACAACAGCCCCGGTTTTGACACCCGCATCATCTCCAGTGCGCGCAGTGGAGGGCCCCAAGGTGCTGATCGAGCCAAGGAAGAGTCTCTTTGATTTAGATCTTGGGGCTATCTGGGAATACCGGGAGCTGCTCTACTTCCTGGTCTGGCGGAATATCAAAGTGCGTTATAAACAAACCCTCATCGGCGCCGGCTGGGTGATCCTTCAGCCGCTCTTGACCATGATGATCTTCACAGTGATCTTCAGTTATATGGCCAAGATTCCCTCGGACGGCCTGCCCTACCCCATCTTCGCCTATACGGCGTTGGTGGCCTGGGCCTACTTCTCCCAAGCCTTAGGCCGTAGCGGGGATGGCCTGGTAGGGAATGCCAACCTCATCAGCAAGGTCTACTTTCCACGGTTGCTGATCCCTCTCTCGTCGGTGGTGACGCCCCTGATCGACTTCCTGTTGTCCTTTGCGATTCTGCTAGGCCTGATGCTTTGGTATGGGATTACCCCTACCCACGGAGTCCTGGCCCTGCCCCTCTTTCTGCTGCTAGCTATGATGACGGCGTTTTCCGTGGGTCTCTTCCTCTCAGCGCTCAATGTCAAGTATCGGGACGTTGGCTATATCATTCCTTTTATGACCCAGTTCTGGCTGTATGCCTCGCCGGTCATTTACCCGGTCAGTCTGGTTCCGGAACAGTGGCGGCTGCTGTATAGCTTGAACCCCATGGTCGGGGTGATCGAGGGATTCCGCTGGGCGCTCCTAGGAGGAGCAAGTCCGGACTTCGGCGTGATGGCCGTCAGCACAGTCGTTATAGTCGCCCTGCTGTTTGGGGGACTCGTTTACTTCCGGCAGATGGAACGGACGTTCGCGGACGTGATCTGAGATATTGCTGAGGGCCCGGAATTGCAAAAGAGTGGCGTCGGAATTCTAACGGCCGATCTATGAGCCAAGAGCCAGCACAACACGAATTAGCCACGAGCCAACAGCCAGTGCCGCTAATTGCGCGGGGAAGCCGATTCCTGTTCTGGCTGATAAGCGCGCTTGTCGTTGTACTAGTCTCGTGGATAAGCTTTTCAAAATTTGTCGTCCCGGCAATTATTGAAAGTGCGTATCGCGGAGAAAGTCTACCAATCTTTAATAGCATCATTTCGGGACAAGAGATACATCCGGTTCAAAAGTATCTGTCGACGTGGGAATTTGTCAGTTGGCGTGTTACGGGCATGTTGATTGTGTTCGCGTTGATGCCACTTCCCTTGGTGACGACCTGGATACCGGATCAAAACTGTATGACGATCCGGTCCAAAAGGATGCTCGCGCTGAGACGCTTGCCAACGAACACGAGCCTGGCCCTCTTTGGATTTGTGATTGTTTTCTACCTCTACTACCTTCAGCCGGTCGGTTACGTCTACTTTATTGCCGAAGACTACTGGGCCGAGTACGGCAGTTTTGCCAGTTGGGGAATGGCGACCTGCTTCCTGGCCTGGATGCTCTTCAGGGAGCGTAGCGCTCGCAGGCCCGGGTTCTGCCTGTTTGCTGTCGGTGCATTCTTTGTGGCAGCGGAGGAAATCAGTTGGGGGCAACGAGTCCTTGATATAAGCTCTCCGACGCTATTTACAAAATACAATCTCCAATGGGAAACCAACCTCCATAACTTGGTTTCGATGAGATCCGAGCTATATGTGGCTGTCGGCGTTGCGGTCAGTCTGTGGAGCATCCTGCTCCCGATGTTGATAGGGAAGTGGGGACGATTGGGGGAATGGTCCGATAAACTGGGGATTCCTATCGTTCCCATGTACCTGTAGCCGTTCTTTTTGCTGGCGATTTTCCATCTCTTTTACGGTGTAATTCTTGGCACAAATGAGCTGGCGGAGCTGTTTCTAGGCATTGCGATCGCGGCCTTATCCTTGAATCTCGTCATTACGACGAAGACAAATTCAGGGACCCGAGAGATCGCTGCTAATATAGGCACGGTTAGTATGATTCTTACCCTGGGGATGATTACCGCATGTCTAGTTTATTACTACAGCAGGCCTGAATTACTAGGAAAGAGGCTGAACTCTTATGCCACAAGGGTTTACCCAGCAGCGGGCATGTATCGACAAGCCGAAATGCTTTTTGAATACATGAATCACCATCCACAGTTCCTAACACCTGAAACACGTCTCCGGCACGGCATGCTGCTCCTACAAATGGGAAAGGAGTCCGAAGCCAAGACAATCCTTGCGCTCGCCCTCGACGAACAAAAACGACTTGCGGAGCAGCGGCCAGAGAGTCCGGGGCCCTTTTTCCTCGCCGGACAGGTGCTCACATTGCTTGGGGATCGACAAGAAGCGCAGGCCGCGTTCGTGAAAGCCATCAAAAAGGATCGAGCACGCCTTGAGCGGGCCAAAGACGCCGCGACGGAGGCGTTGATCCGATGGTCGCTCGCAAGAACACTCCTCGCTTCGGGAGATTCTTCGGCTGCTCGTGACCAGGTGTCGAGGGCGCGCGCGCTTGCCCCAGAGCGAGGGCTCCGTCGGGATATAGAGTGGTGGATAGAGGCAAATTACCGCGAGGAACGCCAGTAAAGAGATTGGACGCCATCTGGTAATCCTAAGTCGAAATTTCCGATGGCTCTTTGCTTGAGTCAGTATCTTAGCTGCAGGTTGCGAAAAGGCAGTAATTGTTGCTTTCGCGTGTGCTTGAAAAGGCTTGCGAGGAATCAGCAAACCTTTCGGAAATGCTGAGTGGTTTCCACCGAATTTTTAAGAAGGGCGCATAGCTCTCAGCCCTTAACCACTTTACTCTCATGAGCAACCTCGCCATTCGCGTCGATAACCTCTCAAAACAATACAAGATTGGGATAGGTCCTCGCCACGATACCCTCAAGGATTTCCTTGCCTATTCAGTCAATGCATTATTTCGGCGGAATTGGGATTTCCCAATTCGAAATTCAAAATCTGACTACCTCTGGGCCCTCCAAGACGTCTCGTTCGAGGTCAAGCGGGGCGAGACGCTGGGCATTATCGGTGCCAATGGCGCGGGCAAGAGCACGCTGCTCAAGATTCTCTCGCGGATCACCGAGCCGACCTCTGGCCGGGCCGAGCTATTTGGTCGCGTTGGAAGCTTGTTGGAAGTCGGCACCGGCTTTGACCGGGAGTTGACGGGACGGGAGAACATCTACCTAAACGGTGCGATCCTGGGCATGAAGAAGGCGGAGATCACCGGAAAGTTCGACGAGATCGTTGCCTTTGCGGAAGTAGATCGGTTCGTCGACACGCCGGTCAAGCATTACTCGAGTGGCATGTACGTTCGCCTTGCCTTCGCTGTAGCTGCGCACCTGGAGCCGGAGATCTTAATCGTGGATGAGGTGCTGGCAGTGGGCGATATTGGATTTCAAAGGAAATGCCTCGGCAAGATGCAGGATGTAGCTACAAGTGGGAGGACAGTGCTGTTTGTCAGCCATAACATGGGGGCTATCAAATCGCTGTGCAGTCGTTCGTTCCTTTTAATGGATGGGGGCATCCGCGTCGAAGGTCCGTCCGCCCGCGTAGTAGAACAGTACGTCGTCGAATCCCAGGAACAGATAGGAACACAACGTGTCGAATGGATCGAAGCGGATCGGGACCGTGGAGAGGGTTTTCTGCTCTACAGGGGAAAGAACGGTGGTGACATCATAATACGCTGCGGCGCTCCGATCACAATAGAATTCAACGTCGAGGCACCCAAACCACTTGCCGAAGCTACGGTTGGGATTACCATTCTTAACCCATTGGGGGACCCAATTGCAAGCATGAGCAGTAAAGTCCAAAATGTGCCGAGTGTACCAGGATGCTCAAGACTCTGGACAATCCAGTGCGAAATGGGATGTCTACCTATCAACACTGGTACCTATTCGGCTCGTGTGTATCTTGGCAACGGCGTACATGATGTTGCTCGGTTTAGCAACGCCTTTACGATTCGAGTTATCGAGCACGATGTGTTCGGTTGGGGAAATAGTCTGCCCAGCTCCGACGATTGGGGTCCAATATACTGGGCGCCACAATGGGATATTCGACCGGTTGGGTGATGCAAGGTAGTGCATGGCTGCAGATGTGAATGCGAATTGGTTTTAGTTAAGGGAGGGAAATGATCATGCCAGGATTATTTGGCATCATTGCAAAGACGCAACGGTTGTCTGAAAAAGATCTGCGTACTATGGGACTTCGCATGGCTAACTCGATGTGGCGTGTACCTTGGCTGCTTAGCGAGATCTGGGGCGACAGTTTCTTTTGTGGTGGAAGAGTGCATTTGGGGGTTCTTGATCCTGAGCCGCAGCCGCTTTCCATGGAAGGGGAGGCGTTTCCGATTTGGTTCGATGGGCAGGTATATCCGGGTTCCGCAGATCAGGGTGCGACACCTTCGCTAAGAGAGGTTGTCGAACTGGTAAATAGAAACAGAGCCGGACTTAATCAATGGGATGGCGTCTTTGCCTTTGCGTGTTACAACCAGAAAAGCCGGGAGCTCATTCTTGGGAATGACCGACTCGGGTTTCGACCAATCTATTATACTGAGACTAAGGATTGGTTTGCTTATGCTGCTGAAGTGAAAGCTCTTCTTGCCATTGTAGACTCGCTTCCAAATGTTGACGAAATAAGCTTACGTCAGTTTTTTGGATTCGACTACATGCTAGGGGAACGAACCTGGTGGAAAGGAATTGAGCTGATTCCACCTGCCAGCGTTTGGCGTATCTCTTCGATGGCTCGTACTAGCCAACAATATTGGACGTTTGATGAAATTCGGAATGATCCGATGCCAGACGCGGACGTAATACCCGAGTTTGGCCGGCTGTGGTCGAAAGCTGTCCGGCAGCGGTTAAAACCCGGCACCATGCCATTACAACTAAGTGGTGGCTTGGACTCGCGGCTATTACTTGCCGAACTGCGCCGTCAAGAGGCTGATGTTGTTGCGATTACCTTTGGGAGCGAAAACTGCTCCGATATGAAAATTGCCAGGCAATGCGCCGGGATTGCAGGAGTTCCTCACCGTTCTCTTTTTCTAACAGGTGAGAACTGGTGGCATCGTCGTGAGGAAGCTATCTGGCAAATGGATGGCTTGGTCAATGCTATCAATTTCCATGCCATAGTTGCGGCAGACGAGATGCATACAGGTAGTTGCTACACTCTACAAAACAGTACGGGAGACACGCTTTTCGGGGGTAGCAAGCTCTATATGAAATCCTCAGGCGAATGGCGTAAAGCGCCGCAGGAACTTCTTTCGAAAATGTATTTAGATAATCCCTTTTTCTCGAAACATGAGGTCGTATCTGCCTCAATAGAGGACTGTGATCGTTACCTGCATGGATTAAGCACGGATTGTTTCACTATTAATCAACGGCAACGCCGATTCATATTAACAGGCCCGGGTGCCCTGTCATCATATTGCGAGACAGTCAATCCTGGGATAAGCATAGAATTACTTCAGCTTATGCTAGGATCTCTATCTGACGAACAACGGATAGGAAGCAAGTTCTACAATATGTTCCTGGTGATGCGGTATCCAAAATATTTTAAGGATGTTCCATGGCAGGGAACCGGCCGAGGCCTAGGGGAATCCATCCGCACACGGATAGGGCGGGGTATCAGAACTCGATTCGCCTCATTCGTGGGTAGAAGGGTTAATCCCTGTGGTGACGACTTCGCGGATTATTCCCACTTCCTCCGTGTCAGTAAAACTCGAGAGAAGCTATTGCAGGAAGATCTTATGGCTGATGACATCCTTAACGGCAGAGCGAAGCGAGTGCTTGCCAATTCGCAAAGCCAACGCGTGAGTGCCGGTGCGGTAATAGCAATTCTTACATTTGAAACTTATCTCAGACAAGTTACGGGCCTTCCGAGGTTAGCTTTATCCTGCACCGCTCTGAACTGAGTCCACCCCTTAGATGTGGTCCAGTAACGGACCAAGGAGGTGGACATAAGTCACGATCCTACCCAGGAACCCATCGAACGGTGTACGGCCAAACGCCTGGGGGCCTCATCAAGCCAGCCGGTACCGCAGCCGCGCTCAGTCCCACGCTCAACAGATAACCCAGGTGCCTTGATTCAAGTGGAGCGCTACACTGCCTCTTTACTCGCGCTCGGGTGGTTGCTGATCCTGAGCTACTTCGATCGGCCCTTTGCCGTAGCAGCGACCCTGCCGAATGGATTTCAGGAGTCTGTCGTCTTCAACGGATTGACAGAGCCGACTGCCGTTGAATTCGCCTCCGACGGCCGTGTCTTCGTCGCCGAAAAGAGCGGCCTCATCAAAGTTTTTGACAGCTTGACTGACACGACCCCGGATATCTTTGCCGACTTGCGTACGAACGTCCACAATTTTTGGGACCGCGGGCTACTCGGCCTGGCACTCGATCCGAGCTTTCCGGCCAATCCAGACCTCTATGTTCTTTACACATATGATGCCGCCATCGGCGGCACGGCGCCCCGATGGGGGACTCCGGGACAGACCTCTGATCCCTGTCCGAATCCGCCTGGGGCGACGTCTGATGGCTGCGTCGTGAGCGGGCGGCTGTCGCGCCTGCAAGCGGCCGGAAACGTAATGGTCGGAACGGAACAGGTGCTGATCGAGGATTGGTGTCAGCAGTATCCGGGCCACTCGGTCGGCACCCTAGCCTTCGGTCCCGATGGCGCCCTCTATGTCAGCGGGGGAGACGGCGCCAGTTGGAACTTCGTGGATTACGGCCAGGATGGAAGCCCGCTGAACCCTTGTGGCGATCCTCCAGTCGGCGTGGGCGGCACCCAGACTTCGCCAACCGCCGAGGGTGGCGCCTTGCGCAGCCAGAGCTTACGTCGTCCCGTCGGCGAGCCGCGTCTACTGCATGGGGCTATCCTCCGCGTTGATCCCGACAGCGGTGACGCGCTTCCAGACAATCCTTTGTTTAGCAGCGCTGATCCCAACGCTCGGCGCATCGTTGCGTACGGACTCCGGAACCCCTTCCGGTTCACCCTACGTCCGGGCACCAACGAGGTCTGGGTGGGCGATGTCGGCTGGACCGAGTGGGAAGAAATCAATCGGATCGAGAGCACGACGGCCGGCGTGAAGAACTTCGGCTGGCCCTGCTACGAAGGAGTCGGCCGACAAGCTGGCTACGACGGGGCGAACCTCAATCTTTGCGAGACGCTTTACGGAACGACGGATGGAGTCGCCTCGCTTTTTTTCACGTACAACCATAATGCCAAGGTGGTTCCAGGCGAGACATGCCCGACCGGCAGCTCTTCGATCACGGGCCTGGCATTCTACAACGTTGGCACATACCCCACAGCTTACAACGGCGCCCTCTTCTTCGCGGACTACTCCCGAAACTGCATATGGGTGATGTTCCCAGGCACTGCCCTAGTGGCCAGCTATTCCTTCAGTGAAGGTAGTGGCACGACGGTGGCCGACGCCTCGGGGAACGGGTATACCGGCACACTGGTAAACGGGCCGACCTGGACAAGCGGCAAGGTTGGCGGCGGCCTGAGCTTCGACGGCGTGAACGACTCCGTCGCTACGGCGTATGCCAC
>Ga0184633_10000278_pt1 | contig 17421 bp, 30 predicted proteins | sample PLM31_170_b1_FD_133156 | JGI IMG/M metagenome (GOLD analysis project Ga0184633, IMG submission 133156) | Groundwater sediment microbial communities from an aquifer in East River, Colorado, USA - PLM3-1_170_b1 | ecosystem: Environmental > Terrestrial > Soil > Riparian zone | place: USA: East...
CCGTACGGATCAGAACCAGCGTCGGGGCACCGAACTGTCCGGCGTCGCAATCCTCGGTCTGGGCGCTCGACCGACGAGCGAGAAGCGCGTCGTTCGTTGAGACCCGAATAAGCAGCCGCCCCTCGAGGTTCGCCTCACCAAGCCGTTGGGCGTCGCGCCGGAGGGCACGCATGATTCGCCTGTGTGACAGGAGGACGGATGAGATGAGCTGGAGAACGATCGCCGCGAGTCTTGTGATCGTGTCGGTGTCGGCGGGCCTGCCGGGCGTGATGCCCGCGCACGCCGGCGACGTCAGCGTCGGGGTCAACATCGGTGTGCCAGTCCCCCCGCCGCCCGTGATGATCGCCGCGCCGCCGCGGGTCGTCGTCGTACCGGGTTCGCCGGTCTCCTACGCGCCCGGGGTCGATTTCAACCTGTTCGTCTACCACCAGCACTACTATCGATTCCACGAGGGCGCCTGGTTCGTTGCCTCCTCGCACGGGGGGCCCTGGACGCACGTAGTGCAGGCGCGGGTGCCGCAGCCCGTGCTCGCGGTGCCAGCCACCTACTACCGAATCCCGCCCGGTCACGCGAAGAGGATGGACGGGCCGCGGTTCGAGCACCGCGGCAAGGGCAAGCAGGGCGGCAAGCACGACTAGCCCGCACTCACGAGCGCGGTAGGAGGACGGGGAAGCGGCTGCCCTTGCCTTCGCGCGACTCGGCGGTCACGCGACCTCCGTGGGCGCTCGCGATGCCCCGCACGATCGCCAGGCCCAGGCCGGTGCCGCCCCGATCTCGGTGTGCCTGCCGGTAGGGGTCGAAGATGTTCGGCAGGGCAGCAGCGGGGATGCCTACGCCCGTGTCCTCGACCTGGAGCTCGAACTCCGGGCTCGCGTCGATGACCCGAACGACGACACGCCCGCCGCGCGGGGTAAAGCGGATCGCGTTGGTGCCGAGGTTGACCACGAGCTGGTAAAGCCGTTCTTCGTCGCCGAGGTACGCGAAGTGCGACCCGTAGCGCTCGCATTCCAGGGCGACCCCGGACTCCTCGGCCTGCGGGTGAAGCTCCTCGACGGCGCGGTCCACGAGCCTCGCGAGGTCGAGCGGCTTCCGCTCGAGCTCCACGAGCCCCGCGCGCAGGCGCGACATCTCGAGGATCTGATTGGCGAGGCGGAGCAGCCGCTCGGAGCTCTGCGCGATGATGTCGGTCAGGCGCTCCTGCCTCTCCGTGAGCGGGCCGGGGGCGCCCTCGTGAAGGAGGTCGACGGCACCGCGGATCGACGTGAGCGGCGACCGGAACTCGTGGGAGACGGTGGCGAAGAACTCCCGCTTCGTCTCCTCCATCTGGCGCAGCTGGCTCGCCATCGAGTTGAACGAGCGCGCGAGCGCGCCGAGCTCGTCGCGGCTGTCGACCACGATAGGCTCTCGGAACGCACTCGCGGCGACCTCCTCCGTGGCCGAGGACAGCAGGTCGAGGGAACGAGTCATCCGCCGAGCAATGATCGCCGTCCCGAGCAGGGCCAGGCCGACGGCCGCGCCCAGCGCGATGAGCACCGCGGTCCACGTGCGCGCCTCGAGGTGCGCGGCCTCGGTCTGCGCCGCGAGGACCCGCGCGCGGGTCGCCGCCATCAGTTCGTCCAGACTTTCCCGGACCTGCACGCCGAGCACTCGCGCAGCGGCGTCCGTCAGCCGCACGGCACGCGCGCGGTCGCCGCGCCCGAGGAGCGCTTGCTCTTCGGCGACGATGCGCCGGTACTCCTCGAACGCGGCCCTGGCCTCGCGGAGGTGCAGCGCCTCCCGTTCGCTCAGCGCGTACTCGGCGAGGCGCTGGAGATCCTCCGCGATCCGCGCCGCCAGTTCGGTCCACGCCGTCGTATAGCGCCGGTCGCCCAGCACCACCGCGCGCGCCTCGAGCCCCAGAAGCGGTGGAATCGCCTCGCGGGCGGACGCGGTGAGGCTCAGCGCGGGGATCGTGCGGGTCGTGATCTCCCGGTTGACGGACACGAGACGGCCCACCGCGCCGAGGCTCAGGGCGCTGACACCCGCGAGCACGACGATCACGAGCGCAGAGGAGAGGAAGATCTTCGAGCTGAGCCGCATGCCCAACCCCCGGCGAAGGCCCTCGTTCTTCATTCGGACATTCCCGCCCTGAGCCGCCTCACCAGTTCGTAGAGCGCACTCTTGCCACCTCGATACCCGGCGCCGCGGACGCGCCGAAGAATTTCGGCGCCCGAGAGGTCGGGATCCTCGCGTAGCCACTGTGCGATGAGGGGCGCGCATGGCGCCGCTACGGACCGGCGTCCGGGACGACGGGGCTGTGGAGTTCGCGACACCTGACCGGAGCCTTCCACGTACCGATTCCAAGGCAAGACTGATACCGGAATTAAGGTCCAGGAATATCAGTAGTTTCCGCGCCGGCTGGGTCGAGCGAGCTGGTAAGTCTCTAGGCAAGCCGATCATTCTCGAGCCAGCGCCTCTGGTCCAGGAAACGGCGCACGATCGTCGGGATTCGCCCTCTTCACGGGTGGGCGCCTCGATCACGAGCCGGTGGCTTCACACGCTACTTGCTTCGGCGACCGCCCGGCTCCTATACTCACCGCACCTCGTTTCAGGCTCGTGGTCGGTGGCTCTGATGGACTCCAGCCAGAGGCACGCTGGCCCATACGGAGGTGAAGCCGATGTGGAAGCGAGAGGAACCGCTACGGCCGGGTGTCCCGGCCAACACCGCGCAGACACCATCCCACCCATCAGTGTCGCCTGATGGCGTTGATCAGACACGGGGGGAACAACGGCTTATGCACGAAGAGCTGGCGAGCATTGGGAAGAGTATCGTCATCAACGGCGAGCTGAGCGGCAGCGAGGACCTCACGATCGAGGGCCAAGTCGAAGGCAAGATCGAGCTGCGGGACCACGTGCTGACGGTCGGATCGAACGGGCGCATCAAGGCGCAAGTCACCGCCAAGTCCATCGTCGTATTGGGGCATGTGACGGGTAACCTGACCGCGACCGAGAGGGTGGACATCCAGGAGAACGGATCAGTCGAAGGGGATATCGTGGCTCCAAGAGTCGCGATCGCCGATGGATCGCACTTCCGCGGTAGCATCGACATGCAACACAAGGAGCAATCGGCCGCGACGGACCGGGCGGTCGGAGGACTCAAACTCGAAGCGAAGGCGCCGATGCCCGCGGCAGCTCCCGCGAACGGTGAGCTTGTCCGCGTCTGAGTCGCGGTGAACGCCGGTCAGAAACGCGGCAGGCTTTTCGGATCTCGTGTGCTGGGACGTCTTCGACTACCTCGTTCCAGCGGCGGCACGCGTTCTCGCCGGAGAGTTGATGCGGGTGCTGCGGCCGGGAGACGCGCGCTGCTCGGGTTCTTCGGCGCCGGCGGGCCGGACGATCTGCGCTACACCAAATACTTCATCGAGGACGAGGCGCATCTGCGCCGAGAGCTGACGTCGCGGGCGTGGCCAGCGGGATTCGAACCCGTGATACCTGTCCGCTACGCGGACGCGGCGGCGGTTTTCTCTTTCCTCTTCCGCCGGCCGGTGGCGCCGGCTTCACCCCGGGGCGCCCGCTCCTTCTTCTCGGCTTTCTTCTCCGTGTCCTTCGGCGTCTCGGCGCGATCGACCAGCTCGAGGAACACCATGGGCGCGCCGTCGCCGGGGCGCGGGCCGGCCTTGATGATCCGGGTGTAGCCGCCGTTCCGATCGGCGAATCGCGCGGCGATCGTGTCGAAGAGTCGGCCCACCACCTCGGTGTCGGGCACCATCGACAGGACCTGGCGGCGCGCGTGGAGGCTCTCGCGCTTGGCCAGGGTGACCATGTGGTCCGCGAGGCCGCGCATCGCCTTCGCCTTCGCCTCGGTCGTGGTGATGCGCTCGTGCCGGAACAGCGCGACGAGGAGGTTGCGGAACAGCGCCCAGCGGTGCTGCGTGACGCGGCCGAGCTTGTAGCCGTCGTTGCGGTGCCTCATCGCACCGCGCCGCCCCGCCCCAGGGCGCCCAGGACGTTCGGATCGATCCGCATGCCGAGCGACAGGCCGAGCGCGGCGAGCGCCGTCTTGATCTCGTCGATCGACTTCTCGCCGAGGTTCTTCACGTGCTCGAGGTCGGCCTCGTTCTTCTGGACCAGGTCCACCACCAGGTTCAGCTCGGCGTTCTTCAGCGCGTTGATGGCGCGCGCCGGGAGCGCCAGCTCCTCGAGCGTCTTGGCCAGGGCATCGCGCAGGAACGCCTCCCCGCTCTCGCCCTCCGCCTCCTCGTCCTCGCGCGGCACGCCGGCCGCCAGCGGGTGAAAGTGGTCCTTGAGGTAGATGGAGGCGCGCGTGAATGCGTCGTCGGGGCTCACGGAGCCGTTCGTCCAGACCTCGACCGACAGCTTCTCATAGTCGGTGATCTTCCCGAGCCGTGACATCTCGACGTTGTACGCCACCTTCGTGATGGGCGAATACGCGGCGTCGAGCGCCAGCGCCCCGGCCGGGACGGCGGTCGTCGCCCGGTCGACCGCCTCGTAGCCGCGACCGATGCCGACGCCGAGCTCCATCGTCACGCGGGCGGTGGACTCGATGGTGAAGAGGTGAATCTCCGGGTTCACCACCTCGACATCGGTCTCGGGGACGTCCGCGCCCGTGACGGTCTTCGGCCCGCTCACCTCGATCCGGAGAACCTTGGGCTCTCCCGACGGAACCTGGATCGCGAGCTTCTTGAGATTGAGCAGCACGTCGACGGTGGTCTCCTTGACGCCCGGAATCTTGGTCTCGGCGCTCCTGACACCGTCGATCCGCACCCAGGACACCGCCGCGCCCGGCACGACGGCGAGCAGGGTCCGCCGGAGCGAGTTCCCGACGGTGAGCGCGTAGCCCTTCTCGAAGGGCTCGGCGACGAGCCGCCCGTACTGGTCGCTCAGGATCTCCCACTCGACCTTCTTCGGCTTCTGGAACGGAATCCGTGGCATGGCCTTCCTTACTTGCTGTACAGCTCGACGATGAGCTGTTCGGCGACGGGGATCTGGATATCGTCACGCAGCGGCAGGCTCCGGACGACGCCCTTCTTCTCGTTCGAGTCGAGCTCCAGCCACTGCGGCACCTGGCCGCGGCCGGCATTGACGTTGTCGTCGATCCGCGCCTGCATCTTGGACGTGGGCCGGAGCTGGACCGCGTCGCCAACCTTCACGAGGAGCGACGGGATCGACACCTTCCGGCCGTTGACCTGGAAGTGGCCGTGCGCCACCATCTGCCGCCCTTCCCGGCGCGAGGCCGCGAATCCGAGCCGGTGCACGACGTTGTCGAGGCGCAACTCGAGGAGCCGCAGGAGGTTCTCGCCGGTGACGCCCTTCTCGGCTTCCGCCCACTGGAAGTACTTGCGGAACTGGCTCTCGAGCACACCGTAGATCCGCTTGGCCTTCTGCTTCTCGCGGAGCTGGACGCCGTAGGCGGTCAGCTTGCCGCGGTTGAGCCCGTGCTGGCCGGGCGGGTAGTTTCGCCGCTCGATCGCGCACTTGTCGGTGAAGCAGCGGGCGCCCTTCAAGAATAGCTTCTGCCCTTCACGTCGGCACAGCCGGCATTTCGCGTCGCGATACCGCGCCATCGCCGCCCCCTAGACCCGCCGCCGCTTCGGCGGGCGGCACCCGTCGTGCGGGATCGGCGTCACGTCACGGATCGAGGTGATCTCCAGGCCCGCGGCCTGCAGCGAGCGGATGGCCGCCTCGCGCCCGGCCCCGGGGCCGCGCACGAAGACTTCGATCTGCTTGAGCCCGTATTCCATCGCCTTGCGCGCCGCGAGCTCGGAGGCCGTCTGGGCGGCGAAGGGCGTGCTCTTGCGCGAGCCCTTGAACCCCGCGCTCCCGGCGCTCGACCAGGACACGACGTTCCCCATGCGGTCGGTGAGCGTCACGATCGTGTTGTTGAACGTCGCCTGGATGTGGGCGATGCCGGTGCGCACCTCGCGCCGCTCGCGCTTCTTGCCGCCCTTTTTCCGTGGTGCCGGTTTCGCTTCCTCGGCCATGCCTTACGCTCCTGCTTTCTTCGGCGCTGCCGCCGCCGACGCGGCCGCGGGCGCCGGCGACGCGACCACCTTCTTCTTGATCATCACACCACGCTTCTTACCCTTCCGGGTCCGGGCGTTCGTATGCGTGCGCTGACCCCGCACCGGGAGCCCGCGCCGGTGCCGAATGCCTCGGTACGAGCCGATGTCCATGAGCCGCTTCACGTTCATCGACACGTCGCGGCGCAGGTCGCCTTCGACCTTGAGCTCGCGCTCGATGAGTTCGCGGATCCGGTTGACCTCGTCGTCCGTCCACGCCTTCACCCGCTTGCTGGGATCGACGTTGGCCCGAAGAAGAATACGCCGCCCCGTGGGCCGCCCGAGACCGTAGATGTACGTGACCGCGACTTCGCCCCGCTTCTCCCGGGGCAGATCCACGCCCGCCACTCGTGCCATAGGTCCCTCCGCGCGTTCAGCCCTGTCGCGCCTTGTGCCGCGGGTTCTTGCAGATGATCCGCGTCACGCCGCGACGCTTGACGATCTTGCAGTGCTCGCAGCGCACCTTGATCGACGGCCGTACTTTCATCGCTCGTTCGTCCTCGCCATCTCGCTACTTGAACCGGTAGGTAATCCGGCCCCGGGTGAGATCGTACGGTGACAACTCGACCTTCACGCGGTCGCCGGGCAGGATGCGGATGAAGTTCATCCTCATCTTCCCGCTGACGTGCGCGAGCACCTTGTGCCCGTTCTCGAGCTCGACCCTGAACATCGCGTTGGGTAGCGGCTCGACCACCATCCCCTCGACCTCGATCGCGTCTTCTTTCGGCATCACCCTCGACTCGGGGGCGCCGTCAGCGCCGATTGGCCGGTCCGGCTCGTCAGCACCTCGGGGCCGTTTTCGGTCACCGCCACGGTGTGCTCGAAGTGTGCCGCCAGGCTCCCGTCCTGCGTCACCGCCGTCCAGCCGTCGTCCAGGATCCTGACCTCCCAGCTCCCCATCGTGACCATCGGTTCGATCGCCAGCACCATCCCGGCACGGAGCTGCGGGCCCCGGCCCGGATCCCCGAAGTTGGGGATCTGGGGCTCTTCGTGCAGCGCCCGCCCGATGCCGTGGCCGACGAACGCGCGCACGATCGAGAATCCGTGCGCCTCGACGTGCGACTGGACGGCGTGCGACACGTCCGACAGCCGCCGCTCCGGCCGGCACTCCTGGATGGCCCGATCCAGGCTCTCGCGCGTGACGTCCAGGAGCTTCTGCACGTCCGCCGGCACCGGACCGACCGGCAGAGTGAACGCGCAGTCCGCGTAGTACCCCTCGACGATGCACCCGAGGTCGAGGCCGACGATGTCTCCCTCATGGATCTTGCGCCGGGGCGACGGGATACCGTGCACGACTTCCTCGTTGATCGAGACGCAGACCGTCGCCGGGAAGCCGCGATAGCCCTTGAAGGCCGGCGCGGCGCCCTCGCGGTGGATGTACGCCTCGACGTCCTCGTCGACGTCGAGCGTCGACATCCCCGAGCGGACGGAAGCGCGCAGGCGCTCCACGACGCCGGCCAGGATGTGGCCCGCTCGCCGCATGAGCGCGATCTCGCGCGCCGATTTGAGCACGATCACCGTTCGGCCCCCGCGGCCGCCCGGACCGCGTCCCGGATGGCCGCAATCGCTCCCTCGCCGGGCACGGTGGCGAGCAGGTTGCGCTGGCGGTAATAGTCGAGCAGGGGCGCCGTCTGTCGCCGGTAGACCTCGAGACGGTTTCGCACGGTGTCCTCGCGGTCGTCCTCCCGCTGATAGAGCTCGCCGCCGCACGTGTCACAGACGCCCGCGCGCTTCGGGGGACTCGACGTGAGGTGGTACGGGTGGCCGCACGCGCGGCACACGCGCCGTCCGGTCAGCCGGCGCAGCAGCTCGGGCTCGGAGACGTCGAAGTACACCACCGCGTCCAGCGTCTGGCCGAGATCCTTCAGCAGCCGCGCGAGGGCTTCCGCCTGGGTGATGGTCCGCGGAAAGCCATCGAGGATGAAACCCTTCGCCGCGTCGAGCGCGCCGAGGCGCTCGGCTATCGCTCCGATGATGACCTCGTCGGGGACGAGCGCGCCCTGATCCATGTAGCGCTTGGCGTCGCGTCCGAGCGGCGTCCCCGCCGTCACCGCTTCGCGCAGCATATCGCCGGTCGCGAGGTGGAGCACGCCCCATTCCCGCGCGAGGTCGCGCGCCTGGGTGCCCTTGCCGGCGCCCGGAGGTCCGAGAAACGCGACGCGCACGCTCAACTCCGCGCGAACGCGCCCGAGCGCGACTTGGACTTCTTCAGGAAGCCCTCGTAGTTCCGCATGAGGAGGTGCGACTCCATCTGGCGGACGGTGTCGAGCGCCACGCCGACCACGATCAAGAGGCTGGTCCCGCCGAAGTAGAACGGCACGTTGAACCAGCGGATCAGGTAGTCCGGCAGCACCGAGATCAGCGCGAGGAAGAGGGCGCCCGGCAGGGTGATGCGCGTGAGCGTCCGGTCGATGTACTGCGCCGTCTTCGTGCCCGGCCGCACGCCCGGGATGAAGCCGCCGTACTTCTTCATGTTGTCCGCCAGGTCGACCGGGTTGAACACGATCGCCGTGTAGAAGTAGGCGAAGAAGACGATCAGCCCCATGTACATCATGGTGTAGAAGGCGCGGCCCGGCGACATCGCGTCGGCCATCCACTGCATCCACGGGTGCGGCACGAACCGCGTCAGGGTCGCCGGAAACAGGATGAGCGAGGACGCGAAGATGACCGGGATGACGCCCGCGGTGTTGATCCGCAGCGGGATGTGCGTCGATTGGCCGCCGTATACGCGCCGGCCGACGACGCGCTTGGCATACTGCACCGGGATCTTCCGCTGGCCCTCCTGCATGAGCACGACGGCCGCGGTCACGCCGACCATCACCATGATGATCGCGCCGAAGACGAAGAGCTTCAGCTCGCCCGTCGTGATGAGGGTGTACGAGGCGGTAATGGCCGAGGGCAGGCGCACGACGATTCCCGCGAAGATGATCAGCGAGATCCCGTTGCCGATGCCCTTCTCCGAGATCTGCTCGCCCATCCACATGATCAGCGCGGTCCCCGCGGTCAGCGTGACCATCGTCAGCAGCCGGAACCCCCAGCCGGGCGTCGGCACGATCACCAGACCCTCGGGGCTGCGCATGCTCTCGAGGCCGTACGCGATGCCCAGCGACTGGACCCCCGACAACACGATCGTGCCGTACCGGGTGTACTGGGTGATCTTCTTGCGGCCGGCCTCGCCCTCCTTCGCCAGCCGCTCGAGGGTCGGGATGACGACGGTCAGGAGCTGCAGGATGATCGAGGCCGAGATGTACGGCATGATGCCGAGCGCGAAGATGGACAGGCGCCGCAGATTGCCTCCCGAAAAGAGGTCGACCATGCCGAGGAGCGTGCCCTGCACCTGATCGAAGAACTGCGAGAGCGCATGGCCGTCGATCCCGGGCGTGGGCACGTGGGCGCCCAGGCGGTACGCGACGAGCAGCAGCACGGTCATGAGGACGCGCCGCTTCAGCTCCGGGATCTTGAAGACGTTCTGGAAGCTCAGGAGGCTCTCGATCACGAAGCCGGCACCTCGGCGCCGAGCGTCTCGACGCGACCGCCCTTCGCCTCGATCTTCGCGCGCGCAGCTTCGCTCACCGCGTGCGCGCGGACGGTCAGCGCGTGCGCGACGTCCCCCTCGCCGAGGACCTTCACGCGCGATCGCCCGCTGAGCTTGATGAGGCCGGCCTGCGCGAGGCCATCGGGATCGACCACGGCATTCGCCGCGAACCCTCCGAGCGCCTTGAGGTTCACGATGGCGTAGACGGTCCGCCCGCCGTGGGGAACGAACCCGCGCTTCGGCAGCCGGCGGTAGAGCGGCATCTGGCCGCCCTCGAAGCCGCCGCCCTTGCCGCCGCCCGACCGGGCGTTGTGACCCTTGTGCCCCTTGGTGGAGGTCTTCCCGTGACCGGAGCCGGGGCCACGTCCGATCTTCTTCCGTCGCTTGGTGGCGCCCGGCGCCGGGCGCAGCTCGTCAAGCTTCACGGGTCACCCTGAGCACGTGGGGGACCTTGGCGATCATGCCGCGCACCGACGGCGAGTCCGCATGGCTGATCGACTGACGGATGCGGCGGAGCCCAAGCGCTCGGACCGTCGCTTCCTGCTTGGGGGAGAGACCGATGAGCGAGCGCGTGAGCGTGACCTTAAGCGTCTTGTCGGCCACCGACCGCCTCCTCTACGACCGCGCCGTCACCCCGCCGCCGCGCCGCGTGCAGGTCTTGCAGGCGCTTGATCCGGCGCAGCGCGTCGATCGTCGCCTTGAGCACGTTGTGCGGGTTGTTGGAGCCGAGCGTCTTCGTGAGGATGTCCTGCACGCCCGCCGCTTCGAGGACCGGCCGCACGGCGCCGCCGGCGATGACTCCCGTGCCCGGCACCGCCGGCTTCAGGAAGACCCGGCCGGCGCCGAAGTGACCGGTGATCTCGCACGGGATCGTCGTCTCCTTCAGCGGCACGAAGATCAGGTCCTTCTTCGCATGCTCCACCGCCTTGCGGATCGCCTCGGGCACCTCGTGGGCCTTGCCGAGACCGACACCCACGTGGCCCCGACCGTCGCCGACCACCACCAGCGCCGTGAACGAGAATCGCCGACCGCCCTTGACGACCTTGGCCACGCGGTTGATGGAGACGACGCGGTCATTCAGCTCGAGCACGCTCGGATCGATCCTCGCTTCTGCCACTCGGTTCTCCCTTTGGAGAAGGGGGCTCCGCCCCCCTCTCGACTCCCCCTCACTGGAGAAGGGGGCTTCGCCCCTCCCCCGCGAACCCGCGGGCGACGCGCCGGCTAGAACACCAGCCCGCCGGCGCGCGCCGCGTCGGCGAGCGCCTTCACACGCCCGTGGTACATATAGCCGCCGCGATCGAATACCACGCGCTGGATTCCCTGCGCCTTCGCCTTCTCGGCCAGGAGCTCTCCGACGAGCTTGGCGGCGACGACGTTGCCCCCGGAGGGCTGACGCGCACGGAACACTTTGCTCCGACTGTCCATGGCCAGGAGCGTTCGCCCCGCGTCGTCGTCTACGAGCTGCGCGTAGATGTGGTTCAGGCTGCGGAACACCGCCAGCCGCGGCCGCGTCTCCGAGCCGCGCAGGAAACGGCGGAGCCGCCGATGCCGGATGTCCCGCGACGCCCGCCGCTCCTTCGTGATCACTTGGCCCCCGCTCCCGCCTTCTTGCCGACCTTCCGGCGGATCACCTCGTTCGCGTACTTGATGCCCTTGCCCTTGTACGGGTCGGGCTTCCGAAGCGCGCGCAGCCTCGCGGCCGTCTGGCCGAGGAGCGCCTTGTCGGCGCCGCGCAGCGTGATGGACACCTGGCGCTCGATCTCCGCGGTGACGCCCTCCGGCAGCGGGAAGATCACGGGGTGCGAGTAGCCCAGCGCCAGCTGGATCACCCGCCCCTGGATCTGGGCGCGGTAGCCGATGCCCACGATCTCGAGCTTCCGCTCGAAGCCGTCCTTCACGCCCGTCACCATGTTCGCGACCAGCGCCCGCGCCAGACCGTGCAGCGCCCGAGTCTTCCGGTCGTCACCGCTCCGCGAGATCACGAGCTGGTTGTTCTCGAGCTTCGCGCTGAGTCCCGCCGGGACCGGCTGCATCAGCTTGCCCTTCGGTCCCTCGGCGCGGACCGCGGCGCCGTCGATTTGCACCTTCACGCCCTGCGGGATGTTGACCGGCTGCCGCCCGATCCGTGACATGCGCTGCCCCTACCACACGTAGGCGAGGACTTCCCCGCCGACCTTTTGCTTGCGCGCGTCGCGATCCGTCACGACCCCCTTCGACGTCGAGACCAACGCCACGCCCATCCCGGCCAGAATGGACGGGATCCGGTCGCGGGCGACGTACACGCGCCGCCCGGGCGTCGAGACCCGGACGAGCCCGGAGATCATCTTCTCGTTGCCCGCCCCGTACTTGAGATACACCCGCAGCATCCCCTGCTTCTTGTCCTCGAGCACCCGGAAGTTCTTGATGAAGCCCTCGTCCTTCAGGATCTCGGCGATGCGCACCTTGAGCCGCGAGCAGGGGATGTCCACCTTCTCGTGCTCGGCGCGGCTCGCGTTGCGAATGCGCGTCAGCATGTCGGCGATCGGATCGCTTCGCATAGGCCTTACCAGCTCGCCTTCACGATGCCCGGAACCTCGCCCTTGAGCGCCAGCTCGCGGAAGCAGAGCCGGCACATCTCGAACTTCCGGAGGTAGGCGCGCGGGCGGCCGCACAGCTTGCAGCGGTGATAGGCGCGCGTGCTGAACTTCGGTTGACGCTGGGACTTCATGATGAGCGCGGTCTTCGCCATATGGGGCTACTCCCTGAACGGCATTCCGAGGTGCGTGAGGAGCACCTTCGCGTCCTCGTCCGTGCGCGCCGTCGTGACGATGCTGATGTCCATGCCGCGCACCTTGTCGATCTTGTCGTAGACGATCTCGGGAAAGATCAGCTGCTCGCGGAGCCCGAGGGCGTAGTTGCCCCGGCCGTCGAAGGCCTTGGGCGGCACGCCCCTGAAGTCGCGCACGCGCGGGAGCGCGACGTTGATGAGGCGGTCGAGGAACTCGTACATCCGGGCGCCCCGGAGCGTCACCTTGGCGCCGATGGGCACGCCCTCGCGGAGCTTGAAGTTCGCGATCGACTTCTTCGCCTTCGTGACGACAGGCTTCTGGCCCGAGATCGCCTGCAGGTCGGCCGTCGCGAAGTCGAGCACCTTCGCATTCTCCCGCCCTTCGCCCACGCCCATGTTGATGACGACCTTCTCGAGGCGCGGCACCTGGTACGGGTTCGTATACCCGCGCTCCTTCATGACCGCCTGGACCACCGTCTTGTGAAACATCTCCTTGAGCCGCGGCGGAGTCTCGCCGGTCCCTTTCGGACGCCCCTGCGCGACCGCCGCCGCCGGCGCTGCCGCCCCGGCACCTTTCTTCGGCTGGGCCTTCGGCTGGGTCTTCGGCGCCGGCTTGGCCGCCGGGGCCTTCTGCGTCGTTCCCGATTCTTTCGCCATGGTCTCAGCCCTTGTCGATCGGTTCGCCGCAGCGCTTGCAGACACGGAGCTTGCGTCCGTCGGCAAGCACCTTGATCCCGCTGCGCACCGGCTTGTCGCACCGGCCGCAGACGACCAGCACGTTGGAGAGCGCCAGCGGGCTTTCGCGCTCGATGATGCCGCCCTGCCGCAGCTTCTGCGTCGGCCGCTGGTGCTTCTTCATCATGTTGAGCTTCTCGACCAGCACCCGCCCGGCGACCGGCAGCACGCGCAGCACTTTACCGCGCTTGCCGCGCTCCTTGCCGGCGATCACCGCTACCGTGTCTCCGCGTCGCACGTGAACCTGACGCATCAAATGACCTCGGGCGCGAGCGAGATGATCTTCGTGAACTGCCGCTCGCGCAGCTCGCGCGCGACCGGTCCGAAGATGCGCGTGCCCACCGGGTTTTCGTCGGGCTTGATCAGGACCACCGCGTTGCGGTCGAAGCGGATGTACGATCCGTCCCGCCGCCGGACCTCTTTGACCGTCCGCACCACGACCGCACGCGCCACCTCGCCCTTCTTCACGGTGCCGTCCGGCGCCGCCTCCTTGATGGCCACGATGACCGTGTCTCCGAGCGAGGCGTAGCGCTTGTTGGCGCCGCCCATCACCCGGATGCACTGGACCTTCTTGGCTCCGGAGTTGTCCGCAACATCGAGCATCGAGCGCGGCTGGATCATCGGTTAGGACACGCGGCTCAAGACCTTGCGGATCCGCCAGCGCTTCTCCTTCGACATCGGCCGGGTCTCTTCGATGAGCACACGATCGCCGACCCGGCTCGCGTTGTTCTCGTCGTGCGCCTTCAGCTTCTTCGACGTCCGGATGACGCGCTGATACCGCGGATGGCGGAACACCCGCTCGATCCTCACGACACGCGTCTTCTGCATCGCGTCGGACACGACCACACCTTCGCGGCTCTTCCGCTCACCCACGGGATTCGCCCTTCCTCTCGCGGAGCACGGTGTTGGCCCGCGCCAGATCCTTCTTCGCCTGGCTCAGCCGCGAGGGGTTCTTGGCCACCCCCATCGAGAGCTGGAACCGGAGATTGAAGATCTCCTCCGTGAGCTCGCTGGCCTTCTGCTGGAGCTCCTCCTGGGAGAAGTCGCGCCACTTCGCCGCCTTCATCGTCGAGTCCCTTTGAAGGCTCGCACTACAGCGCCCTCGTGCGCGACACGAACTTGGTCGGGATGCCGATCTTCTGGGCCGCCGTCCGGAACGCGACGCGGGCCACGTCCTCGGCCACGCCGATCATCTCGTACAGGATGCGCCCGGGCTTCACCACGGCGACCCACTCCTCGGGATTCCCCTTCCCCTTGCCCATTCGGGTCTCCGCCGGCTTCTTCGTCACCGGCTTGTCCGGGAACACCCGGATCCAGACCTTACCACCGCGCTTGAGGCTCCGCGTGAGCGCGACCCGCGCGGCCTCGATCTGGCGGTTCGTCACCCATCCCGGCTCCAGCGCCTTCAGGCCGTAGTCACCGAAGGCGAGGGTCGAGCCCCGCGTGGCGATGCCCTTCATCCGCCCGCGCTGGGCCTTCCGGTACTTGACGCGCTTCGGCATCAACAGGGGCATGGGCGCCGGACCTCACGCGTCCGCCGGCGCGGCGCGCAGCACCTCGCCCTTGAAGACCCAGACCTTGACGCCGATGGTGCCGTACGTCGTGTGCGCCGTCGCCATCCCGTAGTCGATGTCCGCCCGGATCGTGTGGAGTGGCACCCGCCCGTCGCGGTACCACTCGCGCCGCGCGATCTCGCCGCCGCCCAGCCGCCCCGCGCAGGCGATCCGGATGCCGTCCGCGCCCAGCCGCAGCGCGGAGGTCACGGCCTTCTTCATGGCCCGCCTGAACGCGACGCGCTTCTGGAGCTGGAGCGCGACGTTCTCGGCCACGAGCTGGGCGTCGAGCTCGGGATGGATGACCTCCTCGATGTTGAGGTAGATCTCCTTGCCGGTCCGCGCCTGCAGCTCGTTCTTCAGCTTCTCGACCTCGGAGCCCTTCCGGCCGATGATGATGCCGGGGCGGGCCGTCGAGATGGTGATCCGCGCGCGGTTGGCCGAGCGCTCGATGTCGATCTTCGAGATGCCCGCGTGGTAGAGCTGATCCTTGATGAAGCGCCGGATCTTCACGTCCTCGTGCAGGAGCGCCGCGTAGGTCTTCGTCGCGAACCAGCGCGAGCTCCAGGTCCGCGTCGAGCCGAGTCGGAAGCCGATCGGATGCGTTTTCTGGCCCATCGTCTACTTTTTCTCCTTCGACTTCCTGGTGGCCTTCGCGGCCGGCTTTTGTCGGCCCTTCGCCGCGCCGCGCCGCGCGGGCGCCCGCCGGGCGGCGGCCGGACGCTCCTCGCGGGAAGGCGGCGCGCTCGGGCGTGCCGGCGGAGCCGCGGGCGCCGCCGCCGCGCCGTTCACCTCGTCGCTCACGCCGATCGTGAGGTGGCTCGTCCGGTGCTTGATCCCGAAGGCGCGGCCCATCGCGCGCGGCTGCACACGCTTCAGCACTGGCCCGCCGTCCGCGATCGCCTGGACGACGCGCAGATCGTCGAGGTTGCGCACCTGGTGGTTGTGCTCGGCATTCGCCACGGCCGAGCGCAGCACCTTCTCCACGAGCCGCGCCGCCGCGCGCGGCGTGTACTCGAGGGTCGCCAGCGCTTCGGCCACGGGCTTGCCGCGGATCTGGTCGAGCACCAGCCGGGCCTTCCGGGCCGATACGCGGACGAACCGCGCGCGCGCCATCGTTCGCATCGCGCTCAGGTCTTTCCGGTCGGCGACGTCGCCGCCTTTTCGGCCGTCCCGTGCGCCCTGAACGTCCGGGTCATCGCGAACTCCCCCAGCTTGTGGCCCACCATGTTTTCGGTCAGATAGACGGGAATGAATTTCTTGCCGTTGTGGACGGCGACCGTGTGGCCCACGAACTCGGGCGAGATCGTCGAACGCCGGGACCAGGTCTTCAGCACCTTCTTCTGCCGGGTCCGGTTCAGCTCCTCGATCCGCTCGAGCAGCGTCGGATCGATGTACGGCCCCTTCTTCAGCGAACGCCCCATCTTCGACTCCTATTTCGTCCGTCGCGTCACGATGAAGCGGTCCGACGGCCTGGCGCCGCGCCGCGTCTTGTAACCCTTGGTCGGCTTGCCCCAGGGGGTCATCGGATGGTTGCCCTTGCCCTTGCCCTCGCCGCCGCCCATCGGATGATCGACGGGATTCATGACGGTGCCGCGGACCGTCGGACGGAAGCCCCGCCAGCGGACCCGGCCCGCCTTGCCGATCGACACGTTCTCGTGATCGAGATTGCCGACCTGACCGACCGTCGCCATGCACGCAAGCGAGACCAGCCGCACCTCGCCGGAGGGGAGCTTCAGCGTCGCGCGGTCGCCCTCTTTCGCGAGGAGCTGCGCCTGGGCGCCGGCGCTCCGGCAGAGCTGCGCGCCGCGGCCCGGCTGGAGCTCGACGTTGTGGACGAGCGTGCCGACCGGGATGTTCCGCACCGGCAGCGCGTTCCCGGGCAGGATGTCCGCCTGCGGACCCGACATCACGGTGTCGCCGACCCGCAGCCCGAGCGTGGCGATGATGTACCGCTTCTCGCCGTCCCGGTAGTGGAGCAGGGCCAGCCGCGCCGAGCGGTTCGGGTCGTACTCGATCGCGGCGACGCGCGCAGGGATGCCGTACTTCTCGCGCCGGAAATCGACCTGGCGCACCATCTGCTTGGCGCCGCCGCCGCGATGGCGAACGGTGATCCGCCCGTAGACGTTCCGGCCGTTCGTCCGGCGCTTGGGAAGCAGCAGGCCCTTTTCCGGCTCCTGCTTCGTGATGTCGTCGTACGTGACGTACGTGAGGTAGCGCCGCGCGGGCGACGTCGGCTTGACCGTGCGGATGGCCATGCCGCTACGCTCCCTCGACGAGTTCGATCTTGTGGCCAGGGGCGAGCGTCACGATCGCCTTCTTCCAGTCGGCGCGCCGCCCCTCGGAACGACCCATCCGCTTCAGCTTCCCCTCGAACGAGGCCGTCCGGACGGAGGACACCTTGACGTTGAACACGGTCTCGACGGCTACCCGGATCTCGACCTTGTTGGCATCCGGCCGGACCCGGAACGCCACGGTGTTCTGCTCTTCCTTCTGGCGCATGCTCTTTTCCGTCATGAGCGGCCGGATCAGGATCTCTCGCGCCGAGCGAGTCATTGTAGCGATCTCCTCGAGGCCGGCTCGGATCGAGGGTGGCCTGCAACAGATGCGACCCGGCTCCGTTGTAGCGGGGCCCGTGAGGCCGGCTCGGACCGAGGGTGGCCTGCAACCGATGCGACCCGGCTCCGTTGTAGCGGGGTCCGTGAGGCCGGCTCGGATCGAGGGTGGCCTGCAACAGATGCGACCCGGCTCCGTTGTAGCGGGGTCCGTGAG
>Ga0184633_10000279_pt1 | contig 17412 bp, 20 predicted proteins | sample PLM31_170_b1_FD_133156 | JGI IMG/M metagenome (GOLD analysis project Ga0184633, IMG submission 133156) | Groundwater sediment microbial communities from an aquifer in East River, Colorado, USA - PLM3-1_170_b1 | ecosystem: Environmental > Terrestrial > Soil > Riparian zone | place: USA: East...
CCCATCGACCCGCCCGCGCCCGTATACATTCCCGTCCGCTCGAGAGGGTCTACACGCAGATTGACGAGGACAGGCCAGTCCAACTTGTCCGTCCCGCCAATCCAGCCGTTCGGCTGATCGGTGAACCGGTACTTGTAGTCGTTCAGCCGCACGGCGCTCAGCGTGCCCTCGGTGAAGTAGAAGATCTCGTGGCGATTCGACGGTCCCTTCCCCGTGAGCATGGGCGTCTGGTCGTAGCCGTCGAGGTGGACCTTATAGGTCGTCCCGCCGATCGCCTTGCCCTTCTTCAACTCCGCCACGATGTTCGGATTGCCGGCCGCGGCGACGTACGTCGGGAACCAATCGAGGCCGGACATGATGCCGTTCTCGACCTTGCCCGCCGGGATCTTGCCGGGCCAGCGAATGATCGCCGGCGATCGGAAGCCGCCTTCCATCGCCGTGCCCTTACCGGCGGCGAAGGGGGTCTGGCCGCCGTCGGGCCACGTGAAGTTCTCCGTACCGTTGTCCGTGGTGAAGCCGATCATCGTGTTGTTGTCGAGTCCGTTGTCCTTGAGGTACTTCATGACAGCACCGACGATGTCGTCGAGCTGCGCCATGCCCGCTTCCTGGATGGTCCAGCCGTTCTCAGCCGTGCGCATCGCCTCGTACTTGTCCGAAAGATGGGTGACCACGTGCATCCGGGTCGGATTGAGCCAGAGGAAGAATGGCTTCCCGTCTTGCCGCGCCTTGTCGAGGAACTTGAGAGCGTTGGCGAGGATCTCGTCGTCGATGGTCTCCATCCGCTCGGGGCAGAGTGGTCCGTCGTCCTGGATCTTCTGCTTGCCGATCTTGCCCCAGCGCGGCTGCACCGTGGCGTCGTCGACACTGGTCGCCCAGGAATGGACGATGTTCCGCGGCCCAACCTGATTCAGAAGACTCTGCGGATAGTTGCGGTGACACGGATCCTCCATCGCATCCAGGTGATAGAGGTAGCCGTAGAACTCGTCGAAGCCGTGGACCGTGGGCAGGAACTTGTTCAGGTCTCCGAGGTGGTTCTTGCCGAATTGCCCGGTGGCGTAGCCCATGGACTTCAGCACGTGGGCGATCGTGACCGCCTGGTCGGGAATTCCAATCGGCGAGCCGGCCTGCCCGACCGTCGTCATCCCCGTGCGGATCGGAAGCTCACCCGTGATGAAGTTCGCCCGCCCCGCGGTGCAGCTCGCTTCCGCGTAATAATCGGTGAACCGCATGCCCTCCGCAGCCATCCGGTCCAGGTTCGGCGTCCGGCCCGCCATGATGCCCTGGTTGTAGGCACCGATGTTGAACCAGCCGATGTCGTCCCCCATGATCATGATGATGTTCGGCTTGCTGCTTTGCGCTGCCGCTGGGGCGGCCGCAAGCGCGGACGTAAGCATGATCACCGCAGCAAACACCAGAGTCGTTGAAGCAACTGCTCTTCTCATCAAACGCTCCTCCTTTTCGGCCTACATCTCGTTACGGTAGAGGAGCCGTCCATGCGCGGCGGGCCCCCAGGGGGCGTGTATATTGGGCGATCCGCCGGGGCGTTTCAAGCGGAATAGCCCCTAGCGCCCCTCCCGGAACTCCAGCCAGATGCCGTGGGTGATTTCCGGAGGCAGAAAGATGCTTGTGGCGTGTGGGGGTCCGGACCGCGGGAGGACTGGCAAGGAACTGGCCGCCGCCGAAGGCGCCGCGGACGCAGCGAGGGCGAGAAACGGCAGGAGCCGAAACGTCAAAGCCGAGGCGCCACGGCAGCCACCGCTTCGGGCGATGTGATGACCGGGATTACCTCGAACTCCACCAAGTCCTCCCAACGGGCCATCCACTGGGACAGCAGCGCGCGATCGTCGCACTCCATGACTTGAAAGCATCGCCGAAGGTCGTCAGTGATCCAGCTCCCGATGTACTGGAGTCCCTTGGGCATCATCCGACCTTGATCTCGAAAGCGGCGGTAAACCGGCAACGCGTCCCCGTCGCGAAAGTTCTCCACGACCATGTAGAGCATCAGCGACCCGGCCGTGCGGCCCGCTTGGCGTACAACGGCTGGTAGAGCTGTACCTCGAAGTTCCCCGGCACTTTGAAATGAGTCACCAGGCCGTAGCCCTGGTTGGCGATCGGTCCTGTGAACTCGACTCCCCGCGCCTTCAGCTCGGCCACCGTCGCCTCGATGTCGTCGCAGTAGAAGGAGACGTCTCGTGTGCCGGATGCCGTGCCCTCGGACGGGCCGGCCGGATGACAGCCCATCTCGGCTTCGGGCAGGTCGAAGATCAGCCAGCCGTCTCCAACGTCGGTGGCTGGGAACCCGAGCTTGTCCCGGAGGAAGGCACGCAGCGCCTCCGGCTCCGAGGAGTAGAACATCGTGTGAACGCCACGGATCATCGGTTCCACTCCCATCGGATCATGGGCGCTGCGACTTCAGAAACTGATCACGCCCGCCACGGTCACGGTTTGGGTGGACGCGGATGGTTGGGACGAGAACCCAAGGTTGGCCGCGTCCTGAAGTGAAATCCCCAAGTCGTTATGGTAGGTGGCCCATTCGCCCTTCAAGCTCAAGTCCGCTCCACGGGGCAGCGGAGCATTGCTCCTGAGCAGGAACCACTCCAACCCAACTCCATAGCCTGTCGTATTCGGCCAGAGATTCTCGGCGGGAAAGAAGCTCGGCTGGTCGATCCAAGGCGTGTCCGGGTCGGGGAGCGGATCCCCGTCGGTGCTCACGGCCTCCACCCGGTACCAGGTCCAACCGTATCCGAGCTTCAGGTAGGGCTGCAGGCCGCCGGTGAACAGGTTGAACCGGATGCTCGACGCGAGCTCGTAGAGGGCCAGAGTGCCGCTGACCGTGAACGGGTCATTGGGGCGCGACGCGACCGGGACTTCGACCGCGAGTCCGCTCCTCGAGTTGTGGAATATATTTTCCGTGGCCCAGCGCTTACCGAGATAGAAGCTGAACTGCACCGCGTACGAGGTGGCGTTGTCGACGACGGGGGTCAGCGGGCCGCTCGCGGCGGTGTCCACCGCCGCGAAGCGCGAGAGGATCTCGGAGACGTTCTGATCGTCGAACAGAAGCGCTGCCCACTCATCCTCCAGGTCTTCCGTCGTGACCCCACCAGCCACCGAGGCGACCCGGAGCGGGAGCTCGGTTTTCGGGTAGTACTGGATCGGGAACTTGTCGACGATCCGACGCACGGGGATGAGGAGAACCTTGTAAATGAAATCGATCGGCGGGAGCGTGATGAGCGCCACAATCGGCGCATTGAGATATCCCAAGTTGTTCTGCACCTGGTCGAGCGGAGACGGCAAGATCACACCATCCAGGCGGTGGGGATCATAGAGATGATATCCCCCGGCGGCGCCGTTCCGGTTCCAGCCTCCGTTGTAGGTGACCGTGAACGGCGCCAGGTTCCCGGTCTCCGCGTGCGAGATGATGCCCGCGAACGGCGACGCCGCGGCGGGGTACCCCGACCGGATGGGTAGCAGCAGCCACGCCCATTCCCGCCGGTAGTCCGGATCGACGTAGACTTCCTGATACACGCGCTCCCAGTCGGGTAGCAGCTTGATCCGCTCCGGACGGTCAAAGGCGACGACGAAGGATGGCAGGGGAGCCTTACCGCTGAGGTAGGCCTGGTGGTCGAACTGGCGCTTCACTTCCTCCGCCGCCGCGGCCGGGCCGATGTTCTCCCAAAGGCCCTGGAACGGATAGGTCCCGTGGCCGTTCTGGTTGTGCGCGCCGGGAGAGTACAGGAAGAGATCGAGTCCCTTGCTGTTGGCTCCGATGTAGCCGATCGGGTGGGTGTTGACCTTCGTTTCCGCCTCGTCGGCCCAGGCACGGAACCGGATCTGCGCCGCGATCTGCTTCAGCCCGATCCGTTCCCTGGGCATCAGTTTGAATTGCCGCCTCCACTCTTCCCTGGTGGCGTACGCGTTCGGCTGGCCGTAGTCCACCGGCATGATGTTTTCGTGGAAGTAATAGTCGACACGGCGAATGACCAGCGGATCCTCGCCGTCCAGCTGATCAGAGCCGCGCTCGAGCACGGCGCGGACCTGCTCGGCGGTTTGCGGCGCCTCGACCTGGGTACGGGGGCTCACGACGACGTTGATGTGCTCCCAATCTCCCTCGTGCTTGTTCCCCGCGTCGTTGTACGGGTAGAAGAACCAATATTGAATGATGAACTCGTAGTGCGGCGTCCTATCTCCCGGCACCTGCACTTCCGAGATGAACGGGTGCGCGTAGACAGAGATCGCGTCCTGGTACTTCTCGAGCAACTGGCCTGTATGCGGACTCTCGAATGCCGCCTTCCAGCTCGCCGGCCCGACCCCCGGCCAGTTCCAGTACAGGACGGAGAAGGGATCAAGGTTCGGCTCCACGGCCGCCGTGTTGAACCGCGCATTCAGCGGGTGGTTCGGATTGAACTCCCGGAGAAGTTGGAGGGCCCGGCAATCCTCCAATGGTGTCTCGGCCCGGAGCAGTTGCTGGAGCGCGTTCGGCGAGAGCGCCTCGGCGGGACAAGGTTGCGAGGCGAGCTTGCCGAAGTCCACGGTGGCGGACCCCAAGAGCCGCGGGGCGGCGTGAATGTCCCATCGATCGATCGTCAGCACCGTGGCGCCGCTGATCTGCTGCGTCTTCTGCATGTCCATCGGGACGTTGCCGGTGTTCTTGATCATGAACGGGGCGAATCGAACCGCGAGGGAGTCGAGGAGCCGTCGCCGGGGGTCGTCGATGCCGTCTTTTGGGCCGTCGTCGCTATAGCCGCGGCCTGCCTTGTCTCCATACAGGGCGAAGATGCTGTCGGCATCGGTCTGGCGGACGATTCGGGGGTAACTCAACGGGACGTACTGGAAGTATCCCTGCTTCGTCATCTCGCTCTCCGCCGCGCGAAGCGGAGCCGCGGCCAGCGCGGAGCCAACCAAGCAGAGCAGGAGGACGCGCGGCCCGGCCGCCCTCACGCGTCCCCCGTGGGGACAATGCCGGCGCCTTCCACCATGAGGATCACGGTCCGTTCCGGCGCACGCGGGCGGTGTTGGACTCCCTTCGGGACCACGAAGCCCTGACTCGGACCCAGCTCGACCGTGCGATTCTCCATATCAATGAGGAATCTCCCCTCGACCACGAAGAAGAATTCGTCTTCGGCGTCGTGCTTGTGCCAGTGGTACTCGCCCTGCACGACGGCGAGCCTGACGACCGATTCATTCACCCGGCAGAGCGTTTGGTTGTACCAGCGGTCCTTACAAGCCGCGACGAGGGCCGGCACGTCCACGAGCTCCAAAGCGTTGTAATGGACGTTGAGGTGAGTCGCGTAGGGATAGTCATCGTTTACCTTCGTCAAGTCTCACTCCTTTCGCTAATGCGTCCCGGTGCTGTCGCACACGTCGCAGCCCTTGTCGAAGATGATCCGCCAGCGGCCGTCGGGATCGAGGCGCCAAACTGAGTTGAACCTCCCGAACAGCTTTCCCTCGGGATTCTTGACCGGGCCGCTGCTGTGGGCGAGGGTTCCGGACTCGAGCACCTCCACATGTTCCGGCATCCAGGAGAATGGAGGCTTCGAACCCTCGAAGAGCGACGTCCATCCTGCGACAATCTCCGCCTTGCCGCGCATCACGCCGCGACGCCCGAAGAAGATCGCATCGGGGGCCACGTAGGAATCGAACGCCTTGAGATCGCGCGCGATCATCGTGTGGGCGAAGCTGCTCTCCGCTTCGAACACCTGGCGCTCCAGAATTGGCGTTGGCGCGGACGGGGGGCTCGCGCAGCCGGCGCGCGCGTAGGGGAACTCCACCCTCCGTGCCTTTCCCTTGCTTTTCCCGTCGATCCACGCGATCAGGGAATCGGCGCCCACGCGCCGGTAGCCGACTTCCTGAGGGTAGTCGTGGGCCGGGTTCGAGAAGACGATTGAAGAATCCGTCACCACGCGCGCCGTGAAGGTGGCCACCGGCTGTCCGGACGGGTGCGCCTCGTAGGTGATCACACCGCTCCGCTCTCGCAGAACCACCAGCTCGTATTCGACGAGGCTGTCACCCCGCACCGTGCGACCCACGCCGATCATGGAGCCGCCGCGCGGTGAGGTCCAATTTTCGTCGACGACGCGATTGCGATAGCTGGCTTCCCAGCATCCCTGGAGCCACACCACGCGCGAGAGCGGCTCCTCGGCGGTGAGCCCACTCCCCGCCCATAGCAGGCCCGCGACGATCGCGGTGAATCGAAACTTGATCACGTTGCCCTCCGAATGGCCGGCACCTACAGCGAGGCAGTCGCATCAGTGTCACCGAGACTCCGGCAATCTCGACCAGGCGCCGATCTCCGATCGCCCGAAGACGACGCTGCCGTTGGCCGCGGCTTCCGCGCACATCCGATCGGTCAGCGTCTCCGGGCCGACTTCCGCGGCCGTCGCGATGCCGAACTTCTCCATGGCCGGAAGAATCGTGCCGACGATATCGGCGATCAGGACGAGCGGTTCCAGGTCCGTCGGGCCGCCGATCGCCGCCTCCAGACGCATCGTCGGCGGCGGAAGCCCCGCCGCGACAAACGTCGAGTATAGCTTGGCGCCCATGTTCTTTTCGGCCCCGGACCTCTTGACCGACTCCACGATCCATTGACAGCTCCGGTCATAGATCGGCGCGGGCGGAGACGAGCGCACGCCGTCCCAGTCGGGCTCATGAAACACGATCACGGCCCCAGGCCGCGCGTGAACGGCGAGCTTCCGGAGCATCGCCACGGGGTCCCGCTGGAACATGAGCACGTATCGGCCGAGAATGGCGTCGAACGGCCGCTCGAACCCCATCTCCGTGAGATCCCCCTCGCGGAATGACACGTGGCGCAGCGATCGAGCTTCGACGAGTGCCCTCGCGGCTGCCAGGGCGGCGGCGGACCGGTCCACTCCCAGGACCTCGCCCTTCTCACCGACCAGCTCGGCGGCGAGCACCGCGACGTGGCCGGCGCCGCTCCCGACGTCGAGCACGCGCATGCCGGGAGTGATCCCCGCCTCGCGGAAGAACCGCCGCGTCATCGGGTCGATCAGCCGGGCCTGTGTGCCGAGCCGCGCCAACTCCTTCTCCGAGTGACCGAGCACATAGGCGCCCGCTGGTGTCGAACCCCCTGAGGTGGGGATCTGGCTCATCAGAACGAAATCTCCGCTTCCATGAACGTCACCGCGCGGCCCGAGAGCATGACGCGATCACCCTTCACCTCGCAGAGCAACTCGCCGCCGCGCTTGGAAACCTGTCTGGCCCGGAGTTTCGTCCTGCCCAGCCGCCCCGCCCAGTACGGCGCCAGCTCGCAGTGCGAGGAGCCGGTGACCGGATCCTCTGGAATTCCGTACCGCGGGACGAAGAAGCGGCTGACGAAATCTACGTCTTGCCCCGGAGCGGTGACGATGACGCCGCGCAGGTCGAGCGCCCGGAGTTTCGTGTGGTCGGGCGTGACGGCGCGAACGGCGGCCTCATTTTCGAAGACGACCATATAGTCGTCGGCCGCCAGCACCTGGATGGGGCGCCGGTCCAATCCTTCGAGCAATCCCTTGGGCGGCGTGCATGCGGTCGGCGGCCGTGCGGGGAAGTCCATCACGAGGTGCGTCCCCTCGCGCCGCACGGTCAGGTCGCCGCTCTGGGTCTCGAACGTGATGCTCGGCTTCGCGTAGCCCCGGTGTTCGAAGAGAACGTGAGCCGTGGCAAGGGTCGCGTGCCCGCAAAGCTCGACTTCTCTAGTCGGCGAGAACCAGCGCAGGTGAAAACCCCTCGCAGACGGCACGAAGAACGCCGTCTCGGCGAGGTTGTTCTCTTCGGCGATCGACTGGAGGACCGCATCGCCCGGCCACGAAGTCAAAGGCACCACCGCCGCTGGGTTCCCTTCGAACACGCGATCCGCGAATGCGTCCACCTGGTACTGCTTGAGTTTCACACGGTCTCCTCTAGGGGCTGCACGCTATTGCCGCAGCCCCTCGACGACGGCGTCGGACACCTCCAACACGATCGAGGTATGAGTCTCGATCAGCGCAAGGATCGCCGCCCGAGGGCCGTCGCGCCACTCCGTGCTGCCGTAGAAGGCGTCCTGGCTCTCCCGACGAGCCGCCAGGCTTTCGTACGCTCGGATCAAGTAGTAGGAATCCTCCTCGTGGGCCGAGGGACCGTACGCGACCACGTCCACCTTCCAGCGCCTGAGCATCGGGATGCTCAACTCCAAGACCAGCCGATGGAACTCCTCGCGTGTGCCGGGCCGAAGCTCGTACGAGCGAATCTCGATGAGGCGCGACAAGGCCCCTCCAACTGGAGCGAGAATCAAGCGGGCGCGGGCATGTGCTCCGCCCACCACGCCCGGGCCCGATCCTCGGTCCACGCGCTCGCGCCGTCCACGTCGGAGAGTCGGCGCGACAGCTCCCTCGCGGTCTGCGGCCGCTCCGCGGGGTCCTTGGCCAGGCACGAGAGCACCAGGCGGTCGAGCGCTTCGGGGATCGGCAGTTCGGCACGAGATGAAGGCGCCGTCGGCTGCGTCTGGGCATGGTGCATCAACAGGGCCATCGGCGTGTCGGCGGTGAAGACGAGTTGACCCGTCAAGAGCCAGTACGCGACGCACCCAGTGGCATAGATGTCCGCGCGGCCATCGAGATCCATTCGACCGAGCGCCTGCTCCGGAGCGATGAACGCCGGCGTTCCGGCGATCATGTTCTCTTTGGTGAGGGCCTTCGTCGTGCCCACGCTCTCACCGAGCGCCTTCACGAGCCCGAAATCCAGCACCTTCACGAAGTCGCAGTACTCCCCGTACCGGCAGAGGAAGATGTTCGCGGGCTTGATGTCCCGATGGACGAGCCCGCACGATTCGGCCTCCGACAGGGAGTGGCAGATCTGGCGGAGCACGCTGATGGTCCGATCGGCGGGGAGGGGACCGAAGCGCCGCACGAGGGTGTCCGCGTCGAGCCCCTCGAGCAGCTCCATCGCATAGTAGAAGGCTCCGTTGTCCGCCATGCCGAAGTCGAACAGCTCAACGGTGTGCGGCGAGCGGAGCCGCGCGATGACCTGGGCCTCGCGCTCGAACCGTCGCGACGCGTCCTCCGAAACTCGAACCGGTCTGTCTCCGACTGTCGAGGGCCGGATGAGCTTGACGGCGGCGGGGCGTGCGAGCATGCGATGTCGGGCGCGCCAGACTTCGCCCATTCCGCCGCGACCCAGCATCTCCTCCAAGTGGTAGCTCCCCAGCTCGCGCGCCGCGGTCACCTCTCGGCCGAGTCGGTAGATGACCCGCGCGCCCAGGTACGCGAAGACGACCGCGAATGCCGAGTGGACGGAGGTGCGAACGTAGTCGCCCGACCCCGAAATGGTCGTCACCTTTCCCGTCAGCTCGAGGACCAAGAGCCCGAGGGGGACCGTCGCGCCCGCAGCGATTGCGGCGGCCAGCATGCGGCCCGGCGGGCCCGGCAAGATCAGCGGGAACAGGATGACCATCGCGGGGACCCACGTTAGATTCGGGATCGTCTTGAACTGGATGTAGTGCTGCCAGGTGGAAAGGATCGAGATGACGGCGCAGATCACGACTTCGTATACCAGGCCGAGGGTGAGAAGGCGGGCGGGAGAGGCGTAGCCCTTCCGCGCCGCCCACCATAGGCCGGCGGAGGCCACCACGGCCGCGACATTCACCCACTGGAAGGGACCGGCGCCGGCATGGTGGGCTTGCTTTGGGATGCCCATGCGAGTGGCCACGATCCACTCGATGCCGTAGACGACGATATCGAACGCGAACGCGGCGAACAGGAGCGCGGAGAGGAGTTGCACGCGCCCGCGGACCTGCTCGAGGAGGTCCGGAGGGAAGCGCCGAGGAGAACCCTCTGGACTCCGGAGTTTGTGCCTCGCGCTGCAATAATGTAACGTGCCCGTGCATGCCGGTGCTCCTGTGGGACGGTGCGGGAATGCTGCGCGATTCCGTCGATGCGGCGGGTCTAGCCCTCGACGCCTTCGAGCTTGACGCCGCGCCCCGCCCGGATGCTGCTTCGGGCGGCTTCCACCCTGGCGACGAAGCGCGGGTCGTTCTCGAGGCGATAATCGAACCAGTCGTCTTCGCTCTTGAACCCGATGAGCACTCCCGCGGGCTTCCCGTGTCGAGTGATGAGAACCTCTTCCTTCTCGGCCAGCCGGAGGAAGCGAGACAGATCGTCCTTCACTATGGGGGAGCGCTACCTTCTTCATGACCCCTTACCCACCTTAGCCCGGCTTGAACTGGGGCTCGGAGAGGAACCGTTCGATCTGGCGCCTGTGCCGGAGCACATGCACGATCGCGTGCTCGAGGAGCTGCTCGAGATCGAAGATCGGGCCCCACCGTGACTGGAGCTTGAGCGCCATGATCTGCTCGTCGGTCCACTCCCACTTGTCGTCGAGCGTCGCTTCCGTGTGCGCACGCATCGCCGAAAGCTGCTCCAAACTCTCCAGCCGCGACGCGAGCGGAACATCAGGGCGGTGCGGAGGGGTCCCCGTGGCCTCCCGGATGTAGGCCGCATAGCCGTAGCCGGCACGCACGACGTGATTGACGACCGTCTGGATCGAGCGGCACGCCTCGTCCTTCGTCGTCACATCGCGCACGGTCACGAAGTCGGCGTCACTCAACCGGCGGAGGAGCTCCGAAAACTCCGCGAGCGCCCGCTCGTATTCATCCATCATCGCCCCGACCGCGCCCTTCCGGTACACTTTGGTCAAACCTGCCCCCTCGGTCGCAAGTGGCCTAGCAGGAATTTCTAGCGTGGAGAGCCTGCCCGCTCGTGGTGCTCCGCGTACGCATCCAACAAACGACGAATCATACGCTGATACTGAGTGTGGTGCCGAGCGGCTTCGCGCTTGAAGAACCGAACGCTTCGCTTGCTGAGGGCGATCGTGACCTTTACTGCCTCGTCACGAAACGCAAGGTCCTGGGGTGGAGGCAGGAAGTCGGGGACGACCCGAAGCTTACCGACGGGTCCGTCGCTGTACTTGATTCGATTGCTCATAGATTCGCTTTCCCTTTCGCGAGTATCCGGCACCGAAGATGCGCACGACTCTCCTTCGAAACGTGAAGCGCCCGGTAAGGATTCCGCCGTCCACAAGGCCGAAGCAGAAGTATCAACGCTCGGCGGTTGCGTGGGACAGATCCTCGGCTAGGACGCGCTTAGGATCCCCGAAGGCGAGCTGAGCACGCGCGAAAGAGATTCCGTGCTTCCCCTGGTTTACCAGATCCTTGGCAGGGTCCCATTCGAACCGCGCCTTTGCGATAGGGTGAGGCTAGCATATGCCCATAAAAAGAGCCATATTCGGTGTCGATGTCATTTCCGCCTCGCCATCCACACTTCCTCGCAAGGCCACTTTCGCGCCCATTCCATCGTGACGAATGGATAGCGCGTAACCGCGCCCTCGGGCGGGCGAAGCTCGATCAGGTTCTCGATCTCGAATCCCGACGCGCGCAGGAGCCGGATCCAGTCGCCGTGCGTGAGGTGAAACTCGACGCTCGAGTCGTCCGGCCACTCCATCCGGTGCATTCCGAATGCGGGGCGCAGCAACCGATCGGTGGAAGCCACGCCGTCCTGGTCCGGTATGCAGAGCATCAGCAGGAACCCATTGGTGAGGAAGCGGAGCCGGCCGCCCGGCCGAAGGAGGCGCGCCGCCTCCGGTAGCCAGCGGTTGGGATCGGCCCAGAGGCACGCGCCGTACTCCGAGATTGCCAAGTCGAAGCTCGCGTCGGGGAAGGGAACCGTCTCGGCGTTGCCGTGGAGCAGCGGAAACTCGAGGCCGTGCTGGCGCTGAAGGCGACGCGCGGTCGAAAGCTGCGCTTCGGAGTTGTCGATGCCCACGACCCGCGCGCCCCGCCGCGCGAGCCACGCGGAGACGTAGGCCGTGCCGCAGCCCAGCTCGATCGCGTCTTTATCTGCGAGATCGCCCGCGAGCATTCCGACATCCGACTCGGGCACGCCCCAGATTCCCCAGGACGGCGACGGATCCGCCCAGTGGCGCTCGCCCGACGCCACGTAGTCCCGCGCGAGGCTATCCCAGTGCTCGCGATTGCGGAGGACGTAGTCGGGGAGGGAGGTACCGTCGCCGGGCGCGTTCATGTGTCCAAAGATAACACACTGGCAGGCGCCCGCTTACGCGAGACACCCCTCCCGCAACCAGGCAGATTCCAAACAGTTAAGGCGGTTGACGTCACCGGCCGATAGGTTATAACATATGTAATCACCAAGGAGGCCCCGATGGTCACACTCACGGTTCGAAAGGTAGGTAACTCGCTTGGGGTAACCCTTCCCTCAGAGGCAGCTCAAACGCTCCGCGTCAAGGAGGGCGACCGGCTCTATCTCACGGAGACCCCGGGGGGATTTCGGCTGACCGCCTATGACCCCAGCTTCAAGGAATCGATCGAAGTGGCGGAGGGTTTCATGAGGCGCTACAAGAACGCGCTCCGCGATCTCGCGAAGTGACGAAGAGGCCGCGGTGGCTCTCGAAAGCGGCGATCTTGGCGATCCACGAGAGCCTCCTCGCGGAACACGGGGGCGCGACCGGAGTGCGGGATGAAGGGCTGCTCGACGCTGCCATCGCGAGTCCTAGAAACCACCACGCCTACGAACGGGCCGACGTATTTCAACTCGCGGCCGCCAATGCGAACGCGCTGACCCGGAACCATCCATTCAGCGACGGCGACAAGCGCGTGGCGCTCACGGTGGCTGGTGTGTTTCTGGAATTGAACGGTTATCGGCTCGACGCTCCAGAACAAGAGGCCGTTGCGGCCACCGTCGGCCTCTCCGCCCGCACCCTCGACGAGGCCGCCTTCGCGGCGTGGCTGAGAGAGTCGTGCACCAAACTCCCGCGCATTACGGCCCGATCCGGATTCCGAGGTCCCCGGTAGGTCCGCCCCTACGGCAAGAAATGCTTCTTCTCCAGCAGCGCCCAGCCGCGCGCGCCGCGCCGGCGATCGCGTCGCCGCACACACGCTCCACGACCGCGGCATCGATGGGATCCGGCTTGTACCGTCGGATCGAGCGATGGTGGTTCAGGAGCGCAGCGAGGTCGGTCATCCCCGGCGAGATTTGGCGATCCAGAGAATCTGCCCCGTGTGCGTCGAGAAATGCTCCACGACGTGGTAGATCGCGCTGAGGACCGTCGTGTCCTCGTCGAAGATCCGCCTTGGCTCGCTCAAGCCCGAGGCCTTCAGCTCTCCGAGAACCGAGTCGGCTTCGTCGAGCACGATTCGCAGGTCCGCAAGCAGTCGGCCCTTCGTGATGACCCGCCGCTCGTCGAACTCCTGCTGTCGGTATCGCTCGAAGGGACGCCGTCCGACACCACCCAGGATCCACTGCCGCACGTTGCCCGTCAGATGGAGAATCAGGTTTCCGATGCTATTCGACGCCTCGTTCGGACGCCACCAGACCTGCTCGTCCGTGAGATCGGCGACCGCCCGCTCGATGCTGGGAAGGTACTCGGCCCGCAAGTACCGGCGGGATTCATCCAGGAAGACCTGAGCAAGACTTGTCATTGCCTCCACCTCGTTCAACGAGCGCATTTCATGCCTCCTTCACCACCATCGCGATCGCGAGCCCATCCCACCCCTTGACTCCTACCGTCTGAATCGCGGTCGCGATCACCCGCGGCTCGGCCGCCATCATCGCGAGCGCGCGGCGCGTCCCCTGGATCGCGGGATCTGCGCTTGCGGCATCCAGCACCCCGCCCTCGCGCACCACGTTGTCCAGGATGATCAGGCCGCCGGGGCGAGAGAGGCGGAGCGCCCACGTGAAATACTCGGGATTGTTGTCCTTGTTGGCGTCGATGAACACCAGGTCGAAGGGGCCGATCTTTTCGGTCTCGATCCGCGGGAGCAAGTCGAGCGCGCGGCCCTGGCGGACATCGACGCGCTCGGAAAGCCCGGCGAGCGCGATGTTGCCGCGCGCGACCTCGGCATGCTTCGGGTCGAACTCGAGGGTGACGAGCCGGCCGCCTGGGGGAAGCGCCCTCGCGAGCCAGATGGCGCTGTAGCCGCCGAGGGTTCCGATCTCGAGAATCGCGCGGGCGCTTTGGAGTCGAGCGAGAAGATGGAGCAACTTGCCCTGGGTCGGCGAGACCTGGATCTCTGGGAGCCCGGCGGTCGCGCTGGCGGCCAGCGCCGCGTCAAGCGCCGTGTCGGCTCCCACGAAGAGGGACGCAAGGTAGCCGTCGACGGCGGTGTGGGGTTGGTCGGGCATCGGAGGCTCGATATTAGGTGGTGACCATGATGAAGATCAAGCGTCGTTGGACGGTCGCCACTTATTCACGGTTACAATATACGCACACACGCCGAGGAACACGAGCGCAGAGAAGAAATATGCTTTCGTCATCGCTGCGGGGTTAAACCATTTCAGGGGAGCCAGAACCCGAAACGCCACGCAGAGGAAGCCCCCAAAACAACCACAGGTGAGTGCCTTTACCCTGTCGGACACCCACGGCTCTCTCACGGTCCACACGACGACTGCGGGTATCATTCCAAGCGTAGAGACTGTGTGATACTCGTATGAGAGAGTGCCAAAACAAACGGTGACGTTCAGGAGCGCGAGTGCGAATGGAACGCTGATGGACCTGAAAAGACGCGCTCGCGCCTCGCTGGATGGACCCGCGAAGAGAATCAGCGAACCCATCGCGCAGGTGAAGGCTAGCGGCACAATCTTCGCGGGCCAACGAGGCAGAAAGTGCTGGAGCGTCAGACCATATGGCCGAGCGTCAATCTCATACATCCTGATCGTGGCCCAGTACTCCCTCAAACTGGGCCAGAAAGCGAACGTGCCAAGGACCATCGCCATCGGTATCCCGAGGAACGCCCATCGTCTCAACTTGGTGTCAAACATGAATCCCAACGCCGAATAGCAGCAAAGAAATGGAACGGAAGTCCATTTCAAAGTGCCGAGAAGTCCAGCTCCCACCGCGAGCGCCCACCGGTCTCTCTCCAAGAAGACACAGGAGAGACAGAGGAGCACTGCCGTTGCGACGAGCAAATCAAACTGTCCACGCTCGAAGTGCGTCAACCCAATCGGAGTGAGGAGGTAAAGACCGCTCATGGCGAGAAAAACATGCCAGCAGTGCCGCGAAAGCCCGGTGTTCCGTAACAACACGAAAGATACTGCAAGCAATCCGAACAGTGTCACGACGGTGTGCACCAGCAGAGCGTTCCTATAGGGTAACAGCGTGATCGGCACGTAGAGCCAGTTTGTCAGCGGGGGATAACCCGACAGTCGTCCGAAGGGGTCTCGAAATGCCGGTGTGGTCGGACGATACGCCGATTCTCCATGGCGCAGGGCCAAAGCGGCGAAATAGACCTGGCTGAAATCCGCTCCCGCGACGCCTTGGGCCGAGCCATGAGGCGAGGTGCCCGGCACGGGCAGGATGCTGTATATGGTAATCGGATAAACGGGACGATTCTGAGACGTCAAGAGGATATGGAAATCTCGGTTGACGGTGGCAATAACCAGTACCACCAATACCACAAAGGAGACGCTGATGCTGAATCCAACGGCAATCTTATCGCGGGTGCTCAAGTTGTTGACTGCAGCATTTCCGAAGGACCCGGCACGCATTGGTCTAGTGCTCCCGGAGATACGTCAGAGTCGGACGTGTCCCCCGCCGGACGCCGCTCAGTTGACCGTGCTCCTTTCGCTGCGCTCACCGACCAAATAGCCGATGAACAAGCCCACCATGATGATGTCCGCGCTCACCGCGAAGCCCGCCTGGTAACCGAGGTATTGCGTGCCGTGCGAGAGCACGAGGCCGATGAAGGTCGCCTTGCTCAGGCCGGCGACGGTCAATGCCATTCTGCGAACCGGCGGATGGAACGCGCCGTAGATCAGCATCGCTCCGACGAGCGCGATTAACGCACCCCAACTGCGCACGATGATCTCGGCCAATGGGCCCTCCAGCGCCTCTCCGAACGTGGAGTGGAGCGCCGCCCGCGGCGCGATCGCCGCGTAGAGCATCGTGCACGTCAGCGCGCCGCCCACGAGCATGATCCATTTGATGTTGGTGACAATCACATTCATGATTCCCCCGTTCGGCCGCGCGGCATGGTGCACGAGCCCGGAAGAGTAGCATGGAGGAGTGGGGCGTGCCTCGTTACCGGAGCTCCTGGTTGTTCACCTCCGTCACACCGTCGAAGAAATCGACTTCCCCGGTCTCCAGCGAATACTCGGCGCCCACGACCCGGAGTCCATGTCTTTGGATCAACTGCTCGAGGACCTCCGATCCGTGTCGCAGATGGCTCGCAGAGACGCGGATGTTGGCCAGGACGGCCTGCCGCACCAGCGCATCCGGGTCGTGCCTGAGCTCTGTCGCCAGGAGTGGTTCCACGGAAGGCCGAACGCGGTCGACGATCGAGCGCAGATTCCGCGATTGGTTCTCGGTCGCCTGCTGAAGTTCTTCCAGGGTGGCCAGCACGGCCCCGCACTGGGAATGCCCTAGAACCACCACGAGACGTGTTCCATAACGAGCGGCAGCGAATTCGACGCTACCGACTTGAGAAGAAGCAACGATGTTTCCGGCAACGCGGATGACAAACAGGTCGCCCAAGCCTTGGTCGAAGACGATCTCTGCTGGCACCCGCGAGTCGGAACAACCGAGAATGATGGCGAACGGTTCCTGTCCCGCCACCAATTCGTTGCGACGGGTCTGGCTCGTGAGCTTGTCGCGGCTCTGAACCGCGGCTACGAAGCGACGGTTGCCTTTTCGCAACCGTTCGAGTGCTTCTCGCGCTGAGATCATCGATGCTCCATCCTCGTTCGGCTGGCGCTTCCGCTTGAGCCGCGCGCCGTGGTGACAGGGTCAGGTGGACCGATGGGCGCGACGGCTCCAAGCGGATGTTAGCCAGCCACCGAGTACTTCATCGACACCCGGAAACCGGGTCGGAGTCCACGCTGTCGCTCCAAAGCCTCAAGCTCAACATGCTCCGCTGACAATTGGGACGAGTCCACGACGTGGAAGCCTCTCCGCCCGTAGAACGGTCCGTTCCAGGGCACATCGCGAAATGTCCTCAACGTGACCGCAGGATAGCCGGTCTCGACTGCCCAAGAACACACCGCATCCAGCAACGCCGAACCGAGGCCTCGTCGTCCGTGCGAAGGCAGCACGTCAAGCTCGTCAAGGTGCGCATAGCCACCGATCTCCAAGACGAGAGCGAATCCTACGACTTGGCCCTTCGGTGCCACCGCTACCCAGAGGTGCCCAGCTTCTTGTGCCCTCTGGAAGTTCCCAATCGGGTTCACGCGCGTGAGGATGTCGTCGGTCAGTCCTGTCTCATCAGGATAGGTCTCAAACAGAGTTCCGGCCTTTCGCTCTACCTCTGCAAGGAAAACGATGTCCTCCGGAACGGCCCGCCGGATCTCATGGCCATCTGGAATCATTTCGCGAGTCGTCAACGTTCGCGTTGAGCGGCGGCGGCGAGCGTGAGCGAGCCGACCGTCCGTTCCAACG
>Ga0184633_10000280_pt1 | contig 17379 bp, 19 predicted proteins | sample PLM31_170_b1_FD_133156 | JGI IMG/M metagenome (GOLD analysis project Ga0184633, IMG submission 133156) | Groundwater sediment microbial communities from an aquifer in East River, Colorado, USA - PLM3-1_170_b1 | ecosystem: Environmental > Terrestrial > Soil > Riparian zone | place: USA: East...
AACCAGCCGAGCTGGTTCAACCAGCTGGCACAAGGAGGACCGCGATGAGCCGACAGGCTATCGTCCAGATCAACAGCCTCGCCCGCTACCTTGTCTCGCTTCGCCCGCACCCGGACCGCGAGGTCGGGCTGGAGGTCGGGTGAGCCAGTCGGCTATGCTGGAAGTAGCCGCTTCGACTCCCGAGGATAGCGCCTTGCAGCGCGACACGGCGGGCACCTGGACCCGCCTTCCCCTCGGTCGCCGGATTACGCTCTCGGACGACACGTCGAAGCTGCTCGCCTCGCTGGAGGGCTGGCGCGACGAGTCCGAGAGGAAGAGCGCGTGCGCGCCGCGGCCAAGACCCGGTTCGAGCGGGGGTACGTGGTCGGCGGCCGCGTGTACGGCTACAAGAACGAGCGGCTGCCCGGCGTGAAGGGCGCCGCGCGCCTCAAGGTCGCCGAGGAGCAGGCCGAGATCGTGCGGCGGATCTTCCGCATGGCGGCCGAGGGGCTCGGGCTCTCGCGCATCGCGAGGCAGCTCAACGCAGAGGGCATCGCTGGTCCGCAACGCCTGAGCGATGCCGAGGTCGAGAAGCTACGCGTCGAGGGCAAGCCGGTCCCGGTAAACCAGTGGTCGATCAGCGGCGTGCGCGAGGTCCTACACCGCGACCTGTACCGTGGCGTCGTGACGTTCGGCAAGGTCCGCAGGACGGGACCGAAGACGCGTGTGAAGCTGTCCAAGCAACAGTGGCAGACGAGAAGCGATGAGGTCGCTGCGGATCGTCGAGCAGGACCTGTGGGACGCCGCCCAAGCCCGTATCGCTGCCGCGCGCGACGCCTTTCTGCGCGCGGCCGACGGCTCGGGCAGGATGGTCGGGCACGCGGAGGCGATCGTGAACCGGTACCTGCTCTCCGGGCTGCTTGCCTGCGGCGCCCACTCCGACGCGCCGGGGCGGAAGCCGTTCTGCGGCTCGCCCCTGGTCGCCACATCGCGCGGACGTAAGAAGGTCCCTTCCTACGTCTGCGCGGGCTACCGCGAGAAGGGCAAGACGTTCTGCTTGAACAAGACGGGCGTGCCGATGGCCGAGCTACACGCGGCGGTCATCGCGGCCCTGAAGGTCACGTTCTCGGACCAGAAGTTCGAGGAGTTCCTCCGCGACAGGGCGGCCGACACCGAGCAGATCGCGGCCCGCCGCGCCGAACGCGAGAACCTACTCCAGACGATCCCGAAGCTGGCCGCCGCCGAGGCCAAGCTGGCCAAGGCGATCGCCGTGAGCGACGACATGGACGCCCTGGTGGCCGAGCTGAAGGCGACCCAGCAGGAGCGGCGGCAGGCCGAGGCCCGGGTCGCCGACCTGGAGGGGTACGAGCGGGACCTCCGCCACTAGCAGGAGCAGGTGGAGCGGCTGCGCCAGGTCTGGGGCGGCTGGGCAGCCGCGCTGGACGCCGACGTGCCGACGGCGAGGCAGATCCTCAAGAAGATCCTGGTCGGCCGGATCTACGTCCGGCCGGTCGGCCCGGGCGCCTGGCGGTTCGCCGGCATCTCACGGTACGATGGCGCCCTGAGGGGCGGCCTGGGGCGCACGGCGCCGGCGGACGTCCAGCCCGGCTACGGCCCCGGAACGATGACGTCTGCAGGCTGATGCTGCACCTGCTGGCCGAGCCCAAGGGCGTGGCCCAGGCCCCGGACCCGAGCCGGCGGGAGTCGCTGTTCGGGCTCTGCATGGAGCGCGCGCGGGCCCGGGTGATCGCGGGCGGGAGCGACGCCGAGGTGTGGGATCAGGCCGGTGGCGTCAGCTCGGGGCCCCCATGTGAACAATTCAAACTCCGAGCGCGGCGCCGTCGGCGCGCGGGTCGGAGCCGCCGCTGAGCCCGTCGGACTCGACACGAATGACCTGGGCATGGCCCATCAGATCGCTCCAGTCCTCGACGACGCTCACGTCATGACCGCGCTCCCGGAGCGACTGGGTCACTTCGTCACCGAACCGCGCCTCCAGCCTGAGCGACTGCGTCGCCTCGCCCCACGTGCGCCCGAAGAGCCAGCGCGGAGCTTCGACCGCCGCCTGCGGGCCGAGGCCCCGATCGACCATCCGCGTCACGAGCGCCGCCTGCGTCTGCGGCTGCCCTTCGCCGCCCATCGTGCCGTAGACGAGGCGCGGGCGGCCGTCCACCAGATACATGGACGGGATCAGCGTGTGCGCGGTCTGCTTGCGCGGCGCCAGTCGGTTCACGTGAGCCGGGTCGAGCGAGAAGAACGCGCCCCGGTTCTGCAGGAGCACGCCCGTGTCCCCGGCGATCACCCCCGAGCCGAACTCCCAGTAGAGGCTCTGGATCAGGCACACCGCATTCCCGTGCGCGTCGGCCGTGACGATGGCGATCGTGTCGCCCTTCGCGGGCGCGCCGGCCGCGCGCATCGCGGCCCGTCGCGAGATCCGCCGGCGGCGTTCGGCGAGGCGCGCCGGATCGAGGCAGCGCTCGACGGGTATCGCGGAGAACGTCGGGTCGGCGAGGTAACGGTCGCGATCCTCGAACGCGAGCTTCGTCGCCTCGACGACGAGGTGGACGTAGTCGGCCTCGCCGAGGGCGGAGACGTCGAAGCCCTCGAGCAACGACAGGATCGCGAGCGCGGCGAAGCCCTGGGTCGGCGGCGCACAGCTCACCGCCTCGCCGCCCCGGTAAGGAACGCGCAGCGGGTTCACCCACTCGGCCTGGTGCCGGGCCAGATCGTCGCCCGTCAGCGGGCTACCGGCGGCCGCCGCGCCCAGCGCGATCCGCTTGGCGAGCGGGCCGCGATAGAACGCGTCGGCGCCACCCCGCGCGATCTCTTCGAGGGTCGTCGCGAGGTCGGCCTGCACGAAGCGCTCGCGCGCCAGGAGCGCGGGATGGTAGATGCGCCAGAGCGGGGCCTGCAACTCGGCGGGCGCCGCGCCGCCGAAGAGGTCTGCGGCGTCCGCGGTCTCACGCCGCTGGCCCGGCGACGGCGGAAAGCCGTCGCGGGCGTGGGCGATCGCGTCCTCGAGGAGGGTGTGCCAGTCGATCGGCGAGTCCAGCACGTCGCGGCTCAGGACGTGAGCCTCCCACCAGCCGGATACGACCCCCGGAACGGTCAGCGCCGCCGCCCCGCCGCGCACGGGGATCGCCGAGCCGAACCGCGCGCGGTAGGTGTCGAGGTCGGCGGCCGCGGCCGAGCGACCCGCGGCGTTCAGCGCGCGGAGCGCGTGACGCCGGCCGTCGTAGATCAACCAGAAGCTGTCACCACCCACACCGTTCATGTGCGGGTAGACGACGGCGACGGTGGTCGCGGCGGCGATGGCGGCGTCCACGGCGTTGCCACCGCGCTTCAGGACCGCCAATCCGGCCTCGGAGGCGAGGGCGTGCGGCGTGGCGACGAGCCCACGCGTCGCGCGGGCCTCGGGCCATCGCGTTGGCGCCGTCATGGCGTGGCCATCAAATCGCTCCACACGTCCACGACGCGGACCGCCCCTGCGGACCGAGCCCGGGCTCAACGATGCGCGTGATCCTCCCGCCCTGCACAGTCTGCCCATCGTGCCATAAACGAGATGCCGATGACACGGTGGCGCGCGCTCCCTTGATTTCAATCCATGATTGTGGAAGATTCGGTGCGAGGAACGGTGCCAATGAGCAGGCCCACGCTGGCCTCCGTGGTGACGATCAATCCTGACATCACGTTCCGCGAGCTGGACGGCGAGATCGTGATTCTCAATCTCGAGACGGGAGTTTATTTCGGACTCGACGAAGTGGGCGCGCGAACCTGGCGGCTCATCGAAGATCACGGCTCCCTCGACGCGGTGTTCGCGGTGCTTCGCTCGGAGTACGACGCCGCTCCCGCCGTGCTCGAACGTGATCTACTCGAGCTCGTCGACCATCTGTGCGCGAAAGGACTGACGCGTGTCGCCGCGAAGTCCGCGTAGCGCCCGGCTAACGCGTGCGCTCCTCGGCGTTGCGCGACTTCCGCGAGACGACTGGGCGCTCCTCGCCCTCGCGCTGGTCCTACTGCCGCCCGTCAGCGTTGGTCTGCGGCTCGTCGGGCTCCGGCGCGCGCTCGCTCTCGTCGAGGCGCTGTCCCCGGCACGCCGTCGTTGCGCCGAGGACGATCCCCGTGGCGCGCCGCGCACGGCCTGGCTCGTGGAGGTCGCCGCCCGCTGCTGGCGGCCGAGGCCCACCTGCCTCGCGAAGGCGCTCGTCGTCTTGTCGCTCCTCAAGCGACGCGGGCTGCCGGCGCAGTTGGTCGTTGGGGTCACGAAGGCCCGCGGGCCGCTCGAGGGCCACGCCTGGGTGGAGCTCGGCGGGGCCGTCGTCGGCGCGGATCCCGGGCCCGCGAGCTACGCCGTGCTCGTCCGCATGCCCGCCTGGCTGCCCACTTCCGCAACCATCGCCCCCCGCGAGCGCGCGCCGTGAGCGGTCTCGCCGGCGTGTACGGCCTCCACGGTCGTCCGGTCGACGTGGCGCTTCTCGGGAGACTGACTGCGGCGGTCGCCCACCGCGGCCCGGACGGCGAGGGCTACTGGACGGACGGGCCTGTGGGCCTCGGGCACCGCATCGCGCGCACGACGCCGGAGTCGCTGGGTGAGAAGCAGCCGTTGCTCGACGAGAGCGAAACCCTCTGCCTCGTGCTCGACGGCCGGGTCGACAATCGTGCTCAGCTCGCCGCATGGCTGCGAGCCGCGGGCGTCCATCTCCGGACCGACACCGACGCCGAGCTCGTGCTGCAGTCCTACGCCCTCTGGGACGACGGCTGCGCCTCACGGATCGTCGGCGACTTCGCGTTCGCGATCTGGGACCGCCGGCGCCGCCGGCTCTTCTGCGCCCGCGATCCGCTCGGGATCCGGCCGTTCTACTACTGCGCCCACGGCCAGACCTTCATGTGGGGCTCGGAGCTGCGCCAGCTGCTCGACAACCTGCCGCTCGGCCCAGAACCGAACGAGGGGGTCGTGGGTGAGTATCTGAGCAGTCGCCTCGTCGACCTCGAGGAGACCCTCTATCGTGGGATCCTGCGCCTGGCGCCGGGCCACGTCCTGATCGTCGAGGACGGTCGCGTCCGCACGGCGCGCTACTTCGACGTCGATCCGCGCCGCGAGATCCGGTATCGCTCGGACGACGAGTACGCGAAGCACTTCGTCGAGATCTTCCGCGAGGCGGTGCACTGTCGGCTCCGGAGTGTCACCCCCGTCGCAGTGTTCCTGAGCGGGGGGCTCGACTCTTCGTCGATCGTCGGCGTCGCCGCCCGGCTTGCTCGTGACGGCCACGCACCCGGACGGGGATTCGAGGCGTACTCCCTCGACTTCACGCAAGCGGACGCGGACGAGCGGGGTTGGGTCGACGACGTTGCGAGGATGTGGGAGTTGCCGGTGCGCCACGTGAGGGCCGACGACGCCGTCTCGCCCTCGCTGGCCGAGCAGGTCGCCGACCTGCGGGACTTTCCGGATCTCCCCAACACGCACCCCTGGGGACTCCTGCTCGCCGAGGCGCATCGACGTGGCGCCCGGACCGCGCTCTGGGGCTACGGCGGCGACGAGTGGCTCACCGGTAACACTGCGCACTGCGCCGATCTGCTCCGCCGGGTGCGTCTGGTCGCGCTCGCGCGCCGGGTCCGCGACGATATTCGCTCCTTGAATCTCCTGGGCGGCCCGCCGGTCGGTCTGGCGGATGCAATCAGATGGTGTGTGATGCCGCTGGCTCCGCGCCCGGCCAAACGGCTCGTGCGGCGCTTCCGAAGCTGGGACGTCCCGGACTGGATCGCGCCCGACTTCGCCCGGCGCGTCGGCCTCCAGGAACGGCTCGCGCGGGACGTCGCCACGCCTCGGTTCCCCACGTTCGCCCAGCGCGCCATCCACCGCCAGCTGCAGAGCGGCTGGAGCGCCGCCGAGTACGAAATGGTGGACCGGTTCGAGAGGCGCCGGTCCATGGAGAGCCGGTTTCCCTTCAACGATCGGCGGCTCATCGAGTTCGCCCTGGCGCTGCCCGAGGAGCAGCGCTGGCGAGGCACCGAGACGAAGTTCATCCTGCGCCGAGCGGCGGGAGATCTTCTTCCCTCGTCCGTGGCACGCCGCACGACCAAAGGCGACTTCACGTACCTTTACGCTGCGTCGCTCGAGCGCGAGGGCGCCGCCGCGACGTTTGCCCGGCTCCGCCTGGAGGCCGACGGGTTCGTGCGCGGCGAGCGGGTCAGGGAGATGTACCGGCGCCTGCATCGTGGCGACCTCGGATGCCTTGGACCCCTCTGGATGATCCTCGCGACGGAACAGTGGTACAGGACCATGTTTCCCGCGTCACGCGCGGCGTAGGCCAACGAGGAGACATTATGAACGAGGAGCCGACTCCGGACGCGACGCTCGGACCCCCGAAGAAGCCTTACGTGAAGCCCCGATTGATCGAGTACGGACCCGTCGAGAAGCTGACGCACACGGGCTCGGCGGCCCTGGGCAACGCGGGCCCCATGATGATGACGTGCCTCTGATGGAGCGGCGCGCCAGCATGCCGGTGGGGGCCGTCTGATGTCGCTCGTCCTCGACGAGCATCGGGAGTATCTCGCCGACGCGGTCCGCGTGTCCGCCTTCCGGCAGGCGATCGAAGAAGTTGTCACGCCCGGCGACGTGGTGCTGGATCTTGGAGCGGGCACCGGGATTCTCGGACTCATGGCCTGCCGCGCCGGGGCCAAGCGTGTCTACGCTGTCGACGAGGGGCCGATTATCGGCCTCGCCCGGGAAATCGCCTGGGCCAACGGATTTCAGGATCGAATCACGCACATCAAGGGACTCTCGACCCGAGTGGAGCTGCCCGAGCGGGTCGACGTGGTCCTCGCCGACCAGATCGGGCGCTTCGGCCTCGAGTCGGGCATCCTCGAGTACTTTGCAGACGCCCGGGCGCGTTTCCTGAAGCCGGACGGGGTAATGATTCCTGGCGAGATCGGGCTGGTCGTGGCGCCCGTGGAATGTGGCGAGCTCTTCGGGCAGGTGGATTTTTGGCGGCGGACGCCCGCCGGCTACGACTTCCGCCCGGCGCTCGCGATCGCCACGAACACCGGTTATCCGGCCAGGTTCGACCCGGCACACCTGCTCGGAGCTCCGGCGCGGGCGATCTCGGTCAGGCTCTCGACCGCGTCGACGGCCGCCCTGAGCGCCGAGGTCGTACTCGTGGCGGGGCGGCCCGGGGCCCTGCACGGGATCGGCGGCTGGTTCGAGGCGCAGCTCTCGCCGAGCGTCACCCTGACCAACTCCCCGCTCGCGGCGCGGCCGATCTTCCGGAGACAGGTTTTCTTTCCGATCGGCCGCCCGGTCACGCTCGAAGAGCACGACCAGATCGGCGTGAGGCTCCGGATCCTTCCCGCCGCCGGCGTCGTGAGCTGGACCGTTGACGTACGGGAGGGTCGCGCCGGGCGCGGACCCGACCCGACGAGCAAAGGGCGGTTCGCTCACTCCACCTTCCAGGGAATGCTCCTCTGCAAGGAAGACCTGGAGCGGACCGATCTCCAGTTCGTGCCGCGGCTCTCTCCGTGGGGCGAGGCGCGCCGGTCCGTCCTCGAGCTCTGCGACGGTCGGCGGGCCCTGGGCGACATCGAGCGCGAGGTCCATCGTCGCCACCCAGCCATCTTCCAGTCGCCCGCCGAAGCCGCCGCCTTCGTCACCGAGGTCGTCACGCGCTACGCGGTGTAGTTGGGCGTGACCGCGTATTCCGCGTTCGGGCTCGTCGTCGCGAGCAACGTGCCGCTGCCGGGGCTCCCTGAGGTCTCCGGCAAGCCGCTCGATTGCGTGCTCGAGCGGCGTCGCGGCCCGATCAGGGAGCGATTGATCGGTCGTCGCCATACGCTTCGCCTGCCGAATGGGACGATCTCCCTGACCATCGGCCGCTGTCGATCGGGCTTCCTCGTGAGGTTTCCCGGTCGCGCCCTCTTCCTCGTGTCGCGCGACGGGCAGCAGGTGCGCTGTGCCCCGCGGCGAGGCACGCGAGGGCGGCTCGTCGCGGATCTCTTCCTGGCCCAGGTGCTACCGCTCGCACTCAGCCTGCGGGGCCGGCTCGTCCTGCACGCGAGCGCCGTCGCGACCCCGCACGGCGCCGTCGCCTTTCTGGGGGCGGCTGGCCAGGGAAAGTCGACGCTGAGCGCGAGCTTCGTGCGGCGATCGTTCCCGCTCCTCACGGACGACGGCCTCCTGCTCGTCGAGGACGGCAGCACGCTGGCGGGCGTTCCCAGCTACCCCGAGATCCGGCTATGGCCCGACGTGCTGGCGGTTCTCGGGGACGGTGGCCTCGAGGTGCACGATGTCGGGCATCGAGCCGGCAAGAAGCGGCTCTCCGTCGATAACGTGTCGTGGCCGTTCAGCCGGGAGCCCGTGCCCGTGCGACGCATGTACGTCCTCGGCCACCCGGAGCCGACCGCGCGCCCTTGCGCCGTCAGCATCACCGCCCTCGCGCCGCGTGAAGCGTTCATCGAGCTCGTCAAACACACCTACCGGCTGGATCTCGACGACCGAACCCGTCTGCGCGACGAGTTCGACTCGATCGGCCGCGTCGCGGCGCGCCCCTCGCTCGTCTACCGGCTCGCCTTCCGCCGCGATCTGTCTCGACTACCCGCGGTGCAGGCGGCGATCCTCGAGCATTGCAGGGAGTGAGGGGAGCGGTCTTGCCCGCAGCCGAGATCGCGCTCTCGCGCGAGACGCAGGTGCTCGTGGGGGCCGTCCGGTGGTTCCTCGGCGCTAGCACCGAGGACGAGCTGGTCGGGCTTCTCCGCGGCGGCCTGCAATGGTCCGCGCTCCTCGAGCAGGCGGAGCGCGAGGGGGTCACAGGACTCGTCGCCCGAGCGCTCGAGGGCCTGGCACAGCGCGAGGGTCTGGTCCCACACCTCGAGCACTGGCGTGCCGCGACGCGGGCTGTCGCCGCCAGCAACATGTCGGCCCTGTCCGAGCTGGCGGCGCTGCGCGCGATGTTGCGCCAAAACCGCCGCCAGGTGATCGTGTTGAAGGGTGCGGCGTTGCTCGACGACGAGTATCGGGGTCACGTGGGCCTGCGCCCCCTGGGCGACATCGACCTGCTCCTGCGCCCGTCGGACCTGCCCTCGGTAACCGGATGGCTGCGGCACCGCGGCTACGAGCCCGTCTCGCCGTCATCTCCGTTCTTCTCCCGAGGCGTGGTCTCGTTCGACCTCCACACGGAGATCGTCGGGAGCGAATGGGTCGGCCGCAAGGCGCGCGCCTTTCGCCTGGACCCTGCCGCCCTCTGGCGCGAGGCCACGCCACTGGAGCCAGGCGACACGACGACGCTCGTCCTCTCACCGGTCCACCTGCGGCTCCAGCTTGTCGTGCACGCGCTCAAGCATTCATACTCTCGTCTGATCTGGCTGGTTGACCTCGCCCTCGTGCTGCGGGCGGCGCCCTGGCCGTCTCTGCTGGGGCAAGCTCGGGCCTCGGGAGCCTTACGACCCCTCGCTTACGCCGTCTCTGCCCTCGACAGGCTGCTGGGTCGTCTGGAGCTGCCGGACGCGGTGCGCGGAGCGCTGCCTGCCCTCGGCCCGCTGGAGCGGGCGTTCATTCGCCTCGTCGCGAGGCGAAGAGGAGTGGAGACTCCCGGCGAGCTGCTGGTGGCGCTCTCGATCCCTGGGGTGATTGGAAAGGCGGCGTACCTGGCGGAGCTCGGCTTCCCGCAGCGACACGTCCTGGCGCGGCACTATCCCATGACTCCGTCCTGGCTTCTATATCCCCGCCGCGTTCTGCGCCTCGTGAGCCTCGGCCTTCAAGAAGGAACGAAGCTCTGCTATCGGCGTGGGGGGTGATCCGGCTCCGATGCGCTGGCTCATCGATGGCTATAACGTCATCCGCCGGAGCCCGGAGCTCCGGGCTCGCGAGGCCGAGAGCCTCGAGGCGGGACGCCGGGCGCTCCTGCACCTGCTGGCGCGGGCTCGCCGGGGGCCGCGCGACGAGTTCACGGTCGTGTTCGACGGCGCGCGAGTCTCCGGCGGCGCCCCGCCAGCGGGCCGGATCCGTGTGATCTTCTCGCGGCCGCCGCTGACGGCCGACGACGAGCTCATGCGACTGGCGCGCCAGTGGAAGAGCGGCGCGGTCGTCGTCAGCTCCGACCGGAAGATCCAGGACGCGGCCCGCCGGGCCGGCTGCGCCGCCCTGACGGCCGACCAATTTCTGGAAGCGCTGCCACTCCACGACAGCCCGGCCGCGCCAACGGAAGACCCCGTTGCAGCCAACCCCGCGACAAAAGACACAGACTCAGACACCGAGCCGGCACGGGACAAGCGCGGCAACCCCCGTCGTCTTTCCAAAAAGGCCCGGAGAGCCCGGCGCGCCCTCGGCCGGCTCCGCCGACCTTGACCCTCAAGACTGTTTCGTGGAAGATACTCCTATGGCCGTTATGACCCGACACTACTTCATCGTGGCGCGCGACCAGACCAGCCTGTGCGAATACCTCGCAAGACAGTTCGCGTCCGAGGAAAACGTCGAGGTCTTCCTGGACCGCCGATCCGGTCGCGACCGCCGGGTCGTAAATGGCGACCGGGACACCGTCGAGCGCCGAGGCACCGAGCGGCGCCATCAGCCGTTCGTCGACACTCAGCTCAGGTCACTCGGCTACGCCATGTTTCGCGTCGAGTAGGATTGTTGTAGCGGAGGTCGTCGAGGCCCGCGCGCGCCGCGTCCTAGCGTATCTAAAGTTTGACACCCGCCGACTCGGGGTGACACCGTGGCGGCGTGGCACTCCGGCGGCACCTTCCCCTCCTGCTTCTGCCGCTCCTCGTCCTGGCTCCGGCCGCCCAGGGCCAGCCGGTCGAAGGCACTGTGATCCGCGTCGTGGACGGCGACACGATCTACGTGAAGCTCGGCGACCGCGTGGAGAAGATCCGCTACATCGGCATGAACACGCCGGAGATCCACCACCCGACCAAAGGTGAGGACCCCGGAGGTCGCGAGGCGGCCGAGACGAACAGGCGCCTGGTGGAGGGCAAGCGCGTGCGGCTCGAGCTGGACGTCCGGACGCGGGACCGGTACGGGCGGCTCCTGGCCTACGTCTGGGTCGACGACGTGATGGTGAACGCCGAGCTGCTGCGCCTGGGCTACGCCCAGGTGATGACCGTCCCCCCGAACGTCAGGCACCAGGAGCTCTTCGTGAAGCTACAGCGCGAGGCCCGCGACGCCGGCCGCGGTCTCTGGCGCGGCGTCTGAGCCTCACGATCCACCCGCCTTGGCGAAGCCGGTCAATAATGCCGCCAGTCGGTCCTCGCAGCCCGCATCGAACGCGACGACCTCGCCAGCCTCGTTTCGAGCGTTGATAAGCTGGACCACGCCGACTATCGTGCCCCGGCCGTCGCGGAGCGGCATCACGAGCATCGACCGCGTCCGGTAGCCGTGCGTCGCGTCCATCCGCCGGTCGAACTCATAGGGCCGCTCCGGGCGGATCTCGTAGACGTCGGGGATGTTGACGACGGCCCGCGTGAGCATCACGTAGCTCGCAAGGCTCGGCGTGCTGAGATCCAGCGGGCCCGCCGTGAGGCGACCCTCGGCCTCGGCCGCGCCAACCCGCTGCGCCAGGACGTCGTTCTGCACGGCCGCGAAGTGCAGCTGGTCGCCCTCGCGGAGATACACCGTGCCAGCCTCCGCGCGCGTTGCGCGGCGCGCCTCGCTGAGGAGGCGCTTCAGGGCATCGCGGTCCACCGGTCCATCTCAGTCGATGCCCAGAGTGGTGTCAAGGAACTACGGACGAGCCTTCGCGCCAGGCCGACGCGCCTCTGGACCAGCCGCCGGAGCTCCTCGAGCGTATCGGTCGGGCTCGGAATGGCGCCGGCGCGCTCCCAGAGGGCCAACACCGCCGGACACTCCTCGACACGGCAGCCTGATCACGATCATCGAGATGACTCCTGGCCCAATCAGATTTGCGCCTCATCAGGGCCGCTCGTATCATACGGTCAGCACCTCGAGAGGAGACTCCATGGCGATCAAGCGTGATTTCACCCTGGACGCCAAGTACCGTCAGGAAGAAGGGCTCATCCTTCTCTCTGGCATCCAGGCGCTGGTGCGCTTGCCGCTCGATCAGCACCGAGCCGATAAACGCCGTGGGCTCAATACCGCCACGCTCATCTCCGGTTATCGGGGCTCCCCGCTCGGTGGTCTCGATCTCACGCTCGAGCGCAACCCCGCCCTGCTCCGCGAGCACAACGTCGTCTTCCTCTCGGGTGTGAACGAGGATCTCGGGGCGACGGCGGTCTACGGCAGCCAGCTCGCCAACCTGTTCCCGCAGCCGAAGTACGACGGCGTTCTCGGCATGTGGTACGGCAAGGGGCCCGGCGTCGACCGCGCCGGTGACATTTTCAAGCACGCGAACTTCGCGGGCGTCGCGCGTCATGGCGGCGTCCTCGCGCTGGGCGGGGACGACCCGCTCTCCAAGTCGTCCACGATTCCGTCGCACTCGGAGGTGGCCTTCTACGACGCGCTCTTCCCGGTGCTCTTTCCCGGCTCGGCGCAAGAAATCCTCGACCTCGGCCGGCTCGGCTTCGAGCTCTCTCGCTATTCCGGGCTCTGGGTGGGCGTCAAGATCGTGACCAACGTCGCCGATGAAATCGCCACCGCCGAGGTGGCGCCGGACCGGATCGCCGTCGCCGACCCTGGGTTCGTCTACGAGGGGCGGCCCTGGCAGGCGCGACAGAATCCGCTGCTGATGCCGCCGTGGGGGCTCGAGACCGAGCGCGAGATCCACTACGGGCGGCTCGAGGCCGCCAAGGCATTTGCGGCGGCGAACCGCTTCAATCGCGTCACGCTCCCCACGCCGAATGCCTGGCTCGGCATCGCCGCGCCCGGCAAGACCTACCACGACCTCCGCGAGGCGCTCGCCGAGCTTGGGCTCGACAATGCGGCGCTCCGACAGTACGGCATCCGGCTCTTGAAGATCGAGATGCTGTTCCCGATGGAGCCGGGCACGGTCCGCGAGTTTGCCCGCGGTCTCGAGGAACTGCTGGTCGTCGAGGAAAAACGCGCGTTCTGCGAGCTCTTCATCCGCGACATCCTCTACAACCAGGCCGAGCGCCCGCGGGTAATCGGCAAGTCCGACGAGCACGGCCGGCCGCTCGTGCCCGCCGACGGCGAGCTCGACGCCGACCGGATCGCCGAGATCGTGGCCTCGCGCCTCGAGCGACGCATCCACCTCGAGTCGATCACGGCGCGCGTGGCGCTCCTCGAGGCGCTGCGCCAGCGGCCCGCGCCGCTCACGCTGGTGCGTCAGCCCTACTTCTGCTCGGGCTGCCCGCATAACCGTTCGACCGTGCTCCCGGAGGGCTCGATCGCCAGCGCCGGCATCGGCTGCCACGGGATGGCGCTCTTGATGGACCGCAAGACGATGGGGCTCACCCACATGGGCGGCGAGGGCGTTCAGTGGGTGGGCATCGCGCCATTCACCGAGACGAAGCACCTCTTCCAGAATCTCGGCGACGGCACCTTGTTCCATTCCGGCTCGCTGGCGATCCGCCAGGCGGTCGCGTCGAGCGCCAACATCACCTACAAGATCCTCTACAACTCGGCGGTGGCGATGACGGGCGGCCAGGACGCCGCCGGCGCGATGCCGGTGCCCGAGCTGACGCGCTCGCTCGCCGCCGAGGGCGTCAAGCGCATCATCGTGATGACCGACGAGCCGGACAAGTATCCGAAGGGCACTGCGTGGGCGCCCGGCATTGAGGTCTGGCACCGTGACCGGCTCGACGAGGCGCAGCGGCTGCTCCGCGATATTCCAGGCGTCACGGTGCTCGTCTACGACCAGCGGTGCGCCGCGGAGAAGCGCAGGCTGCGCAAGCGCGGCCGGCTCCCCGACCCGGAAATGCGCGTCGTCATCAACGAGGCGGTCTGCGAGGGTTGCGGCGACTGCGGCGTGAAGAGCAACTGCCTCTCGGTGCATCCCGTCGAGACCGAATTCGGACGGAAGACGCAGATTCACCAATCGTCGTGCAACAAAGACTACTCGTGTCTGAAGGGGGACTGTCCCTCGTTCCTGACCGTGGTGCCGCTCGTCGACCCCGGGAAGAAGAAGCGCCGCGTCTTCAAGGTCGAGCGGGCGCTGCCCGAGCCCGAGCTCAAGGTACCGGGCGACGCCAATATCTTCATGATGGGCATCGGCGGCACCGGTGTGGTGACCGTGAACCAGATCCTGGGCACCGCCGCGCTCCTCGACGGCAAGCACGTCCGCGGCCTCGACCAGACCGGTCTCAGCCAGAAGGGCGGGCCGGTCGTCTCGCACCTCAAGATCTTCGACCGCACCTCCGACGTCTCGAACAAGATCGCCGCCGGGTCCGCGGACTGCTATCTCGGATTCGACATCCTCGTCGCGACCTCACCGCAGAACCTCGATCACGCTCGCCCCGAGCGGACGATCGCGATCGTCTCGACCAGCCAGGTGCCGACCGGCGCGATGGTCACGTCGACGACGGTCGGGTTCCCCGAGACGAACGGACTCATCACTTCGATCAACCGGGTCACACGCAAGGACGAAAACCTCTACCTCGACGCGCTCAGGCTGGCCGAGACGCTCTTCGACGACCACATGGCCGCCAACATGATCGTGCTGGGCGCCGCCTGGCAGGCCGGCGCCCTCCCCGTGAGCGCGGAGGCGATCGAGGAAGCGATCGTTCTGAACGGCGTCTCCGTGCCGATGAACAGCCACGCGTTCCGCGCAGGCCGGTTGCTCGTCGTCGACCCCGCCTGGGTGCGCACGGTCACGCGGCACCGCCTGGGCGCCGTCGACGCGGCGCCGGAGCTCTCCGCGGAGGCGCGGCAGCTCGTGGAGGCAGTCGGGGCCACCGGCGAGCTCCGGCGCCTCCTGGAGGTTCGCGTGCCCGAGCTGCTCGCCTACCAGAATGCGGCGTACGCGCGGCAGTATCTCCACTTCGTGCAGCGCGTACGCGAGTCGGAAGCCGCCGCCATGCCCGAGGAGTCGCGTTTCTCCGAGGCGGTCGCCCACCATCTGTTCAAGCTGATGGCGTACAAGGACGAGTACGAGGTGGCGCGTCTGCATCGCAAGACGGACATCGCGCGCGCGCTGGCCACCGAGTTCCCCGGCGGCGTCACCCTCCACTACAACCTGCACCCGCCCCTCCTCCGCGCCCTTGGCGTCACACGGAAGATCCGGCTCGGCACGTGGTTCGATCCGATCTTCGGCGTGCTTGCCGGGATGAAAGCGCTGCGCGGCACCTGGCTCGACCCGTTCGGTTTCGCGGCGATGCGGCGTGTGGAGCGCCAGCTCCCCGGGGAGTATCGCGCGCTCGTCGAGAAAGCGCTCGTCGGCCTCTCGCCGGAGAGCTACGAACGCGCCGTCAAGCTCGCGAGCCTGCCCGACCTGATCCGCGGCTACGAGGAGATCAAGCTCCGCAACGTCCAGCGCTTCCGAGACGAGGTCCGCGCGCTCGGATTCTGAGGGCGCGATTGCGTGACGGGAAGGGGACGCGATGACGAATCTCGAGCGGCAGATGAAGGCGCTTCAGAAGCACCTCAAGACCCTGAAGACCCAGGCCAACCGGGCGCGGGGCGAGGCGCGCCGGCGCATGAAACGGATCGAGCGGCGGACGCGCGTCGAGGTCGAGCGCGCGATGCGCCGCGCCGAGCCCCAGGTGCGCCAGGCGGTGGCCCAGGCGGCGCTGCTGAGCCGCAGTTTGAAGGTCGGCGTCCGCGCGGGCGCCGCATCCTATCGCGCCGGCCGCGCCCCCAGGCGCTGAGCCTCGTCAGTCCATAGGCTCGCCTCGGACGGTGGGGCCCCAGCCCCCCGACGTCCTGCGGCTCGCGCTACCATCCCCCGCGTCGGGTGCGCTCGCGCTTGAGCGCGCTCCGCCGTTTTTTCGCGTCGAGCCGCCGCTCGCGCGCGCCGGCGGAAGGCGCGGACGCTCGGCGCGGCCGGGGCTCGCGCAGGGCGGCGGCGACCAGGGCGCGCACCCGGTCGCGAGCGTCCTCGAGATTCCGCGCCTGATTGCGCGTGGCCTGGCTCGAGACCATCAGTCGACCGTCGGCATCGAGCCGGTGACGACAGAGCGTCCTCAGACGCGAGCGCGCGGCCTCCGAGAGGCCTTCGACGGCATCAAGGTCGACGCGCAGGTCCACCTTGGTCGCGACCTTGTTGACGTTCTGACCGCCCGGGCCCGAGGCGCGCACGGCGCGGACGTGGAGTGCCCCCTCGGGCACGCGCACGGCGCTGTTGACGACGATCGCGCGGCTCACCCGTCGATTGTACCGTGCTCGATGCTCGCCTCGGACGGCGGGGCCCCAGCCCCGCGACGTCTTTTTTGGAGAGGGGGGCAACGCCCCCCCTCTCGGCTCCCCCGGCGGCTCGCACGACCGTCTATAATCTCGAGTCGTGACCATCGCTGAGCGCCGGCGCCTCACCGACGTCGCTCGCGGCGCCGCCCACGCCGACCTCTACGTGCGCGGTGGATCGTTGCTCAACGTCTACACCGGCGAGATCTATCCGGCCGGCATCGCCGCCAAAGGCGAGCGGATCGCGTACGTCGGCGCCCGCGACGACATGGTCGGCCCGCGCACGCGCGTGGTGGACGCGCGGGGGCAGATGCTGGTGCCCGGTTACATCGACCCGCACGTGCACCCGGCGACCCTGACCACGCCGGCCGCGCTCGCGCGCTTCGTCCTACCGCTCGGCACGACGGCGGTCGTCGCGGACACGCTCCAGTTCTGGGAGCTGGGCGGCCTGGCCGCGTTCCGGCGGGTGGCCGACGCGTTGCGCGCATCGCCCCTCCGGTTCTACTGGATGATCCGTCCGCACGCCCAGAGCCGCGCGCCGGGCGAATGGCGGCGGTTCGACCTCACGGCGCTCGCGCGGGCGATGGCGCATCCAAGCGCGATCGCGATCGGTGAGGTGACGCGATGGCCGGACGCATGGCGCGGCGACCCCGAGCTGCTCCGCCGGCTCGCCCTCGCGCGCGGCGGACGGGTCGAGGGCCACACGGCCGGCGCGTCGGCGGAGAAGATCGCCGCGATCGCCGCGGCCGGCTTCACCTCGGACCACGAGCCGATCACCGCCCAGGAGGTGCTCGACCGCGCGCGTCAGGGCATCGCGGTGATGCTACGCGAGTCGTCCCTCCGCCCGGATCTCGTCGGACTGCTCGACGCCTTGAAGACGGCGCCGGCGCTCGCGTCGCGGCTGATGCTCACGAGCGACGGCTCGATGCCCGCGTTCATCCGGACTCACGGGTTCGTCGACCATCTGATCCGCGTGGCGCTCGAGCAGGGCGTGGCGCCCGTCGACGCGTATCGCATGGCAACGCTGAACCCGGCGACCTACTACGGGCTCGACGCCGACGTCGGGGGCGTGGCGCCCGGTCGCTACGCCGACATCTGCCTGCTCGAGGATCTCTCCGCGCCGCGGCCGGCAACTGTGATCGCGCGCGGCAAGGTGGTCGCCG
>Ga0184633_10000281_pt1 | contig 17368 bp, 2 predicted proteins | sample PLM31_170_b1_FD_133156 | JGI IMG/M metagenome (GOLD analysis project Ga0184633, IMG submission 133156) | Groundwater sediment microbial communities from an aquifer in East River, Colorado, USA - PLM3-1_170_b1 | ecosystem: Environmental > Terrestrial > Soil > Riparian zone | place: USA: East...
TAGCCGCTGTCTCCGCTGAAGGTGTTTATGCGAATCGAGTTTTTGAGGAGCCGCAGAGTACAGTTAACCGTGGCGTAGGGACCTATAATACAAGGAATTGTGATGCTCGCTGATTTGATACGTCGGAAATAATGTCCAGAATAATCCAGATCGAAAAGCTCTTCGGGCAGGTCTATCACACAGGAACCGGTTTGCTTCAGTTCTATCAAAGCTAAGGGGTTCAGCATGGCCAGGGAAACCGGCTTGGTCAATTCCAGTTCACGACGGTTTTCTTCGAGATAGGATTTTTCCATTTGCCGTAAAGCATAGTAGAGCTTCTCTCCTGCGGTAAGACCTTCATAGGTGCTATCCCAATAGCCATATTGGATAAAGTTGGCATTGGGCTGTCCCAATTCGAAGCGATAGGCCTTTTCGGCTTTCTTAGCCATATCATAAGCCAACTGATAGCATTGCTTGTATACCGCAAAGAGCTGTTCTTTCATCCACTGATAAAGTTCAGTGGTGGAGAATTTCTTGATGTATCCGTCGACGCTTTCTCCCTTTAAAAAGAGTTCAATCTGCTGGGCGTGTTCTATCTGTTGAAGATGATTCTCAAGTTCTTTCTGGGAAATCTGAATCCGGATTTCTGCAGCGATTAGCTGCTTATCCAACTGTATAATCTCCCGGGACGCCATATTGGCCTGTAGTATCCAATCCTGTTCTCGGCGAATAAATGAAGCCATTTTAGATGCCTGACTTGCTTCATGCGACAAAAACTGCCCATATATCAGAGATACTTTGGCAAGCGCCGATGTTGCAGCTCCCAAATTCTGTCCTCCCCAACCCGCCGCTACACCCACACCCATCGGCGTACCGTGAGTATTAAGCTTGGGGAACAAGTGAAATATCCCGGCGAGCGCTTCTCCTGTGCTTCCTCCTGTCTGCCACCACTTTGACTGTTGGCTTTTATCAATATCTTCCTTTTCTTTGGGGATAACTTTCACTCCCCTCTCCCCTCCATCTACCAAGCTGACATCCACATCCGGCGTGATATCCTGAATTATGGTGTCAGCAGGTAGCTCACTATCAGCATTAAGGTCAGTAGGAACTTGAGGGGTATCGGGGATGGGGAAATCTGACTCCTGGATACCTAACAATCCGGAGTAGTGCTGCAACCGCTTTTTAGCTGTCTCCCGGTTCTTGTCAAGGCTTTGTTTATTAGCCTTTGCTTCAAGCAGTTGCCGCTCTTTTATGGCCTTTATCATTTCCAATAATCTGGTTTCATGAGCCGCCCGCAGGCGGGAAAGCTCCTCAGCATCTCGTTTTTCGATAGCCGATAACAATGACGCCCCCAAGGATTTTACCTCCGAACAAACTTCAGAGGCTTTCTGTGACAGATAGTTAAAACGGTAAAATGGGGCCGGGCTATTGAGGTCACTTAGTATACTAGCCAGACTAATGCCTTTAGCAACTGCCGCAACCAGAAGCCCAGGTTCAATCGGCGGCTCGAATAAAGGTAGTCTTCTCTCCACCCCCTCAATGTTCATACAGTGTCTGACCTTGAAAAGTCGGTCAGCTACCGTATCCCAGGATTTTAATAGTTGGTCATTATTAGGGATGCAGAAATACAGGGCCGTCCCAATACCTAAGAGGCTACCGTTGTAGGGGACAGTAGGTTCGGGAATTTCGCTACTGTAAGGGAATATGTTTTCTAATTGTACTAGGGCGTTGGAAAAGGCATCCAGCTTAGGTTGTAGAGAATTATAGGTTTCTGCTTTAATTTCTCCTCTCTTCGGGACCAACTGCGGTCTGGGACCCAGGATATGAGCAGCAATGACGTAAATTTGAATAGCTTCGTTGATACTTTCGATAGTATCACGACGGAACAATTCATCCCCCCAGGCAATCAGATTGTCGATATAGTGGATGATGACATTTTTCATATAGGCCAAGGGCCTGCCCCGGGCTATTAGGTGTGGTTTAAAGGGGTTGTCACGCCATTCACTGATAAGGGGATTTTCGACGTTGGGTTGTAAAGTACGGAAGAAGTCTTCGATGCTTTCCTCCGGTGCTTCCTTGAAAGGAGGTACTTTCCAATAACGTGCGTTAGGATTGTTAGGCGTTGGTGGTTCGTTGGTAGTTGGGTCAAAGATATAGTGGAACCATTTCATGGCCTCGGCATATTTTCCATTCCGACTGAGCCGGGTAGCGATAAATAGCGGAATATGGAAAAAAAGCTCCCAGTTGTAAAGTGAATAGGCACCGTACTGGTAGACGTTGGTATTTTCGTCCAAGTCGCCGAAGTCTATCTTAATTCTAGGGAAGGGAGTTTGAACTAAGTTATTAGTAGTGTTGGGAACATACACTCTCTCGAAAAGTTCGCCATCATCATCAGGGAATATGAAAAGCTCGGAAACCGGATCTTTGGCCGTGTCCGAGTCTATCAACTGCTGAATACCCCCTTGGTTTAATTGGGTAATGAAATCCCCAGCATAGGGATGAAAGAAAGTATAGAATTTAAGACCGCTGTCTTTAACCACTGAAATCCTGTCCCGCATAATTGGAGAGTCATGCAAATTGGGAGAGTACCCCCCTCCAAAGGGGCTCGAGCCTCTACGGGAAGTGGTCATCGAAAAGGAGGTAGTTCTTGCCAGTGAGATGGCAATATCTCCCCTAGTCACATCTGGAGAGGTAGTTCGCCGAGGCGGATTAGGAACAGTATTAACCATTAGTCCAACATTAGTAGGGTTTGAAGTACCTACTGCCACTTCCACCATTGTTCTGGGCATGCTTCCAACTCTGTTTCTAACCGTAACCAAGTCTATCGCATAGAAGCGAGCTGTGTCTGGATTTTTGAGGGTGTTTATATGCTGGATGACAACGGGTTCTACAAAATAAGACCTAAAGTTATCCTGATAGAAAAAGGGATAATTCAGAGTAGTTTGAAAGTCGGCGTGCTGGTGAGAGTATAAGATTCGGTGGTACCGACTATCTTGTAAATAATTTTTACCTTTTAAATTGAGTTCATTGGTCCTATCAAAGGCCATATAGAAAGTCGCATATTTCTCTGAAGGTGGCAGAGGTTGAAAATCAAATCCTTCGACCGTTGTCCCTCCGGGGAATGGTAGATCAACGTCGAATGCCAAACCAGTCTCAATGAGCTCATTGATCGTTGCCCCTTCAAAGAGTAGTCGACCAACCTCAACGGCACCGATCGTTGCCTCTACCGCGTCTATTATCGCAAATGAAGGTTGTGTTACCCTGACCTTACTCTGAATGTCTGCCAAAGAGAAAGAACCCGGTCTCCTTAAAATTTGAGCAACTTCGGATAACGCCTTGATCGTCAGTTGATTAGATGCGTCAATCTTAGCATCAAAGCGATAAGTCTTGGGCAAGGGCGCTCCCTCCGTTTCAGGGGTCTTGATAAATTCTTTAGAAACCTGTTTAGGAGTCCATTTCCCGTCTTTATATTCGCTCCAGGCTAATCTAATCTCCCAATACTCATAAGGCTTGCCAAGGTCTAAATCTTTAACCTTTAATGAGGTGAGGTCAGTATCATTGTCACTTAACTCTTTCTCTTTTTGTTTTTTCATAAACTCAGGCCAGAACAAAAACAGGCGACTTTTCCAGACTACCGGGATTAGATGTGCACCACTGTTTTCTCCATCTTCTACGCTCCTTATATCCAACTGCACTTTTTCCCAGGCTGACCAGCGGCGGTGCTCATTACGGATACGGTAATAGTATTGATAAGGTGAGGCATGAGTTCGAGCGAATATATGTAACCATTGGGTTCCCATATCTTGGTATAAGCCACACACTTCCAGATTGGAAACATCGTTTAGCTTGCTCAGATAGCTTCGGAACGCACCCTCGACGGTCTGGTCAGTAATATCATTTTGCAGAAGTTCTGATTCCAGCTCCTTGAAGAAAGGACTCTTATCATCGCGTAGTTCCGGCTCGAGCCAGTTCTCCGGATAAAGAAAAATTTTACGGTTAGCTTCCCAAACCCTGTAATTTTTCATCCACTCCCAGCGATCATCAATGGATTTGGGCGAAACTCCAACCTCCTGACCATTGCCGTTCTGTTCACTTTCGAGGTTCAACAGGCACCGGTTTACAAACAACTGCACCGATGAGATTGCTTGCTTTATGCGTGATGTGTCCATACAAGCATCCATTTGGACATCTATCAAGAAATACTCGAATAAACCGTCAGCGTCTTCGGCTCCCCAATCCTGTAATGGCTTTTGTTGCAACAGATAACTGATGAGGGCCTGCTTTTGGTTTTCACGAATTTTGTCGCTGAGTCCCTTGGCAACCTCTAGCCAAGTTTCCTCTTCGTACTTAACTTTAATGGTACGCTTGACCAGCTGAGCAGTCTCTTCCAATTGAACAAAGTCCGTTTGGGGACTTGCCCATTGAGAAAGCATTTCTGCTGAAATACCAGTCAAGTTAGTCAGCTTTAAGGCTTCGTAAAGTCTAAGCAGGAGAATTTCATTTCTGAAATCGGCCACATTTAGGTTAAAGTGTGCTGGGTCAGACAAGAGGCTTAGCTGCTCCAAATCCCAATTGGTGGCAAAAGCTACAAGTTCCAAAAAAGCAGACAAGGAAGGAATCGGATTTAAGTCGTTGGCCGCCTCGAATATCTGAATGAGCGAAATAATGTTTTGGGGAACCGCCTTCCGTAAGCGGGCAAATTCACAAATCCTCTTCCAATGGGAAGCAGAGATGGCCATTATATCAAAGTTATCAAAATTAGCTGAATAAGTATGAATATGAGCCAACTCGCTCAAATTCAGCTTAAAACCATTGATAAAGAGGGCTGCCCGATGTAATTTTCCAAGAATATCTGAAAACCAGTCTACCTCGCTAGCCGGGTAAAGTAACTGGGCTGGCACGATTTCCTTAGGGATACGATCAGTTTGCCAGTATAGGTGAACACCCGCTTTGCCTGTGCCTTCAATATATTTCACTTGCAAATGATGCATTTTCCCGACGTTCAGGGTGCTAACGCCTTCCTTGGATAGTGTTGATTCCCCCGCAGCTTTTTCGAACAGTTTCTGATGTTCTAGCCAGACTTCTATCGACTCATCTATCTGTTCAACATCAGCTATAAAGGTATAATCACCTGGCGTGGTTGGACCGACCCAAGCTTCCCACAAAACACTGAACTGGTCCGCCGGCACTAAGTTATCTGGTGCATTCTCCCAGGCAAAACTTATTTCCGGGTCAATGCGCTCTATCCCTAAATCAATAAAAGTTGTATCCTTGTAATATCTCGCCGATAAACCCATCTTGCTGACGGCTTCTATGATATTTGTGACTTGATCTCTGAGGAGGACTTCAGTCATCGGCTCATCTAGGCCGATAGCGACTGCTACAGACTGGATGACAATGTTCTGACGGAGACGTTCTTTGAGAAAGGGCAGAAATGCCTTGTAGAACTGTTCCAATTTTTGTTCGAGGGTAAGTTTTGGGGGCGGCTGAGTGGGATGATCCAACAATTGTCGGTAGGCATCCTCCAAATTGGTGAAGACACCACGGAAGTGATCTTTAATGAATTGCTCAGGCTTCTGGTAAATCCTCTGGACGGCTTCTTTGAAGCTGGTAGTTGCGCCCGCCAGATTCTCCAATGTTGCCCTCTCGTCATCTGTCAGGACGCCCTTACATTGAAGACGTCCAGTGGCTTTGATGTAAGTAATCTTTTCTTTGAGGTTATCTGGGATGACGATTTCTAGGTTTGTAGCGGTCAGGGTACTGTAGATGAGATCGCCTTTCAGCATGGCAGTAAACTGGGTAGCTACATCCTGGTTAAATATTAAGGAAAGTTTCTTCTGAATCAGTTCCTCAGTAACCTGTTCGTCTTCGGGATGCTCCTGCTCGACTATCAGCAACCCGTCCCGGATACTTTTCATCGCCTGCCATATTTTTTCGTTTTTAAGAGCGAAGTTTGCTGTATGATCAATATCTCTACTAAGGATGTATTTCAGGACAGGCACTTTGAATCCCGAAGCCTTGGCTTTTTGAACCAGGTCCATAAACTCTAATGTCTTATCAGGCCTTATATTCTCAAAGCGCGGAGGGGTTACATTCTCGTTCCATTGACTGAAGGGTTGGGCTCCGAAGAGACTTCTTAGCGCACACAAGTCGTTGATACTTAATTTCAGAGCCTTCGCAAGTACCACGTAACGATAGATGATGCTGAGATTTTCAATGGTAAGAAGAGCGGAGGAGAGATCCAGTTGGCTATCTTCTGCAATTGAACCTAATTGTTCTTCGCTCAGCCTGAAAGCCGCTAGAACAGCGGGAAGATGGCTTTTTTCCTTGTCTATGCCATTAATTGTTTGCGTTTTGTCCTGCAGGTACTTGCCGAATTGATCCGGTTGGAAAACCTTATCTATTCTTTGAACAGCTTTATTGAGAAACAATCTTGCGTATAGGGATTTCTTACCATAAGTATCTATGACTCCCCACAGACAGGCAAGTTGACTTGATTGCAATTTTATCTTGCCATTAATTTTTTTGACGTACGCTAGTTTTTCAATGAAGGCCGGGGTAATGTCTGTCTCACCCAAGGCACCAATCAAGTTGTCCAGTTCTTGCATAGCCCAACCAGTCTTCCGCCATAGGCGGATAAAACGATGGATTTTTGAAAATGTGTCTGAGGGCAGATCTGGAATGGGAAGTTTTTCCGCAGGTGGTTTTTCATAAATGCTCTTTATCGAAAAGAGATTTGTGCTGGCGAGGTCACACCCTGATTGCGGTTCCCAGAGGGTGATGACCAGTTGCAGTTTTTCAAAGTTTGTGTTTATCCAAGTTACAAAATCCTGGTAAGGATAAGGATTGGGATCGGTTGATGCGTCGAGAGCTTGTTTAATCTGTTCATCATTTTGAGGCAGGAGTGTACCTGCCTTGATCTGCTGGAGTTTTTTATAAAGAGATGTAGGGTCTATGTCACGGTCATTGAAGAGACTCTCAATGTAATCCAGAGTGGTCTGGTAAGGGTTTATGAATTTGGTCTTGACCAATTCCACCAAATCGGTATAGGCTATTCCAGTCCTTTTTAAGAATTGAGGGACTTTGGTGAGTTGGTCCCGTAGTTCATCAAAATTATTGTATCCGAAATATTCCCATACATTCCTCGTATCATTGGCATCATTGAAATCTTTACCAGTTAGGATCTTATATTCTTCTTCCGAAAGATTTAAGTTTTCTGCCTGTATGGCTCTCGCTATTCCCAAGGAACTTTCAGTCCGGAAGACTTCCATCAATTCAGCTCGGGAAGTTTTCAGATGCTGTAGATGAGTACGAATGACATCCAGAGGCTGGTGATAAGGAAGATTAAAAGGGTAAACGGCATCTTTAAGCTTTTGATAGGGAGCAGTCATGGTGTGCTGTGGATTGGCACGTAATTCGGCCATAGTGGCGTCACCGACATCATGGGCGGCATCTTCGTCCAGTTTGTTGTTTGTCACATAATACTCCAGCACTTCATTTACCAAGTCGATATAGGGAATTATGGTTTTCGTATTTTCGCAGGTAAGAGGGATGTATGCTAGGTCAGGACGGCGGGAAACAAGTACCTCCAGGGGTGATCGGTCGAGTTCACTCTTTTCCAAAAACCGCAGCAGGTCAACAAAATAAGCAGCTGGGCTGTAGACTGAGCTACAATGCTGGCACTCACACAGATCTGCCCGTCCAAAGAGCTCTTCCCAATTGGGAATGTGCTTTTTGACAGCCTCAGGCAGCGTGGGATTGCGATGAGTAGAATAGGTAGTTGCCTGGGGAACAGCGCTAAGAAGAGCTTCGTGCAAAGTCATGGCAACATTCTGGATGCGGACTGCCTGGTACGTCCCACGGTCATAGATGGTCTTAGCTTGGGCTTCGCCCAAAGAACTGCTGTATTTTGCAAGGAAGGTCTGTTCTGGGATGCTGGCAATTTGATAAGCCGACGTAACCCCACTTTTGATTAACTCTGCCATGGCCTTGGGAGTAGGAGATACTTGATAAACGCGTTGGAGAGCTTCTAATTGTATTTTCGATTCCTTAAATTTATTTCCAGCGACAGTTTGTAACACAGAAGTGTATTTCTCATCATTTATATTCGACTTAGAAATATCAAAATCCTTGGCTTGGTCCAAAAAAGCACTGATACTTTGTGTAATATTGGCATCTTTGAAATCCAGAGTTTTATTCTTAACCATGAGGGAAATGGTTTCTGTGGGGTACGCTGCATGCAGCAGGTTTTGCATGTTTTCGATGTATCTGGTTTTTTCTCCATCTGTAGCTAACAGTCCAGTACCTGGAACGCCGGTCTTTTGTATTATCTTCTGCCACTCCTCAAGCGGTAAGCTCAACAGGTCTTTGACATCTTTTATTCCCCGCTTGACTTGCAGCTCCTCCATCAAGGGAGGATGTTGACCGGTGAGCACAGCTAGTTGATTAGTAAGTTGAAGCGATCGGATAAGCTGGGGGTTATTGCGGAATTCTGGTTGTTTCGGAAGTTCTTCTCTCCAGAACTTTTCCAAAGGGCCTTCAAAATTCCGATAGAGATTCAAAAAACCAACCCGTTGTTTGTCATCTTCTAGAGCGATTTTCAGTGTTTTCCCTACTATTTCATCTTCGCTGTCGGTGATCTTGGTTATCATGTGAAGCGAAGCAATCTTCGCCAGCTGCTTAAGAAAGTTCCGGATTCCATCTTCTTTTTGTTGAGAGATGATGTTGGCTTGGATAGATTGCTGTAAAGCCGATTTCAATTCTTTTTCCGATTTAGTTGACAAGGAACTCCAGGTCAGGACTACCTTTTGCCTGCCCAAGCCGTAGAGCATTTCTAGCGACAGTTTTTCTCCCGGATATTCAGCTCTCAACTGGTCAGCCTGGACTAACAGCGACACTAGATTAGGAGGTTGCTCTGTTTCTTGTGCCAGAAAAAAAACCTGTTCTTTGGTGAGCTGGTGCAGCTCTAGCTGATCACTTTTCAACAGTGGAGCTACCTGCTGTAACAAAGAGTGGTATTCACTGATACCTCTTTCATCTGATTTTGTCAGAATAATATCTAGGTTTTGGATCTCTATGCCCTTGACGTAATCTTTTTTAGTTGCCAACGTAGAGCGACCCAGGATTATATCTTCCTCAACTGCGTAGGCCACCACATCAGCCAGGCCTCGCTCAGACCTGCTAAAACTCTTCAGCCCAAAGCGGACTTCATAGTAGCCTTTGGCATCACTGGTTGTCACACCTAATTGCTCGAAGCCACCTGAACGTAGCAACTGGCTGACTCGCTCAACCTGTTTGTAGATGCCTGCTCCCTTCAAGTCTAAGTCAAAAACAAAAACTTTTTTACCACTGATAGGTTCACCGAATTTGTTCACTACTCTCCCGCTTACCTTGTACGACGGTTCTTCGGTTGGTGGAGCTGATGTTAGTGTCTCAAGTGGTCGAGGAGATACGGGTAGATCAGGTGCTGCTGGAGAAAGATCCGGAGTTGCAGTTGTGGAAGGCTCTGCTGGGCTCACACCTGTTCCCATCAGTACTGTCGGTGCCCTTCTGGGCTGGAGAGCCTCAACTGCAGCGTTGATCGCAATCGCAGTGCGCTGATCAACCGCCCCAGAAGGTTCAAGCTTATGTTTCTTCTGGAAGTCGATTACCGCCTTTCGAGTACCGCGACCGAACAGATGTTGTGAGAGTTCATTCTGGGGAATAGTGTATCCCAGTTCAATCAACTCACTAAGGAGTAGCTTTACATCTGCTCCTTTCATCCTTAATGATAAATTTCTATCTTGAAGTTTCATAAATGCCTCCTTTATAAGGGCACCTTAAGCGGTGCCTTACACACTTTATTCATAATGCCGCTTACCTGACACGTACTTTGGATTCCATCTCCTTCAATACATTTAGCAACGCCGGCTTGGCGTAGGCCCAGTTGTGACACTTGAAGCTGCGCAGGTTCTTGACCGGCGTCTTGCATTGGAAGCACTTCAGGCCGGCGATGGCCCGCGGCGCTTCGGTATTGACGAATTTCTGCTCGCCCAAGATAACACGGGCGATCACCTCGCGGCTGTGCACCTGCTCGAGGGCGGACGAAACAATGTCGAGCCAGTTGATTTCTCGGCGGCACTTCGGACAAGTCCGTCGGTCCCCGCTGACCCAGAGAGGAGCACCAATAGTCTTTGAGGGCATGCCGAGCAGTTCCTCGATCTGGCGCACATCGATGTCACGGGTCAGCCACCTGTAGCGGCCCGGTAACGATGCCGGGGAGTCATATACTTCACGAAATACCCTCTCGCTCACGGCAAGAGTCGTTTTTTTCTTCATGTGATTCTTCCTTTCTCAATATGAACTCGTGTGTTCACCACTGATTCCTGTAATAATTGCTTCTGGTCTGTAAGCTGCCTCTCAAATAATCCTCTACACGACCTGTAGCCCAGTTCGCGCCGACCGGATCGAGGATGACCAGCTTGTCGAAGTACAGCGCCGCCACCTTCAACGGCGGAAGCTGCGCGTTCGTGAAGGATGCGTTAGGGTAGGACATGAGGTTATGTTCAGTCATAGCCTTGAACCTTTCTTGCGCTTTACGTTAGTCGCAAAAAACTCATCATTGGCGATTGGTTCTTCAAGCCTCTAAGATATTGATACTGCCACCTGTGACAACGGCAATCGCTATTGCGACAGGATAGTTCGGACATTGCCCCATTGAGAAACTTGAACTCGCGACTATGTACGCCCAGCCACCAAGCGCTGCACCGTAGGCCATGCTGAACTGCTTTAACGCATGCGCCTGTTTGTTTTCCAATCGTTGTCATAGCTTCCTCGTTGAGTATTCGTACGTCAGCTGTATGAAACTCATCGATTCCTGTTAGTTTCAGTCATCCTCGTCGCTCACACATTCGTCTATCACCAGTTGCCCTCGAGAAAGAGCTGCAGGTCTTTGTCCGCTTCCCGGATCTCGCTGAGGCTCTCTCCCTGCTCTGTATGCTCACGTATCTGCTCCGGCGTGTACTCAAAGCCTGTCTTCAGTACGCTCATCCACATCTCGCTATAGCCACGGGCGAGAATGGCGAGAGGAATATTCACGACGGGGAACACGCCAAGTGCGGCCGCGGCCGAATCCCGCGCCTGCTCTCGCTTCGCGATCACATGGCTCGGATAAAGCTCTTCTCCAGGTTCCTCCGGATAAAGGATGCCCGTCGCGATCGGCGTTGTTATCATGCTGGTTAGTATCCCGAGGCCGATCATCCCGAGCGTGCCCAGCCCGCCCCTAATTCTAGATGCACCGCCACCTCCTCCCCTTCTTCCACTTGGTGTACCTGTGCTCGCGGTGCCTGACCGTCTAGGGGTGGAGGAGGGATCGCTGAATGCCGTGGGAGGCGGGCTTAGCGACACCCCGGCGGGGGCTGGAGTGGCTGGTGCGGCGGACGGCGCGGCCATCTGTAAAAGAGACGAGTCGGTAGCCGCGCTACTCGTTACACCACTCACTGTACGCACTGGAACACCGACCTGCGAGTACTTGGCTGCCGCCTGCCCACCTCCATACTTGAGGTCACCCAGTTCCTGAGCCACCGCACTCGCCTGCTGACCCACAACTGAACCTTGGGTTCCTTGATTCGTGAACAGGAGGTCAGGAGCAAGTGCTCCCCTTGGTGCGCCAGCTGGTCCAGATCCCGCGCTGACAATAACGCCATTAACTATGACTGGTTCCGACACGACTCGACAGGCATTGACGAAGCCAATTTGCTGCATTTCCTGAACCACACTGGTCGCAGTACCATGAGCTGCGGTGCCAAAAGGCGAAGCAGAGCTGGATTGAAAAGTTGGCGGAGTTCGTGCTCCCTGCTCAAACCCTGCCTGATTGCGAATGAATTGTGCGAGATCTTCAAAGATATTGCGACCCGAAGGATCCCTTAGTCGGATCGGGTTGCCCTTAACGTATGAGTACACATTGGCACCATCGAGCAAGCCTGCAGGATCACATCCCACCCACCTCCCCATCCAAGGCAAATAATACCTCGCACTATGGTATTCCAACCCGCTCTCCTCATCCCGTTCCATACCTGTGTAGCGGTAGCGTTTGAGCGGCACCTCAATATCACTTCTCACCGCCTGATAAGAGCTACTCCCGTAAGGATAATACTCTTCATAAGAGATAATCGCTCCAGCCCCATCCAGTTCCAGACTGGCAGAACCAAGATGGTTTCCAAACTGGAAGCGAATGAGTTGTGCCGGCGAAGAATCATCCCCCTGGGTCCGGGTCTCCACCATAGCAATCCGCTTAGTGTCATCCATAATGTGCAAGGTTTCTCTTTCCAGAGTGACATCGCCGCTTCCATCTTTCCGTCTAAAAATCTCAAAACCTCCCAGATAAATCCGTTCCTCAATCAACCCGGGTGACTTTTCCCAGACCTTCCGCACCCTTTGTCCCCCAGCATCATAAACATAATAAGCTTTTCCACCACCACCTAAGTCCACCATCTGCAGTTGGTCTTTAAAATCCCAGGCCATTTGCGAAAGATGTGGCATGCCGGTCATGTTGCCGTGTGCGTCGTGACCGTAGTTTTCTGTATTTTGACCAATAGTATTACTGCTTAGGCGATTATTTTTCTTTGACGGTTCAATCAAACTTGGTTCGTTGTGGGTAAAAATTCGAGTCCAGTTACCGTTATTGGCTTGATGAATCAGGCGCAGGATATTTCCAACTTGGTCATATTCATATTGCTCCGTGTAATCGCGCATGGCTTGTCCATTCTGGGGATGGGCCAAGTTAACTCGGAATTCATCGTTCCAGGTGGTCTCTGGTTGTGATGCTTGCCCGATATGTTCCCTGCCCCTAGCCTGAATTAGTCGATATATGGCATCATAAGTGTATTCCGAATCTGGCTCAACCACTGCGTTATTGAAGTAAATTGTCTGTTGGGCTTTATCTTTAATGTGGGTGATGTTACCGGCTGGATCGTAGGTGTAAAACAGGTCTTGCAGACTCTCCACCCCACGAAAGGTTTGTAAATGAATTAAGCGAAAGGTCAGTTTGTCATACTCATATTTAGTCTGCACTCCATTGCCATACTCGATGAGCTCACGCTGGCCTTTGGCGTTGTAATCGATGTCATTAACAAAGTTGGTCGTATCTGGTGAGCCGCGCAGTTTCACCTCTATACGCTCTAACAGATTTGCTTCGTTATAAATGGGCTGTATCACACTGTTATCAGGAGTTGTGAGGGTGACCGGGCGATTAAGAGCATCGTAAATCGTGCTGCTGGTAAAAACCTCTTGCTCTATTGCGGGGTTGGCCGACCAATCAGGTGTCACTTTGTAATCTATGAGTATTCGCCTACTGGCGCGCAGGAGATTTCCTTTGAAGTCGTAAGATTCACTGGTGGCCAAACCTGCGAAATCGAAGACCTGGTACACCTTGCCACGCAGGTTACTTGCTTCCAGATTCATCTGTGATTCGCCGTAGACTGTCTGCTGAATCAGTTTCTCTGGTCCGTTGTTCTTTCTCAGAAATACCTCGCTGGGACGCTGTAAAGTATCATAAGTAGTTCGAATGACATGCCCTCGGCTATCCCAGTTGTAAATGGGCTTTCCAGCCACATCATTGAGCACCCAGCGCGTGCCGGCTTCCATGCTCTCCTGTCGAATGCGGTTACTAAGCATGTCATATTCATATCTCATGACCACCCGCTCTTTGGCATCGATGACTTCGCGCTGATTGCCTTCTATGTCAAGGACTATGAGCGTGCGAAGTTTTTCTTCGAGCACATTACCATTTCTCTGAAAGCGATTGTGCGCAATAGTAAGGAAAGTGCGGCCCAAGGTGTCGAAGAATGCCAATGTCGGAGTATTAGCGTGGACAGCAGCTTTATTAGCAGCAGATTGCTCGGCTGGTCCGAGAGCACCACCCTTGCGCTCTGAATGCCAACTCTGGAGATACTCTGAATCGGGTAGGCGGCGGAAGAAGTCACCCACATTCGAATCATTCTTCGGATCAGCTTGTAATACAGTGTCATTAACATCCCAAGTCTCCTGGTGCCAGTGGTCAAATACAACTTTTTCATAAGTGTGATTCGGATGCAGTGTAGCGACTACCCTCTCAACTGGATCGTAAAACAGCGTGGAGCTAACACCAACTATCTTGGCAAATTCAAATTGATGAATGGTACTGAAGAATGGCTCGTATTGCCTTACTGGCTTGCCCTTATTGTTGAAGATCGTCCAGCCACTACCTACCCAGCGAGGGCTGACATCCGGGCCATCCTTTACTACTGGCCCTGGCTCAGCCTGGATCTTCTTTTGGATTTCACGGCCGAAACCATCCGAATATGAAAAGCTATGCTGGATTTTTGTCTGTTGGTTGGCTGCCAAATCAGAATCATGAGTTTCTCTGGCCAGAGTTGAAACCACTGCTGGCTGTGGCTGGGAGGTGTCGCGGGTTCGATAGTAAGCATACAGGTCATATATTAATCGAGTACTGGCACGCTTGAGGAGGCTGTGTGGTTCGGCTAGTGGATTCTGAAAATATGCAGAGATAGTGGCTTCAGGCAAATCCAGCTCAAAGCCATCCAGCGAATCACCCAGGTTTTCCTCGGGGTTACCTCTCATTGTTGTCCCCACCACCATGCCCAGTGCATCGAAAGCAACATCTGAGCGATTCCTATTAGCATCCATCACCAATCTGGGTTGAAGCACGCGGTAATCATTCCCATTCAGTGTAAGATCGCCAGCCACATTACGCTCACCTACTGTGACACGGTTTTGTGAGGCATCGCGTGTTTCTTGCAATAGAAGGATATACTGATCGTAGGTAACTGCAGTTATTTTCCCGAACGGATCTAGGAAGCGATGTGGTAGAAAGAAATGCTCTCTTGCAAATGCCAATTCTGATTCTGGTACGTCATCGGGATTAGTCGAATAGAAGACTCGTCCGGATGGAATCCACCAGTTAGTGTCTCCTTCCAGGTGAACATAATGGCCTTCGTTTATCAGTATCGCGTCTGTGACGCGACCACCATACACGCGAGCAATAAGCCCAGATGTAAAGGCCAGTTTATAACTTTCAAAAGGCAAAGCCAGTGACTCGACCTGACCCAATGGTAGGGAGCCAGACAAGTCATCACGGCGATAAAGTGTCCGCACGTACTCAATGAGACGCTTCTGCAAAATACCCGCTACGGGATTTTGTTCATAAGCGATAAGTGTGGCTGTAGCACCTGCGTTCAAAATCTCTTCGAACAAAAAGCGCCGACTGGTCCCTGGTGAATTGAGTCCGGTAAGTTCATAGGTGCGCGTTTCACAAGGCAGTGGCGTGCGATAGAAATTTTCTGTGTCGATACCATTAGTGAATCCATTCTCAGTGTAAGTAATAAGCACCTGAGTTTGCTTGGCTTGCTCTTGGACAGAAAGAGCTGGATCCGACTGTCGGCGGCCATAACCGATCGCCACAGACTTCAAAACGTTGCCGAAGTCGTCTACCTCAAGTGTTAGAGCGTGACTAGCACGCGGGTCAGCAGGATTGCGCTCATAATGATAATCAATTGTCTCGCGTGGATGTGTAAAGAAGACAGCGTGGTGATTATCCTTCAGTGGCTGGAGAAGCTTGATGGTGTAGTTACGTTCAGAGACACTGTAAGGATGCTCACTCTGAGGTGATCCATCCAAAGCAAATATCTCCTGGCGCAGAATTGATCCTTTCAACGACCGGCAAGACTCTCGCTCCTCCTGAGGGTTCAAATTTAATGGCAGTATTGTATCGGGCAGTAGCAAGGCCAGTTGTTGTTGGTTACTCAGCCCCTGCTCGCGATAGTATTCTTCCTCGAACTGTCTTGAAATGTGACTCCCATCAACGTATGCACCAGTGTGGAACCAAGTTTTTGTTAATACGGGAGGCACAATGGAGGTTTCATCTATATTGTTTCCAATAGGAAAAGCTCCGACAGTGCTAAGTGCAGCGAACTCCTCTGTATCCAACTGCTCAACCAGTCCGAAGCCACGAAACTCCCGCTCGATACCGTCGTAGTAACCATGGTGATAAGCATAACGTGTAACAAAATAATTATGGCTGATCCAATCATATGTCTCCACCCGTTCCACCACATGGACTGGAAAAGGAAGACGAGTGATCCAAGGCTTTTCAGCTTCCTTGTCCAGCAGATAAAATTTCGTAGATGATACATAGCTCACTATCGTCTCTGCACCCAAATTGTTCCTAACTTTTATCAGCAGGTGTGGCTTTTGTCCACCCATCAGGTCTATGTACTGCATCGGCTTGCCCCGATCACTAGGTAATGGCGAAGACCAGACTAGACAAGCGGTGCCATTACCAAGTAAATCAGCTACCATTACTGACGACAGGTTATTGACAGTAGGAAATTGTGTTAGCTTCTGTGCGTCGCTCCAACTGTTTCCAGACTCATTAAAATAGAGATGAACTCCATCATGACCTAAATAGATTATGTCAGTAACTCCTGATCCATCTATGTCGGCCAGCCTAATTCGCTGTTGATCGAACTGGTCAGGATGGTCGAACCTAGGTGCATTATCCATCGTCACCTTACTGCTAAAGCGGCCATAGCCCAAATTGGGCCAGTAGCATACTTCCCCGTTACGTATGCGGACAAGGTCTGTCAGCCCATCACCAGATATATCAGCTAAATATATTGATTGCGTGCTATCTGAGAAAACGAGTTTCGGCCCGCGTTCCTCATCCTGCGGTTGTGTAACCTTTGCTGACTTTTCAAAGCCTGCTTCAGCCAAGGATGGATACCAACTAAAAACTTCGTTCTCGGTAACAAGCACATCTGCGTGCCCATCACCAGTAAGATCAACTAACCTAAGGTTAGGGTCATTCCAAGGAATATTTACGGGGGAAGCGAAGGAGACAAAGCGGTTCCATCGCTTGTCATGAGTTCGCTCGTAGAAGCCGGGTATGCTCTCGCTCAGTATCACTAGGTCAAGTTGTCCATCTCCTGCTAGATCAATTAAATACTGTTTCCCGCCGCTCACTGCAGCCAGCGATGGTTTATGAGTAACCATTTCAAGGGGTCCAAACTTTCCTCCTCCCAGATTTGGTTTGTAAAGCCATGCGTCTCCCTGTTCGGTAAGGATGCCGGAAAGGCCTTCCCCGTCTAGATCGACCAATTGATACCGTGTTCCATCTAATCCCCGAGGAAGGTTTTCCAAGCTCTCGGCATCGATCTCCTTAATCTCTTCGTTGATCTCTGCCGCGCTGTACGTGAATTCGAGTGGAGGCAACGACTTCTTTATGTAAGAACCATCTGAACGCTTTCTGTAGCCGCTCTGTGTTACGGATGCTACGAAAGAAGCTATCGGATGTCCCTTTCTTAGATCTTCAGGATTATCTCTCTGGCTACGATACACAAAATCCGTGGACCTA
>Ga0184633_10000282_pt1 | contig 17357 bp, 14 predicted proteins | sample PLM31_170_b1_FD_133156 | JGI IMG/M metagenome (GOLD analysis project Ga0184633, IMG submission 133156) | Groundwater sediment microbial communities from an aquifer in East River, Colorado, USA - PLM3-1_170_b1 | ecosystem: Environmental > Terrestrial > Soil > Riparian zone | place: USA: East...
CTGAGCGAGGCGAAGAGTCTCTACCACAGGCGCAGAGATGCTTCGCCGCTTCGCGGCTCAGCATGACATTGCAGAAGCAAGTCCTATGAACCCAAGGCGTTGGCTATCGCAAGCGTCGTCCGCATGGCAACGTGTCGCTGGCTGGTTCCAGCGCAACCTCCGCGCCCGCGTGGCGCTGGGGATTGGACTGCCCATCCTGCTGGCGCTGTCCGCCCTCTCCCTCGTGCACTACTGGCGCGAGCGCCATCTCCTGGAGGATCAGGCCCGCCTCTCAGCCATCCAGTTCGGGCAAGTCATCACGGGCAGCCTGCGGCATTCCATGCTGGTCAACGACCCCGGCATGCTCATGGCGGTCCTGGACGACATCGGCGCGCGGGAGACCATCGAACGGGCGCAAGTCGTGGACCTCCAGGGGCAGGTGGTGATTGACAGCGGTCCAAACCGGGACGGGCAGGTGCAGCACGTGGTGGAGCCGGGCTGCATGGCGTGTCATCGCCTCTCGCCCGAGACGCGCCCGGACACCGCCGTGCTCTCGACGGATACGGACGTGATGCGCATTGCCGTGCCGATCAACAACGAGCCGGAATGTGCTGCCTGCCATCTAATGGAGGACGTGCACCTGGGCATCCTGCTGGTGGACGTGCCGATGAGCATCCTCTGGCCGCACGTCTTTCAAAGTCTGGAGATTGACCTTGCTATCTCGGCGGGGATCACGCTGCTCATGACGATGGCCGTCTACGGGTTGATTCATCGGCTCGTGGTGCGCCGGATGGAGACGTTCCGGCGGCCGCTGGCCGAGTACGCCACGGGCCACTTCGGCGTGCGCCTGCCCGCGGATGCCAGCACGGACGAGATTGGCGAGCTGGGCGTCGCCTTCAACCGCATGGCCGACGAACTCGAGCGCCACGCGCGTGCTGAAAAGGAGCGCGCGGCCGTCCGCCAGCGCGCCATCGTCGAGGAGCGCGAGCGCATCGCCCGTGAGCTGCACGACGGCCTGGCGCAGGTGCTCGGCTACGTCAACACCAAGGCGATGGCGGTGCGGCTGCTGCTCAACAAGCGCCAGACCGAAGCCGCCGAGAAGCAGCTGCTGCAACTCGAGGAGGCCGCCCGCGGATTGTTCGTGGACGTGCGCGAGGCGATTCTGGGCCTGAAGATGGCGGGCTCCTCCGACGTGCATCTGGCCGCCATGCTCACCGAATACGCCGCGCACTTCAGCCGGTTGAGCGACCTGCCGGTCGAGGTCGAGATCTGCCCCAGCCTCGCGCAGCTCGCGCTCCCGGCAGAGACGGAACTGCAATTGCTCCGCATCGTGCAGGAGGCGCTGTCCAACGTCCGCAAGCATGCCTCGGCCTCTGCGGCCCGAGTGTGCGTGCGTAACGGCGGCCCCACGCTGGAGCTGACGGTGAGCGACGACGGGAGAGGCTTTGAGTTCGAGCAGGCGCGCCAGACCGGGCGGCCCCATTTCGGGTTGAGCACCATGCGCGAAAGAGCCGAGGCGATCAGCGCGGAATTCAACGTGGAGTCGCAGCCTGGGGCCGGGACGCGGGTCACGATCCGGCTGGTCGTCAAAGAGGGTTGAACCGATGCGAATTCTGGTCGCGGACGATCACTCGCTGTTTCGCGATGGGCTGGTCAGTTTGCTCGAGGCGGCCGGTTTTGAGGTCGTGGGCCAGGTCGGCGACGGCGCGGCGGCTGTGGAGGCCGCGCTGCGCCTGCGGCCCGACGCGGTGCTGATGGACATCACCATGCCCGGGCTGAACGGGCTGGAAGCGCTGCGGCAGATTCGGGCGCAGTGGCCCGAGGCGCAGGTGGTGATCCTCACCGCGTCCGACGACGAGGCGAGTCTGTTCGAAGCCGTGGAGGCCGGGGCGCGCGGCTATCTATTGAAGAGCCTGAACGCGGACGAGTTTGTGGACATGCTCAACGGCCTCGCGCGCGGGGAGGCGGCCATGACGCGGCAGACCACGGCGCGCCTGCTCACCGGATTATCGCAGCGCGCCCACACGCACTCGCCGTCGCCGGAAGATTTGACGCTCCGTGAGGTCGAGCTGCTCGAATTGATGGTGAAGGGTCTGTCGAACAAGGAGATCGCGCAGGCGATATCGCTCAGCGAGAACACCGTCAAGTATCACGTCAAACACATCCTGCACAAGTTGGGGGCACAAAACCGCACCGAGGCCGCCGTGCAGGCGCTGAAGATTGGGCTGCTGAAGGACAACCCGTAGACGTAGCCGGTGTGGCGCTTACAGGTGCCATGGATCGAGTGTCAAGCCTCATGTCAGTTGGTCGGCTACTCTATCGTCTTCTGCAAGGCAGTCTGCGGGCTAAAGTCGCGCTGAGCGTTGTCTTGCCGCTCGTCGCCGTGCTCGGCCTATTTACCGCCGTTGAGTACGCGCGCCATCGGGAAGCCACGCTCACCCATCTCTCCCTCGTCGCTGCGCAAACCGCGCAAGTCGTTGAAAATAGCTTGCAACACGAGATGCTCTCTCACAATCTGGAGGGCGTTCAGCATATGCTCGACGGCATCGGGGAGGATGAGAAAATCCGAGCCATCTATCTGCTGGACACAGATGGACGGATTGCCTTTGCGCCTGAAAAACTGAATGTGGGCGAGAAACTCGACAATCACGACCCGACCTGCCAGCCCTGTCACCGGTTCCCAGTCGAACAGAGGCCGAGCAGTGTGGTCGTCACGCTGCCCGACGGGCAACAGATTTTCCGCAGTATGGACCCGCTGGAAAATCGGGTGGCGTGCCGCCAGTGTCATGCGGCCGACCAGCGGCTGGTGGGCGTCCTGCTCACCGACATCTGGGTAACCCCATTTGAGGCTAGGCTGGAAAGCGACCTGCGTGAAAACCTTTTGTGGTGGGCTGGAACTATTCTGGTCACGGTGGTCGTGGTCAATCTGGTCGCCCATCGCCTGGTGATACGTCGTCTTGAAATAGTCGCGCGTACTCTCGCGCGCTTTGGCCGAGGTCAACTCGATGTGCGCTTGCCCGCCGAGGGGCCGGATGAGATTGGGAAATTGGTCGCCGCATTTAACGACATGGTCCAGCGCTTGCACGCTGAAGAGGCGCAGAGGGCGGCGCTCATGCAGGACTTGCGCCACCTTGCCTCTGAGCGACACGAATTGCTCAAGCGTCTTATCACCGCTCAGGAGGAAGAACGCCGCCGCGTGGCACGCGACCTGCACGACGGGCTGGGCCAGGAACTCGCCGGGTTGGCCTTCGGCCTCGAAGTCGTCGAACGCACAGGGGCGGATCAGCCCGAGCAGGCTCTCGCCCAACTCCGGCAACTGCGCACACAAATCGCGGAGACGACCAATCGGGTCTACGACATGATCCTGGCCCTCCGTCCCTCGGCGCTGGACGATCTGGGCCTCGCGCCCGCGTTGCGCGTGCAGGCTGAGCGCACGCTGACAGACAGCGGAGTCCGATTTGAGATGGATGCCAGCGGCCTCACGCGCCGATTGCCGCCTGAAATCGAAACCGCACTGTTCCGGACTTTTCAGGAGGCGCTGCAAAACGTCGCGCGCCACGCCTACGCCAGTCAGGTGCGCCTGTCGTTAGCGGCTCCCGATGGATATTTCGTGGGAGAAATTATTGACGACGGTTTCGGCTTTGATATGGAAAGCATCCGCCCCAACGAAAACTCGCCGCGCGGCCTGGGATTGCTGGGGATGCAAGAACGCATTACTCAGTGCGGCGGCACGCTCGAAATCCAGTCCCAACCTGGGGCAGGCACCCGGCTGAGCATCCGCGTCCCACTCCCGGAGAGCTCCCATGACTGACAAGATCCGGGTGCTCATCGCGGACGACCACACCATCGTGCGCTCCGGCGTGCGTTTGTTGCTGCAGGCCGAGCCGGACATTGAAGTGGTGGGCGAGGCCTTGAACAGCGCCGAAGCCGTGGCGCTGGCAGAGTCTCTCCGCCCCACCGTGATCTTGATGGACATTGCTATGCCACCGGGGGTGAACGGACTGGAGGCCACGCGCCAAATCAAAGCCCGTTTCCCGAATATGCACGTGCTGGTGCTGACGATGCATCGCTCGGAAGAGTATTTCTTTGAGGCGCTCAAAGCCGGGGCCTCCGGGTATGTGCTCAAGAGCGCCGAGACGAATGACCTCCTCACCGCCGTCCGGATTGTGGCCCGCGGTGAGGTGTTTTTGTATCCGGTGATGGCCAAGCAACTCCTTCAGGGCTATCTCCATCTTCTGCATGAGTCAGACGTGCCTGGCCAACCGACGCTCACCGCGCGGGAAAAAGAAATCCTGCGCCTTCTGGCCGAAGGTTACAGCAACAAAGAAATCGCCGAGCGGTTGGTCATCAGCCCGAGCACGGTTCACAGCCATCACGCAAATCTCATGAAAAAACTTAACTTAGAAAGCCGCCACGACTTGATCCAGTACGCCCGTCAGCGTGGTTTGCTGCGCGATTCCTGACCCCTCCCGTAAGCCTCAGAAGCCGAATCAGATCGCCCCCCTCACAAAACGCCAAAAGACTTGGCGTTTTTTTTATCACAATTAGCGGCCTCCCCGATTCACAGTCGCGTCGCCTTGCACTAACATACCTCGCAAACGTAGAAGGCGACATGGCAACGCGGCGAGTGTTCGTGATTTGGAAGCATCCCCTCTTCATGGAATCGGTGCGCCTGTTGCTGAATTGCCCGGAGATTGAGTGGGTGGGCGATAGTTCGGACCACGTCGCCGCCCGGGAACAAATCACCAAATTCAACCCGGACACCGTTTTAGTCGAAGAGGATACGGACGTGTTGGCCGAGATTGTCGAAATCCTGGAGGCCAACACGGCTGCGACAAAAGTGATTCGGCTTAGCCTGGCGGCAAATGAGTTGAGCATCTATCACCGGGAAGAACGCACGATTGCGCAAGTGGGTGATTTGCTCCAACTTATTCGAGACGAGTAATCCTGAAAATGAAAATGACCCTGAAAACAACCCACCATCGTCTGCTTCAATTTGGGCTCATGGGTTTGGGAATCGCCGTGCTCCTGATGGCCTGCGCCGGGCCGACAAGGTCCCAAGGGGAAACCGGGCCGCAGGGACCCGTTGGCCCAGCGGGTGCGGCTGGCGCTCCGGGCAAAGATGGCGCTCCGGCAGTTGTGGCACTCCCGCCAGGCCCGGGGCTGATCGTCAAAATTACGGGCGTCGAATTTCCGTCCGCTGGCAAGCCCGTCATCTCGCTGACGATTACCGATGCTGAAGGACATCCACAAAAAGCGACCGCTTTGGAAGGCTATGGCTTCACGATGGCTCAGGTCGTGGAGGACGAGATTACGAAGCTGACGAAATATCAGAACCTGCTGACGCGTGACGTGAAAGGCCAGCCTTACAAAGTCGGCGGCGAGACGAAAGAACCCGCGTTGGCCACGGCCACGCAGGCCTTCGCCGATAGCGGCGGCGCTTGGAACGACGCCGGTAATGGGAATGTCACCTACACGTTCACCAATACACTGACCACCGCTCCCGATGCCTCGCTGACCACGGTGGTGGCGGTGTATGCGTGGAAAGACGGGCGGGCGACGGTGGTCAATGACGTTTACACCTTTGTCCCGGCCGGCGGCGAACCGAGCCTGACGCGGGAGGTGGTGACGACGGCGGCCTGCAACACTTGCCACGACCCGCTTCAGGCGCACGGCGAGGTGCGACGCGAAACGGGTCTATGTATCACCTGCCACACCGACCAGACCACCGACCCGGAGACAGGCAACACGGTGGACTTCAAAGTCATGACTCACCGCCTGCACTCCGGCACACGCCTGCCGAGCGTGGCGGCCGGAACACCGTACGTCATTGTCGGCTTCCGGCAATCGGTGGTTGACTTTTCGAAGGGCACGTGGCCTCAAGACACACGCCACTGCACCACCTGCCACAGCGGCGGCGCGCAGAGCGACAGCTACAAGACGGCGCCTAACTCGGCCGCTTGCGTGGCGTGCCACGACGACGTCAATCCGACCACCGGCGACAATCACCCGGGCGGCATCCAAGATGATACCTCCTGCGCCGCTTGCCACACGCCCAGCCGCAGGGAGTTCGACGCTTCGGTGGTCGGCGCGCACACCCTCCCGGCCGACTCTCAACAACTCAAGGGCGTGAAACTCGAAATCGTCAGCGTCGAGAAAGCCGCTCCGGATAACTCACCCGTCGTGACCTTCAAAGTCACTGACAACGGCGGCACGGCCATTGACCCGGCGAACATGGGCTACCTCGCGGTGACGCTGGCTGGGCCGACCAGCGACTATACCAATCGCTGGACGGAAATCATCGCCTCCACAGCGCTCACCGTCACCTCGACGGCTGAAGGTGTCGGAGGCGGCGCATATCGCTACACGTTCAGAGCGAAAATCCCCAAAGAGGCCACCGGCACCTACGCGGTCGGCCTGGAAGCGTATAGGCTGGAGGCCCTCGAAGACCTGGAAACGCCAGTGCGCGTGGCGGCCTTCAACCCGGTGACTTACGTGTCGCTGAGCGGCGGCGAACTGGCCGTGCGGCGGCAGGTGGTGGACCGCGAAAAGTGCAACGCTTGCCACAACAATCTCGCCTTGCACGGCACCATCCGCCAGAACACGGAATACTGCGTGCTGTGCCACAACCCCAATGCGACGGATGAGGCCCGCCGCCCCAAAGAGGCCATGCCGCCGACCAGCATCAATTTCCGCGTGCTGATTCATCGCGTCCACCGCGGTGAGGAAGCCTCGCAACCCTTGACGGTGTACGGTTTTGGCGGGCGGCCGATTGATTTCAGTGCCGTCGTCTTCCCCGGCAATCTTGCGGAATGCGAAACCTGCCACCTGCCCGGTACGTACGGCCTGCCGCTCGCTCGCGGACTTCAGCCGACCGTCATCACGCAAAGCGGAGCGACCATCTCGATGATACTGCCCGGGCGCTCAGTGTGCGGCGCGTGCCACGACACGCAGGCGGCGGGCGGCCACGCGGAATTGCAGACGACCGCCTCGGGCATCGAGACCTGCGAAGTCTGCCACGGCGCGGGCAGCGAGTTCGACGTTTACGAGGTACACCGGTAGCTGCCCCAAGATCTTCAGGGTCTGCGAGACCCTGGAGGTCTTGCCGGAGGAATGCTCATGAAACGCCTTTCACTTCGCCTTCTTAGCCAACCTCCACTCCTGCTGGCGTTGGCGGGCGCCCTGCTCCTGGCCCTGATCTTGTGGGTCAGCACGCCGGTGGCGCACGCCCTGCCCGAATATGCCACGCGCACGGGCGAAGCGTGCGCTGCCTGTCACGTGAGCGCGGGCGGCGGCGGGCCGCGCACCTTGCGTGGGCTGTTGTGGGCGGCGCGGGGCCGGCCTGACAAAGTGCCGTCATTGCCGAATATGCTCATCGCCCCGCGCGTGAGCGCCAGCGAAGAACTGTATGACATTGCCTGCGCGGGTTGTCACGGGCTGAAAGGCGAAGGCCTGTTCGCGATTGAGTTGATCGGCACCGGCATCAGCGCGCCAGCCACGCGCTCCTTCATCCTCTACGGCATACCCGCTTTAGGGATGCCTGGGTTTGAGGGGCAATTCACCGACGCACAACTCAATACCCTCGTGCCCTACGTCGTCGGGCTAGGCAACGGCCTGCTCGCGCCGCCGCTGGACAAGTCTCCCCTGCAACCGGGCAAATTGACGTGCCAGCCAACCCCTTGCGCGCAGACGCCTTCACGGTCCAAAGGAAACTGACATGGCCGTACCTGTCACTCGCCGCCAATTCTTGAAACTGGCGACCACCACCGGCGCCAGCGTCGCCGTGATGACCGGCTTACAAAGCGTGTTGGGCGCGGCACCTGTCCACGCCTCCGAGGGCGTGCTCGTCACCGCCGCCCAAGAAAAAATCGTTCCGGGTGTGTGCCTGTTGTGCCCGAGCGGATGTGGCGTGCTCGCGCGAGTCGCCGATGGGCGCGTGGTGAAGCTGGAAGGCAGCCCGATGCACCCTATCAATCTCGGCGCGTTGTGCCCCAAGGGCCAGGCCGCGCCCGAATTGCTCTACAACCCCGACCGGCTGACCGGTCCGATAAAACGCGCCGGCGAGCGCGGCTCCGGCCAATGGGAACCCATCACCTGGGACGAGGCCGTCCGGCTCGTCGCGCAGAAGCTGAACGACCTGCGCTCGGCCGGCCATCCCGAGCGCGCCGTGCTCATGTACGGCGAGACGCGCGGCCAACTCCGCTCCTTCTTCGAGCGATTTTTCCAGGCGGTCGGATCGCCCAACACCATCTCGCGCGAGAGCCTGAACGTGGCCGCCGCCAAACAGGGGATGTACCTCACGCAGGGCATCTATGACCTGCCCGCTTACGACATCGAAAACGTCAACTACATTTTGAGTTCTGGCGCGAGCCTGCTGGAAGCCGGGCGGGTTCCCCAGCGCACGGTCTCGGGCTATTCGTTCATGCGGCGGGGCCGCGCCGACCGGGGCAAACTGGTGGTGATTGACCCGCGCCAGGGAGTGAGCGGGGCGAAGGCCGACGAGTGGATTCCCATCACCCCCGGCACCGACGCCGCGCTGGCCCTCGGCATCGCGCACGTCCTCGTCCGCTCCGGCTTGTTCGACTCGGAATTCACCAGCGAATTCAGTTTCGGATTTGCCGATTTCGTGGACGAAGAGGGCCGGCCGCACAAGGGTTTCAAGTCGTTTGTGCTTGAGAATTACGAGCCGGCCCGTGTCGAAAGCATTACGGGTGTGCCGGCCACGACGATTGCGCGGCTGGCGGGCGAGTTCGCCGGAAACAAACCGGCCATCGCCATCCTGCCCGGCAAGGGCGGCCTGCTCAACGGCAGCATCAACGGCGTGTACGCGGCGATGGCCGTCCACTGCCTCAATGCGGTCGTCGGAAGCATCGAGGTGCCGGGCGGCGTGATGACCCAGCGCTATCCCTACGTCCCCGACTGGCCCGACCTGCCGGCCGACCGCGTTGCCGAACAGGGCCGCACCGCGCCGCGGATTGACGGCGCCGGCACGCGCTTCCCGCTGGCGCGGCACGCTTATCAGGCCGTCGCCGACCGCGTCCTCGCCGGGGAAGGATATCCGGTGGAGGCCTTGTTCCTGTACGACGCCAACCCGGTGTACGAGACCCCCGGCGGCGCGCGCTTTATCAAAGCCTTTGAAAGGATCCCGTTCATCGTTTCGTATTCGTCGTTTATGGATGAAAGCGGGCAATACGCCGATCTCGTCCTGCCTGAGCCGACGTTCCTCGAGCGTTATCAGGATGACTACATCGAGGGCCTTGGCTACCCCGGCATCGGCCTGCGCCAGCCGGTCATCCCGCCTCGCTACGACACCCTCAACGTGGGCGATTTCGTCCTGCGCGTGGCGGCGGCGATGGGCGGTCAGGTGGCGAGCGCCTTCCCATGGGAGGCCTACGAAGAAGTGCTCCAATTCCGGCTGAGCGAGGTGGGCGCGGATTGGGCGACCTTGACAGAGCTCGGCGTGTGGATGACGCCCGGCTATCGCTTCGCCCGCCGCGGGAACGCGCGCTGGGTGAACGAAGTCGTAGGCGCCGACCGCCTCAACGCGCCGCGCGATGGCCGCTTCGACTTCTTCAGCCGCGAGTTATATGCGTTGCTCGGTGGGCTGGATAACGAACAATTGGCCGCGCTCGGCCTCTCGCATACCGGCGACACCGTCAGCCTGCCGCACTACGAACCCATCGCGCATGTTGGCGACGAGGCCGAATATCCATTTCTGCTCAACGTGATCACGCTGATGAGCCTCGGCCCGTACAGCGCGGCGGCCAACCTGCCCACCCTGCAAGAGATCAGCGGCATGACGGTGGGCGAGACGTGGGGCAGTTGGTTGGAGATGAACCCGGAGGCCGCGCACGCGCTCGGCCTGCGCGACAAAGACTCGGTGTGGGTGGAAAGCCCATTTGGCAAGGCGCGGACGAAGGTGCGTTTGGTGAAGGCCCTGCGCCCGGACGTGGTGAACCTGCCACACAACCAGGGCCACACCGCCGTGGGCCGCTGGGCCAAAGACCGCGGCGTCAACGGGCTGGCCCTGCTCAACCCGGCCAGCGAACCGGCCAGCGGCCTGGCGGCGTTTACGAACACGCGAGTGAAAGTGTATCGAGCGTAAAACTCCAAACTTCAAACCCCAAAATTCAAAAGGCGTGACGAGATTTTGGGGTTTGGGATTTTGGAGTTTGAGATTTGAAGTTTGGAGTTGCCTCATGCGTTGGTCAATGGTGATTGATTTAGACAAATGTGTGGCCTGCCAGGGATGCAGCATCGCCTGCCGCTTCGAGAATAACACGCCGGTCGTCAAGGCGGGTGAGGCTGTCAAAGGCCGGGCCGTGCGTTGGAACGATGTCTTCCCTCTACCCGTCAACCCGACCGAAGAGACCGGCGATTATCCCAACGTCAAGACACGCTACCTCACACGCCCGTGCATGCACTGCGATAACCCGCCGTGTGTGAAGGTGTGTCCGGTGCAGGCCACCTTCAAAAACGAAGAGGGGCTGGTTCAGCAAAACTACGCCCGCTGTATCGGCTGCCGCTTCTGCACGGTGGCCTGTCCCTACGGCGTGCGCTACTTCAACTGGTACGCGCCGGAGTGGGAAGGCGCTTTGGCCGGGTATCTCAACCCGGACCGGATCGAAGGCGGCGGCGTGCTCGAAGGCCCGGCGGTGCGGCCCAAGGGCGTGGTGGAAAAATGCACCTTCTGTATCCATCGCCTGCAAAAGGCGCGCGCCCGTGCCCAAGCCGAGGGCCGTCCCTTCCGCGCCGACGAATACGTCCCGGCCTGTGTGCAGACCTGCACCGGCAAAGCCCGTTTCTTCGGCGACCTCGACGATCCCAACAGCACCGTCTCGTTACTGGCCAAAAGCCCGCGTGCCTTCCGCCTGCTCGAGGAAGTAGGCACGCATCCCAAAGTCATTTATCTGCGGGAAGGATAAGTTATGCTCAAAGCCGATCCCCGCGACCAAGCCAAGCTGATTGACCCGCTGTTCGCCGCTCCCGGCCCGCGCTTCTGGCTGGCGGTGCTGGCCCTGCTGGCCGTCATCGGCTGGGGCGCTTTCATGTATCTGCGGCAATTGCTCCTCGGCCTCGGCGAGACCGGGATGGATCGCCCCACCTACTGGGGCGTGTACATGGTGAACTTCATTTTCTTCATCGGCATCAGCCATGCCGGGACGCTCATCTCCGCCATCCTGCGGGTGACCGGCGCGGAGTGGCGCCGACCCATCACCCGCGTAGCCGAGGCCATCACCACCTTCGCCCTCCTCGTCGGCACGTTGCAAATCATCATCGACATGGGGCGCCCCGACCGGCTGCTGTTCGTCATTCTGCATGGCCGCCTGCAATCGCCCATCCTGTGGGACGTGGTCTCGGTGACGACCTACTTGCTCGGCTCGCTGACGTACCTTTACCTGCCCCTCATCCCCGACCTCGCCCTCTTGCGCGACTACGGTACAGACGCCCCGGCGGGGCGTCTCTACGCGCCCGCCTGGCGGCGCACGCTGTACGCCGTGCTGGCCCTCGGCTGGCGCGGCAACCGCGCGCAGTGGGCGCGGCTCGAAAGGGCCATTTCGGTGATGGCGGTCTTCATCATCCCGGTGGCCGTCTCGGTGCACACCATCATCTCCTGGATACTGGCGACGACGGTTCAGCCCGGCTGGCATTCCTCCATCTTCGGCCCGTACTTCGTCGTCGGCGCGATCTTCTCCGGCATCGGCGCGCTGTTCATCGCCATGACGGCCGTGCGGAAGGTGCTGGGGTTGGATCAATATATCGCCGAACGGCAATACCGCAACCTCGGCCTGCTCTTTATCGCGATGAACGCGATCTGGGCGTACTTCACTTACGCCGAACACCTCAGCATCGCGGCGGGGCAGCAGACCGAGGAGTTCCCGGTGCTGGCGAGCAAACTGTGGGGCGAGTTTGCGCCCGGCTTCTGGGTGATGGTCGCGCTGATGGGCGTGGCGTTTTGGGTGCTGGTCGTCCCCAAGTTGCTCCCGGCGGCTGCCGGGCGCGTGCCCGTGTTTCGACCACGTTTTGCGCTGGCCACGGCGGGCGCGGCGGCGATCACGCTGTTCGTTCTCGTCTCGCCACAACCCACGCCCGTGAGCGCGGCCCTGACCGATGCTAATTCTCGGATGCTCGCGTGGGCGCTGTTGATGGTGTTTCTCGTGGGCGCGGGGCTGGGCATCAGCCCGTGGCTCAAGGCGCGGCCTGTGACCGCCTCGGTGATCGCCGCCGGGTGCGTGGTCGTCGGCATGTGGCTGGAGCGCTGGAACATCATCGTGCCCACGCTGACGCACGCGCGCCTGATTCCTTATGCGGTCTATCGGCCCACGCTCACGGAAATCGCGCTGACGGCGGCCTCGCTGGCGCTGTTCGGCCTGATGTTCCTGATCTTCTTCAAACTCTTCCCCGCTGTTTCCATCTGGGAAGTGGCGGAGGGGCGTGTGATCGAGGAAGCACGATCCAAAGTCGTTATCCCCGCGCCGGAATCGACGGAGATCAAGCGGTGGCGGCGGTGGGGAATTCGAAAGTAAATGAGAAAGGCTGACGAACCGCCTTTTCATCCTTCACCCATTACAAGAGGAGTCTACGATGCCCACTCAATACTATTACTATCTTGGCGCTCTGGTTGTCCTGCTGACCCTGCTCGTCCCAGCCGTCAAAATCGTCCAGCAATATCAGCACGGCGTGGTGTTTCGCTTCGGTCAGTTCGTCGGCGAACGCGGCCCGGGCCTAAACTTCATCCTGCCGTATATAGACCGGATGGTTAGAGTGGATATGCGCGTGGAGACGCTGGTGGTCGAACCGCAGGAAGTCATCACGCGCGATGGCGTGACGGTGCAGGTGGACGCGGTGGTGTACTTCCAGCCGGTCAACGCGACCGACACCATCGTCAAAGTGCAAAACTACGCCAAGGCCACCAGCCAGATCGCGCAGACCACGCTGCGGAGCGTGCTGGGCCAATCGGACCTGGACGAGTTGCTGTCGCACCGCGACAAAATCAACGCGCGCCTGCGCGAGATCATTGACGCCCACACCGAGCCGTGGGGCGTCAAAGCCGGCATCGTCGAAGTCAAAGACGTGCTGTTGCCCGAAAACCTGCAACGCGCGATGGCGCGGCAGGCCGAGGCCGAGCGGGAAAAGCGCGCCAAAATCATCCACGCCGACGGCGAGCGCATCGCCTCCGAAGCGCTGGCCGAGGCCGGGACACGCCTGGCCGCCGCCCCCGCCAGCCTGCAATTGCGCTATTTGCAAACGCTGGTGGAAATGGCGGGCGAGAAGAACGCTACCATCCTGCCCATCCCGTTGGATCTCATTCACCAGTTTGTCGGGGCGGTGAAAGGATGAAGGATGAGGGATAAAGGATGAAGGAGAAATTCATCCTTCATCCTTCCACCTTCACCCTTGCGTTCATGTTGCGCGCAGATTTGTATCAGGCTCTCGCCGAGGCGCTGGCCGAGCCGCCGGATTGGCTGGCCGTGCCGGGACGCGATTGGCCGCTGTTTGAAAGCGCGAACTGTCTGGCCGCAGCCTCGGCGTCCGCGCGGCGCGCAGTCCAGCCACTCGCCGAAATCCGTTCCGAACCCCTGGCTGTGCGTCGGGCGCGCTATGCAGGGCTGTTCGCGGGGCCGAGCCGCCCACGCTTCTGTCAGTATGAGTCCGAAGCGCTGACGGGGCGGGTATTGGGCGAGGCGGCCGCGGCGGTCGAACGTCACTACCAGAGGGCCGGACTGGAAGTTGTCGGCGCGGAATTGCCTGACCACGCTTCGATGGAATTGGCATTTCTGGCGCACGTGGCCGAACAGGGCGCGCGCGATTTGGAGCGCGACTTCATTTCTCAGCACGCGGGCCGCTGGCTGCCCGATTTGGGCCGAGCCTTGGCGCGTTCGGGGGACGAGGTCTACGCACCCATCGGGCAGTTGTTAGCGGAATGGTTGGAGGAGTGTGCCGGGGGACGAGAACCGGATGACAGACCCGACGCTGCTCGTCACGCGCCACGTGCCACGCGCCTGCCTGTCATCCCTCAGGCAACGGTGTGCAGCCTCTGTGGCTTTTGCGCGCAAGTTTGCCCGAAGCGGGCTCTTGTCATTCACGAGACCGAGCGCGAAACAGCGCTCCTCTTATTCTCTACCCACTGCGCCGGGTGTCACCAATGCGAACGTGTATGCGAGGCGCACGCCATCAAGATGCAACCGCCTACCGCGAGCCAGCAGTCGCTTGGCGCGCGAACTGTGTTGCGCCAGTCGCCTCGCGCTCGATGTCGCGCCTGTGACCAGCCCACCGTAAGCCTAGCCGAGTTGGATTTTGTGATCGCGCGGATCGGACATCCAATGTGGCTGGACTATTGTTCGGCGTGCCGCCCCTTGTTCGAGGAACAACCATGAATTTCCCGATGGAGTTGCTCATTTTCCAGTTCTTCTACTGGCTTGTGAATACCCCTGGTTTGGGTGGGATTGCGGTTGCCCTCGTGGGCGGCGGTTCGGTGGTCGCCTATGCTCTTGCCCTGCGCTGGATTCGTGCGGGCGCTCAGGTTGAGGAAAAGGAGACTTATGCGTATCCCACGCCGGCCTTGCATCAGCACGAAATAGAAGGATGAAGCCGCAACTTCTCACAGGCTCTGCGTGGCGCTTTATCGGGAACCCCGAGGCTCCCCAATCCACATAGCCTTCATCGGCTAGAGCAACTGATCGCGCGCCAGAGTCGTTACCTGCCTGAGCCAGATGGCCCTCCCACGCCATCTGGCGTTTCTGTTCCGGGACACAGCCGCTGAAATTGAATGTGCGGTTGCATGGGCATTGGAGATGAGTCTTACCCAAAATGTCATTGGACAATCGTAAAGGGCCCCTCACTCTTCCGAGTAGCCTCCCCCTCACCCAATTTCGCCCGTAAGTTTGTACGAATTGATGTTTCATGCAGACCCGTCTTGCGCTAATCTTCACGAAGGTTGTCAGGACAGAGGGCAGAAGAGGCGGGTGTGGCTGGGCCGAGGGTCATTATCTTATCGAGCCGTTCGCTCTTTGTGGAAGGCGTCGCCACCCGGCTGAGACAGCATCTGGCCGAGCAGGATGTGGTGACGGTTGACGCCCGGCAGGCCGACGTGTTGAAGTCGGTCGTGGCCGCCCAGCCCTCCGTGGTCATCCTGGACGCCACAGATGTCGAGGCCGCGCAGGCCTGCTCGGTGGGCGATCTTTTGAAGGCCCTGCCTTCACTGAAGATCATCCGTCTGGATCCGCAGCAGAAGCAGATTCAGGTGGTGGTCAGCGAACAGCGCGTTGTGCACGAAGTGCGCGACCTGATTGACGTGATCGGGTTGGGGGAGTTGATCAAAACGGAAGAGCCACCCCACGAGGAGAGGAAGAGAAAGGAGGCCACCGGTACCCACGGCGAAGCGACGAACTCAAAAGGCTGATCAGCCTAATCCGAATTTCTCAAGAGGAGGTAATGCAGTGTTCAAGAAAATCCTGATTTTGTGTTTGACCCTGCTGGGGCTGGCGCTCATCGTGGCGTCCTGCGCCACCCCGACTCCCGAGGTCAAAGAAGTGAAAGTCGAGGTCACTCGGGAAGTCACCGTCACTCAGGTGGTCGAGGTCAAGCCCAACGGTGGCATCCCGTACGAGGAGCTGTGGAAAGGCTCCGCGCACAACGCCGTGGATACCACAGCCTTCCGCCGCTGGGACACGGCTGACCCGGCTGAAGTCCCGACCGCCTGCGCCCGGTGCCACACCACCGCCGGCTACCAGGACTATCTGGGCGCCGACGGCAGTGAGGCCCTCAAGGTGGATAAGGCCGTGCCGGCTGCCGAGTCGCAGGGCATTCAGTGCGTGGCCTGTCACAACCCCGTCACCACTTTCCAACTGACGAGCGTGGCCTTCCCCGGCAAGGACGACGAGGGCAACACCATCGTCATCAGCGGCCTGGGCGACGCCGCGCGCTGCATGGTCTGCCACCAGGGCCGCGAGTCCAAGGCTTCCGTGGACGCGCAGATCGAACAGTTCAAGGTGACCGACGTGGACGCCGTGGTCGCCCCGATCAAGGACGACCAGGGCCAAGACGTCCGCTTCGGCTTCCGCAACATCCACTACTTCGCCGCGGCCGCCACGCTCTACGGCACCTACGTCAAGGGCGGCTACGAGTACGAAGGCAAGCTGTACGACGCCAAGCACGACCACGTGGCCGGCTATGACACCTGCATCGGCTGCCACGACCAGCACACCCTGAAGATCAAGGTTGATCAGTGCGCCGAGTGCCACGGCGAAGGTGTCAAGGAAGAGGGCGGCCTGCAGAACATCCGCATGCCGCAGGCCTCCGCCTGGGACTACGACGGCGACGGCAATGTGGAAGAGGGCATGTACTACGAGATCCAGGGCCTGCAGGAAAGCCTGCTCGCGGCGATCCAGGCCTATGCCAAGGACACGGCGGGCGCCGGCATCGTGTACGATCCGGCGGCCTACCCGTACTTCTTGCTGGACGCGGACGGCGACGGCCAGCCCGACAAGAACGACCAGGGCGCGAACATCGGGTACAACGCCTGGACCGCCCGCCTGCTCAAGGCGGCTTACAACTACCAGGTCTCCATCAAGGATCCCGGCTCCTTCGCGCACGGCAACAAGTACATCGTCCAGCTGCTGTACGACTCGATCGAGGACATGGGCGGTGACGTGAGCGGGCTGGCCCGCAACGACGCCGGGCACTTCGCCGGCAACACCCTGCCGTTCCGCGACTGGGACGATGCGGGTCTGGTTCCGTTCCGTTGCGTGAAGTGCCACACGGCCAGCGGCTTGCCCGAGTTCATCCAGAACGGCGGCACCGTGGTCTTCGACTCACGCGGCAATACCCTGACGGCCGGCCTGGGCGCCCGGGCGCCGACCAACGGCTTCGCCTGCGTCACCTGCCATGAACAAGCCACCAAGCCGGAGCTGCGCCAAGTGGCCAGCGTGCCCTTCCCCTCCGGCGCCACGATCGGCTTTGAGAAGGACGCCGACGGCAAGTTCGTGCCCAACGACTCCAACCTGTGCATCGAGTGCCACCAGGGCCGCGAGTCCACCAGCAGCGTGAACGCCGCGCTGCGGGGCAAGGACGCGGACACGGTGGATGCCGCGATCAGCTTCAAGAACATCCACTACTTCGCCGCTGGCGCCACCCTGTTCGGCGATCTGGCCAAGGGCATCTACCAGTACGACGGCCAGACGTACAACGGCCAGTTCACGCACGGCGATCTCGGCCCGACCGAGTGCAAGCAATGCCACAACGTGCACGAACTGGAAGTCAAGGTTGATGTCTGCGCGCAATGCCACAAGGGCGTAGCAGGCATCGAGGACGTGTACAAGGTCCGTGGCCCGTCTGATGCAGACTTCGACGGCGATGGCGATGTCGCGGAAGGCATC
>Ga0184633_10000283_pt1 | contig 17346 bp, 20 predicted proteins | sample PLM31_170_b1_FD_133156 | JGI IMG/M metagenome (GOLD analysis project Ga0184633, IMG submission 133156) | Groundwater sediment microbial communities from an aquifer in East River, Colorado, USA - PLM3-1_170_b1 | ecosystem: Environmental > Terrestrial > Soil > Riparian zone | place: USA: East...
CAGCCTTCAACCTGGCCCAACTGGTCCGGCACGTCGGCAACAAGGTCGTCGAGTGGCCGATCGCCGCGCTCGTGTATCCGGCGACGGGCTACCTCGGCTGGTGGCTCGCCTACATGTACCGCGGCCGCCATCCGTGGCTCTTCTACCTGGCGACGGGCGCGCCGACGCTCTCGCTGATCCTGACCGTGTGGGTGGGCGGCATCGCCACCCAGAACCTCGTCGAGGAGCTGCGGCCGTATCTCCCGCGCGAGGTGGACCTGCGCCGCAAGAGCCTCAAGGAGAAGTTTCTCGGCACCTTCCGCTGCCAGACTTACTGGCTGCTGGCGACGCGCGGGGCCTGGCGCGTGCTCTGGAGCATTGCGCGCACAGGCCGCTACGAGCCGGGCAAGACCGACCGCGTCACCCGCGCCGGCGGCGCCGTCACCACCCCCGACGACTAAGTCCCCCTCTTCCCTCACGGCAGACGGCACTTGTCGTCCCTCTCCCCTCAGGGGAGAGGGCACGGTGAGGGGTGCTCAACCCCCTCTCCCTTCCAGGGAGGGGGCTGGGGTGAGGGTCGGTTGACACGTCGCCACCCGTCGGGTACATTGCATCCGTCACCGCGGGGTGGAGCAGCCCGGTAGCTCGTTGGGCTCATAACCCAAAGGTCGCTGGTTCAAATCCAGCCCCCGCAACGAAGTAAGACGAGGGGTTAGCGGCTACGTCGCTAACCCCTTCGTGCTGTCTGCTACCGTTTTGCTACCGTCGTCCGCCGCCTCGGCCCCGCGTCCGTCGCCCTCTGAGCCAAACACGAGCCGATCGAGCTTGCTGGCTTCCGCTCGATGCAGGTCCGGCATGAGATCCCCGTACCGGTCGAGCGTCGTCTGAATGGACGCATGACCCATCTGGACCTGGATGTACTTGGGATGCGCCCCCTGGGCAATCAGGAGGCTCGCGTAGGTATGGCCGTTATGCCGAGTTCGGCATAACCGGCACTCCTTCGCGACGCCCCTGCTCGAGGACGGCCACGACATCCGGACCCTCCGAGAACTCCTGGGCCACCACGACGTCAGCACCGACATGATCTACGCCCACGTCCCGAACCGCGGACCGACCACCGTGCACAGCCCGGCCGACCGGATGTTCGCGTGGTGACGCACCGGGCGGCGTCCCCGGGCAGATGCGCCAAGATACGCTGCGCGATCTTGCGCCTATCCCGGCGTCGCCACGTCTGCCCGATCGACCGCAAGATGGTGAAAGAATGGAGCCGGATGCGAGCAAGCGCCCTCGCGCTGGCATCGGGATAGGCCGGCCGGCCTTGCAGCATTTGCCGGAATACACAGATCAGCCTATCCAGTGGCCGAATTCGAGTTGGACCGACAAGCGATAAGGGTCTGGCGGGCACGAATGGCGGTAGTATGGGGGCTCAAGGGAGGCCGCATGCGTACCTTTAATGTCGTCGTGGAACGGGATCCCGACACCGGGCTGTACGTCGGCCACGTGCCGGGGTGGCCGGGCGCCCATAGTCAAGGGGCGACCCTTGACGAGCTGCGTCAGAACCTTCACGAAGTCGTAGAGATGCTCCTTGAGGACGGCGAACCGAAGCTCGAGGCCGAGTTCGTCGGGGTTCAGGTCATTCAGGTGGCGTAGGTGTGGGTTCGGTTCCCGTCCTGAAGCCGCGCGAGGTGGCCAGGCTCCTCGAGCGGCTCGGGTTTGTGGAAGCGCGTCAGCGAGGCTCACACCGGCAGTACCGACACGCGGATGGCCGAGGGACGACCGTCCCGTTTCACCCGGGTCGTGACATATCTCCGACTTTGCTCCGCAAGATCGCACGCGACGTGGGCCTGACCGTAGCGGAGTTTCTTGCTCGCGACTGAGGGGCGGTCCAACAACGCGGTTCAGCGGCCGCGCTTCGCGCGCCGCTGACCGCGACCGTTCGCTGCACCGCGATCGAAGCAAGCGCCCGAGGGCCGCAACGGTTGCGGGAGGGCATGGTCCTCGCGGGGGAGAGCTCGGATCGTCGCCGTTCTCGGCGGAAGCCTCTGGAGGGGCTACCATACGCAGAGCCCATGTTCGTGAGCGCAAGGAGGGGACGGATGGCCAGCGCGGAGGACGTGAAGGCTAGAGAGCTCCAGTCCTGGGCGTCCGTGGCGCCGGGATGGCGCAAGCATGACAGGCGCGTTACCGAGGCGTTTGGCAGCGTCTCACGGGCGCTGCTGGACAAGGCCGGGGTCAAAGAAAGCGATGCAGTGCTGGACGTCGCCTGTGGAACCGGCGAGCCGGCGATTCCGACTGCGCGGCGGGTCGGAACGACAGGCCGGGTGTTCGCCACCGATTTCGTCGCCGGCATGGTGGACTTCGCGCGCGAGAAGGCCGCCGCCGAGGGACTGCGCAACATCGAATTCCGCGTGATGGATGGCGAACAGCTCGACCTTCCCGCCGCCACGTTCGACGCTGCGACCATGCGCTGGGGGCTGATGTTCATGCCCGACCCGGCCGCCTGCCTAGAACGCATTCACCGGGCGCTCAAGCCAGGCGCGCGGCTCGCCCTCACCACGTGGGCTGCGCCCGACCGGAATCCCTGGGCTTCGGTGCCGCTCACAGTGATGAAGAAGTACATGGAGCTGCCGACGCCGGCCCCTGGACAGACCGGCATTTTCGCATTCGCCGACCCGGACCGGGTTCGCCACACGATGGCCGCGGCCGGTTTTTGCGATATCGCGGTCGAGGACCTGGACGTGCTGTGGGCCGGACCGGAATCGGGACGGGGCTATTTCAGCGAGGTGATCGAGATGGCGGGTCCACTCGCGTCCCTTTACGCGAAGCTCCCGGAAGAGAAGAAGCGCGCCTATGCCGACGACGTGGCGACGGAAGCGGAACGCTTGTCGGTGCGTAAGCCTGGCGTTGCGTTGCCGGGCGTGACCTGGATCGCCTCGGGACGGTCGCAGCATCGCCCGTCCTGAGGGGGCCGGAGGAAGGGGCCGTGCCCGCTGGCCGCTGAGCCGCCGAGTCGCGAAGCGCGCTGAGGGAGGCGGCATGCGAATCAAGAGGCGCCAGGTCGGTCGCGTCGCCTCGCGGGGCCCTGATCCGGCAGACCGGCCACGCGGTGGGCCATCGGAGATGCGTCACTGATGCGGGCTCTGGGTGGCGTGAGCGTGCCGAGAGATCGGGTCTTCAACGGAGTCGGTAAGGCGTCGAACACAGCGCTGGAGCGGCCGGCCGGCTCGCATTCGCTCGCCGCCGCCGCTCACAGGGGCCGTTAGGCCGCCGCCAGGGAATCACGATGCTCTGGGTGCGCACAGCGATCTTTCTCGTTCTTCTCCCCGGAACGCTCTTCTTCTACCTGCCACTCTGGCTCGCGCGATCTGCCACGTCTTTCGCGCCGCTCGGGCCGTTGCGCTTCATTGGCCTCCCGTTTCTGCTCGTGGGTTCCGCGGCTCTCCTGTGGTGCATGCGCGATTTCGTAGTACGGGGTCGCGGCAGTCCTGCACCGATCGACCCACCCCGAGAGCTCGTGGTGCGAAGCTTGTACCGGTTTGTTCGCAACCCCATGTACGACGCCGGCGTGGTCATCTTGCCCGGTGATTTCCTTTGGTCCCAGACCGCGGTTCTTCTTGCTTACACCGCACTCGTCTCCCTCGGCTTCCACTTGTTCGTCGTACTCTACGAGGAGCCAGCGCTTTCTCGTCAGTTCGGCGAGGCCTACCGGGAGTACTGCGCGCGGGTTCCGCGTTGGGTTCCCCGGCTCCGGGCTCAGTAGCAGCGCCATTTCGGTCGGTGGCCTAACAACGGCTGCGGCCGACCGGCACACCGGGCCGCAACGGGCGTAGTAGTATGGGCCTCGGTCTTTGGTGTCTCGGCGGTCCGGGCAGCCTGTGCGCGGCGGCTGAGCGCCCATCTGTTAGACGGCAGCGGTCTGGTACTGTGTCCTACCATCACGATTGGCTCACACGAGCTGGCCGCCAGCCGCGGATGCCGGCTCGAAGGCAAAAAGAGAGGTCGCCATGCAGATCAGCCGGCACGGCATCGTCGAGCGACCGAACAATCTGCCCCACATCAGCGGCGCCGTCGTGCATGGCGACACCGTCTACCTCCGGGGTGTGACCCCCGACCCAGGAGGCGACATCACGTCGCAGACCCAGCAGGTGCTCGCGCGGATCGACACGCTGCTTGCCATGGCAGGCACTGACAAGTCGAAGCTACTCACCGCTCAGGTGTGGTTGTCTGACATGCGACTCTTCGAGGCTCACAACGCGGCGTGGAATGCCTGGGTAGACCGCGAGAACCCGCCGGTGCGCGCCTGTGTGCGCGCCGACCTCGTGCGCCCCGGACTCTTGGTGGAGATCATGGTGACCGCCGGGCGCTGACACCGTGGCCTCGCATTCAAGGCCAACGAGGGGTCGGAGTCACGGGCGGCCTAACTTCGGCATTCAGGCGGCGGCCGCAGGGCGTCCGCGCCTGACGCCGCGCGTTCTCCGGACCTGGCGAGCCACAACGTGGTTGGTGCGTGAATGGAGGCGATATTCTCTCTGCCGTACGCCGAGCATCAGGCCATGGAGCGCTTGCTGGAGTGTCTGCCAAAGTCGGAAGGCTATGGCGTTTTTGTGCCGATCAGCCGGCAGCAGGCTGACGTCGACTTCGTCATCCTTCGCGGGAGTCGGATGCTTTGCGCGCAGGTGAAGAGCTCCCGTCACTTCGAGTGGTCCCACTCGCCCCCCCGCTGCGGTTCTGGTATCGGAACTTCCTTGGCTCTTACCGTCCCGGACGCACCGACGTGTTCTTCCTCTTCGGCCTCTACCCGGTGTTTGCGCAAGGGCAGAAGGTGAGCGATCGTCACGCGCACTGGCGCAACCTGATTCTTGTCTTTTGGGGACGCGGAGATGAGCCGGATCCTCAAGCAGACAGGCGACGACCGGTTCTTTCAGTTCGGCATTGATCCCGTCGTCTCTCGCAGGCTGCCGAAAGTCCGCGGCACCCGCGGGGGCGTCAAGGACCGAGACCTGACGCCTTACTTGCTGGAAAAGCGCGTGGTGTGGCTACGTCAACAGTTCAGACGGTCATCATGATCCAGACAGGCCGGAGAACAAGGCGTTGGAGCGGAAGGCGCCATGGTCGTGTTGAGCGGTCGGTGTTAGATTGCCGCCGCTCAACGCGGCGTTAGACGACGGCGACAAATGGCGAGCTCACGGACACTGGAACGGTTCGTCGGGTATTGGCGCATCACCGAAATGGAGGTGTCGGACGCCGAGCACCTCGACCTGGTCGTCCCGGCTGTGACAAGGCAGACTCGGGGGGAAGACTCTCGGGCGAGGCAGGCCATGACTGTGAACGGGTTTTGTGTTATCTACGCTCTGGGGCCAGTCGATATAAATCGTGCTGCCAAGCGAGGGCCATATGACTGACACGTCGCGTTCGCTCGATCGCCGCTCGTTCCTCCGCACCGGGGTGCTCGGCGCCGTGGGCCTGCACGCCACCGGCCGCGGGCGCGCGCTGGCCGCCGACCCGAAATCGCTCGACTTCACCACGTTCTACGTCGGCGCCGACGGCGGCATCATGCAGGGCATCGTCAACCGCTACAACGCGATGCAGGCGGCCGCGAAGATCAACTTCTCGGCGCCGGCCTGGGGCGCCGACTACCTCACCAAGCTCCTCACCGCCTCGCTGGCCGGCAACCCGCCGCCGATCGTGGCGCTGCACAACTACGAGATCCCGCCGCTCACCCGGTTCCTGTACGAGCTCGATGCGGCAGCACTCGGCATCAAGAAGGAGAACTACGTCGAGAACGCGTGGAACCTCGCGGTCTACGAGGGCAAGCTCTACGGCCTGACGATGAGCACCGGCACGCTGGCGCTGGTCTACAACAAGGACCACTTCCAGCAGGCCGGCCTCGACCCCGCCAAGCCGCCGACCAACCGCGACGAGTTCATCCGGGCCGCCCAGGCGCTGACGCGCGACGGGCGCTTCGGCTTCGCCCGCGACTCGGCCGGCTGGATGCCGTGGCTGACCTACAACTGGCAGGCCGGCGGCAATCTGCTCACGCCCGACGGCAAGAAGGCGCTGTTCGATACGCCGGCCGCCGCCGAGGCCGCGCAGCTCGAGCAGGACCTGATCCACAAGCACAAGGCCTGCCTGCCTACGCAGACGGCGAGCCCGGAGCTGCCGAAGCTGCTCTACGCCGGCAAGGTGTCGATGCTCTTCATGGGCCCGTGGAACCTCAACGCGCTGATGAAGAGCAACCGCGACAACAAGACGAACTTCGGCTGGGCGAAGATGCCGGTGTTCTTCGACCGCAAGAAGGCCGTCATGGCCACCTCGCACATCTACTCGCTCATGAAGCGCAAGCCCGAGGACCCGGCCGCGCGGGAGCTGGGCGGCAAGTTCATCGCCTGGCTGCTCGAGGAGGCCAGCGTCACCTGGGCCCAGGCGCAGGCGCCCGCCAACAAGCGGGTGCTCGCCCAGATGCAGAAGAGCGACGACCCTATCGTGCGCAACATGACGATGTGGGTGGAGCAGGCGGAGTACGCGCAGTTCCCGCCCTACCACCCCCGCTGGACCCAGGCGTACCGGGCCCTGAGCCAGGGCATGGAGGCGATCGCGTTCCGCGGCGACGACGTCAAGAGCACGCTGCGCGAGGTCACCGCCGGCGCCAACGACATCCTCGCCCAGGCCTAGGCGGTTGGCCGCGCGGCCGCGGCGGACGCAGGCGCTCGTCGCGTGGCTGTTCCTTCTGCCGTTCCTGGCGCCGTTCGTCCTGTTCTGGGCGGCGCCGATCGTCCACGGGCTGTATCTCAGCTTCACCAACGCCAGTCTCACGGGCGCCGAGGAGCGGTTCGTGGGGCTGGCCAACTACCAGCGGCTCCTGGCCGACCCGACCTACCGGCGCGCCCTCGGCAACACCATCGTCTTCGTGGTCGAGAACGTCCCGGTGCTGTTGGTCGCCGGGCTGCTGCTCGCCCTGCTCCTGAACCAGTCGATGCCCGGGCTCGCCGCGATCCGCGCCGCCTTCGTGGCTCCCTACCTCATCACCGCCTCTGCCGTCGCCATCATCTGGCAGTTCGTGCTGGACCCGGCGACCGGCCTGCTCAACGTCTGGCTGGCCGAGGTCGGCCTGCCCACCCAGCGCTGGCTCAGCGAGCCGGGCCAGGCGATGGGGGCCATCGTGCTCATCACGCTCTGGTGGCGCGTGGGCTTTCCGCTGCTGGTGCTGCTGGCCGGGCTGCAGGAGATTCCGGGCGAGCTGTACGAGGCCGCCCGGCTCGACGGCGCCGGCGCCTGGCAGCGGTTCTGGCGCATCACGCTGCCGCTGCTCGCCCCCGTCCTGTTCTTCGTGCTCATCATCCGGCTGATCGATTCGTTCAAGGTGTTCGCCCAGGTCTACCTGGTGACCGGCGGAGGCCCCGTCGGCAGCACGCGCGTGCTGATCCAGTACCTCTACGAGACCGGCTTTCAAGACTTTCGCAGCGGTTACGCGGCGGCCATCGGCTGGAGCCTGTTCGTGATCATCCTCGGCGTGACCGCCATCCAGATGCGCCTGCTGCGCCGCTACGGGGCCGATGAGTAGGCGGTGGACGCGGCGCTGGGCGACCCTGGCGATCGCGCTCGCGCTGGCGCTGGCCTGGGCGGTGCCGCTGCTCTGGGTCGTGAGCAGCACCTTCAAGCCCCAGCACGAGATCGTGGGCCCCGAGCGGCGGTGGCTGCCGGCCAGCCCGACCCTCGAGCACTGGCGCAACATCGCCGACCCGCAGGGCCGCGCCGTCGACGTTGGCCGCGCGTTCGTCAACAGCGTGGTGGTGGCGCTGATCTCGACGTTCAGCACGCTGGCGACCTCGTCGCTCGCCGCCTACGCGTTCGCCCGGCTCCGCTTCCGCGGGCGCGAGGCCCTGTTCGGGGTGCTGCTGGCGACGATGATGATCCCCAACGAGGTCATCCTGGTGCCGCTGTTCTTGCAGTTCCACCGTCTGGAGCTGCTCAACTCCTACGCGGCGCTGATCCTGCCGCACGCGATCTCCGTGCTCGGCGTGTTCCTGCTGCGCCAGTTCATGCTCGGCATCCCAAGCGACCTCATCGACGCCGCGGCCATCGACGGGGCCGGGCCGTTCCGCATCTACCGCCACGTCGTGCTGCCGCTCACGCGGCCGGCGATGGCGACGCTCTCGGTGTTCGCGTTCCTTGGCTCCTGGAACGATTTCCTGTGGCCCCTCATCGTCGTGAACACGCCCGACAAGCAGACGCTGCCGCTGGCGCTCATCACGTTCCGCTCCGCGTACCAGATGCTCGACTACGGCACCGTGCTGGCGGCGACCCTCGTGGCGGTAGCGCCGCCGCTGCTGTTCTTCATGTTCGCCCAGCGCTACGTGATCGCCGGCATCAGCCGCACCGGCCTGAAAGGATGACATCGTGACCACCGTTCGCGTCGACTGCGGCACCTGGAGGGGCCCGCTGCGCCGGCTCTGGACCAGCCTCGGCTATGACGAGCTGAACTGGACGTACACGCCGAGCGGCAAGCGCCACCTCCGGACGATCGCCGAGTTCGCCGAGCAGCCGTACCACGTCCGCCAGCACAACATCTTCAACAGCGGCATCGGCTGGTCCGTCCCCCACTGGGGGGCCGGCAATGTCTACCACGAGCATGCCGACGGCACGCCCTTCTACGACTTCGCGATCGCCGACCAGGTCTACGACGCTGTCGTGCACGCCGGCCACCGCCCGCTGGTGGAGCTGGCCTTCACCCCGCGCGCGCTGGTGCCCGACGGCGCCGAGCAGCGCTTCGCCTTCGAGCCGAGCCCCTCCCAGTGGAGCCCCTACGAGGCCGGCCTGTGGGCGATGCCGCCCCGGGACTACGGCAAGTTCGGCGGCCTCGTGCGCGCGCTGGTGGAACACTGCGTCGGGCGCTACGGCGCCCCACACGTGCGCGGCTGGCTGTGGGAGCTGTGGAACGAGCCCGACATCCACTACTGGCGCGGCACCCCCGAGCAGTTCCACGCGCTCTACGACGTCACGGCGGCCGCCGTGAAGGCGGCGCTGCCCGACGCGCGCGTGGGCGGCCCGGCCACCACCGGCGACCTCGGCCCCGGCCGCCGCGGCCACGAGTTCCTCCGTGGCTTCCTCGCGCACTGCGCGCGGCAGGGCACGCCGCTCGACTTCGTCTCCTTCCACACCAAGGGCGCGCGCTACACGCCCTGGCGCGTGTACGGGCCGCTCGGCGGCCCGGCACCGCAGCGGCAGTCGCCCTCGGCGCTCAAGATGCTGCGCGAGGTGCGGGCGGCGCTCGACGCGGTCGGCGAGCACCCGCGCTTCCGCGAGCTGCCGTGCGTGGTGGACGAGTGCGACGCTTCCGTGCCCGCGCACTGGGGCGTCTACGACAACGCCAACTTCGCCTACCGCAACACCGAGTACTTCCCCGTCTTCCAGTGCAAGCTCATGAAGAAGCTGCTCGACCTCAACGAGCGCGGCGGGGCGCAGGTGCACCTGGCGACGACGTGGAGCTTCTACTTCGAGGGCGAGCGCTTCTTCGAGGGCACGCGCAGCCTCTTCACCGCCCAGGGCGTGGAGAAGCCCGTGCTCAACGCCTACCGGATGCTCGGCCGGCTGGGCGACACGCGGCTGGCGGTCGAGTCGAACGACGCCTGGCCGCTGGATCGCCTCGACGGCGGCGAGGCCGGTATGCCGGAGGAGGTGGACGCGCTGGCCACCTTCAACGGCCGCGACTGCGTCAGCGTGCTCGTCTGGCGCCACGCCGACGACCAGTACGCCGCCGAAGCCGGCGCGCGGGACGTCGCCCTGACCCTCGAGCGCCTGCCCTTCGCCGGCCCCGTGCGGGTCCGGCATTGGCGCATCGACGCGCGCCATAGCAACAGCCACACGGCGTGGCAGGCGCTCGGCCGGCCCCAGGACCCGTCCGAGGGCCAGCTGCGCGCGATCAAGGAGCGCCAAGGCCTCGAGATGCTCGAGCCCGAGCGCGAGGTTGCGGTCACCGGGGGCCGGGTGACGCTGACGGTGGCACTGCCGCTGCCGAGCGTGTCACTGCTCGAGATCCGCCGCGTGGGATGATGGTGGCACGGCGCACAGCATCTTCGAGACGCCGTGCGTCTCGACCCCGCGGAGGTCGGTCATGATCAGCGCGTCCGCGGCCGCCGCGGTGTCTTCCCTGGTCACGCCCAGCTTCTCGAAGGTCTGGATGACGGTCCGGCGCAGCGCCGCCTCGGCTGGCCTCAGCACCTTCTGGATCCAGCGCCGCACCGCCGACCACACCGTACGAACCATCATCGACCTGGCCGCGCTCGTGCGCGGGTGAGGAGGAGACATGTCACTTGAGGAGAAGCTCGCCGCGATCCGGGAAATGGCCAAGACCCGCCAGCCGCCCGAGGTGCGCGCGGTCATGCTGAAGGGCATCGAGGACCTTCGCGCCTCCGGCATCATGGGCGGTGTGGCCAAGGTCGGCGCGACGGCGCCCGATTTCACGCTGCCCAACGTCGCCGGCCAGCCGGTGAGCCTGGCTGCCCTGCGCGCCCGCGGGCCGGTCGTGCTCTCGTTCTACCGCGGCCGCTGGTGACCGTACTGCAACGCAGAGCTGGACGCTCTGCAGCAGGCCCTGCCCGAGATCACCGCCGCCGGCGCCTCGCTTGTGGTCGTGTCGCCCCAGGTGGCGCGCACCCCGCGCGAGACCGACGAGCCCAAGCCGTTCACCTTCGAGGTGCTCCGCGATCTCGGCAACCGTGTGGCCGAGCACTACGGGCTGGTCTTCACGCTGCCCGAGGAGCTGCAGGCGATCTATGCGAAGCTCGGAATCGACCTGCCCCGCGGCAATGGCGACGGCACGTGGCGCCTGCCCATCCCGGCCCGCTTCGTGATCGACCGGGAGGGCGTTATCCGCGCCGTCGACGCCGATCCCGACTACACCCGGCGACCGGAGCCCGCGCAGACGGTGGAGGTATTGAAGCGGCTGCAAGCCCGGAGAGGCGACGACGATGGAATGGGGTCAGGTCTTGCAATCCGACATGGGGCTTGGCAGTTGATTGCTCGCCGTCGCTAGGTCTGACCGGCAATGTATGATTGCGAGACCTCACTCCGGTCCACTGTCATCGTGATCGGCGACGTCGTGCGGAAGCGCGTCGCGCTCCTGCCTTCCTTCGCGTTCGCCGGCGTCCAGCAGGCCTAGAGGGCCGCCCGTGCCCCCGAGCGCGCGACGTGGTACGGTCGTCGCATCGATGCGAGTACGCGCGCTCGCGCTCCGCCTCCATCTCGTGGTCGGCGTCCTGACTGGCGCCGCCCTGCTGGTCTTAGGGCTGAGCGGCGCCGTCCTCGTCCTCCGGCCAGAGCTCGACCGCGCGCTCCACGCCGGAGACGTCTCGGCCGCCTCCAACACGCCTCCGGTGTCACTCGAGGCCCTCGTAGACGCGGCGCGCCGCCGCCATCCCGGCTACCGCGTGACGAGGCTCTCGCTACCAGGGCGCGGCGACGCGGCAGTGCGCGTCGCGATGCTCGATCCGACGGGCGCGGCGCTGGAGGTGGCCGTCCATCCGCGCAGCGGGCAGGCCTTGGGCTCGCTCTGGGTCGAGCGATCACCGCTCCACGCGCTGCGCCTCCTCCACGCCGAGCTCTACATGGGCGCGCGAGGGAGCATGGTGGTCGGCGCATTCGGCCTCTGGCTTCTGTTCCAGGGCCTGACCGGGCTCTATCTCTGGTGGCTCCTGATGAAGAGGCCCAGGTGGGGCTTCACCATCCGCTGGTCACGCCCCTGGCCCGTGGTCGGCTACGATCTGCACAAAGCCCTCGGCGCCGCGTCGCTCGCCTTCCATTTGCCTATCGCGGCGACCGGGGCGCTGCTCGGGCTTGCGGCGCTCGTGCCGGGGACGATCCACGACGAGCCGGCGCCGTCACGGGCGGCAGCGCGGCCTCCTCTGCCGCTCGACGCGCTCGCGCGAGAGGCCGAGCGGGCCCTGCCCGGAGGACAGATCTCCGCGCTCCGCTTTCTGCCGAAGGGCGCCGTCGTCGTCGTAACGATGCGGATGCCGGGCGAGCTCGATGCTCGCGGAGCCAGCATGGTGATCCTGGAGGCGTCCGAGGGACGGGTATTGCGCGTCTGCGCGCCCGGCAGGCGCCGTGGGCATCGCGGCTCTGGACGGCCGCAAGAGCCGTCCACGTTGGCGACTTGGGCGGGGCGCCGGCAAGAGCGCTCTACGTGCTGGGCGGGCTCGCGTCGGTGGCGCTCGCGCTCTCGGGCTACGTCCTCGCTCTCGCGCGCCCGCGCGCCGGGACGAGAGCAGTTTCTCCGTCGTAGAGGTCCTCGATGAGAGGGCTGCCCCTCAAGCGCCGCCGGATTGTGGTATTGTGCCTCTCGTTCCGGCCTGCGTATCACCGCGACGGGCCCGGCGCAGAGAGGACGAGCATGACGAGGCCGCCCGCGGAAACCGTCGCGTGCCCCGACTGCGATCTGCTCCAGCGCATTCCGGAGCTCGCGCCCGGCGCGAAGGCGCGCTGCGCGCGGTGCGGCCACGTCCTCGCGAGCCAGTCGGCCGATCCACTCGACCGTCCTCTGGCGCTCACGCTCGCGGCGGCCATCGTGTTCATCGTCGCCAATACGGCGTCGCTGATGGGGCTCTCGGCTGTCGGGCGCCACGCGAGCACGACCATCCCGAACGGCGCGTACGAGATGTGGCTGCAGGGCCAGGAGATCACAGCCGTGATCGTGGCGTTCTGCGCGGTGATCGCCCCCGGAGCCTACATCCTGTTCATGCTGACGGTCCTGCTTGCCCTGAGACGGCCGCCCGCTCCGCACTGGGTCGGCGAAATGCTGCGCTGGGGGAACTCGATGCAGCCCTGGTCGATGGGCGAGGTGATGATTCTCGGCATCCTGGTCGCGCTGATCAAGATCGCGGAGCTGGCAACGGTGGATGCCGGGATCGGGATGTATGCGGTGGGCGGGCTGGTCGTCCTCTTTGCCGCGATCGCGATCACGTTCGATCCGCGCGAGGTCTGGAGGCGGGTGGAGTGGGCGGATGGCCGGGTGCCACCTCGGGCCGGGGCAGGTGAGGCGACCGGCGCGGGAGCGGGTCGGTGACGACGACCGCCCTGACCGCCGCACAGGCCGGGCTCGTCTCCTGCGAGACGTGCAGCCTGCTGTCGCGTCCCGCGGGTGGAGCCGAGTCGGGGTACTGCCCGCGCTGCGGCGGCGAGCTCGCGCAGCGCCACCACCACTCCATCCAATACACCTGGGCGCTCGTCATCGCGGCGGCGATCTGCTACATCCCCGCGAATGTGCTGCCCATCCTCACCACGAACACGCTCGGGTCCACGGAGTCCGACACCATCATGGGCGGGGTCGTCCTCCTCTACCGGACGGGATCGTGGCCGCTCGCCCTCATCGTGCTGGTGGCGAGCGTGATGGTCCCGCTCGGCAAGCTGGTCGCGCTCTCCTATCTCCTGATCAGCGTGCAGCGCGGCTCGATCAAGAGCAACCAGGACCGGACACGGCTCTATCGTGTGGTCGAGTTCATCGGCCGGTGGTCCATGCTGGATGTGTTCGTCGCCACGTTCACCGTCGCCCTCATCCAGCTCCAGCCGCTGATGTCGATGGAGCCCGCGCCGGGCGTGCTGTTCTTCGCGGCGGTCGTCGTGCTGACGATGATCGCGGCGGAGTCCTTCGACCCCCGGCTCATCTGGGATACCCCCAACGGCAGGCAAGGACACCATGGCTGATTCGTCGGATTCTTCGGGCATTCAGCAGGCGGGCATTCCGCAGGCCACCGTCGTGCCTCAGAGGCGCGTGCGGATCTCCGTCGTCTGGATCATTCCGATCCTTGCCGCCGTGGTCGCCATTGGCATCGCGGTCCAGCGCATCATGACCGAGGGCCCGACCATCACCATCGTCTTCAAGGCCGCACAGGGCCTCGAGGCGGGCAAGACCTTCATCAAGTACAAGGACGTCAACATCGGCCAGGTAACGAAGGTGGAGCTGTCCAGCGACCACTCGAAGGTCGAGGTGACCGCGAAGATGGCGAAGAGCGCGGCGGGCCTGATGGTCGAGGACGCGAGGTTCTGGGTCGTCGAGGCGCGCGTCACGCTGAGCGGGGTGTCCGGCCTCGGGACCTTGCTCTCGGGCAACTACATAGGGTTCGAGATCGGCAAGTCCAAGAAGGAGGAGCGCAAGTTCACCGGACTCGAGGTGGCGCCGATCATCACCGGCGGTCAGCCGGGCAGGCAATTCCTCCTCAAGGCTGAAAACCTGGGCTCGCTGGGTGTCGGGTCGCCGATCTACTACCGCCGGCTCCAGGCCGGCCAGGTGATCGCGTACGACCTGGCGGGCGACGGCAAGGCGGTCGAGCTCAAGATCTTCGTCAACGCGCCCTATGACAAGCACGTCAGCCCGGGCACGCGCTTCTGGAACGCGAGCGGCTTCGACGTCTCGATCGGCGCGGGCGGCGTCGAGGTCCGTACCGAGTCGCTCATCGCGTTGTTGGCCGGTGGGCTCGCGTTCGATACGCCCCCCTTCGCCGCCACGGCGTCGCTCGCCGCCGCGGACGCGGCATTCACCTTGTACCCCGACAAAGCGACCGCGATGAAGCAGCCGGACGCCGTCTCGCAGCGTTACGTGCTCTATTTCAATGAATCGCTGCGCGGACTCAGCGTGGGCGCGCCGGTGACCCTGCTCGGCTTGCCGGGGGGCGAGGTCGTCGACGTTGGGCTCGACCTCGACCCGGCGACGGCGACCATCCGAGGGCGCGTGGAGGTCGTGACCTTCCCCGAGCGCCTCATCGCGCGCATGAGCCGGCAGCAGGAGGCCACCGGCGACGCCCTCGCGAAGAGCCAACAGCAGCGTCGCGCCCTCATGGAGCGGCTGGTCGAGCAGCGGGGGCTGCGGGCCCAGCTCCAGAGCGGCAACCTCCTCACCGGTCAGCTCTTCGTGGCGCTCGACTACTTCCCGGATGCGCCCAAGGCGAAGGTCGACTGGAGCCGGGAGGTGCCGGTCTTTCCCGTGGTCCCGAGCACCCTCCCCGACCTCGAGGCAAAGATCAGCAGCATCGTCGCCAAGCTGGAGAAGCTGCCGCTCGAAGAGATCGGAGCGGACGTGACGAAGGTGCTCGCCACCCTCAATGCGACGCTCGAGAACGCGGGGACGGCCTTGAATCGCATCGACACGGACCTCACGCCCGCGCTGCGGACCACCATGGAGGAGCTGCGCCAAGCGGTCGCAACCGCCAACCTGCTGCTCAAGAACGTGGACGCGACCCTCATGGAGGAGCTGCGCCAGGCGGTCGCGACGGCCAACGTGCTGCTCAAGAACACGGACGCGACCCTTCTCGGCAAGGACGCGCCGGCCCAGCAGGAGCTGCGCGACGCCCTGCAAGAGATCGCCGCCGCCGCTCGGTCGGTGCGCGTGCTGGCCGACTATCTCGATCGCCACCCCGAAGCGTTGATCCGGGGCAAATCGGAGGACAGACCCTGATGCGCCGCCTCGCCGCGATCGCGATTCCCTGCATTGTCGTCATCCTTGCCGCTGGCTGCGGCTCCACGCCGGCGTCGCGCTTCTACACGCTCAGCACCACCCCCGCCCCTGCACGGATGTCGTCAGACCTGTCGGTGGCCGTCGGCCCGGTGACCGTGCCTGCCGTGGTCGACCGACCCCAGATTGTCGTCAGCGCAGGGCCGAACCAGGTTCGGCTGGACGAGTTCAACCGCTGGGCGGCGCCTCTGCAGAGCAATATCTCGCGCGTTGTCGCCGACAACCTCGCCGCGATATTGGGCACGCCCCGCGTGACGCTGTTTCCCCAGACGATGAGCGCGGCCGCCGACTATCGCGTCGCCATCCAGGTGCAGAGCTTCGACTCGGCGCCGGGCGAAGCGGCCACGCTCGAAGCCGTCTGGACCGTGAGTCGCGCCAGGGACGGCAAGTCGCAGACGGGCCGTACGGCCGTGCGTGAGGCGGCACCGCAGGGCGGCTACGACGGGCTCGCCGCCGCTCACAGCCGAGCTCTCGCGCGCCTGAGCAGGGACATCGCGGACGCGGTGCAGGCGCTGGCCCGCGCCGGGCAGTAGGCAAGGGACGATGTGCCTGATCCTCGAGATGTTATCTACGCTCGAAATAACCTGTGCCGCGGTCAAGAGGGCCGAAGCATCCCTGTTACGAAGGGAGCGCCAGCGACTCAGGCGTGAGCCATGAGGGCGCCTGGCCCAGCCGTCCTGCTCGTCTTCGGCCTCATGGTCTTGGGCGCTGCGATCGTGTGGCGGTGGCGGCCGGAGCCGACCGGCGGGGCGATGCGGATCCCCGAGCTGTCGGCGGAGGCGCAGGCGGGGAAGCGCGCGTTTGATCTCTCCTGCGTCCGGTGTCACGGCGAGAACGCGGGTGGCAGCGCGGCGGGGCCGCCACTCGTTCACCGAACCTACCAGGCCGCGCACCATGCGGACGTCGCCTTCGAGCTCGCCGTCCGACGGGGCGTTCGCGCGCATCACTGGCGGTTCGGCGACATGCCCCCGGAGCCGGGCGTGACCTCAGTGGAGGTCGCCCAGATCACGCGCTACGTTCGCGAGCTGCAGCGGGCCAATGGCATCAAATGACCCGGCACCGTTTGAGGGCTGGCCAGACCCCCGGCCAAGGGGCGGCGCGTGAGCCGTGGTCGCCTCGTGACACGCTTGTGACACGGACAGCTGCGTCCGGGTGTAGCGTGATTGCCGGCTGTTGGAATCCCGCGCTCAGCGATCGTGGGCGAGGAGACTCTCGTGAGACGACGGATCGCAATCCCTGGATGGATCGCAGGGCTGGTGCTGGCGTGGAGCGGGCTCGCCGAGTCCCAAATCTGGGGGCCCCCGAAGTCCAACCTCTGGCCGCGGTGGGAGCAGCACAGCCCCTCCGACACGCGGAGCATCGATCACGGGGCGTGGGATGCGCTTCTCCGGAAGTACCTCGACACGGGCCATCCGTCCGGCATCCACCGGATGCACTACAAGGCCGTGACGGCCGACGACCGGCGGGCCCTCGAGGAGTACCTCGGCCGGCTCCAGTCCACGCCCATCTCAGGCTACAACCGGCGGGAGCAGCTGGGCTACTGGGTCAACCTCTACAACGCGCTGACGGTGAAGGTGATCCTGGATCACTATCCGGTGAAGTCGATCCGGAGCATCAAGCCCAACTTCCTGAGCCTTGGTCCATGGGACGTCAAGCTCGTCACGCTGGAGGGGGAGCGGCTCAGCCTGAACGACATCGAGCACCGCATCCTCCGTCCCATCTGGAAGGACCCGCGGCTCCACTATGCGGTGAACTGCGCGAGCCTGGGTTGCCCGAACCTGACGGGGGTGGCGTACACCGGCGAGAATCTTGACCGACTACTCACGGAAGGCGCCGTCGCGTATGTGAACCATCCTCGCGGGGCC
>Ga0184633_10000285_pt1 | contig 17303 bp, 18 predicted proteins | sample PLM31_170_b1_FD_133156 | JGI IMG/M metagenome (GOLD analysis project Ga0184633, IMG submission 133156) | Groundwater sediment microbial communities from an aquifer in East River, Colorado, USA - PLM3-1_170_b1 | ecosystem: Environmental > Terrestrial > Soil > Riparian zone | place: USA: East...
CGGCGCGGGCTGGTGAACGACGCGACCGACTGGTACAAGTACTTCAAGTGCTCCTCGATCGATCCCACGTGTCTCCCCGGCGAGGTGATCCACCGGATCCGCAGCGAGGAGATGCGCAAGCTCATCCTCTACAAGCTGACGCGCCACACGCGTCAGGCGGTGAAGCTGCTCTACCGCTTCTTCCGCCACATGCCGGCCCGTGACGTGCTCTACCTCCTCTTCAAGCCGTTCCTCGGCCAGAAGAAGGGTGCGACCAAGGCCGAAGTCATCTCGCGCGCCGTGGAGCACGCGGACCTGAAGGACGACGCGGCCGCCATGACCCAGCTCGCCGACGACGCCCTCGAGCACGTGATTCGCGAGTCGCGGGCGGAGCGGGCCCGCATCCAGGCGGTGGCCGAGGCCGAGCGGCAGGCCGCGTAAGCGACCCTCAGCGGGTCGAACCCGGCGCGGTGGTGCCCGCGGCGACGAACTCGACGGGCCTGCGGCGTTCCCGCGCCGCCACGTCACCCGCGCGCGCGTCTTCGAGTGCGAGGAGGACGCGGCATCCGCGGTGCGGACCCGCGCGTATCAGGCGGGCGACGTCATCGTGATCCGGAACGAGGGCCCGGTCGGGGGCCCCGGCATGCGCGAGATGCTCAGCGTCACCGCGCTCCTCTACGGCCAGGGAATGGGAGAGCGGGTGGCGCTGTTGACGGACGGCCGGTTCTCCGGCGCGACGCGCGGCCTGTGCATCGGCTACGCTTGCCCCGCGCGGCAGCGAAACGGCGTGAAGCGGGGGATTTGCCCTGAAGGAGCTGAACGTGGCAACTGAGAAACCAATCCTCGCCTTCCTCGGCGTCGGCCTGATGGGGCTGCCGATGACGCTGCGCCTGCTGCAGAGCGGGTACCGCGTCCACGTGTGGAATCGCAGCCGCGGGAAGCTCGCTCCCGCGCTCGAGCGGGGCGCGATCGAGTCCGCCACGCCGCGCGACGCGGCGAAGTCGGCGGATATCGTGATGCTCTGCCTGCTGGACACGCGCGCGGTCGAGGAGGTCGTGTTCGGGCCTGACGGCGTCGCCGAGGCGGAGGGCCGCGGCAAGGTGCTCGTCGACCACTCCTCGATCCGGCCTGATGCCACGCGCACGTTCGCCGAGCGGCTCGCGAGCAGGAGCAGCATGCAGTGGGTCGACGCCCCGGTCTCCGGGGGCGTGAAGGGTGCGCAGGAAGGGACGCTCGCGATCATGTGCGGCGGGCACCCGGAGGCCGTGGACCGGGTGCGGCCGGCGCTCGCGGCATACGCCCGCAACATCACCCACATGGGGCCGGCCGGCGCGGGGCAAACGACCAAGCTCTGCAACCAGGTGATCGTCGGGAGCGCGCTCGCCGTGATCGCGGAAGCCGTGACGCTCGCCCAGAGCTCGGGCGTCGACGCCACGCGGCTCCCGGAAGCGTTCGCCGGCGGATTCGCCGATTCGATGCCGCTGCGGATCTGGGTGCCGCGGATGGTGGGCGGCTACGCCGAGGCGATCGGCACCGCGAACCTGCTTCTCAAGGACCTCGACACCGCCGCCGATCTCGCGCGCTCGACCGGCACGCCGCTGCCGATGGCCGGGCTCGCACGCGAGCTCTTCCGCGCGCTCGCCGCCCAGGGCAAGGGCGACGACGATCCCGCGGCGCTCGTGACGCTCTACCGCAAACCCCGGGACTGACCCGCCGCGCGGGCCCTCCCTCGGCGACCCGCTAGGTGGGTCCGCGGGCGTCGCAGGGTCGACTCGGCGTGAAAGATGCTCGCTGGCGCCGAACCCGCGGCGTCGAAGCGTGAATGCGCCCACATCGCCACGTGGCTGATGCGGCATGGTGCCTTCTGTTCCGGGGGTCCGCCTGCGTAGACTGCTTCCAGCCCCGCCTGCCCGGGATGCCGCGGCGCAGCGCGAGTGGCGTTTCGAGACTCGACCAGAGGAATATTGGTGTCGGCCGCCGCCACCCTTGACCGGGGTTCCGTCCTGATCCAGTGCCGCGCCGCGGCGGAGAAGCATTTGGGCAGCGAGCTCCAGAAGCTGCTCGACGCCCTGGCCCCCAAGCTGAGCGACACCGGCCAGCACAGCCGCGACCGGGAGGAACGGGACCAGTATCTGGGCGCTGCGCAGCGTCTGTACCACGAGCGCGAGCTGTTCCTTCCGGCGTTCCGGAAGGAGTTCGCCGCGCGGTTCGAGGAGCACGTCCGGGCGCTGCAGGGAACGGGGCTCATGACGAGGGACCTCGGCCGCGACGAGCTACAGGCGCTCAAGACCAACGTGCTCGAGAACGAGGCGGCGATCGGCCGGCTCGGCTCGCGCCTGAAGGAGCACGCCGGTGCCGAGCTCGGCGAGCTCTCGGCGCGCTTCGCCACGCTGTTCAAGCACACCGCGATCAACGACGGCGACAACCCGCTCGGCCCGCTCACGATCGCCCGCGCGGTTTTCGCCGGCTTCGCGGCCGTGAAGATCGAGGGCCGGGTGTTGCGCGCCGTCCGCCAGGAGCTGGAGCAGCGCCTTGCCCAGCCGGTCCTCGACGTGTACCGCGCGGTGAACAAGGCGCTTGGCGGTCTGGGTGTAGCGCCCGCGGTGTCGAGATCCGCGCCCGCCGCTGCGACCGCGCCCGCGAGTCCCGTCGGCGCACCGCGGGCGGCGGCACCGTCGGCGACCGCAGCCCCGGGCGCCGAAGCGGCGGCTGCGCGCGCAGTCGAGTCGGAGCTCGCGGGGGCGAGCCTGCCGCCGGTCGTCGAGATCTTCGTGCGGCAGAGCTGGCACCACGTGCTCGCGCGCGCGCATGCGGGCGGCGGCGCCGAAGGCGCGTCCTGGCAGGAGGCGGTCGGAGCGCTGCGGGAGCTCATCTGGAGCCTGCGTCCCAGGCTCGAGGCCGGCGAGCGGGCGCGCTTGGTGGCCTTGCTGCCGCCCCTGCTCAAGAAGATCACCCTCGGGATGGACGCCGTGATGCTCGATCCGGACGGCCGCAAGGCGGTCCTCGACGCGCTCATGGCCCACCACCGCGACTTGCTTCACGGCCAGTCCGCTGCACGCCGGGGCTGACGAGCCTCTCAGCGGTCTCCGGACTCCCCTTCGTCGTCCCACTTGCGCGGCTTGAAGCCGGGCGGCGGACCGCTCGCGCTGCGGAGCAAGTCGACGAGGAGGAGCAGCGGCGCGGCGACGAGGGTCGCGAGCAGGACGCGCCACCCCAGCGCGAGGCCGGACGTGATCGCGAACGCGCCCGCTGCGAGCGCCAGCCCGAAGACCCCGACGATCAGCCGCGCGACCGCGGTCTCGCGTCCGTGCGGGGGCGGTTGCCGAGGCTCGCGGTCTTCGCCCATCGCTCCTCCTCGCCTCGAAACCCAAGAATGCGCCAACCGTGGCGCGTTGCCAACCGCCACCTTCGTGAAAGTGTTTGCGCGGCCGTCCGAGACCGCCTAGATTCACGGCGCCCAAGCGCGAGGAGAAAAAGAAACATGCACCCGGAGGGTTCCTGGCTGGACGCAGCCGGACGGCTGCTCATCGTGTTCTTCTTCCTCGCGACGGGCCTGTCGAATCTCACCCGGGCGCAGATCAAGGACCACGTCGACCGCATGACCGCGTTCGGGACGCCGTTCCCCACGCTCGCGTTCTGGACCGGCATCGCGCTGCAGTTCGCCGGCTGCGCGCTCCTGCTCGCAAACTGGCATCCCGACTACGGCGTGTACTGCCTGATCGTGTTCACGGTGGTGGCGACGGGCATCTTTCACCGATTCTGGCAGCGGCCGGATCCGGTGCAGCGGAACGCCGCCCGGCTGAACCTACTCGCCAACATCGCCATTCTCGGAGGGCTGCTGCTCCTCCTCGAGAACGTGCGCTGACCGGAGCAAAGCTCATGCTGCGATCCAAGCCGCCGTTCCGCGCCGACGTCGTCGGCAGCCTTCTGCGCCCGCAGGCAATCCATGCGGCAAGGGCGAAGCGCAAGGCGGGAGAGATCTCGGATGGCGCATTGTGGAAGGTGGAAGCGGAGTGGGTGCGCGAGGCGGTCGCGCTGCAGAAGGACGTCGGCCTGCGCGCCTGCACGGACGGCGAGTTCCATCGCCGCCACTGGTTCCTGGATTTCATGGAGCGGATCGACGGCGTCGAGATCCGCGGCGGCTTGCCGGTCAGGTTCCACAACGACTCGGGTGACCTCGAGTGGGTCCCTCCCCGCATCGAAGTCCGGGGGAAGCTCAAGCGAACGCGCGGCCTGGCGGTGCGCGAGTTCGAGGGGCTTCGACCGATCGCGGAAGCATCCGGGCTGACGCCGAAGCAGGCCATCCCGTCACCGACGATTCTGCATTTTCGCGGCGGGCGGGCGGCGATCTCGACCGCGGCCTACCCGGAGATCGACGAGTTCTACGCCGACCTGGCAGGCGTCTATCGCGAGGAGATCAAGGCGCTCTACGACGCCGGATGCCGTTACCTGCAGATCGACGAGGTCAACCTCGCGTTCCTGTGCGATCCCAAGATCCGGGCCCAGGTCGCGGCGATGGGCGAGAACCCCGACACCCTGCCGGCGACGTACGCGCGCCTGCTAAACGACGTCCTGCGCGGCAAGCCCGCGGACCTCGTGGTCTGCATGCACATGTGCCGGGGCAATCACATGAGCTCCTGGGTGGCGGAGGGGGGATACGACCCGGTGGCCGAGATCACCTTCGGCGGAATCGACGTCGACGGGTACTTCGTGGAGTACGACTCGCCGCGCGCCGGCACGTTCGAGCCGCTGCGATACCTCGCGCGCGGCAAGATCGCCGTGCTCGGCCTCGTCACGTCCAAGCGGCCGCAGCTCGAACCGAAGGAGGAGTTGAAGCGGCGCATCGACGAGGCCGCGAAGTTCGCTCCGCTCGACCAGCTGGCGCTGAGCCCGCAGTGCGGGTTCGCGAGCGTGCTGGAAGGCAACCGCGTCACCGCGGACGATCAGAAGCGCAAGCTCGAGCTGGTCGTCGAGACCGCCCGCGAGGTCTGGGGGTAAACCTAGAGTACCGCGGCGTACCCCAGAGCCACCCACACCAGGCCCGCGAGCCCGCCGAACATCAGGGCCACGGCCGCGATCCGCGTGCCGAGGTCGTCGCGAGCCGCGAGATCCCGGGCGCGCGCCGCGATCCAGCGAAAAGCGAGCGTCAGTTCGCGCGGGGCGGAGATCGCACTGCCGAACGGGATTGATTCGCCGGCGAGGAAGATGGCGTCGTGGTGTTTCATGGCTGCTCCTATAGGATCGTGTTGATGTTCGCGAGATCAGCGTAGACGAGGCGCGCCACCGGAGGTGGGGACAAGGCCCGAACGGCTTGTGACCGATTCACCTCTGGTACAGTCGCGCCCCATGAGCCACGTCCACCACCGCCCGATCGACATCCACGCCCACTTCTATCCGGCGGAGCTGATCGCGATCTGGAAGGCCGAGGGACCGCGCTGCGGCGGCGAGGTCGGTGAGGTCGAAGGGAAGCCGGTGCTGAAGGCGGGCCCCGTCCAGGCCGGGCCGCTGAACCCGCGCTTCACGAACGTCGATGCCCGGATCCAGGCCATGAATGAACAGGGCGTCGCGCTGCACGCCATGTCCCTGTCGCTGCCGATGGTGTACTGGGCGGACGCCGCGCTCGCCCAGAAGCTCTCCGAGGCCTACAACGACTCAGCCGCGGCGGCGCACCAGCGCCATCCCGACCGGCTGCTCTCGCTCGCGATGCTGCCGATGAACTACCCCGAGGCGGCAGTGAAGGAGCTCGAGCGCGCGCGCCAGCTCCCCGGCACGCGCGGCGTGTACATGGCGACCGCGATCGCCGGGCGCGAGCTCTCCGACCCGCTGTTCTTTCCCGTGTACGAGGCGATCGAGGCCGCGGGTTTGTCGGTATTCCTGCACCCGAACACGGTCATCGCACCCGAGCGGCTGAAGGCGCACTACCTCCAGAACCTGCTCGGCAACCCGTTCGAGACCGCGATCGCCGCCGCGCACCTCATCTTCGGGGGCGTGCTCGACCGCTTCCCGAAGCTCACGGTCTGCCTGCCGCACGCCGGCGGCGCGTTCCCGTACCTCGTCGGGCGGCTCAACCGCGGCTGGGAGAAGCGCCCGGAGCTCGCGCACCACAAGACTTCGCCGCTCGAGTACCTCCGGCGCTTCTACTACGACACCATCAGCTACCACGGGCCGGCGCTCGACTACCTGAAGACGCTCGTCGGCGCGGACCGTGTGATGATGGGAAGCGACTTCTGCTTCCCGATCGCGCTCGAACGGCCGGTCGAGATCGTGACCGACCACCCGGGCTTCACGGCCGAGGAAAAGGCGCTCGTACTCGAGGGCAACGCGCGGCGGCTGCTCGGGCTGTAGCGCGGTCGCTCGCGACCAATCGGTGCGTGGCGGCGGGTGTGACGGCCCCGAATGGCATGAGTCCTCCGGTCCCGCAGCCCTTCCGGCTCCACGTCCCCGAGGAGACCCTCAGCGACCTCCGGGCGCGCCTGGCGCACGTCCGCTGGCCGGACGAGCCGCCGCTCGCGCCCTGGTCGACCGGGACGAGCGTGGCGTACCTGCAGCGTCTGGTCGATTACTGGCGGGAAGGCTTCGACTGGCGTGCGCAAGAGGCGAAGCTCAACGAGCTTCGCCAGTTCACGGTACCGCTGGCTGGCATCGACGTGCACTTCATCCACGAGGAAGGCCGGGGACCGGCGCCGATGCCGCTGCTCGTCTCGCACGGCTGGCCGGGCTCGGTCGTGGAGTTTCACAAACTCATCCCGATGCTGTGCGACCCGGCGCGGTTCGGCGGAGACCCCGCCGATGCCTTCACCGTGGTCGCGCCTTCCCTGCCCGGCTACACGCTCTCTTTCAGGCCGGGGCAGAAACGCTTCGGCGTAGAGGAAATCGCCGAAGTGCTCGCCTCGCTCATGACCGACGTGCTCGGCTTCCAGCGCTTTGGTGTGCAAGGCGGTGACTGGGGTGCCTTCGTGGCCTCGCGCCTCGGCTACCAGTTCCCCGAGCGCATGACTGGGATCCATCTCAACCTGCTCGCGGTGCGGCGCGATCCGAAGATGCTGGAGAACCCCTCGGCGGAGGAACGCACGTTCCTCGCCGAGCTCGGCGAGTGGCTCAAAGAGGAGACCGGTTACCAGTGGATCCAGGGCACCCGGCCGCAGACGCTGGCATTCGCCCTCTCGGACTCGCCCGCCGGGCTCGCGGCGTGGATCGTCGAGAAGTTCCGCGCCTGGACCGACTGCGGCGGCGATCCGGACAACGCCCTGAGCAGAGACGAGATGCTGACGAACATCACCCTCTACTGGGTCACGGGCGCGATCGGCTCGTCCTTCTGGCCTTACTACGCACGCATGCACCGGCCCTGGCCGATTCCCGAAGGCGCCACGATCTCCGTGCCGACCGGTTACGCGGAATTCCCGAAGGAGATCCTGCGCCCGCCGCGCTCCGTGGCCGAGCGCGTCTACACCGACATCCGGCGGTGGTCCAGGATGGACCGTGGCGGGCATTTCGCCGCGTTGGAGCAGCCGGAGGCGCTCGCGAACGAGATCAGGGAGTTCTTCCGGCCGCTCCGCTGAGGCCAAGCCGCCGTCTCGACTTCGCCGTCGCTTCGGCGCACCGCGGCGCCAGCGTCATCAGGCTCCGGCGATGGAGCCCTTCGGTTCGAGCCCCTGGCTCCGACCGGCGCTCCCGCGTTAAGACGTCCCGTAGGCCCTCGCCGCCCGCAGGAGCGGCGTCAGCGCGATCAACCCCAGGATCGGCCCGGGCGTCAGCACGAGCAGGAGGAACGCCGGGCTGATGGCGCTCGCAAGGGCGTTCACGAGCTGAATGCTCACGATCGTGATGGAGAAGCCGATGCAGTTGGCGATCGTGAGCGCCGACCCGACCAGATCGCGCGGCGCGTTCCGCGCGTTCAGCGCGGAGAACTGGGGCGAGTCGCCGACCACCACAATCCCCCAGAACAGGAGGAACGCGAGAAACACCGGCGTCGGGGCGTAGAACAGAAGCGGCGAGACCGCGCAGCAAACGCCGGAGGACGCGAGCTGTGCGAACGCGACGCGGGCGCTGCCCGAGCGGAGCGAGGCGAGCCCGCCCCCGGCGCAGCCGAGGAAGCCGGCGGCGATGACGGCGAACGCCCACAGCGAGATGTTGAGGCTCTGCGCGCTTTCGGCGGCATGCGCGGCGAGGACCAGCGGCACGAACGCCCAGAACGTGTAGAGCTCCCACATGTGGCCGAAATAGCCGAACGCGGACGCGCGAAAGAGGCGCGAGCGAAAGATCGCTGCGAGGGCCTTCGGATCGAACTTCGTCCCCTTCGCCAGATAGGGGCCGTCGGGAACCAGCGCGAGCATCAGCACGCCGCCGAACGCCGCGACCGCGGAGACCGCGAGCAGGACCGCCTCCCAAGGAACGGCCTGCCCGAGCCCTTTCAGCAGATGCGGAAAGGCCGTGCCGAGGACGAGCGCGCCGACGAGGAAGCCAAGCGCATTCCCGAGGTCGCTCCGATACCAGCCCGAGGCGATCTTCATGCCGACCGGGTAGATGCCGGCGAGAAAGAATCCGGTAGCGAAGCGAAAGGCGAGCAGCGACCAGAAGCCTTCGGAAAGTGCGTAGATCCCGACGTTGGACAGCGCGCCGAGCACCGAGCAGACGAAGAACACGATCCGCGGCGACACCCGGTCGGACACGGCAAAGAACGCGAAGGCAAGCGTCCCGGCGATGAAGCCTAGCTGCACCGCGGACGTGATATAGCCCAAAGCCTCGCCAGCGAGGCCCCATTCCCGCTGCAGGTCGCCGAGCACTGCATTGCCCGCGAACCAGAGCGAGGTGCCCGCGAACTGGGAAAAGATGATGACCGGCAGGATCCAGGGGAAACGTGTCTGCATCGCGGCAGGCGTCGATCCTCGGCCGGTCACGACCCGTCCGCCGAACGATCCTGCCGTTCGCTCGCCGTTGACGAGGCGGCTCGCCGGCGCCCGACGCGCCGCCTGATTCGGCCGCCGATGAAGAGCACGAGAACCGCGATCGCCCCGGCGCCCACGAGCTCCCACCAATGCAGCCCTCCGGTCGGATCCTCCGGGTGATGCGCCCACGCACCCAGGCAAGGCCCAACGAAGGCAGCGAGCGCCAGCAGGGTGCGTTGCATGGAAATCCGCTTCGCCCCCAGAGGCCCGCCTATCCCTGCCACGACCAGGAGTGATTGAACACGACCAGCGCTCCCCAGGCGAGGAGCACGGCGCCGAGCGGTGCGCTCAGCTTGCGGCCCCACGGCATGTTCTTCTCGATCGCCATCACTGCGCCCAGGGCGAGCATCCAGCCGATGCTCCCCGTGCCCACCGCGAACATCAGCAGCATCAGCGCCCAGCAGCAGCCAACGCAGAACAGGCCGTGACTCGCGCCGAGCGCGAAGGCCTGGGCGGGCGCGTGCCCGCCGCGCCAGTGCTCCATCACGAAGCCGAGGGGATTCCGGCACTGGTCGAGGCAGCGGTACTTCAGATTCGAGAACTGGAACGCGCCCGCGAGCAGCAGCGGCCCGGCGCCGAACACCCACGGGTTGGCCTGCAGCCACGCGCTGCGGTCGAACAGCTTGTGGAGACCCAGGTCGAACAAGTGGGCGACGAATCCGAACGCGAGCCAGATCGCGAGATAGCCGCCGAGCAGCAGGGCGACGAGCCGCCCGCGATCCGGGCGCTCGCGCGTCAGGCGCCGGAAGATCTCCACGAGCGGCAGCGTGGTCGGCAGCATCATCGCCGCGGTCATGAGCGTCCAGCCGCCGAGATAGAGCGCCGCCTGCAGGAGCACGAGCTGTGCGCCGGCGGTGAAGTCGAGGTGCCCCAGCTCGGCGTGATTGAGATAGCGGCCGTAGGGCGAGCGCTCCCAGACGAAGAGCGTGATCCACGCCAGCACCACGAGCGTGCCGAGCACCGGGAGAAACAGGTTCCGATGGGCAAGCGGTTTCATGTGCGCGCGCGAGTCGAGTGCGAACCGAAGGGGCGCGCCGGCGGCACGCCTCCTCCCGTCGTCGGTTGGCCGGTCGCGCTCCCGCGCCGACCGGCACGGCGCTCAGCTCTGGAAGCGGAACGAGCCCTGGACGGCGTTATGGCCCTTCAGGTCGACGTTGAGCCCGAGCGCCGGAGCGCTGGCGCGGTACACCGGCGCCTTCCCGACGTAGGCGGGCGAGCCCGGGATCGTCGTGAAGACCGTGTCGATCAAGGCGGTGGGCCGGTCGCCCGCCCCCTTGAACGGCTCGAGGTCGGCGGTCACCGCCTTGCCGATGCGCAGCGACCCTTTCATCTTGTCCACCTCAAAGGTGAAGGGGACCCGCTCCACGCCGACGACTTCGCCGACGAGCTTGGCGAGGTCGGCGACGGGTCCGCCCTTCTTGCCGGTCCAGACCCCGAGGATCGCCTCCTCCTGCGCCTTGCTCGCCTTTTCGTCGACGTAGGCGATCACTTTCCAGTTGCCCTGCAGGATGTTGCCGGGGATGTGGCAGAGCAGCGCGAACGTGAGCCCCGAAACATCGACGCCGTCGACGGCTCCCTTGTCGATGCGCCAGCACAACGTGCCCTCGCACTTCCCAAAGTCCGGGTCCTCGCCGACCCAGCAGGGACACAAGGTCTTGCAAGTGCACACTTCGAGAAGCCGGCCTTCCAGCATGTACGCCATCGGGATTTCCTCCTAGTGGGGACTTGTTCTCTCTCCCTTCCTCGCTTGCGTCAGTATTAGACGCGCGAAGGCCGTGCATGTCACTAGGGCGCACGTCCTATTGGAGCGGGCGAAGCGGCCGAGGGAGCCGGGACCGCCGTCCCGATCGAGCTAGGCGGAAGCCTTCCCGTACCCGGCGTCGCGGGCGTGCACGATCGCCTGGGCGCGGGTCTCGGCCTGGACCTTGGTGAAAATCGCGGTGATGTGATTGCGCACGGTCTTCTCGGAAAGCCCGAGACGGGCGGCGATCTGCGCATTGTCGAGGCCTTGCGCGATGAGCTCGAGCACTTCGCTCTCGCGCGCGCCCAGGTCGCCGAAGCCTTCGGTCCGGGCGCCCGCGGTTCGCGGCAGGAATCCCCGGAGCTCGGCCACGAAGTCGCGCCATGCCGGCTCCGGCTCGAGCAGGATGTGGTTGCGGCTGGCAAGCGGCACGAAGCGCGCGCCGGGGATGAGCGACGCGAACAGCCGGCCCTCGTCGAACGGCACCCGTGCGTCGCCGTCCGAGTGCAGGACGAGCGTCGGGCGCGTGATCTGCGGCGCGAGCGCCGTCACGTCGATCTCATGAAATGCCCGCAGAATGCGCACGGCAGCTTCGGGCGAGGCCGAGCGGCGTTCCAGCTCGTTGAACCAGCGCTGCTGCTCGAGCGTCCCGCCCGGAATGAACTGCGCAGTGAAGAACTGCCGGAACGCCGGATCCTCCCGGCCCCAGCCGAGCTCCACCAGCTTGACCATCGTCTCCGCCTCCTCGCGCTCGCCGGGGGAGCGGGCGCGCGCGTTGCGGCCGCGCGGGTAGGCGCCATAGAGAACGAGGTGGCTCACCCGCTCCGGGTGGCGCACCGCGTAGGCGACGGCAATCGCCCCCCCTTGCGAGATGCCGAGGAGCACAAAGCGCTCCAGCCGGAGCGCGTCGACGACCGCTTCGAGGTCCTGGACGAAGGCCTCGAACGAGATGTCCGCAGCCTCGCGATCGGAGAGGCCGCAGCCGCGCTCGTCGTAACGGACCAGCGTGTGATGGCGGGCGAGCTCGGCGAGCCAGTGACGCCACACCGGGCTGCCCCAGTCGAGCTCGAGGTGCGTCAGCCAGTTCGCCGCCTTCACCAGCGGCGGCCCTTCGCCCATCGTGGCATAGGCGATGCGCGTGCCGTCGCGGCTCGCGCAGAAGTGGATCTGCTGGTTCGGGCCGAAGAGCTGCGGCATGCCGCGGATTGTAGCCCCGGGCGCAGCGTTTCCCCTCCTCGTCCGGCCGTCAGCCGCCCGCGAGCCACCCCTTCGGCCCGAGCCCCTGATCGGGCCCGAGCATCGCGTACCCGCCGTCCACCGCGACGTCCTCGCCGGTGATCCAGGAGGCGCCGTCGGAGCAAAGCCAGACCACCGCATTCGCGACCTCTTCGGCGTCGCCGATCCGCCCGAGCGGGTGCAGGCGCGCCCCCACCTTGTCAGCCCGCCCGCGGCTGTCGCCGGAGAGCGCCTTCAGCGGATCCGACCACGTCCAGGCGGGCGAGACGCAGTTCACGCGGATACCGTGCGGGGCGAGATCGATCGCTTCGTTCCGCGTGATCTGCCGTATCGCCGCCTTGGATGCCGGATAAAGCATCCGGCCGGCGTTCGCGAACTTCCCGGCGATGCTCGAGAAGTTGACGATCGCGCCGCCGCCGCGGGCCTGCATGATCGGCCCGACGAGCCGCGTCAGGATCGCGCCGCTCGCGACGTTGACGTTCAGCGCACGCAGCCATTCCTCGCGCGTCGACGCGAGGCCGCTGTCCAGGAAGGTCACCGCGCTGTTGATCAGGAAGTCGATCCCGCCGAAACGGTCGCTGGCGGCGGCCACGAGCGCGGCCAGCTGGGCGTCGTCGGTGATGTCGGTCCGCACGAACAGCGCCCGAGGCCCGAGCGCCTGCGCCGCCGCGGCCCCGCGTGCCCGGTCGACGTCGGCGATGACCACGGCGGCGCCCGCGGCGTGGAACGCTTGCGCGATCGTCGAGCCAAGCAGCGACGCGCCCCCGGTGACGAGCGCGACCTTGCCGGTGAAGTCGAACCGCACGTTGCTCATGCCCCTGCCCTCCCGCGAGCCGTGATCGTACACGCGCGGTGCGGACTTGATCCCGACGGCGCGGGGCGCTATGTTCCAGACTCCCGGGAGTTCCCCGCACCCGGCAATCCCCGATCCTGGAGGCAGACGTGCTGCACGAGCGCATCCCCAACCTGAAGGCGCTGGTCGAACCCGATCGCGTCCACCGGCTCTGCTACACCGACCCGGAGATCTTCGAGCTCGAGCTCGCGAACATCTTCGAGAAGTGCTGGATCTACGCCGGCCACGAGTCGCAGGTGAAGAAGCCGGGCGACTTCTGGACGTTCCAGATCGGCCGCCAGCCGCTGGCGATGATCCGCGGCCACGGCGGGAAGATCCACGTGCTCTACAACCGCTGCCCGCACCGCGGCACGCAGATCTTCGGCGCGCGTTACGGCAACGCCGGCGACACGCTCACCTGCTCGTACCACTCCTGGCGCTACCACTACGACGGCACCATCGAGTCGGTTCCGCTCGCGCGCGGGTACGAAGGAACCACCTTCGCGAGCCACGACTGCAACATGCAGCGCGCGCCGCGCGTCGAGTCGTACCGCGGGTTCGTGTTCGCGAGCCTCGCCGAGAGCGGCCCGTCGCTCGTCGAATGGCTGGGGCCGGCGAAGGTCGCTTTCGACGACATCTGCGACCGCTCGCCCGAAGGCGAGGTCGAGGTGGTGATGAACTGCTACCGGGTCGTCCAGCGCTCGAACTGGAAGTTCTTCATGGAGAACCAGCTCGACGCGGTGCACCCCTCGGTCACCCACGAATCGACCGGCCGCGCTGCGGCGGACGTGGAGTTCCAGATCCAGCGCCGTACCGGCGAGAAGCCGCTCCACTACCACATGCTGTCGGCGTTCGTGATCCCGTTCGAGAAGTGGGACAGCCTCGAAACCTTCGGCTATCCGTACGGCCACACGATCCTCGGCGGCTACATGGGCCTGCGGCCGCAGGATCCGGACACCCTCGAGTACGAGCGCATCCTCGCCAAGGCCTACGGCGAGCAGAAGAAGGACGAGTACCTCTCGCGCAACATCCACCACACGCTCGTCTATCCGTGTCTTTCGGTGCAGTCCCCGCTGCAGCAGCTGCGGGCGATCCGGCCGCTCGCCCCCGACCGCACGCTCTCCGAGATCTGGCACTTCCGCCTGAAGGGCGTCCCCGAGCCGATCTACCGGCGCTCGCTCTGGTATTACAACCTCGTCAACTCGCCGGCGACGCTGGTGAACGCCGACGATCTCGAGAACTGGCAGAAGGGCCAGTGGGGCCTCGCGTCTCGGGGCGGGGACTGGGTGAGCTTCCACCGCGACTACGGTCGCGACAAGATCGAGGGCAGCGTCATGAGGTCCTCGAGCGGCTGCAGCGAGATGCCGATGCGCGCGCAGTTCCGCGCCTGGCTCGAGTACATGACGGCGGGAGCGTGACGATGGCCAAGCCCGCAAGCAAGCCGAAGCGCGCGGCCGCAAAGCAGCCGGCCGCGCCAGCCAGGAAGCCGAACGGCGCCGGCCAGGACCTCCAGCGCGAGGTCGAGCAGCTCCTCTTCCGGCAGGCGGAGGCGCTCGACGAGAAGCGCTGGCAGGAGTTCATCGAACTCTTCACCGCCGACGGCATGTACTGGATGCCGCCGGCGCCCCACTACACGACCTGGGATGGCATGCCGGCGATCTTCGCCGAGGACCGCGACCTGATGACGGTGCGCATGAAGCGGGTCACGCACCCGCATGCGTGGTCCCAGGCGCCCGAGTGGGGCACGAACCACGTCGTGTCGAACGTCGTCGTCGAGAAGGTCGACCCGAGCTCGGGCGACGTGCACGTGCGGTCGCGCTTCCACATGGTCGAGCTCCGGCGCGACGAGCTGCGGCACTTCGCCGGCTCGTACCGCCATCACCTGAAGCGGACGAAGGACGGGTTCAGGATCAAGCTCCAGCGCGTGGACATGATGAACGCCCAGGCGCCGTACGAGTACGTGCTCCAGGCGTGGGTGTGATGCTGTTCCCGACCACCATCGCCGGCAGCCTGCCGAAGCCCGCCTGGCTCGCCGAGACGCACAAGCTCTGGCCGCGCTGGAAGCTCGAGGGCGACGCGCTCGCCGAGGCGAAGCGGGACGCGACGCGCCTCTGGATCAAGGCACAGGAGGACGCCGGCATCGACATCGTCAGCGAGGGCGAGCAGTCGCGCCAGCACTTCGTCCACGGCTTCCTCGAGGCGGTCGACGGGATCGACTTCGCGCGCAAGGTCGAGCTCGGCATCCGCAACAACCGGTACAAGGCGCTCGTGCCGACCGTCGTCGCGCCGCTGCGGTTGAAGAGCCGGGTGCACGAGACCGAAGCGCGCTTCGCCCGGGCGCACACCGAGCGGAAGCTGAAGTTCACGCTCCCCGGCCCGATGACGATCGTCGACACGATCGCCGACTCGCACTACGGCGACCGGGTCAAGATGGCGATGGCTTTCGCCGACTGCCTCAACCAGGAGGCGCGCGCGCTCGAGGCGGACGGCGTCGATGCGATCCAGTTCGACGAGCCGGCGTTCAACGTCTACATGGACGACGTGAAGCGCTGGGGCATCGACGCGCTGCATCGCGCGATCGACGGGCTGAAGTGCAAGACGGCCGTGCACATCTGCTACGGCTACGGCATCAAGGCGAACATCGACTGGAAGCAGACGCTGGGAAGCGAGTGGCGGCAGTACGAGGCGATCTTTCCCGCGCTCGCGAAGAGCCGGATCGACCAGGTCTCGGTGGAGTGCGCGAACTCCCACGTGCCGGTGAGCCTGTTGCGGCTGCTCGAGGGCAAGGACGTGCTCGTCGGCGTCATCGACGTCGCGACCGACAAGGTGGAGACCCCGGAGGAGGTCGTCGCGGTCATCGCCGAGGCGATGAAGCACGTCCCGAAGGAGCGCATTCAGCCGTGCACGAACTGCGGCATGGCGCCGATGGACCGGGCCGTCGCGATTCGGAAGCTCAAGGCGCTCGGGGCCGGCGCGCGGCTCGCGCGCGAGCGGTTCGGCTAGAGATCCGCTGCTATATTTGGACCCCTGTTGCACCGCAGGAGGTCTCCTTGCCATCCCGAGCGACCGAGTCCGCACCCGCCGCGACGCTGCGATTCGAGCGCCGCGGCGAAGTGGGTGTCCTGACGCTGAACCGCGCCGCGAAGCGCAACGCGCTGGACGATCCCACGGTCGAGGCGCTCGGGGCGTTCTTTGCCGCCCCGCCGGACGGCGTGCGCGCGATCGTGCTCGCCGGCGCGGGCGAGCACTTCTGCGCCGGCCTGGATCTGAGCGAGCTCGCGTCGCGCTCGGCGGCGGAGGGCGTGCATCACTCCCGGACGTGGCATCGGGCGTTCGACGACATCCAGTTCGGCAAGGTCCCGGTCGTCGCCGCGCTGCAGGGCGCCGTCGTCGGCGGCGGCCTGGAGCTCGCCTGCGCGGCGCACGTTCGCGTGGCGGAGCCCTCGACGTTCTACGCGATGCCCGAGGCCCAGCGCGGCATCTACGTGGGGGGCGGCGCATCGGTGCGCGTCCCGCGGATCATCGGCGTCCACCGCATGGCCGACCTGATGCTGACCGGCCGCGTCTACTCCGCCGAGGAAGGCCAGGCCGTGGGGCTCTCCACGTATCTCGTGCCGCCGGGCGAAGGGCTCGCGAAAGCGCTCGAGCTGGCGCGGAAGATGGCGGCGAACGCCCCGTTCACGAATTTCTCGATCATGCACGCGCTGCCCCGGATCGCCGAGCTCGGCCGGGACGCGGGGCTCTTCATGGAAGCGCTGACCGCCGGGATCGCCCAGAGCGAGCCCGAGGCGAAGGCGCGGATGAAGGACTTCCTCGAGAAGAAGGCGGGCAAGGTGCGGAAAGAGTGATGCCGGCCGCGGCCACTCGCAGCGGGAGACCCGACGCTTGAACGTCGAGCAGCTCATCGCGATCGACACTCACACCCACGCCGAGGTGTCGTGCTGCCAGCCACCCGATCTCTTCGGGAAGGAGTACGACGAGGCGGCGGACAAGTACTTCCGCACCGCGCTCAGGGGCGGGCGGAGGCCCACGATTCCAGAGACGATCGCCTATTACCGCGAGCGCCGGATCGGGCTCGTCATGTTCGCGGTCGATGCCGAGGCCGAGATGGGGCGCCGGCGGATCCCGAACGAGGAGGTCGCCGCGGCGGCGGCCGAGAACAGCGACATCATGATCGCGTTCGCGAGCATCGATCCCGCCAAGGGCAAGATGGGCGCCCGCGAGGCGCGCCGCTTGATCGAGGAGCACGGCGTCAAGGGCTTCAAGTTCCATCCCACGGCGCAGGGGTTCTTCCCGAACGACCGGAAGGCGTACGTACTCTACGAGGTGATCGCCGCGGCGAAGCTGCCGGCGATCTTCCACAGCGGCCACTCGGGCATCGGCACCGGGATGCGCGGCGGAGGCGGCCTGCGGCTGAAGTATTCCAACCCGATCCACCTGGACGACGTCGCCGCCGACTTCCCCGACATGCCGATCATCATCGCGCACCCGTCGTGGCCCTGGCAGGACGAGGCGCTGTCGATCTGCCTGCACAAGCCGAACGTGTACATCGATCTCTCGGGCTGGTCGC
>Ga0184633_10000286_pt1 | contig 17295 bp, 16 predicted proteins | sample PLM31_170_b1_FD_133156 | JGI IMG/M metagenome (GOLD analysis project Ga0184633, IMG submission 133156) | Groundwater sediment microbial communities from an aquifer in East River, Colorado, USA - PLM3-1_170_b1 | ecosystem: Environmental > Terrestrial > Soil > Riparian zone | place: USA: East...
AGAGCCCGTTGCCGAGATGGATCGACTCGGCGACGAGATCGCCAAGCTGTCCGCGCACCTCGACGCCGCCACTGCTCACTTGCTCGATCTGATCCGCGAGTTCGATGCCCGCGAAGGCTGGAACACCGGCTTCCGCACCTGCGCCCACTGGCTGAGCTGGCGCGTCGGGCTGGACCTCGGCGCCGCGCGCGAGCGCGTCCGTGTGGCGCGTGCGCTTGGCTCGCTGCCCCGGCTGGCTGGAGCACTCGCTTGCGGAGAGCTTTCCTACGCCAAAGTGCGGGCGCTCACCCGCGTGGCCAAACAAGAGACCGAGGAGCGGCTGCTCGCGGTGGGCAAGGCCGGTACGGCCTGTCACGTCGAGCGCATCGTTCGTGGCTGGCGCCGGGTCGATGCTGCGGCCGAGGCCCGCGAGACGACTCAGCGCCACAAGAGCCGCGCCCTGCACGTGTATCAAGACGAAGACGGTATGGTCGTCGTGCGGGGACGGCTGACCCCCGAAGCGGGGGCCGTACTGATACAGGCGCTGGCCGCGGCGCGCGAGACGCTGTATCAGCGAGCACGCGGCGCAGATGCCGCCAGTAGCGCGGAGGGCGTTCCCGCGGAAACGTCCTCGGTGGCCCAGCAGCAGGCGGACGCGCTGGCCCTGCTCGCGGAGACCGCGCTCAATCACGATCTCGATCCCGGCGCCGCCGGCGAGCGCTATCAGGTGGTCGTCCACGTCGATGCCGAGGTGCTGGCGGACCCGGAGGCGCCGGGCCAATCCGTCCTCGAGGGCGGCACCCACGTTCCCGCGGAAACGTCCCGCCGGCTGGCCTGCGACGCGAGCCGGGTGGTGATGCGGCACGACGCGGACGGGCAAATTGTCGAAGTCGGCGCGCGGACGCGGACCATTCCCCCGGCGATACGGCGCGCGTTACACCACCGCGACCGTGGCTGCCGGTTTCCGGGCTGCGGCGTGTCGTTCGGCCAGGGCCATCACCTCCGTCACTGGGCCCAGGGCGGGCCTACGACGCTCTCGAACCTCGCGATGCTCTGCCGGCGCCATCACCGCGCCGTTCACGAGGAGGGATACCAGGTGGAACGCCAGCCCGACGGCGAGCTGCGGTTCCGGAGACCGGACGGACAACCTCTACCCGACGTTCCGCCGCCGTTAGCGATCCCGAACGACCCCGTCCTGGCGCTCCGAGCGCGGAACGCGGCGGCGGGACTTCACCTGCACGCGCGGACGACGTGCCCGGGCTGGCTGGGGGAGCCTCTTGACGTCGGCTGGGCGATCGACGTCCTGCACCCTCGGGCCCTCCAGCCGCTCGCGATCGGCGAGTAAGCCGTCGAAGCCTTGGCAAAGATCTGCGGGTGCGCCGTCGGCCCAGACGATGACGCCCGCGTCGAGCCCTGTCGCAATCCAGGCGCTTGACGCGGACGGTGCGGAGGGAAAAGGCGAGGGCCCCACGTCTGAACGGCGGCGTGGAGAAGATCCTCCGGAATGGCGAGTACAGTCGGGAGGAGCTGTTACGCGAGGTGCGTGACCCGGTGACCGCGTGTGCTGCACGCCGTCGTTAGATCGCCTGATGGAGCGGCGGTGCCTCTGGCGCGGCGGCGGCGGCTTGACGCGGGCTCGTGCCGTCGCTAGTGTGAGTCACCGTGAGTCACGTATCCCTCGTGAATCTCGAGCGGCAGGCCAAGCGATACGGCATCACGCAGGACGACATCGCGTCGGCGACCAGCGTCGGGCGCAGCCTCGTCTCCGACGTGTTCGCGGGCCGGGCGAACTCCGTGAACGTCGTGGCCGTGGCGCGGCGTCTGGTCGCCGAGCGGCGGGCCGGCGAGCCCCGTCTCCGCGGGCGCGAGGGGGCGGCGCGCCCGGCCGTCACCCGGCGAGCATCCACGGCGCGGGCCGTATTGCGGCACGCCACCGGGTGGGCGGGTGACGACCTGGCGTCTCGCCGCGCCGAGGTGCGCGCGTGGCGCTCGCCCACGCGCGTCTGATCGTGTACCTCCTCGACACGAACCGCCCCAGGTCATGTCGGAGTACGCCGCGATGAGAGCGCGTTGCCGAGCCGAGACCCTCGAAGCGAAGCGGCGCCGCTTACGGCCGGATGGGGAATTGCGGCCAGAGCGAGGAGGGATCGAGGCCGAGATCGGTGAACGGCGGGAGATCGACGGGCTCGCTTCCGGAGACGCGCGCGACGAGACGATACTCGCCGGACTCAAGCACGTGGGCCGCCAGCCGGCGCGTGTTCGGATCGACGAACCAGAGGTACGGCACGCCGTAGCGCGCGTACAGCTCACGCTTCCGCGTGCGGTCCATGACGGCTGTGCTCGGCGAGAAGATCTCGACGGCCAGCGTCGGCGGGCCTTCGACGCCGCGCAGCCGCAACGCTTCGAGGCGGACGTTGTCGAGATAGACGAGGTCGGGCTGGAGGATCGTCGTTTCGCTCGGTCTGTCGCTCAGGATGACATCGAGCGGCGACAACACGACGAGTCCGAGACGCCGCGCCGTCACGTGATCATCCAGCGCCTTGAAGAGTTTGCCGAGCACGATCTGGTGCAGCGCAGTCGGGGCCGCCATCACGGACAGCTCTCCATCGTGGATTTCGTAGCGCTTGCCGTCGGGCAGGGCCGCGTAATCCTGGTACGTCAGCGCGGTGCGAGCTGTCATCGACGTCGTCCTCTCGACGATTCTACCGACCGGCCGAGCACGCGGTCAATGTGCCGAGTTCGATACACCACGGGCAGCCGGGAGCCACGCTGATGGCGCAGACGCAGCCCCCTGCCCCGGAGAAGATGGAGACCTTGCTGTCGCGGGCGACGCGCGCGTGACCACGGACCCCGCCGCGCTCTCCCATCTGCGCCACGAGCTGCGCACGCCGCTGAACCACATCATCGGCTACAGCGAGATGCTGCTCGAAGAGTCGGACGATGCACGTCCCGCCGCGCTGGTCCCGGCGCTCCACCGCGTCCACGACGAGGCGCGCCAGCTCCTGGGGCTCGTCAACAGCGTTCTCGGGCCGTCAGCGAACGAGACCGGCGTCGACGTCGGCCGGATGGCCGAAGCGTTGTCCCCATCGCTGCATCGGGTCGTCGAAGCCAGCGAAGCGCTCAAGACGCAGGCGACCCGGGAGGGCACGCCCGCTCTGCTCGACGACGTCGAACGAATCCTGGTGGCGGCGCAGCGCCTCGTCGCGCTCGTTCTACCAGCCGAGAGCGCGACAGCACGTCCCTCGGGCACGGCGCAGGAGGGCGCGGCGCCGGCCGATGCGGCGGCGCCCGCCGACCGCGGCGCCATTCTGGTGGTCGACGACAACGAGGGCAATCGCGAGATGCTCTCGCGCCGTCTCGCCCGTCAGGGCTACGCGGTCGCCAGCGCCGAGGGTGGACGCCAGGCGCTCGCGCTCGTGAAGTCCCGCGCGTTCGACCTGGTGCTCCTCGACGTGATGATGCCGGAGATGGACGGCTACGAAGTGCTCCGGCAGCTCAAGGCCGACGCGACCCAGCGCCACATCCCCGTCCTGATGATCTCGGCCCTCGACGAGATGGACAGTGTCGTCCGCTGCATCCAGCTCGGCGCCGAGGACTATCTGCCCAAGCCCTTCGACCCGGTGCTCCTCCAGGCGCGCATCGGCGCCTGTCTGGAGAAGAAGCGGCTGCGCGACCAGGAGGTGCGCCATCTCCATGAGCTGGCCGAATGGAACCGCACCCTCGAGCAGCGTGTGCAGGAGCAGGTGACGCAGGTCGAGCGCCTCGGCCGGCTCAAGCGCTTCTTCTCGCCGCAGCTCGCGGACATGATCGTGACGGGCGGCGCCGACGATCCGCTCAAGACCCACCGCCGGGAGGTCACCGTCGTCTTCCTCGATCTCCGCGGATTCACCAGCTTCGCGGAGACGGCGGAGCCGGAAGAGGTGATGGGCGTCCTGCGCGAATACCACGCCGCGATGGGCACGCTCATCCTCGAGCACGAGGGCACGCTAGAGCGCTTCACGGGCGACGGCATGATGATCTTCTTCAACGACCCGGTGCCCGTGGACAATCCCGCCGAGCGCGCGGTGCGCATGGCCGTCGTCATGCGCGAACGCGTCGCCGAGCTGAGCCGGGGCTGGCGCAGGCGGGGCTACGATCTGGCACTCGGCGTCGGGATCTCCCAGGGCTACGCCACGATCGGGGCCATCGGCTTCGAGGGCCGCTGGGACTACGGCGCGATCGGCACCGTCACCAACCTCTCCGCGCGGCTCTGCGGCGAGGCCAAAGGCGGCCAGATCCTCGTGTCGTCGCGCGTGGCCAACGCGGTGGAGGACATCGTCGAGACGGAAGAGGTCGGAACACTGACCCTGAAAGGGCTCCTCAAGCCGGTCCCGACCTTCAACGTGCTCGGTCTGAAGACCGTCCGCTGAATCGCTCGGACCAGCGAACGGCACGAGGATCGACAGAAGACATGAGTGTGTTGCGAGCGCGGGTGGAGCGACACCAGTGCTACGCGAAGATCTCCGCGAGCGTCAGCGCGACGTCGGGGAAGGCCTGAAGGCTCACCGTCGCGTCACCTGAGACGCGGCGAACGTCTCGATAACCGCCGGCCTCGGGCGTGCGGTAGATCTCGATGCTTGCTGCGGGACCGTTCACCACCCAGTACTCCGGAATACCCATCTCGGCGTAGAGCCTGAGCTTGGTAGAGCGGTCGTAGGAGAGCGACGTCTCGGCCACCTCGATGAGCAGGAACACGTCGTTCGCGTGGGGCTCCACCTCTTTGTACGAGGGATCCGCGCGGAGACGAAGGATCGCCAGATCGGGCTGGGGCTCCGTGTCGTCGGCGAAGGCGACCGGATTCTGGACGGACACGATGGCGCGGCCGCCCAGGCGCACGACCAGGAGCTGGTTCAAGTTGTTGACGAAGGCGATGTGCCGGCTGCCGATGGGCGACATCTCGACGATCTCGCCGTGGATCAGCTCGACCCGGTCGGTCGGCTTGAGGATCCCCACCTCGCCCATCCGGTGGTACTCCTCGCGGGTAAACAGTCGTCGCGCCGCCACCACCTCGAGCGCCATGCGTCTCCTCGCTGACCGCCCCGATCTCGTCTCACTCAGCAGCATATAGCTGATCCGGAGACGTCTCGGAAAGTCCCTAGAAAGATACACCTTGGCGGGACGAGATCGCGCGCAAGCGCGCGAAGATCATCGGCATGACGTTTCGCACGCGGACTCTGGAAGAGTCGCTCCAGTGCAGCGAGCGGTTCGCCGCCCACCTGGGCGACGCCGTGGCCAAGGGCGCGCTCAAGCCGGCGCAAACGAATGGTCTGCGCGTTCATCGACGCGCTCCGATTTGATGTAGTATCGCGCGAGTGTATCGATCTGTCGCGGCGTCTTCGACAGCCACCAAGTGATGATGAGGGCCCGGCGCCTGCTCGGCGTTGCGGTGCTGGGCGGCCTGCTCCTCGCCTGCGCACGGGTGGGAGACGGTCAGATCGGCCCGCGCGTTCCGATCGATCACATCGTCGTGCTCTTCCTGGAGAACCGCTCCTTCGATCACCTGTTCGGCACTTACCCGGGAGCTGAGGGACTCGCGTCATATCGGGGTCAGCAGACGGACAAGAACGCCGTGACGTACGCGACGCTGCCGGCGCCGCTCGGGCGCGACGGAAAGGCGGACCCGCGCTTCCCCGGCAATCTCCCCAACGCGCCGTTCGCGATGCTCCGCTTCGTCGGCCCCTTCGATCTGACCAACAACCCGGTGCACCGCTTCTATCACATGCAGCGCCAGTACGGCGCCGGCGCCGACGGAATCCCCATGGGCCGGTGGGTCGCCGAGGGAACGAGCGCCGGTACGACGATGGGCTACTACGAACAGTCGGCGCTCCCCGTGCAATGGCGGCTCGCCCAGGAATTTGTGCTGCTCGACCGCTACTTCGCGGGAATCCACGGAGGGTCGTTGACGAACCACTTCTATCTGATCTCGGCGACGCTGCCGACCTACCCAGACGCGCCCGCTGCGCTCCGGGCGCAATTGGCGCCGGACGGCAGCGTGCTGAAGGACGGCAACGTCGACCCCGAAGGCCACGTCGTCAACAACCTCGACCCGCCCTACCCGCCCCAGCGGGTGCCCCAGATTCTCCGAGCGCCCCAGACCGCGCCGACCATCGCCGACAGACTGGAGGCCGCTGGGGTGTCGTGGCGCTGGTACGCGACCGGCTGGGGAGCGGGAGCTGACGCCGTGAAGCAGGGCCTCGTGCCCCATCACAACCCGTTCCAGTACGTGAAGCGGATCATGGAAACCCCGGAGGGCCGCGCGCACATCGAGGACGCCTCAGCGTTCGTCCGCGCGCTCCGCGACGGCGGCCTCCCGTCCGTCGCATTCGTGAAGCCGCACGGGGCCACGAATGCTCACCCCGTCTCCTCGACCGTCGGCGCCGGCGACCGCTGGATCGGCGAGATAGTCGGGGAAATCATGGCGAGCCGCTCCTGGCCGCGCGTCGCGGTGGTGATCACCTACGACGAGGGCGGCGGCTGGTTCGATCACGTGCGGCCGCCCGTGGTCGACCGCTTCGGGCTCGGCACCCGCGTACCGACGCTCATTCTCTCGCCGTACGCCAAGCGCGGCGTGGTCGCGCACGGCGAGTACGATCACGCGTCGATCCTGAAATTCATCGAGTGGCGCTTCGGCCTCGAGCCCCTGACCGAACGCGATCGCCGGGCCGCAGCATTCCTCGAAGCCTTCGACTTCACTCAATCCCCCCGCCCCCCGATCCCGCTCCCGTAGCTTGGCCACGGTCGTCGGACGGTGACCCGGCGGTTGCGTTACTATCGCCGCATCGAGAAGGAGAGGGCGCCATGATCGTTCCCCTCACGCTGGCCGACTTCCTGGAGCGGGCCGAGCTCGTTTACGGTGACCGCGAGGCGGTCGTCGACGAACCGGACCCGCCCGGGGCGAGCCTCGGCCGGATCACCTACGGCGAGTTCGCCGCCATGTGTCGGAGCCAGGCGGCCTTTCTCGACGATCTCGGGGTGGCCGCGGGCGAGCGGGTGGCCATCATTTCGCCCAATGCCGCGCGGTTCCTCGTGAGCCTCTTCGGCGTGAGCGCCTTCGGCCGCGTGCTCGTCCCCGTCAACTTCCGGCTGAACGCGGAGGAGATCCGCTACATCCTCGAACACTCCGGATCGACGGTGGCCCTCATCGACCCGGAGTTGGCCGATTCAGTGAAGCACCTGGCCATCAAGCACCGGTTCGTGCTCGGCGCGGCCACCGACGCGGAGATGTTCGGCCGGCGCGGGGCCACGCCGCGCGGGCGCGTCACCGACGAGAACACCAGCGTATCGATCAACTACACCTCGGGCACCACGGCGCGGCCCAAGGGCGTGCAGCTCACCCACCGCAATTGCTGGCTGAACGCCGTCACCTTCGGCTGGCACCTCGGCCTCTCCGAGCGCGACGTGTATTTGCACACCCTGCCCACGTTCCACTGCAACGGGTGGGGCATGCCCTATGCCGTGACGGCGATGGGCGCGCGCCACGTCATCGTGCGGAAGATCGACGGTGAGGAGATCCTCCGGCGCATCGACGCGGAAGGGGTCACCATCTTCAACTGCGCCCCTGCGGTACTCGCCGCCGTGCTCGACGCGGCGGCGGCACGTCGCGCGCGGGGCGACGCGGTGCCCGGCGGCCAGCGCGTGCGCGTGGTGGTGGCGGGAGCGCCGCCGCCCTCGAAGACGATCGAGCGGGTGGAGCGCGAGCTCGACTGGGAATTCATCCAGATCTACGGCCTCACCGAGACCGCGCCGCTCCTCACCATCAACCGGGCCCCGCGCGAGTGGGACGGGCTGGACCCGGCGGAGCGGGCCGGGCGTCTCTCGAGGGCCGGCGTGCCCGCCGTGGGGGTGCGCATGGCCGTGGACGCCAACGGCGAGATCCTCGCCCGCTCCAACCACGTGTTCGCCGGGTACTGGGAGCAGCCCGAGGAAACGGCCAAGGCCATGGTCGACGGCTGGTTTCACACCGGAGACGGCGGCTACGCCGAGGGCGCCTATACCGTGATCGCCGACCGCAAGAAAGACGTGATCATCACGGGCGGCGAGAACGTGTCCTCGATCGAGGTGGAAGATTGCCTCTACCAGCACCCCGCCGTCGCCGAGGCCGCGGTGATCGGCGTCCCCGACGTGCGGTGGGGCGAGACGATCAAGGCCCTCGTCGTGCTCCGGCCGGGCGCGTCCTGTGGCGACGGCGAGCTGATCGAGTTCTGCCGCAGCCGCATGGCGCACTACAAGTGCCCGACCTCCATCGAAGTGCGGGAGGTGTTGACCCGCACGGCCACGGGCAAGCTGCAGAAGTTCAAGCTCCGCGAGCCCTACTGGGTAGGCCGCGAGCGCAAGGTCAACTGAAAGGAGCCGAGCATGAGCGACGAGAAGATCGACAGGGTGCGTTCGTCGAGTAGCGGCGTGATCGGTCGCGCGCAGAGCGTCGCGCGCGGGGCGCGCCTCATCCTGGATTCCTCCGGACATCCCCAGCCCGATGCCCTCACGAACAGCGAGGCGTTCCTCGCCGGCGTCTCCTCGTGCGGCGTGACCCTCATCGAGGGCCATGCCAAGGAGACGGGCGTCCCTCTCACGCGCGCGGAGGTGACGATCGAGGGCGTGCGTACCGCCGCGGACCCCACGCGGTTCGCCCACGTCACCATGACGTTCGAGCTGGCGGGAGTGAGCCCGGCCCAAGCGGAGGCGCTGGTCGCGACCTACCGCGGCCGCTGACCCCTCTATCGCACGGTCGCGGGCGCGACCGAGGTCAAAGTTCACGTAGTCGCGAAATGAACATCGTCAACCCAATGTTCGCTCGCCGTTGGGCGCTATCGGGCGGGGCCTTGTAAGGGCGCCGTAGGGCGGGGGCTTGTTCCCCGCCGGGTGATTATCAGCTCGTCCGTAGCTTCTCGAGCATCCGAGGATCCGGATCCACGCCGAGGCCCGGGCCCTGGGGCACCGCGATGCGGCCCTGTTGGGGGTTGATGGCTTCGCCCAGCGGGTTCTCGGTGAAGTCGCAGTAGAAGCGCTCGACCAGAGATTCGGCCGGCATCGCGGCGATGCAGTGGATCGACGCGAGCAAGCCGGGCCCGAAGTACGCCGAGTGCGGCACGACCTGGACGCCGAACGTCTCGGCCAGCGTCATGACTCGGCGCAGCTCGGTGACTCCGCCGATCTTGGTCACGCTCGGCTGCGCATACGTGATCGCGCCGGCCTCGAAGGCACGGCGAAACTCCCAGACCGTGCCGTAGTTCTCGCCGGCCGCGATGGCGATCCCGCCACGCGCCCGGACCTCGGCGAGCCCAGCGAGATTTTCCGGCGGCCACACCGGCTCTTCCAGCCAGTGCAGGTCGAGCGGGGCCAGCCGGCGCGCCATCTCGATGGCCTGGGCCACCGTCCACGGACAGTTCGTGTCGACCATGATCGGCACGCCGGGGCCGGTCACCTCCCGCGCGGCCTTGATCTCGGGCACGGTGATCTCATGGAGCTTGATGTGCCGATACCCGCGCGCCAGCGCCTGCTCCGTGTAGCGCGCGACCGCGTCAGCAGCTCCGTAGCGAAGGAGACTGGCGTAGGCGGGCAACTCCGCGCGAGAGCCGCCGCCTAGCAGGCGGTACAACGGGAGCCCGGCGACCTTCCCGGCGATGTCCCAGAGCGCGATGTCGATGCCCGACAACGCGTAGATCGTAGGCCCGTTCCGGCCCACCCCATGCAGCGCGCGTTGAACGTCGTCGTTGAGGGCGAGGATCTGGCTCGGGTCGCGGCCGACGCACAGAGGGCCGAGCAGCGTGTCGATGGCCGCCCGCGTCGCGGGGAAGATGCGGTGACCGAACGCTTCCCCCCACCCCGTGATCCCGGCGTCCGTGTCGATGCGGACGAGCAGCATGTCGATGCTGGTCCGGGCCCGGCCGCCGAGCATCGGCGTGGCCCCTTCGATCACCATCGGCAGGTTGAGGACAAGGCTTTCGACTCTCGTGATCTTCATGGGTGATACCCCTCCAAGCTCGAAGGTTTCATGAACGATACCCCGACGGTCCGTAGGCTCGCCGGTTAGAATGGCGGTGGAGGGTCAGCGACGATGGCACAGGCAGCTCGGATCGATAAGGCCGCAGTGCTCATGCTGACTGAAGACGTTCGGGACAGGCGCGCCTGGAGGCCAAGAGAGATTTCGCCTCAGGACTGGCTGGTGTCGCTCCCGACACGCTGCGTCGACGAGCTCGACACCGCCGCCCGCCAAGTGAGGCGGGATCCGCTGCCGTTGGTTCTGCTGAGTCCGGATCAGTTCTCTCTCGGTGCGTGCACCGAGGTGATGGGCCGAGTGCGCGAGAAGCTCCGCGCGGGCATCGGCCTCGCAGTGCTGGACCGCGTACCGGTGGAGCGGTACACGGTCGAGGAGAACCAGGCGCTCGCGTGGCTGCTCGGAAGCCTGGTAGGCCGGCTGGTCGCCCAGAAGTGGGACGGCACCATGCTCTACGACGTGCGCGACACCGGCCAGGCGCTGGAGTACGGCGTGCGGCGCTCGGTCACGAATCTCGATCTCACGTTCCACACCGATGCGCCGTGGGTCGCTCTCCCGCCGGAGCTGGTCGGCCTCTATTGCATCAACCCGGCGCTCGAGGGAGGCGTGAGCCGGTTCGTGAGCCTCTGCAGCGTGCACAACGAACTCAGGCGTCGCCATCTCGATCTTCTCCCACGGCTCTACCGCTCCTTCCCGTGGGACCGTCAGGCCGAGCACGCGTCCGACGACGACAAGACCTCGCGGCGACCAATCTTTCAATACGACGGGCAGACCTTGCTGGCGTGCTTTAACGAGAAGCTGATCGACTCCGGGGCAGAGCTGACCGGCGAGCCGCTGGACAGCGAGGGGCGGGAGGCGCTGGAGGCGATACGGAAAATCGTGGACTCGCCCGAGCTGTGGGTCGAGTTCACCATCGAGCGCGGCCAGATCCAGTACATTAACAACCGGCAGTTCGCCCACAGCCGCACCGACTTCGAGGACGCGCCCGAGCCGCATCTCAAGCGGCACATGATCCGCCTCTGGAATCGCGAGGAAGGTCGCCGCACCTTTCACGCCTGAGTCGACTGGATCACCCGGTCGGCTCGCCCATCGTGCCCACCTGGCCATCGGCGTAGGGATGCTGGGCGGCCCACTCGACGGCGTCGTAGCCGTCCTGCGCCTCCCAGGTCAGCGGAGCGTACTCGTCCCCGTCGGAGGCGAAGCGGCCGCGCGTGTCCTGGAAGATGACGACGTAGCCGCGTTCGACGAAGACGTCGATGTCCCCCGGCCGCCGGCGCAGGTTCTTGTCGTAGGGCAGCCGCGAGAGCAGCACCGGGAAGCGGCCGGGTCCACCAGGCCGGTACACATCCGCGCGTAGCGAGACGCCGTCGCGCGTCGTCATGGCAACGTCCTTGTCGATGAGCACGGCGGATTCCTCCTGGCCGGCGTCCGCCCGGCGTGAAGAACATACATCGTGGCAGCGACCCTTGTCCCGCCCTGCTCCCGTCGTGTGGTATCGTCACGCCCGGCGACCGGGGCCTACTGCGCGAGTCCCAGCGCGAACCTCAGCGCTCGCTCCATCGCGGTGAGCTTTTCGGGGGGCAACGGCCCGATGAATTCGGTCAGTGCCCGCCGGGGAATCGTCGTGATCGTGTCTAGATTCACCACGCAGGCCTTCGGCAAACCCTCCGCCAGCCCAAGCGGAACCTCCGTAGGAATTCGGCGGACTCGTGTGGTGATGGGCGCGACGGTCACCAGCTCGCGGACGGCGTAGGCTTCATTTCGGGAGAGAAGGACGACCGGACGCCGGCCGGCGGGGGCGGGCAGATGGGCCCACCAGACCTCGCCGCGACGCATCTACCAGTCGTCGGTCGAGAGCAGGCGAACGGCCGCCGCTTCCGCCGCCTTGATCTCACGACGGCCCTCGGGCTCGCGCCGGTACCCCGCCTCGTACTCGCGGACCAGCGTGGCGTGGGTCTGGGAGTTGAGCCAGTGCCGGAGAGCGTCCTGAATGATCGCGCTCCGGCTCCTCCCGCTGACCTTGCGGACCCGCTCTATGGCCTGATACAGGCCACTCGGAATGCTCACGGCGACCTTCGTCGCAGGCTTGGCCATGTCGTCAACTCCTTGGGAGACTGGTATGCCCAGAGTATGACCGAAGTCATACTGCCGGACAAGCGGTGACAGCGGCGGAATTCGGGATCGTTATCCGCACGGTCCCGAGTCGACTATGCACCTCGGACATGCGGTCGGCCGCGCCAGATCAGGGCGGGAACGGCCTGGACCGCGCGGAGTGAATAGGCGCGCAGGCAGCGGCGTGCCTCGCAGCGGACCCGGCTGACGTTCTCGAGGGGGTCACGGTCTCCTGCCTTGACCGGCGCGTCGAGCCGGCGCAGTATCGCCCCCGATGCGCGAGAGGCGGCACCACCGAGGAGACATGGATCACGCGCTGAGCGACGTCACCGTGCTCGACCTGGGCCAGGTCATCGCCATGCCCTTCTGCACCATGCTGCTCGCCGATCTCGGGGCCCGGGTGATCAAGGTCGAGTCCCGCGAGCGCGGGCGCGAACGCCTGTCGCTGGGCATCAAGCGCACGCGCCATGGCGCCGAGGAGCGCGTGGAAGCCGCGCAGTACCGGGAACGCAACAAGCTCGCCATCACCCTGGAGCTAAAGACGCCGAGGGGCGTGGAGCTGTTCAAGGAGTTGGTCAAGCACGCGGACGTGGTGACCGAGAACTTCAGCGTCGGCACCATGGAGCGCCTGGGGCTCGGCTACGAGGATCTGAAACGCGTGAACCCCGGCCTCATCTACGCGTCGATCACCGCGTTCGGCCAGCACGGGCCGTACGCGGCCCAGCGGGGCTACGACATGCTGGCGCAAGCGATCAGCGGGTACATGAGCATCACCGGCTTTCCGGAAGGGCCGCCCACGCGCTCGGGCCAGTCCATCTCGGACTATTACGCCGGCATGCTCTGCGCCTTCAGCGTCGTGTCCGCGCTGCACTACCGCCAGCGCACCGGCACGGGGCAGCGCATCGATCTCGCCTTACTCGACAGCCTCCTGGTCGCGCTCGACAACCTCGGCGAGCGCTACACCGTGGGCGGCGAAGTCCTCACCCGCGCGGGCAACGTCTCGTTCGGCGGCTCCAGCTCCGGCGTCTATCCGACGACGGATGGCCACGTGGCCATCGCGGCGGGGGCCAGCAATGCGGTGTGGGGTCGCTTCTGCGAGGTCATCGGCCGGGGTGACCTCACGCGCGATCCCGAATTTGCCACGGCGGCGGCCCGGCGCGATCGCCGCGACGAGGTCGCCGCGATCATTCAGGGATGGACCGGCCAGCGTCCCAAGGCGGAGGTGGTGCGCACGCTCACGACGGCGGGCGTTCCCGCGGCGCCCGTCAACAACGTGGCGGAGATGGTCGCCGATCCCCAGGTGCAAGCCCGGGAGATGTTCGTCGAGGTTGACCACCCAATCTACGGCCCGCTGAAGACGACGGGGACTCCTCTCAAGCTGTCGGAGACGCCAGGCCAGATCCGCTGGCTGGCGCCCCGGCCCGGCGAGCACAACGAAGAGGTCTTCGTCGGACTCCTCGGCTACTCCCCTGACGATCTCGCCCGGTGGAAGGCCGAAGGCGTGATCTAGCGGCGATTACCCCCACAACTCCCACGAGGCCAGGCGTGCGCCCTCCACCATCGCGGCGAGCTTGGCCCACGCGATGGCCGGCGCGACGGTGGGACGGCCGGCGAAGGTCGCGAAGCCACAGTCGACGCCGGCGATCACGTTCTCCCGTCCGACCACACGCGCGTACTGGACGATCCGTTGCGCGACCAGCTCCGGGTGCTCGATGAAGTTCGTCGTGGTGTCGAGCACTCCCGGGATGAGCACCTTGCCTTCAGGGAGTCGGACCGTCTCGAACACGTTCCACTCGTGCGCGTGCCGTGGGTTGGCGCCCTCCACGGAGAGGCCGGCGGGCCGCGCGGTCAGAAGGATGTCGATGATGTCGCGTAGCGGCACGTCCCGGTGGTGCGGCCCTTCGTAGTTGCCCCAGCAGACGTGCATGCGCATGCGATCCGGGGGAAGCTCGGCCACCGCCGAGTTGAGGGCCTCCACGTGCATGGCGGCCACCTTCCGGAATTCCGCAAGCGTGAGGTGCTGGAACTGGTTGTTCCGGCCAGAGCCGAGGTCGGGACAGTCGATTTGGAGCACGAAGCCAGCGCGGACGATGGCGGCGTATTCGCGCTTGAGCACCTCGGCCAGCGCGTGGATGTACGCCTCGTGACTGGGATAATACCGGTTCAGTAGGAAGCGGGCCGCCTGGCCCGGTGACACCGCGGTCATGAAGAGTTCCACGGCACCGGCCCGCTCGGCCGCACGCTTGAGGTTCTCGATGTCCTGCTCGACCGCGCCGAAATCTTTCCACGCGAGGGACCCGGAGCAGGTCGGCCGCCGCTCGGAGGCCGCCGTCCGAGTGCGCGCGGCGAACTCGGGAAAGTCCTTGAGGTCCGCCCCCATGGGCATTGTCGCGCTCTCGCCCTCGAATCCGGTGAAGCGATCCTTGATGTACGTCGAATAATCCGGCTTCCCCTGCTCGCCGTCGTTGACGATGTCGAGGCCGGTCGCCCGTTGCTTCTGAACCACGTCCGCCACCGCGGAGCGTACGCGCGCCTCGAATCCGGCCCGGTCCGTCACGCCCCCTTCGTCGTTCTGCCGAAGGAGCGACACCAGATCATCCGGCCGCGGCAAGCTCCCGATGTGCGTCGTGAGTATCCGCCCGGTCATGCCGTCAGATGTTCGGAGAGCCCGGATCCAGCCCCAGCAGGAGGCGTCCGGCCAGCTCGTAGGTATCGGGTGAGACCCAGACGTGAGCGGCCGCGGTGTGGACGTCGCGCAGGCACCGATCGAGGCGACTCGTGGCGTAGATGGCGCTCGCGCCGGCGATGCTGTACATGAGGTCCACGACTTGCACCGCGTTGGCCATCGCCTGCGCGACCGCGAGCCGATACACGGCGCGCTGGTTAGTCGACGGCAGATCGCCCCGGCACACCGTCTCCCACGTGTCGCGCGTGGCTTCACGGACGTACGCGCGACCCGAGCCCACGAGAGCCTCGGCCTGGGCGACCTTGGCCTGGATCGTCGTGCGCGTCGCGAGCCGGCCCTCCGACGCGAGCCAGGTGGCCTCCTTGCCGCCGGCCAGGCCGATGAACTCCTCGATCGCGACGCGCGCGATGCCGAGGCCGACGCCGGCATGAGCCACGTGGGTCCAGCCGACGAACTGGTACAGCGGCTGCGGACGGTGCGATGTCTCGGAGGCGCCGTGCACGCGCTCTTCCGGGATGAAGACGTCGGTGATCGCGAAATCGTGACTGCCCGTCCCGCGCATGCCCGTGGTGTGCCAGGTGTCGATGACCTCGACCTGCGACGCGGGCAACACACACCTCAGATAGACGGGGCGCCCGTCAGGGCCAGGGCACGGCTGGTCACCATCGTAGAGATGGCAACCCACCAGCACCCAGCCCGCGAGGCGCACGTTGCTGCCCTGCGACCAGCGTCCGGTGAGCCGGTAGCCGCCGGAAACCGCCACGGCGCGTCCCTTCGGCGGCCCCGAGCCCGCCATGATCGTCTGCCGTGGCGACGCGAACATCGGGGCCAGGACCTCGTCCGTGAGGCCGCGCGAGGCGATCGTCATCCCGCCGGTCGAGATCAGGACGCTCCAGGCCGCGGTGCTCTCGACGAGCGTCAGGGCCTCGATCACGTCGAAGTACGTCAGTGGATCGATCTCGCCGCCGCCCAGCGAGCGCGGAAGATACAGGCGGTAGAAGCCGGCGTCGGCCATGGCCTGCACCAACGGTTCGGTCAGCGAGCGTCCGGCTTCGATCTCGTCGGAGGCGGCGCGCAGCCTCGGCGCGAGCGCGCGCACCGCCGCGAGCAGGTCATCCCTCGCGTAGCTCGGAACTCCGGCCCCGGGCGAGGCCGTGGGGCCATTGACGTCGGGCGTGGATCGCGTTGAGCGTATCATCCTCGCTGATCAGACCACTGGGGTGGGCGGGCCGTCAAGCGGGATGAGCGCGCGACGCTTTGCCCTTCGCCGTTCGCGCCAGTCGCGATATCTTGAACCCCGTTCCGTGAAACGGAGGACGTCATGCCAGGACGAATTGTGTGCTTCGTGGTCGCCGCACTCACTGCCGCGACGCTCGTCGGCCCGACGCCGCCCGCCGCCGCGCAGGGCAGCCTGAGCGTGTATTGCAGCGTCCAGCTCGAATGGTGCCAGGCGCTGGCGAACGAGTTCACGCGACAGAGCGGGATCAAGGTGTCGATCACGCAGAAGGGCTCGGGCGAGGTCTTCGCCCAGGTCAAGGCGGAGGCCGCAAACCCAAGGGCCGACGTCTGGTTCGGCGGCACCGGTGACCCGCATCTGCAGGCCGCAGAGGAGGGACTGACGACCGCCTACCGGTCACCCACCCTCGCCCAGCTTCACCCTTGGGCCGTTCGACAGGCCGAGCAGTCCGGCTACCGGACGGTCGGCATCTACATGGGGGCGCTCGGCTTCAGCTTCAACACTGAGCTGCTCAAGAAGAAGGGCGTCGCCCCGCCCCGCTGCTGGGCCGACCTGCTCCAGCCCGCCCTCAGGGGCGAAGTCCAGATGGCGAACCCCGCCTCCTCGGGGACCGCCTACACCGCCGTCGCTACCGTCGTGCAGCTTATGGGTGAGGCGAAGGCATTCGAGTACCTCACGCGCCTGCACGCGAACGTCAACCAGTACACGAAGTCGGGGGTGGCGCCGGCGAAGGCGGTGGCGCGCGGCGAAACGCTGGTGGGGATCAGCTTCCTCCACGACGTGGTCACCGAGGCGGTGGCGGGCTTCCCGGTGGGCAGCGTCGCGCCGTGCGAGGGAACCGGCTACGAGATCGGCTCGATGAGCATCGTGAACGGCGCGCGGAACCTCGAGGGCGCCCGCAAGTTCGTGGACTGGGCGCTCACCGCGCCGGCCCAGTCGCTCGGCGCCCGGAGCAAGCAGTTCCAGGTGCCGTCCAATCGCAACGCCGAGATCCCGAAAGAATCTCCGAAGCTCTCCGAGATGAAGCTGATCGACTACGACTTCAAGAAGTATGGCTCCTCGGCCGAGCGCCGGCGTCTGCTCGACAAGTGGGACCGGGAGGTCAACGCGCTGCCGCGTTGACAAGCCGGTCGCGCGTGCTCGTCGCGTTCGCTCTCGGCCGGCGCGGACGTCGGCCCAGAGGATTCCTGCTGATCGTGGTGGGATCCGCCGGGCTGGCCGCGATGCTATTTCACGGCTTCGTGATCC
>Ga0184633_10000287_pt1 | contig 17285 bp, 14 predicted proteins | sample PLM31_170_b1_FD_133156 | JGI IMG/M metagenome (GOLD analysis project Ga0184633, IMG submission 133156) | Groundwater sediment microbial communities from an aquifer in East River, Colorado, USA - PLM3-1_170_b1 | ecosystem: Environmental > Terrestrial > Soil > Riparian zone | place: USA: East...
ATCGTGTTGGCCAGGTTGATGAAGGTCTCGATCTGCTCATAGCCGTTGGTGGCGGTGCTGGCGATCAACTGGATGGTGTAGGTGTTGCCGACGACCAGAGTCATCGTGCCGCCGGCCGCGATCGACACCCCATCCAGCTTGACGTCGGTCGTGTAGTTGCGGCTCTGGGAGACCAGGTGCTCGACGTAGATCTGGCGCGGGGTCGGCGTGCTGATGGCGCCGGTCTGATCGGAGGTGACGCTGATGTGGTAGTTGCGGAAGGTGTCGTAGGCGGAGGCGTTGCGGGCGACGGGGATTTCGAAGTAGAAGTCGGCGCAAACGCCGGCGGCCAGGCTGCTCAGGCTGATCGGATCGAGCGACCCCGGCCGCAGGTTGATGAAGGCGTTGCTCGAATCCCAGACGAGGTCGGCGACGACATTGGTGGCGGTGGCATCGCCGGTGTTGCAGACGCGCACGCCCACGGGAAAGTTGTTCGGACCGACGTTGACGTTGTTGCTGTCGAGGCCGATGACGTTCCACGTGATGGGGGTAATCGTGAGGACAGGCTGCGCCGAGACGGAGTAGAGCGGTAGGGCGACCTGGGCCAGCAGGAGAGATCCCGCTGCCAGGGCCATCAAACCACGACGAAGGCGAAGTGATCTCATCTCGAGACGCGCGGGGCCGGCCCCAACCCATGGCCGGCCGGCCTCTTGGCGTTGTACATGCCTCTGGACGCGAAGGGACGGCCCCTAGATGGCCGCCCCTTCGGCTTGTCGGCGAGATGGTACTCCGCATTCCGTCCGAAGTCCACTCCCGGACCTTGCCAATCCCCCTACATCTTGTCCTGATTAGGATTCCGGTGAGTACCTGGGTACCCCTGGCCCGCCCAACTAGGTGGTGGGGAGGAAGGGCGGCCCGGTCCTTGCAACCACGTAATCGCCTCATACACAACTCTTATGTTGAGTTGTCAGACTTGGAACCGGCCGGATGCTATAATTCCTCCCGGACGCCCTGAACGCATGGGGCGCTCCGAGGACGGGTTCGAATGATGCGCTTTGACCGCTTCACCGAGCGTGCTCAGGATGCGGCCCAACGGGCGGCCGAGATCATCCAGCGCTATGGGCACAACCAGATCGATACCGAACACATCCTGCTGGCGCTGATCGAGCAGCCGCAGGGCGTCATCCCCCAGATCCTGGAGAAGCTCAACATCGATCTGGACGCCCTGACCGACCGGATCGATCAGCAGCTGCGCGCCAGCCCCAAGGCCAACATCTACGGCGGCGGGGCCGGGCAGATCTTCATCACTCCGCGCGTCAAGCGCGTCGTCGATATGGCCAACGAAGAGGCCAACCGGCTTAACGACGAATACATTTCCACCGAGCACCTCTTCCTGGCCATCCTCTCGGAGCGCAACACCGCCATCTCGCGCTTGCTGGCCGAGGATGGCATCACCAAGGAGCGTGTCTACGACGCCGTCAAGGAGATCCGCGGCGGCCAGCGCGTCACCGACCGCAAGGCCGAGAGCCGCTACCGGACGCTGGAGAAGTACTCGCGCGACCTGACAACGCTGGCCAAGGAAGGCAAGCTCGATCCGGTCATCGGCCGCGATCAGGAGATCCTGCGTGTCATCCAGATCCTTTCGCGCCGGACCAAGAACAACCCGGTGCTGATCGGCGAGGCCGGCGTCGGCAAGACCGCCATCGTCGAAGGCCTGGCGCAGAAGATCGCCACCAACGACGTACCCGAGATTCTGATGGGCAAGCGCGTCGTCTCGCTCGACCTGGGCGGGATGATCGCCGGCTCGCGCTTCCGCGGCGAGTTCGAGGAACGGCTCAAGGCCGCCATCGAGGAGATCCAACGTTCGGAGGGCGAGATCATCTTGATGATCGACGAGCTGCACACCGTCGTCGGCGCCGGCGCCGCCCAGGGGGCGATGGACGCCTCCAACATGCTCAAGCCGGCGCTGGCGCGCGGCGAGCTGCAGTGCATCGGCGCCACGACGCTCGACGAGTTCCACAAGCACATCGAGAAGGATGCCGCCCTGGAGCGGCGCTTCGCCCCGGTCTACGTCGACGAGCCGACCGTCGAAGAGACGATCAAGATGTTGCAGGGCCTGCGCGACCGCTATGAGGCCCACCACAAGGTCCGCTTGTCCGACGCCGCCCTGGAGGCGGCCGCCAAGCTCTCGCACCGCTACGTCACCGACCGTTCGCTGCCCGACAAGGCCATCGACCTGATGGACGAAGCGGCCGCCAAGCTGCGCATCGCCCTGTACTCCCTCCCACCGGACCTGAAGACGCTCAAGGTCGAGATCGACCGCGTGCTGGCCGAGGAAGAACAGGCTGGCAACCAGCGCGACTACGAGCGGGCGGCCGAGATGAAGGCCAACCGCCTACGCCTGGAAGACGAGTTCCGCACCAAACGCGACGCCTGGGAGGCCGAGCACCAGCTCGACGACGTCGTCGACGAGCACGACATCGCCGAGGTCGTTGGACAGTGGACCGGCATCCCCGTCAACCAGATGATGGAGACGGAGGCCGAGAAGCTGCTGCAAATGGAGGAGCGCCTGCACGAGCACATCGTCGGCCAGGAAGAGGCGATCCATGCCCTGGCCGACGCCATCCGCCGGGCTCGCTCTGGGATGAAGGACCCGCGCCGGCCGATCGGCTCGTTCATCTTCCTCGGATCCTCCGGCGTCGGCAAGACCGAGCTGGCTAAGGCCTTGGCCCGCTTCATGTTCGGCGACGAGGACGCGCTGGTGCGCGTCGACATGAGCGAGTACCGCGAGGAGCACACCGTCTCGCGCCTGTTCGGCGCTCCGCCCGGCTACATCGGCTACGAGGAGGGCGGTCAGCTGACGGAAGCCGTCCGCCGCCGCCCGTACCGGGTGATCCTGTTCGACGAGATCGAAAAGGCCCACCCACAGGTGTGGAATGCCCTGCTGCAGATCCTCGACGACGGCCGCCTGACCGACGGCCAGGGCCACGTCGTCGACTTCCGCAACACGGTGCTGGTGATGACCTCCAATCTGGGGACCGAGTACGTCACTCGCTCGGGCACGCTCGGCTTCCGCCGCCCCGACGGGGACGCCGGGCGCGCCGACCGCGAGGCCGAGGAAAAGATCGAGAAGGCGCTCAAGGATACCTTCCGCCCCGAGTTCCTCAACCGCATCGACGAGGTCATCATCTTCTCACCGCTATCCCTGGAGGAGATGGAGAGTATCGTCGCCCTGCAGATGCAGGAAGTGCGCGAGCGACTCGCCGAGCACGGTGTGTCGATCGAACTGACCGACCCCGCCCGCAAGTGGCTGGCCCGCACCGGCTATGACCCGACTTTCGGCGCCCGCCCTCTGCGCCGGGCGATCCAGAAGTTCGTCGAGAGCCCGCTGTCGATCAAGATCTTGCAGGGCGAGTTCGCTCAGGGCGACGTGGTGCTGGTGGACGTCGACGAGAAGGAAGAAGGCGTCGTCTTCCGCCGCAGCGACCGTGGCGCCCGGGTCGCCGTGCCGCAGGAAGTTTCTGCGTAGCGACTCCTCAGGGGACAGGGGGGAGGTGGCCGATGGCCCCCTCCCCCTTGTTCCCTGACCCCTCAACCCCCCACTCCTGAAAGCGGCGGACGGCGTTGACCTCACATCGCGGTTGCGAACCGCCGCTTAATCATCTTGCAGCAGCTCCGCCAGTTCTGGCGATCTGGGAGTTCGCTTCTTCTCGGGGGACTGGGGGAGGTGGCTTACAGCCCCCTCCCCCCTTGTCCCCTGAACCCCTGACCCCCCTCCCCTGAAAGCGGCGGAGGGTGTTGGCTTGCGCTCGGAGTTGGTACCCGCCGCTTAAGACTTCGCTCAGCAGCCATTAGGCACGGCGTCCCCTCGCGGTTAACCGCTCACCGAACGGGAGGGCCAGTACCCCGCCCTTGACAGCAGCGGAGGGCGTTGGCCAGCGTTCGGAGTTGGGATCCGCCGCTTCTTCATTTCGGATCATTCAGGCGCGATCTGAGCCGCGGCCGCGAGGAGCGCTTCGGCACTCGCGCGGCGCATCGCACTAGCGAACGCAAGACTCCTTCCAGCGCCGCTTTCAGGGGAGGGGTGACGGGGGTTTGGGGGACAAGGGGAGGGGGCTGTAAGCCCCCTCCCCTGGCCCCCACGGAGATTGGCTAAGCTCGCGGTGGATGGCCCCACCTTCGAAGAAAAGGCTACATCAAGCGCCGCTTACAGGGGGAAGGGGGATGGGGTGTGGGGGCCGGGGGAGGGGGGTGTAAGCCCCCTCCCCCGGCCCCACGAAAGATCGCAGGAGCCTGGGTCGTCGGAATGACAAATCGAGGTGGTCTCAGTTCGCCACGAACGTCCCGCTGCGAAGATCGGCCAGCGCCTGGTGGATCTCGTCTTCGGTGTTCATGACGAAAGGACCATAAGGTACGATCGACTCGCGGATCGGTGCCCCGGCCATCAACATGAATCGGCCGCCGCTATTCGCGCCGGCCCTCGCCGCCATCCCGTCTCCCTGCCCGAAGACCACCATCCGGACCGCCGGGATCCACTCCGGGTCGGATCCGTTCGGGCCGAAAGCCACCTCGCCTTCGAAGACATAGGCCACGACTTCGTGGCCGGTCGGGACGTCGAGCTGAAATTCCGCGCCGGGATCGAGCGCCACTTCGACATAGATCGGCCGCGCGGCGATCTCGGTGACCGGGCCGGCGACTCCTTCGACTGCGCCCGCCACGACGCGCACCCGGGTTCCGTCCTTTTCGACGGCGGGGATGCTCGCCGTAAAGACTTCCTGATAGCGCGGTTTTCCCATCTTGAGCGCCGCCGGGAGGTTGACCCACAACTGGAACCCGTTGACCGCGCCGCTGGGACCCCGCTGCGGCATCTCCTCGTGCATGATCCCCCGACCGCTGGTCATCCACTGCACGTCGCCTGGCCCGATGACCCCGGCGTTGCCCAGGCTGTCGCGGTGCCGGACGCTGCCGTCCAGCATGTAGGTGACGGTTTCGATGCCGCGGTGGGGATGCATCGGAAATCCCACGATGGGCCCTTCGATCGGGTCGTTGAAAGCGAAGTGGTCGAACAGCAGGAAGGGGTCGAAGGGGTTGGCGCGGGTCGGGCCGAAGGACCTCCTCAGCAACACGCCGGCGCCCTCGATCACCATTTGCGGCTCGATGATGTGCTCGACGGTGCGCATACGATCTCCGTGCGACTCGGTGGCCGGCTCAGAAGCGGACAGCCGTACTCCACATTATATCGATCAAACCATCAAGCTTCCGGGAGCGGTAGTCCTGGGCGTTAAGCCCGGGCGTCGCGGCTGCATGAAGACCCGGCCTAAAGGCCGGGACTACATGCGGGCCGCCCCGCGCAACAGTTCCGCCGCGCTTTGCCGATTGGCGTCGCTGGCGCCACCGAGCATCTGGGCCAGTTCCGCCAGGCGTTCGTCCTCGGTCAGCGGGCCGACGGTCGTGAACGTGCGCCCTCCGCGCTGAACCTTCTCGACGCGGAAGTGCTGATCGCCATGAGCTGCCAGCTGAGGCAGGTGCGTGATGCACAGCACCTGATGGTTGCGCGCCAGCCGCCACAACTTCGCGCCCACGACTCCGCCGACCCGCCCGCCGATGCCCTGGTCGATCTCATCGAAGATCAGGGTCGGCGTGTGATCGGCGCGGGCCAGGACGCCCTTCAGGCCGAGCATCAGGCGCGAGGTCTCGCCGCCGGAGGCGATCTTGGCCAGGGGCTTCAATCCCTCGCCGGGATTCGGCGCCACCAGGAACTCGGCCTGGTCGAGCCCGGTCCGAGTAAAGCCTACCCGCCGACCGTCGGTCGGCGCGCCGGAGGGGTCGTCCTCCCAGTGCAGATCCACGGCAAAGCGTGCTCCCGCCATCTGCAACTCCTTGAGCTCGGATTCGATCCCCGCGCTCAACCGGCCGGCAGCCTCGAGGCGCGTCTGGGAGAGCTCCGTGCCGTGCCGGCCCAGTCGTTCCAGCCTCTCGGCCTCGTGCTGCCCCAGCGCCGCGATTCTCTCGCCGGCGTTAGCGATCGATTCCGATTCGAGGCGGGCCTGCTCCAGGTGGGCCAGCAGCACCTCTTCCCCCTCGCCGTACTTGCGTTCCAGGTCGTGAATCAGCCCGAGCCGCTGCTCGACCTGTTCCAGCCGGCCGGGGTTGAACTCGAGCGATTCGCGGTAGCGCCGCAGGCGTCGCGCCGCCTGGGCTGCCTGGTCCTCCAGGCCTTGCAGTTCCTCGCTCAGGTCTGCCAGGGACCCGTCCAGCTTTGCCAGGTCGGCTGCCGCGTGCGCCGCCTGCCCGAGCCGCTCGACTGCCGCCGGCCGGGGATCGCCCGACTCGTCCAGCGCCCCGACCGCCAACGCGGCCAATTCCGCCAAGCGCTCGGCGTTCGCCAATCGAACGCGCTCATCCTGCAGGGTCGTCTTCTCTCCAGGGCGCAGCCGGGCGGCCTCGATCTCACGAATGGTGAAGGCGAGCATGTCGGCCCGGCGGGCAGCCTCGCGTTCGCCCTGGCGAAGAAGCTCCAGCTCCTGTCGCACCTTGACCAGCGCTTGATACTCAGAGGCAAAGGCATGGCGCTGCGCCTCGTCCTCGGCATAGCGGTCGAGCAGGGACAGATGTTCGCGCACGCGCAAGAGGCTGAGGTGCTCCGACTGACCGTGGACGTCCACTAGCAACTCGCCGATCTCGCGCATCAGCGACAGGCCGACGGTGCGGCCGTTGACGCGCGCCACGCTGCGCCCCTCGCGCCGGACTTCCCGCGCCAGCACAACCTGCCCCGCCTCATCCTTCAGACCTTCCCGCTCGAGGATGGCCTCGACCCCCGCGCCGGCCTCCCCCGCCAAGGCGAAATCGGCCTCCACAATCGCCGTCTCGGCGCCTTGCCGGACCGCGGTCGCGTCGGCACGACCGCCGAGGACAAGCTGGACCGCGTCGACGATGATCGACTTGCCGGCGCCGGTCTCGCCGGTGAAGACGACAAAGCCCCCGGCGAGGGACAACTCGAGCTCAGCGATGATGGCGAAGTCACGAATACGGAGAGTTTGCAGCATGGCCTTACGAGAAACGGGGTCTCTCGGAGAAACCCGGTTCTTCCTTTTTCCTACACGCGAATGCCGCGCAGACGCCAGTACAGGGAGCTCACGATCAGGAAACCATAGACGGCCGGCCACAGCAGCCCGAGCGCCGCCCATCCGATGCCTTCGACGCCGCTCAAGCCGAGCACGAACGCGATCACCCCGCGCAGAATGAAGGGCAGCGCCCCGAGCACGGCCCCGGCGGCGGCCGCCGTCGGCAGATGTTGACCCCGGTGACCACGGACGGCGCGGCGGACGATTTCCGCCACACCGACCCCGACCGCCGGCGCGATGAACAGGCCCCAGAACCCGAGGAAGGTCAGGAGCCAAACGGCGAAGAAGGCGATGACCCCGGAGACGACGAAGGCGATGGGATAGTCGATCGTCGAGGCCGTCTCGAACACCTGCTGCTGCTCGCGCACGCACTCGCGGCAGCGGTACCCGACCGGCGTGCGCACGGCGCACTTGCTGCAGATGGGCTTGCCGCAGCGGTTGCAGCGCAGCTGCGTCGCCGTCGTCGGGTGATTGGCACAAAACAGTTCGGCTTCGGTCAACGTTCCGCTCCGATGGAAGGATTCTGATTCATGCGAGAGGTCAGGTTGCGGTAGAAGTATCCCGGGTCCTGCAGCCGGACGAAGTTGGCTGAGTGCTCGGCCGCCCGGACCTCGACGCTCTCGCCGTCGCTCATCCGCTGCGGTGGATGCCCGTCGACGCTCAAGGTCGCCTGATGGTCGGTGTGGACCGTCAGCCGGACCGACGAACCCTCGTCCAGCACGATCGCCCTGTCCACCGACAGGTGCGGCGCCACCGGGACAAGCAGGATGTTGCGCAGGGTGGGGGGCAGGATCGGCCCGCCGGCCGCCAGAGCGTACGCGGTCGACCCGGTGGGCGTCGCGGCAATCAGGGCATCGGCGACGTAGGTCGTCAGGTAGCGCCCGTCGATCTCGGCCGTCAAGTGCACCGGCCGCACGACCTCGCCGCGCCCGACGACGCACTCATTGAGTGCATCCCATTCCGACTGGGTCGGGCCATCCGCCGCGTTGTGCTGCGCCCGCAGCATCATCCGACGTTCGATCCAGTAGTCTCCCGCCAGAACGCGGTCCAGAACGCCAGACCATTCGTCCGGCCGGACCTCGGTCAGGAAGCCAAAGCGCCCCAGGTTGATGCCAAGGATCGGCACCTGGCTGCCGGCGCACAGGTGGCCGGCCCGCAACATCGTCCCGTCGCCGCCCAGCGCGATCAGGAGGTCGAAGCCGCCCCGGCGTAATTGCGATGCCAGATCCTCCTCCTGCAGCAAGCCATGGTGAGCATGGGCGCCGCGGGCGGTGAGGAACTCGGCGATCTCCGCCGCCAGGACGACGGCCTCGGCGATCTTGGGATGTGCGACGACGGCGAACCGACGCGGCGCGATTGGGCTCGATGACATCGGCGGGAATTATAGCGGACGGGGTTCCCTTGCAGCTTCCCGCGAGCTTGAAGCTCGCCGGAAGCCTCCTACGCCAGCGACTGATCGCACTGCCCACGGAAGCCGCAGGCCCGGCAACGTTCCGGCGATTCGTGCGACCGGTCCATCTCGCCGACGAGGTCACGGCGCATCGCGGCGATGATGTTGGTCAGCTCGGTTTCCAGCCCGGCCGTGTAGGGGATGTCGTAACGGCGATCGGCGTATTGCAGGACTCCGTACGACGGTCGCCGCGCATAGACGGCCTCCACCAGTCGGCAGTACGCCGCCAGTTGCAGCCGGTGAGACGGTCGCGGGCCGGCGTGGGCACGCCCGGATTTGACCTCGACCGGGATCAGGCGGTCCCCCTGCGCCACCAAATAATCCGGTCGACCGGTCAGGTCGTGCACGGGGTCGTACAGCGACTCGGCGGCGCGCCAGCGCCCGAGGGTGTCCTGCGACAGCAGCCGGCCAGGCGGCAGACCGGCGTCGATCTGCGCGCGGCGGCTGAGCCAGAGCAGCAACAGGCCAAAGCCGAACAAGACGATGACAACGATGACCGCCATCGGCTAGCCGAACACGATGGGCGCAAAATAAGCCGCGGCCGCGACGGCGGCGGCGAGCAGAAGGGCCCAGCCGACGACACGGAGGATTCCCGCCGTCAGGACCCGCCGCCCATGCCTGCGGTGCCAGGCTAAGCCCGATTCCGTTGCGCCCGAAGCGTCTTGGACAAAGCCCTGACGTTGAAACCACCAGGCGCGTTGGCAGAAGACGTAGGTGCCGATTTCGGAGGCTTGAAGGGTGGAACGCGGGCCGGGGCGTTTCACGGCTTTAGTCAGGCGCGCAGGCACTTTGGCGCCAACGAGCAAGGTGCCAGGGTGCCTGAGAGCCCGACTGCCTACTTCCCCAGTCGGCCCTCGACGTCGCGCAACGCAACCTTGAGGGCGCGTTGCTGATGGGTCGTGGTCAGATCGCCACGGGTACGCTCGACCACGCCTCGCACCATGTCGGTGACGCGGCGCAAGCCGCCGGTGATGGCGTCGGGGTAGTCGACCGTCACCAGCAGGTCATAGATGTCGTCCATCACCGCCAGCAGACGCTCCGCCTCTTCGACTCCGTCGTGGCGCAGCGCGTCCAGGACGCGCCGGCGCAGCTCGCCGGCGGCTTCGCCCAGCCCCCCGAGGTACGCGGCATACTCCACCCCCAACGTCTCGGGCGCGGGCAGCGCCTCGCCTGCGACCAGCGCATAAACGATGTTGGCCTCGGCGAACTCCTTCAGAGCATCCTGGCTGTAGCCGGCGTGGTACAGGTCGGGGTAGGGCTCGAGCTCAGACAGGAGCGAAGAGGCGAGGCGACGGGCCTGTTCGATGTTTTCCTGGGCGGGCCCGCGCTCCCCACGGTGGACGGCGCGAATGGCGTGGGCGCAGTGGCGGATCAACGTGCGCGAGGTTTGCAGGGCGCGGTCTCGCGCGGCGTTCTTCTCCTCCAAGTGGCTCAGAGCGCGTTCGCCGATGGCCTGCAAACTGTCCATCAACTGCCCTCCCCTTCGGGATGCGAAGCGCGATCGGCCGGTGGAGTCTCGCCCGCTGGAGGTCGGAAGAGATGGTCGGCTAGGCTGGCCGACTCGGGGATGGTGATCTGCCCGAACTGGGCTTCGAAGCGGGCCAGGTGATCGGTCAGGGCTCGCAGCACGAGTTTGGCGTTGAGCGGAGTCAGAACGAGACGCGCCCGTACGCGGGCCTGCGCCACCTGCGGCATGATCTGGGCGAAGTCGATGACGATCTCCGACGGGGAGTTCGTGATCAAGGCCAGATTGCTGTAGATCGGCTCGAGGTCGGCCGGCAGGTGCACCTGCACGCGGCTAGACGCGGGTTTGGCGGGGGTAGCGGGTGCGGTCATCGTTTGTGCCTCGGGGAAGCGGTCGAGCCGGCGGCCCTTCGACCGGAGCCTGGGCCGCCGGCTCGACTCGACGCTGCTTAGAAGGGGATGTCGTCTTCGCTCTCGGGCAGCCCCAACCCGCCCTCGTCGGCGGTCCCAGCGGCGGCCTCACCGCCCGGCCCTCCGAGGAAGCGCACCGTCTGAGCCGTCACCTCGTACGAGGCGCGCGGCGTGCCGTCCTGGGCGTTCCAGATACGCGGGTTGCCGTTGTCGTCGGCGTTCAGCCGACCTTCGACCAGGACTTGGCGTCCCTTGCGCAGATACTGGTGAGCGGACTCGGCCTGCTTGCCCCACACCGAGACCCGGAACCAGACCGTTTGCTTGACCTGGTTGCCGGCGTTGTCGGTGTACGTGCGGTTGGTCGCCACGTTCAGATTGGTGACGGCCTGGCCGCTGGGCGTGTAGCGCATTTCCGGATCACGCCCAAGGTTGCCAACGAGGATGACTTTTTGGAACATGGGGATTCTCCTTACCAGTGGGGGTCAGGTACCGTTCGGCCCGGGCGGCCGGCTGTGGCTAGTGGTTCCCACTGGTGCTAGAACAATTGTACTACAGCGCATCTCCTCTGTCAATAGGCACAGCATTTGGACGTTCATGGCTCAGTTCTTTTCCGCCTAAATGGGCGAACGCGTTCTTTCAGCGCCCTCTGGGAAGGGGGGAGTCTCGGCGGCGGTGAGGCGCGCATCTACCAAGACAAGCAGGCCGAGCAATGCTGCGCCTTAATATGCGGTGCCCCATCGAGCCGCTCTTTCTCGCCGGGCTCTCCCTGGCGGCCTGCACCTCGTCGCCCGCCTTGCCCACGGAGAGTCCAAGGCCATCCACGGTCCGCATTACCCCCTCTCCTCTTCCGATCATTTCGCCGACCTCAGCCCCCGCCAACTCGCCGACGGCGTCGCTGGGGCCGCCCTCCTTCTCCCGAGATCCGCTTCTCGCCGCTCACCGACCCCGCCAAAGAGGGGCGCGTGTTCCCATCCGGCACAAAAGAAGTCTTTGCCATCTGGACGTACACCAACATGCGCCCCGGCCTCCTCGTCCGCCGCGAGTGGGACATGAACGGCGAGGCGTGGCTGGTCCGGGAAGAACCGTGGGACTTCGCCCACTACGGCGCCGACGGGACCGTCGATGACGTTTCCGTCTATGACCTTGACTTCGGGCTCCTGCCGGGTGTCTACGACCTGCGTCTCTCGATCGAAGGAGTCCCTCAATCGCAGGGGCGATTCGTCATAGCCGCCTGGGGAACCGAGACGGCCCGCTCGCCCGACGGCCGGCGCATCGCCCGGATCAAGCAGCCCGGGACGCTGGTGGTCCAGGAGGTCGATGGCAGTCGGCGAGAGTTCGAGGTGGCACGGGAGATCGCCGACGTCGCCTGGTTTCCAGACTCGAGGCATATTGTGTTCAGCGAGTACGACCGCTCTGAACAGATGGGGTCACGTGGCACGATCGGCCTGATGTACGACCTGTGGCTCTTCGACCCCGATTCGGAGGAGAAGACCCAGCTCGGCGGCGGCGACCTCAGCCTTCACCGTCCGTTCCCTTCGCCGGACGGGCGCTACCTGGCGGCGGTGGGCGGCAGCGGCTGGGGGGACGCGTGCCTGTTCGACCTTCGCCTGGTGGTCTTGCGGCTAAGCCCCTCGCTCCGGCCGAACGAGGTCTACACGCTAAATGACTTCGCCGAGATGCCCGACACATCCTTCGACCACTTCACCGCCATCTACCCGCAGGATGTGTTTTTGGTCTGGCCCTGCCGAGCTGCAGGCAGATCTCTCCCCAATCTGCCTGACCGAGCTTGAACCGGGCACCTGCCGACTCGATGTGAACGCGCGAAGTGCGGAGAAGGTCGCCGGAGAGCCAACACCGGAACTCCTGCGAACTGCGCTACCCGAGCCGACTACGACCAAGATGTCGTCCCCGACAGGAACCCCAACCCCGCCATGAGAAAGCTGGCTTCTTTGAGGAGGCGGATTTCTCGCGAGCAGGTCTCTCACGCCCCCACAGGGACTGGTGGAGGAGATCATAAGCTTCCCGGAAGCCTAGGCTTCCGGGAAGCCGATCTTTCATCGTATCCTTTTCTAGGCCGCGCACAGCTCTTCCACCATGCCGGCCACATCATGATCGGCCATGTCGAAGATCCTAGGCGGGTCAGTGCACGCACCCGCCATCCTGGACCGACGCCTGGCTTGAAGAGCCGGCCTGATTGAACGCCTCCACGGCGTAGCTGTGACCGTCGGAATCGGGAGGACTCTCAGCGAAGCTTGCGCTACTGGCCTTGAGCGTGGCGATAAGCTGCTTGTCGCGGTAGATGCGGTAGCCGTCCTCGTTGGTGGCGACATCGAGCCAGGCTAGCTTGAACGAGTATTCCTGGGAATTGCAGACGCCTTCGGTGATAGATAGTTCCTTGGGGGCCGCCGGGGGAGAGCGCTTAGGGGTGTCAGTGGGAGGCACCGGCGTGGCCGTGGGCTTTGCAGGGGGTGTATAGGTGGCTTTCACTGGATGCCGAGTCGGGGTTGGCGAAAGTGTCTCTGCTACAAGGGGCTGGGAGGCTGAAGAAAACTCCGCCTTGAAGGCCCCAATGTCGCAAGCGGGCCCAATTGGTCGACCGACGCCGCGTTGGTCGTTGGCTGGGCAGTTCGTGCCGGCCGTATCGAGCGCTAGACTTCCGCTGAGTAGTTCGTGCGTGTACGTTGGGCCCCCTTTGTCTGCGAGGGGACCGATACGGGGGCCTGGGCAAGAGCGTCGCGAGGTACGGCGCTATCGCCTTCATTCGAGCTGCAAGGATGCCGGCGAGATCAGAAAACGGATAAATTCACCATCGCTGGGAAGGTTGTGCCTGACGGGCCGGGTTAGGGAACCTGCGGGGATCGGCTGTTCGACCTCACGGCTCCCGGGGAGCCTACATCACCTCGACCTCCCTCACCCACTTCACCCAGAACCACCCTTTGCGCCCGGGCGCGACCAACCGAAGGGGATAGCCGTGCACGTCATCGAGCACTTCCCCGCCGACGTGAGTTGCCAGCAGGAGACGTTCGGCCTGCGCCGCGGCGAAGGTGTGGGCGTACCCCTCGTGCGCCGTCACCCGGATCCAGCGGGGGGCCGCGGCGCCGGCCAGGTCGAGCAGCGCGCCGAGCCGCACCCCGCGCCAGACTTGCTGGGTGTACCAGCCGACGGTGCAGTCGAGCGTCGCTAGGATCCTCGTTGCCGACAGATCGAGGGCCTGTTCGTAGTCGAGCTCGAGCTCCCGCGCCACTTTTCCCCCGATCCGGAGCCGCCAATCCTCCAGCGCGAGCGCGGCCGGGCCGTCTCCCGCCGCCGACGTCACCGGGAACCGGTTCCCGGCGAACGACCCTTCCTGGCGCGATCCACTCGACCTGCGCCGCGACGCCGGATCGTCCCGTCGCTCGGCCACCATCCCGCCGCATCTCCATCCTACAAGCGCCACGGCCCCGACGCCCACCACCCGCAGGAAGCTGCGCCGGGAGAGCAGATCCGACGAACGCGGCCGCGGCCAGGTTAGCCAGGTATGCACCAGGAATAACGGGAGCAAGGCGAGGCCGAGGATCCAGTGCCACGACATCAGCGTGTCGACGACGCCGAAGAGTTGCAGTCGAGAAGGTGGCAGGCGCCACATCCAGCCGAAGGCCAAGACGATGACCAGGATCGTCAAGCCGGCCAAGACCGAGGAGGCGCCGACGGCCAGCGTCCGCCCTGCATGCCCGAGGCCGCGGCGATAGGAGCGCCCGGCGATGACGACCTTGAACGGCACGAGGGCTACCAGGGCCCAGGCGGCCAAGCGGTGGGAGGCAGACAACCATCCCTCATCCGACCACAGCAACGCCAGGCCGCCCGTAACGGCGAGTGCCGCCAGCAAGCCCAGCAAGGAGAGATTGACGAAACGCGAGGTCATTCAGTGGACAATGGTCGGTGGTCGGTGGTCAGTGACGATCCGACTGACCCCTGGCCACTGACAACTGCTCTTGGGTCGGAGAGTTTTGCCGAGTCGGCCGTCCTCATGGGTTTCTTGGTTGTCGCAGACTGCGATGGATCACGCGTGCAATTTACCTGGGCGATGCTGGGCAGGGTGGGGTTTTGGATGTCGTGGTGCGTCGGCACCGGTGTGTGACGCGGCTCGCATCGCTGCTGGCCACCGACCACTGACCACTGATCACTTCAGAGGTGCCCCAGGAGGGAATTGAACCCCCAACCTTGGCCTTAGGAGTGCCCTGCTCTATCCGTTTGAGCTACTGGGGCGGCACTCGCAATTATACGCGCTGCCTGCCCAGTGGGCGGGGCTGGCCGAGAATGAGGCGTTGCGGGTGAAGAAGTGGTCAGTGGTCGGTGGTCAGTGGTTAGAAAAGGATGCCCACACCGTGAAAACGCGAAAGGGTGGAAGCCGATCCAGGACGACTCTCCCGGGAGTGAGAGGAACAGATGCGAGCCCCCGCGCACCGCGCTTAGCGTCCCGGCGGGGAGGCGCGCCCGCCCTTACAGGGTGCTTCGCGAAGGCGGTAGACGAGGGCTCGCCCTCTACAGGGCGCCAAGGGCGCCGGAGCGGGGCCAAAATCTGGAGTGGTCAGAGGTCAGTCATTTCGAGGAGCGAAGCGACGAGGCAATCGCTCCACTGAGGAGATTGCTTCCCCGGGAAAGCGCCGGCTCGCAATGACCACGACTGAGCACTGACCACCGACCACCGACCACCGACCACTGACCACTATCCTAGGTGCGCTTCTTCGCCGGTGGCGCCGCCGATTTGTCGTCGATGGCGAAGGCCGTGATCGGTTCCTGCCGCCCCATCAACTGCAGGGGCGGCTGACGACGGGCGCGCACGCCTTTCACCAGGCGGTAGGTGGCCTCGCTCAGCAGGATCTGCCCGCCGTCGGCCAGTTCCTGCAGTCGCTTGGCGACGTTGACCGTGTCGCCCACGACGGTGTAGTCCATCACCCGTTCCGAGCCTATGTTCCCGACGATGGCTTCGCCCGAGTGCAGCCCGACGCTCAGGGCCAGGCCTTGCAGATCCAGCCCGCCCTGCTGGCCGAGGCCGCGGAAGACGCGCATCATTTCCCGCCCGGTATCGACCGCCCGCTGGGCGTCGTCGGCTAGCGCCACCGGCGCGCCGTAGAACGCCATCAGGCCGTCCCCGATATATTTGTCGAAGGTGCCGCGGAGGTTGAAGACCACCTGGCTCAGGGCCGGGAAAATGCGGTTGAGCGTTTCGACCACCTGGGGCGCGGTGTGCTGCTCGGTGAAACGGGTGAAGCCGCGGATATCGGCGAATAGCACGGTGACCGCCCGCGCCTCGCCGCCCAGCTTGAGGTAACGTTCGGGGTCGGTCAGGATGATATCGGCGACGTCCTCCGCGACGTAGCGGTCGAGCACCTGGCGCAGCACGCGGTTGCGCGTCTCCAGGTCGTCGTGCAGTTTCTTGATACGCAGCAGGGAGCGGACGCGGGTCAGCAGGACGATCGAGTTGTAGGGCTTGGTGACGAAATCATCGGCGCCGGCTTCGAGCGCCTTGAGCTTCTCGTCTTCACTGTCGAGCGCCGTGACGACCACCACCGGCACGAAGCGCGTTTGCGGAGACGACTTCAGGGCGCGGCAGACCCCCAGCCCGTCCAAGCGCGGCATCTGGACGTCGATCAGCGCCAGATCGAGCGGCGCCGCCCGGGCCTGTTCGAGCGCCGTCATGCCGTCGGCGGCGGTGACGACCTCGCAGCCCGACCCGACCAGGTAGGCTTCCAGCATGTCGCGGTTGAGCCAGTCGTCGTCGGCGACCAGGATCCGGGGCGCGCGCCCGAGAATCCCGGTTAACTCGACGGCGCCCGCCCCCCGCAGCACCATCGTCAGTCGAGCCGCCCGGTCGTCACGGCCTGCTTGACCTCGCCGATGGCCCGCGTCACCTGGATGTCGCGCGGGCAGGCGCTCGTGCAGTTGAACGCCGTGTGACAGGCCCACACGCCGAGGCGGCCGCTCAGAATCTGCAGACGCTCGGCGCCGGCGCGGTCGCGATCGTCGAACAGGAAACGGTGGGCCTGGACGATCGCCGCCGGCCCGATGTAGCCGTCGTTCCCCCAGAAGGTCGGGCAGGAGGTCGTGCACGCCGCGCACAGGATGCATTTGGTCGTGTCGTCGAAGCGGGCGCGCGCCTCCGGGCTCTGGCGCCGCTCTCCGCTCGCCACCGGTTCGTCGTTGACCAGGTGCGGCAGCACTGCCCGGTAGTGTTCGAAGAATCCTTTCATGTCGACGACCAGGTCCTTCATGACCGGCATCCCGAGCAGCGGCTCGACAGCGATCTCCGTCCCCACCTCGCGCACCAACACCTTGCACGCCAGCCGATTGATCCCGTTAATGCGCATCGCATCTGAGCCGCAAATACCGTGGCCGCACGAACGCCGGTAGGTCAACGTGCCATCCTGCTCCCACTTGACGCGGTTCAACAGGTCGAGTACTTGATCGCTGGCCTCGGCCTCGACGGTATACGTCTCGAGGTGCGGTTTGCGATCGTGCTCGGGGTTGTAGCGGCGGATGCGAAGGGTTACTTGCATTTGGCGGGCTCCATCCCCTCCGAGGACGGGCGAAGCATCCCTCGCTGCGCTCGGGACAGGTGTGCTTCGCCCCTACAACGACTCGACAACTTTGGCCCCGCTCCGGCGAGCCCCGTGGCCAATGGTCAGTGGTGTGTGGTCAGAGGCCACGAATCGCACTTTTCGGATGGGATTCTACCCTTACCCAAGCTGGGGTCATGGGCCAGCGACAACCTTGACGACTGACCACCAACCACTGACCACTGACTCTGACCACTGACCACTGACCACTGACCACTGACCACTGACCACTGACCACTGACCACTGACCACTAGTAAACC
>Ga0184633_10000288_pt1 | contig 17240 bp, 42 predicted proteins | sample PLM31_170_b1_FD_133156 | JGI IMG/M metagenome (GOLD analysis project Ga0184633, IMG submission 133156) | Groundwater sediment microbial communities from an aquifer in East River, Colorado, USA - PLM3-1_170_b1 | ecosystem: Environmental > Terrestrial > Soil > Riparian zone | place: USA: East...
CAGACCCGAGCCCCAGGGTCCAAACAGGTCACCCTGTATGTGGAATCGATCCAGAAGCCCATCGTCGACAGGCTGGCCAGCCTCACCGGCACTAGCCCGGAGCTGAAGAAACAACGCAGCAGGTTCGATGGCTGGTTCCGTAAAGGCTGCGACGAACACTGCCCCGACCAGCATGTCCACGTCAACCCCGGGGAGTTCCTCCCGGCCGCCCGCTGGACCGTGTCTGGGGCAGCCATGGCCGTGGTGGTCACCGGTCTGGCACCGTACATGGTGCAGGACAAAGGCCTCACTGAAGCCGCTGCCTACGCCTTCGAGCACATGACCCTTTGGGGGCAAGGTGCCGGTACTACAGTCGCAGCCCTACGGCGTCTCCACGGCCTAGGTTGGGTGCTGCCAGACATCATCTTGGCCAACCGACCCACCATCGTGTCGTCCCAACTGGCGAAGGTGCCCGAGAACATGGAACTGATGACCTGATGCCCATGCCCAAAGACGGCCAGCCTCGCAGGGTGTACCCCAAGTACCTGGTGTGCAAATGGTGCAAAGGCAGCGAACATGGGAAGTGCCCAGGGTGTGACTGTTCCCAGGTCCACCATGACTTGGCGCTTGTGATCAAGGAGGCCGCGTGATCGAGCTGACGGAAGAGGAACGGGCGTATCTAGCCATGCATGCCAGGTACGCCTCCGGACACCAGGACGACTTCCGATACCAGGAGAAGGATCCCGTGGAACGGGCCCGGCTCAAGGCCCGGTGGCGGGAGATCGCTGACTCTCTGCACCCTGATCCCTGGGGGTCAGGGTCATGATCTGTCAAACATGTAAGGACCAGGTGCATGGGAAGTGCCAGGGCGGGACCTGGTGCGACTGCCGGCACCGAAGTAGACCTGACATCCACGTCCTCATCGCTGCCTGGCACGACGCACCAGCAGATTCAGAGGCAGCTCAAATGGCGTTGCACGAGTTCCTCGGTATGACCTGGGAAGAGTATGTGGCGTGGGCCCATGACCGACCTGACCTGTAACAACAGCCAGGAGTGCGGCGGTGTCTTCCTGGCCTTGGATACTGAGTCGGAGACAGACGCTGCTGCCCGGGTACACGGGTGGCGAGTGTGGACCTACGGGAGCATGGACCTGATCCTGTGCCCCAAGTGTGTGGGGCAGCGGGTCCGTCGTGACTCGGTACCCGTACGCCTGGAGGGCGAGCAGCCCTTGTTCTAGCCCCTCGATCGTTGCTGGCTGCCGATCGAGGGGCTTCTTTTTGCTCGTTGACTCCCCGGGGGTCCCTGGGTATGGTCTAGGTATGTATATCTCACCGGATGAGTTGACCAATCAGCAGTTGCAGGACCACATGGAGTCTTTGCGGGAGCACATCGACGAGAACCGGTACCCAGAGGGCAACAGGTACTGGGGCAACCGGATCAAGCTCTACGAGGGAATTCTCAAGGAACGCGCCGAGTCTGGCGAGTACGTCAACCACTGAAAGGAGAACCAGATGACTGGTGATGAAGTCCAGATCCGCTCCCTGATGCCGGCCCCGTTCGGGGTCAGTGCACAGGACCTGGTGGCAATGGGTGAAGACCTCGCCGCCCTGGGCCTGACCGAATCCCGGGCCGTAGTCGCTGAACTACAGGAACTGGCCACTAAGGTAGCCGTGGGTTCCGCTGACGTGTTTCTTGGTCGGCTGCGTCGGGTCATCGTGGCCCGGGATGCCCAACTGATCCGTACCATTCTGGCCTTGCCCCTGTTGCAGCTACCGAAGATCTTGATTGGGCAGACCCCCTACGTCAGTCGGGACAGTGTCCTGGCTCTCGTACAAGTCTCAGGGAATATAGGAGCACGCCAGTGACCGTCAACAAGGAACGGGTCCAGCTTCTTGTGGATGCCCTCCGTAGCGGGGAGTTCACCCAGCACTCAGGTGCCCTGCGTGGTCTCGTGGACAGCGATGGCCAGAGGGGCTACTGCTGCCTGGGTGTGGCCACCGAGGTGGCCCTACGCAACGGGTTGGTGGTCGAAGAGGTAACTGATCCCAATTCGGTTTCGGGATTAAAGGGCCAGCCATGGGAGCAGACCTACCAGGTCATGTGCCCTGCGGTGGGTCATTGGTACGGGTGGGCTGAGGGAAACCCGCTGCTTGTGGGGGCTAACTCCAATGAACCCCGGCAGGATGTCGCCTCCCACTGGAACGACGACTTCAACTTCGGGTTCGATGTCATCGCTGACGCGTTCGAACGTACCTACATCACCGGCCATGAAGCCACACCCGTCATCTGACCTGCTAGGCCCCGGGCAGGCCTGGACCATCATCCAGGCTCCCGGGTGGTTGACCGTGGACGCGGGGGACTGCAACTTTCGTGACGCTGGGATGCGCGGGGACTTCTGTCGCAAGAAGGCCATTGTTATCAAAATATATGAGAGTGCCATTGCCCGGTACGAGCTTCTCTGTGACAAGCACATAGGTGCACACAGATGGATCGATGAGGAGGGGATCGTGATGCAGTGGCGGGCGTACCCGCCGTGGAAGTACCAGAAACCTTTACCCGCACCACGACCACGTAAACGAAAGAAGGAAACAGATGCCTAACAAGACCAACCTCCGTCGCTGGGTCAGTGCCCTACGTTCTGGGCAGTACCAGCAGGGTCAAGGCTTCATGCGCAAGAACGGCAAGTACTGCTGCCTCGGGGTGGCCATGGACCTGGCCATCGCCAACGGGGTTGTGTGTGAACCCAACTGGGGTTCGACCTCCACGATCCCAGATAGCGTCAATGCGTGGTTCGGGATTAAAGGGTCCGGCCTGAATAAGAAGCTGTTCGGCGACGCTGCCTTTTACTCTAGCTCTCCCTCTTACTTAAATGACCACGGCACCTCGTTCAACGAGATCGCCAATGCCATTGAACACAACTACCACCTCCTGGAGGACTAGATGCACGGTGTTGATGAGCGTCGGGTCCAGCTGTGGATCGACGCCCTTCGTAGCGGGGAGTACCAGCAGGGTCAAGGCTGGCTGGAGACCGCGATAAACGTCGAAGATGGCGCTAGTGACCTTGTTATGGTCACTCGGCACTGCTGCCTAGGCGTGGCCCAACGTGTGGCTTTGAAGAACGGGTGGGTTCCTCAAGGCGGAGTCCATAGCGTCTACTGGGGACAGTCAAGCATGGACCTGGGGGCAGCCCGGTGGTTCGGGTTCGAGTGCAGCGATCCACTCCTGCTCGATCTTTACAATGACCACGAACCGCTGCTCTGTGTCGCCGCCAACGATGACCACGACTGGACCTTCGAACAAATCGCCCAGGCCCTGGAAGATCGGTACATCACCGGGGTAGAGGTCACCGGAGTCTGACTCCGAGACATTGAAAGAGAGGCATAGAAGTGGGTAAGAGACTGCTGGTGATTCTAGGAATCGCCGCTGTTGCCGGGTACCTGTTTCGGGATCAAATCATCGCAGTCGGCCTGGAGTTGGGGGCGAAGCTGAGCGACTTCAAGGAAGACTTGGGCTGGACCGGGGACGGTGAGGACTACCCGGATCTCTACAACGCCACACAGGAGGACTGATGAGTATTCAGGGTCCATGGACCCCGTCACCGTCGAGACAAAGAGGTTGGTCCTTGTTTAAGCGAATCGCCATGACTATGGTCATGGCCCTGGTGGGGGTACTGAGCTTCGCCATCCCCGCACAGGCCGCCAGCTGTCCTTACATCTACATGTGCACCTTCGATGCCAGCAACTGGCAGGGCAGGAACTACGTGTACGACCCGCAGGGCATGTCGGCGGGGTGTCGTAACTTTGGTGTCGCACCTGACGGGTTCAACTGGGACAACAAAATCGACTCAGTCTTCTATAACGACGACTGGGACGACACTGGCGTCACGTTCTACACGGGCACCAGCTGCACGGGGACTCTGGTGACGTACGTCAGCAACGATGGCACGGTAGGTAACCAACTCCGCGCCTGCACACAACCTGCGGTCAAGTGGCTTGGGGCCTGTGGATCGTCAAGTATCAGCTCGTACTACATCGTGCACTACTAACTGACTCCCAGGGTCCCGTGTGTGTTTTCAGGGGTGTAGCGGACACGGGACCCTGGGTCTTCTCACAAAGGAGTCACAGTGGCGGTAGACCCCCATGCCGACGAAGTCAAAGTAGAGATCAGCTGGGCCAAGTACCAGCTATGGATGGCCTACCGTAAGGCGATCGCTGAAGCTACAACAGAAGCCACTCGACTGGCCGCCGAGATCAAAGAAGAGATGGGGACGGCCACTGCCGCCACTGTCAACGGGGTCACCGTCGCTACCTACCGACGTAAGCAGGGATGGGCGACCAAGGACCTGATCCGAGACTACCCAGAGTTGACCGAGCACTATATGACGATGGAGGTGGAGAAGAGACTGGACATCTATCAGTTCGCCGCACACCATGCCGACATCGCAGTTAAGTACCAGACCCGAGAATTCAGGGAGGTGGCACAGTAATGGCGTCACTAGGGGAAGACTGGCTCATCCAGCAGATTGGCGGGGAGGTCATCCTGTTCCATCGGTACACCGAAGAGGAGGTCGTCAAGTTCAAGCCCAATAATCCGGATGCAGCCGCCAAGGCACAGAAGGTCATCCACGATGACCGCCGGCTAACGGATGAGGAGAAGTGCTTCGCACACTTCTGGTCCGGTTACTTCTACGCACACAGCGTCTCTGTCTAGGAGGACACCATGACTGACATAGCGACACGAGTGGCCCGAGGCGTGGCCCTATTAGATGAACAGAAGCCAGGATGGGTTGGCCTCATTGACCTGTCGGCCTTTGACATTGGCAGTACTGACCGTTGCATCTTGGGACAGTTGTACCCCGTAGGACATGATGACAAGGTCTGGGTCAGTGGGTTCGACAAAGGTTGCGATGTGCTTCTACCTTGTTGCGATTACTTCGGCGATGATGAACTCTGCGCTGGCCAATGCGGCGGAGCAGAGTATGGGTTCGACACCACCAATGGGTGCGAAACCGCCCGGGAGGAATATCCCGCCCTCACGGCCGAATGGGTCCGGGTCATCGAGGTCCTGCGCCAGCGTAACCAGGTTCAGGTGACCGAGGTCGAGGAGCCGGTGCAGGTATGAGGATCGACAGTCAGCTCCTCAAAGACCTTATCCACGCTGACTATGAGCACGCTGACTATGAGGGGGACACGTGGAGCGTCATCGAAGACGAGATCGTGGACACATGGCGCTGGGGCATCAACAATCGGATCATTCTGAAGCGGACCTCGGTGGATGGGTTGGACTCATTCTGGGGCTTCGACTACCAGGTCGAGACCAGTAACGAGGAGTACATCTACAGCTTCCAGGATGATAGTGAAGTGGAGCTATGGAAGGCTGTAGCTATACCTATCGCCAAACTTGAGTACAGGAAGGAGAACAGTGGTAGCTAAAGTCGCGATCGTCTCCATCGCCCTGGTGGCTGTGGTCCTGTTCGTCTTGGGTACCGGGATCTACTTGGCCCGACGCCAGGAGCGCATCCAGGCCCGGGAGCGGGGGTTCGCCTTAAAGGGGGACCTGAACCGTCCCGAGGAGCAGGCCCTGCTCTCCATGTTGGCTAAGGCTGCGGACATCTTCCGGGGGCTGGGCCAGAACACTGGTGGCGGTCTCGATGACATTGAGATCCTCCGAGCCGATACAAAGATCGATGTGGGCCAGTGGCTCGCACGGTACGACAACACGAAGGAGAAGATCAGCAAGTGAAAGAAGAAGAGGTTAACACCAAGCTCACCGTGAACCTGATTCCTTCGGCAGTGACGGCACTGGAACAGGCTGCCGCATTGGAGGGGAACAGTCAGACCGACACGGTCAACCGCGCCCTCCAGACGTACGCCTTCCTGGTCCTGCAACAGAAGGCAGGCAAAGTGATCATCCTTCGGGATGAGGTCACCAACGCCACGGAGATTGTGCGTTTCCTGTAGCACCAACCAAAAAGGAGAAGATCCGCAAGTGAAGAAGATTCTGCTAGCAGTAGCCGGTCTGGTACTGCTGCTCGGGGGCACCGCGTGCTCCTATGGAAACCCTGGGGCTGACGAGGTAGGGCTCTACTACGAAGAGGGCACCCTCGACGGTCAGAACTTCCTGGAATGCGTGGACCCAGGAGAGTCAGTGCAGACCGGAGACATGTTCGAAGACGCTGATGCGATCTACCCGGTCCCGGCCTCCCTGCGCACCTGGAACATCGCAGCACAAGGCGGGGACTCCAACATCCCCATCACTGTGGCCGCTGCCCCCGAGGCAGGCCAGCCGTCTGGGGTGCAGGTCAACCTGTGGATCCAGTTCGCATTCAGCATCAACAGCTCGTGCGAGGGTGGCGCAACCAGTCCCGCTGTGCAGTGGTGGGAGAAGGTCGGCCGCCGGTACTACGTTGCCGACCAGACCGAGAACAAGACTGAGTGGTGGGGCAAGATGCTCCAGAACACCATCGTGCCGGCCGCCGAAGCCGTGAGCCGCACCAAGGCCCGTGCCTACAGTGGTGACGCCCTGGTGTCTGGTGCGGCCAACGTGGACCTACAGAAGGCAGTCTCCCAAGACCTGCCGGGTGAACTGAAGCGTCTCACCGGTGGTAGTTACTTCTGCTCCCCCACCTTCAATCGCTCTAACCCGGACCAGTGTGGGGAAGTTCAGGTACTCCTCAAGGATGTGGATTACACCAACCCCGCCATTCAGGCCGCCCGGGACGAGAAGCAGAAGGCCATTGAGTTGGCCGCTGCCCTAGTGGCCGAGGCCAATGGCAAGGTGGAGGCGGCACGGGCTCAGGCCCAGCTGTACGGGAACCCGGCCTGGGTCGCTCTGGAACAGGCCAAGATTGAGCTACAGAAGGCTCAGGCACAGGCTGAGGCGTGCAAGCAGGCAGCGTCCTGCACCATCGTCTCCGGTGGCGGGGGCGTGTTGGTAGGCGCCAAGTAGATGGTTCACTCACCTCATGGAGATTGAGGTGAGGTGGCTCCCAGCACAGCAGGGATCCCTGAAACACATCGGGCGCGGGCGCCTGATCCACACCAACAAGGATGAGATCGAAGACTGGCGGTCAGCGGTCCGGAACCGGGTAGATGACTACCGGGAACGTCATCCGGGGCACGGGTTGCCGTACGAGGGGGCCGTCGTGATGAGACTGGTGGTCTCACTACGACGGCCCCCCTCCGTCTCCCGGCGCAAGCGCCCCTACCCGTCAGTGGCACCCGATACGGACAAGCTCCTGCGGGCCGTGGGTGATGCCCTACAGAAGTGTGGGGTTGTCGTGGATGACGCTCAGATTGTTGATTTCACCCGCTTGGCCAAGGTGTACTGCAACGAGGACCCCGAGTCCCTGGAGGTACCAGGGGCCAGGATCGTGGTGCTACCTATAGCGCCACCGGAACAGATCACGAAGGGAAGTAAGTGAGCAACGTTGACGCGTTCGCTGCGGTCCGGAGACTGATGGAATCGCCTACGCCAGTACGTACCACCTCTCTACGCGCGGAGCTGGAGCAGCAGAAGCAGGCCATTGAGCGCAAGCTTGACGCCTTGCGCGTGGTGGCTCAGGCCCTGGAGTTCCTGGCCAGGGTCACGCCTTCGATCCCGGGGGCGTCGATCACGCTGTCCCCGGCCCAGCAGGATGAGCTGAGACAGATCATCCTGGCCATGCCTCTGATGGTGGCTGTATGAGTACCGATACCCGGTTACCGGAGACTACAGAGCAGGATCTTCTGGACTTCCTGGAGATCATCAAAGCGACACCCCTACGGACCATGGCTGAGATCCGCCGGGACAAGGGGAGGCAGACCGACACTATCGAGATGCCGGTGCCGGTGCCACGCTCCCCCAGGCACCTGAGCCCGTACCGTGGACCTAAGTTCTGGCGTAACCCCATCGCCTGGATGGAGTGGAACTTCGGCTACTGGGGGCTAAATGAACAAAACCGACACAGATCCCATCGGGTGGTGTAACGCATGCGGGAAGTGGTGGTACACCGACAAGTCACGAGCGAAGAAGGTGGGACGCCGGCACCATCCCCGGAAGCCGGCCTACGTCTGCCCCGAGACGAAGGACATGGAGCAGGAGCTGTACCACGTGGGTTCGTTACCCAAGTCGGTAGTTCGAGGGTTCCTGACCCGAGACCAGCTTCGCCGCAGGCGAAGCCGCTCCTAAGGTGCAACAACTGTGGGACGCTCGGCCACCTTCCTCGGGCCTGCCCCAACTATGGCTGGTACTTCCCGGCACCTGGCAAGAGCCGGGAAGATTACCTGGAGGATCGGCAGCGGGTGCAGGACCTGATCGCTGTCGACATCATCAACGAACACGCGGGCCACGAGAGCGACGATGACTCCATCCCGTTCAAAGGTGCTCGACCCGGCCCTGTGACCAAGGCCCTAGCCCTACAGATCATCTGCCCTGGTTGTGGACAGGGACCAGGGGAGAAGTGTCAGACAGGGGCGGGGAAGGACACCGAACCGCACAAGAGGCGGCTCGATGCTGTTGACTCCCTGTCCCCGGGGAGCTAGGCTCTAGGGTAAGGGGAACTACATACAGGGGGCATGGCATCTGAACCTGGATGATGCGTGACACCCTGTACTAGGATCCTTTTGAGTGCCAGAACCGGGAACTTCCTCCCGTCGTACCTGGTTCTGGTCAGCGCGGTGTAGGGGAGTCCGGTCGTCCCCGCTGGGCTCATAACCCGGAGATCCCCGGTTCAAATCCGGGCGCCGCCACGAGTCAGGGAGTTCCATGGCACCCGGAAGGCGCTGCTCCCGGCGCGACTCGAAGGGACACTCTCCGGCAACCTTGCGATGGCCGCTGGAGATGGGGGCGGTGTCCGCCCAATCGGGCACCGCCACAACCCCATTGAGGGGTGGTAACAGTCTCCTCCGGCCAGCTTCCGGAGGAGTGGTGGAGTGGGCGGGTCCCCGGCACAGGGATTCCGCTCCGGCCCTCCCAAGTCGGTCTCACAACCGACGCACCACGGGAACACTGAAGCCCCGTCTCAACTGGCACCTACGCGGTGACGAGACGGGGCTTCAGTGTGTGCGCATAGGGAGCGCTCGAAACATTGCCAAGACGAGTCCGGATGTGTTCTCTGGAGGTGCGCGCAGAAAGGTGGTCACTCCCATGGTGGCCTTGGACCTGTCCAGCTATCTCGTCAACGTGAAGGCGATCCAGTACACCAGCGGCAACGTTGATGACTTCATGGACACCTTGGACGCAGCCTTCCCTCCCGCCGAGAGCACCATCAACGCGGGAGTCATCTCCTCGGTTATTGGCACCTTCAACCCCACTGACTGGTTTGTTCGGGACTACACCTTTGGCACCTTCTTGGTAACGGACAGCCGATTTCAGGAGTTCCTGGCTCCCCAGTCAGGTACTTCCATGATCGCCCTGGGAATCGCCACGGTGCCTACCCTTCTGGGCAACAGTCAGACGACGGTCCAGGTCACCATCACACCCACGTTTGCTGACACTGACTACCAGGCCAGCGCCGTCCTGACTGGAGCGGTTAGCCTACTGGCCTCTCTCTCGGTGCTGTCGACCACGGTGTTTAGTGCCAGTCGCGTAGACGTGGTGGTACGCAACACCGGCCTGTTGTCGCTGAGTGGAGCGTCCTGTCTCGTAGCCGCTATCCATAACTAACGAACGAAGCCCCCTAGCTGCAGCTAGGGGGCTCTCTGTGTCTACTGGGGTACCCGGAACCGTCCCCGGTTGGTATGAGGAGCGAGGCTCTCCCATAGGGGCACGGGAATGGCCTTGGGGCCAAGCTTCAGAGCGTGATAGACCCGGCCGGCCAGGTCCATGGCTCGCTTGTGAGCGAACCACTGGTCCCGACCGCTCACCGTGAACGAGAACGAGAGGGTGCCATAGTCCTGGCCCAGCACCTCGGGTTCATTGAACCACCAGTAGGTCTCGCAGGCATGCTGGAGGATATGGAGAACTTTCTGGTGCCCAGTGGAGCGTTCTTCGTCCAGGAACGTATACCTGCGATGTGTCGTCACTTCTGATCCGTGGGTGGTGGAGGGGGTGGGGGCAGTGGCTTGGAGTCAAGAGCCCGGTTGTGGAAGTCGGTCATGGTCCGGCGCCAGGCAGCCAGTTCCTCGTTCTGCTTGTTGGTAGTGCCATTGGTCTGAGACCGGACTTCCCGAAGTTCCGCATACCCGAGAGCCATGAGAAGCAGGATGACCGCGTTCATCACTACCTGAACGTCCTTGTCGAACATGGCCAGAACCCCCACCACAACGATGGTGATGGAAACGACGAGAGCTACCGGCCATGGCATGGACTTCATGTCCTTGATCATCGCAGATGGAGCGGTCACTGCATTACTCCATGTCACTGACCATTTTGAGCAGTTTTAACTCCTGGTGCACAATTGCCTGGATCTCCGTTGCGGAGGCTCCGCCCCCTGGTCCCGGTACTCCACCACCAAAAGAGTCAGTGGTGATAGCCCCGAAAAGGTCCGGTCGAGACACAGACAACACCTGGTCCTGGGAGCCGAAGTTCGCCTTCACGACATACTGCACTGTCAATAGGTCAACTGCCTTGAACGGCTGTCGCCAGACCCCATTGGACACCCAGAAGTTGGTGGTGCCCTGTTCCTGGATGATACGTAGCACGTCGTCTCCCCCCTTCAGCACAGAGAGCATGGCCCGCTTGTTGTCGAATGATTCCACATGCTCACGAAGCTCAGAGAAGTGCCCATGCCATTCGTGGCTACCATCAGGGACCCGCGTGGTCCAGGACTGGAAGTCGAACCCTTCCGGGGGCTTGTCCATGTCAGCCTGAATCAGGACCTCACGCCAGCCTTTAAGCCGGGGGTCCCGATTCTTATGAGCCGCCGCTATACGGGACCCGTACTTGCTGATGTTACGGAAGTCCCCACGCTGGGCGCTCTTGAACGTCCAGTCATTGGCGGCCCCGTACTGCCCGGGTCCACGCTTGTCGGCTGCCAACTGGATGGAGTAGTCATCGTTACGCCAGGCAGGGTTGGCTAGGATGGTGTTCCGGTCACAGTGATAGCCCGGTTTGAAGTTGCCCCAGGCCCCCGAGAACACAGTATCGGTCGGCTCCAGGGCCTGGAGCTGCTCAATGAACCACCACTGGGCTGCGGTGATCCTGGCTGGGTTCGGGTTGGCCGCCATACGGGCATTATCACCCTAGAGGGGGAGCAATGTCTCCCCCTGACCTCCCAGGGAGCCCGGAGGTGTTCTGTCCCTGCTGGTGATAGGTAAAGGTCCGCTCCGCCAGATGGGTCATCTTGAGCCCACGCTCACAGCAGATCTCCGAGAACCGGACGATATGGAACCAGTCCTCGTTACTGAAGTTTCCCTCGGCGGCCGACTCAGGGAACCCGGCCTCCTTGGCGATGTCTGTGCGTTCCAAGATCCCCATGGTTGTGTGATGAGGGGTGCACGGATTGAACGGGATTCCGAAGTGGCCTAGTGGGTCAGGCCCATGGAACCACGGGTACACGTACACCGAGTCGGTCTCTACGGCCACTCGGTGCAGCTTCTCCAGATGCTCCGGGTCCCAAGAATCGTCACTATCAATCCACGCTGTCCACTCGGTGTCCACCAGGTTCAGGAGCCGCTGCCGGTTAGCGCCGGCACCACGACGCTCCAGGTCGTTGTTGATGATGATGGTGACCGGTTGCAGGGTCTGTGCCGCCACCGAGGCGAAGGCCCGGTTGATGAGCCCGGACGTCTGGCGCTCCGGGTGGGTGGCAATGAGGACCGTGATGCCAGGGGACAGGATCCGATGGGCCCGATCCAGGTCGTAGTGGGAGCGGTCAGTCATCGAGGGCCCTACGATCCTGAATGGCCTGTTCCAGGTTCCTCGTGAATTCTGTATTACGGTACGTTTGGTGCCATGTTGTCTGAAATAGCCCTAAACGTTCGGTGTCAAAGTAGTCTTCCTTCAGTTCGGGCGCATGAAGAATGTCAACTACATTGGCCCACAGGGCAACTTCAGGACCCATGTTGAAGTAACCACTAATCCAGCTCATCTTATTGAGGCGGATGCCTCTGTCGTCAACGGCAACTACTCGGCCAACCGGGCAACCGCCATTAGCAAGCCCAATCGCAACAACGTCTCCGACCCGGACTACTTCAGTGTTGGGACTGTAGTTGATGGGCACATCGGCCAGTATCCCGTGATACTTCTCGTTACATCGACAGCTACATGAGGCCTCCTCGTTACGAGCAAGGAGGCATGATGCCGTACAGGTCTCTTGGTCCAAAAGGTCCCGCGCAGTTTCGTTCACTCGGCCAGCTCCCTGAAGTAGATGCCTCGGTTCTGCATGTCATGGAGCGCGCCCATGGCGGCCCGATCATCGAGTCCAGCCTTAATGAGGGAGTCGTAGACCTTGAATAGGGTGTCCTCGGTGGCGATGAGCCGGGGCCTGGATCTCTCGTACAGCTCCAAGCACTCGGCCATGGTACTCAGGACCTGCCCCTCGGCCGTGTGCTCCTTGCCGGCACGATCGTTGATCAAGTTAACAATGTTCTGGGGTACTTCAACGTGGGACATTGACATCGTTCCCTGAATGTCGGTGTCCGTCCATCTGTTCCAGGCGGGCACTGTTACGACACGTTATCGCTGCGACCACCAGCATGAGAGCCACATCCCAATGTCCCAGGAGCGGACCGGCCCATAGGGCGGCGATGAGGCACAGGACCTGGACTGTGGTCCAGGCCCAGTAGAAGATGTCGGTGTACCTGAGGCGTTCCCGGTCGATACCTACCATGCCAGCTCCTGGAGTCGGCGGGACTGCTCCCTGGCCGCAGCCTGGACCTTATCCAGCATGGACTGACTGAACGAGAACAGGCCCCGGCGGCGGTAAAGGCTCACCTTCCAGGACCATGCTCGTGTAGGTGCCACCACTGGAACCACGGCAGGTTCATGTTCCATTTGACTTCCCCATCTGACAGCCGGAGCAGGACCGGCAACGACAACTGATCTTGATGACTCCACTGTAGACATTCCACCCACCACGCCTCTGACAGTTCCAGTACCCTCGGGGTATGGCGACGGACGTTGGCCCCGGTAGCGATCAACCCCCAACCTGGTGGGTGGAACTGACGATAGAACCCGATCTGGGCCAAGATGGGCGCTGGGTCGTAGCGCCATGTCAAGGTGGCGGAGTACTCGCCCTCCGGGTAGATGCAGTTCCTCGCGGGATGCCGTACGCAGGTCCAATCATCTACACCGAGAGCCTCAAGGCAGAGTTCGACGTATCGGTCAGTTGTGACCTCCATGGAACCATCTACCCAGAGGGAGACGTCAACCTCCGGGCATGCCAGGGCTGGGTGACACTTCCACCACTTATGAGCCAGCATTGGCGCCGTGATTCGAGGTTCACCCTTTACCGTTGCTATCCAGTGGGGGACGATCCGTACATCCCAGCCGGCTTGTTCCGCGTCGGTAGCAGTAACGTCTGAGTCGGTGTAGAAGTAGCAGGGCACCCCGTCCGGCACCTTAGGGGCCGGTTTCACCCAGTCGCTGCGCCCATAGACGGCCGTGTACAGAGCTACCTTCACTTAGCTCCCCGCGCTCTCCGGGGTCTTGGTAAAGTTCTCCTCTTGCCACGCCTTGACGGTCATGGCGGACTCGTGGATCAGATCCAGGTGCCGTTGAGGACTACCGGCCAGCTCACACATGATCTTGTAGATCTTCAGGAGCTTGGGGAGCAGTCGATCCTGAGCCCGGAAGACAACGACCGGCTCATCCTCGTCAATGGTCCCGCGCTCCAGTGTCACGCGTCCGTACTTGCCATCGATACCCATAGCTACTCCTTAGGTCGGTACGACTCCACCGTCTCGTAGATCTTGGTCCAACTGAACTCTGGATTCCATCCCACGGCCTCCCAACCGTCCCCGTTGGCGATGATGTGTGTTCCTGGCTCCTCGCCCCGTCGCATAGGCAGGTGCAGGACCCCAGCTGCGTTCCCGGTGTACCTGTTGATGGAAGCCGCGATCAAGTTAACGGTCGTAGCGACGCCGGTACCGGCATCCAGAATCTCGTCATCCCCGAACACACAGGCATCCACCAACATCCTGGCCACATCGTCCACGTGTACCGCGTCCACAGTCTGAAGCCCGTTGCCCCAGATGGTCAACGGCTCCCCCCGCCAGGCCTGCGTGGACCAGGTGGGAATGAACTTCTGCGGATGCCCTGGCCCATGCTTCTGACCTGGCCCGTAGGCGTTGAAGGCTCGGACGTGGGACACTGGCACCCCGAAGTTGCGGTGCCAGGCTGTAGCCAGCCTCAAGGCGCAGAGCTTGGTGGCCTGATAGACGTTGGCCCAGGAGCTATCCGGCATGGTGATGCCCACGTAGCCGGCGTCGTGCTTCTTGCACCACTCCAGAACACGAAGGGTCCCCACCACATTGGCCTGGACGGCCTCCTCGGCGGCGTCGAACAGTTCATCAGTCCCCAACATCCCGGCCATGTGGATGACAGTGTCAGCACCGTCGAGGCCGCGTAGGTCTCCAAGGACGTCGTTCCCATCGGACCGGTCAAACCTCCACGCCTCATGTCCTTGAAGTTCAGCGATACGGATGGTGGCGGCCCCCAAGAAGCCGCCACCCCCGGTTACCGCAATCTTGGTCACAGGTCGAACTCGCCATCCCGGGCACTGGCCAGGAAAGCAACCCACTCGGCTTTGTTGAAGTTGAGGACCGGGCCGCCCGGGTTCTTACTGTCCCGGACCCGGACACCGCAGTCGCAGGTGGCGACCTCGACGCAGGCGCCGTTGGTGCCAGACTTGGTGGACTTGTGGAACCCAACTTCTACACAGGAGCCAGTTTCACAGCTGGGTTTACGCCATTCGGTCACGGATCTTCTCCAATACCTCAATAACTGTTACGGCAGTTGTTCGTTGCAGTATCTTGCCAGGCACATCAAGATCCTGGGCAAAGAAGGTTCGAACGTATTCCTTGTTGTAGAACCTGGACGGCAGTGACAGTTTCGGCTCCACGTTCAACAGAACCATGCTTCCCGTGGGCCAAGTGTCGACCAGGATGGGTCGCTCACTGATAAGCGCAGCCGTATAGGTCTCATGCAGAATATAGAAACTTTTCCACACGTCTCCGGTCCAGTCCCCTGGAGGCTGCTCCCGAGCGGCGATGGCCTGGTTGTAGGGCAACACGTCATCGAACACAATGACGCCCCCCGGCCTCATTCGCCTCTGCACGTTGGCCCAGTCCATCATAGCGTCTTCCACCAGATGTGATCCATCGATGAAGGCCAAGTCGATAGGTTCGGTCAGGTACATCCCCTGGAAGAACTCGTCCGAGGTCATGGTGTGGACCCGTTGATTGCCCCGTTGATTCTGCGGGGCTGCGAACAGTAGCGGGTCCGGGTCGATCCCGTAGGCCACCTGTGCCTTCTCAGCCAGGACCAGGGAGTGACCGTACTGCACCCCGATCTCCAGGTACACCTTTGGCTGGAGAAGCTCGTGCAGGGACGACAGAAACTCGTGACGTGACACATCGTCAGACATAGTTGTCCACCATCAATCCAAAGAATCCGCACAGACATACGGTGACGAACCCCAGGAGCACGATGCAGGCTACATAGAGCAGAGCCGGCATCGGTTTATGATCTCTACTTCTCATAGAGGGAGCTGCTTCCGGGTCTTGGATTGCTGGTCCGCCAGCATGTCATTGGGGTCGTACCCGAGACCAGCAATAGCCACTAAGGCCGTCATAACCACATCTCCCAGTTCCAGGGCTACGTCATAGGTACTAACATCTTGATCTAGTTTCCGTGGGTTCATCTTCCGGTTCAAGATCAGCGCCTCAGCGGCTTCGCCCACCTCTTCCTGGATCTTCAGGATGTGGTATTCAGCCGAAGCTGGGTACTTGTTGACGATATCAAGGACAAAGTCCAGATATTCCTCGCTGAGGATCACCACGGCCTCCCTCCGTATTTGTCTACGTACCGTTGCATATCACCAGGGATAGCTGACATCAGCTTGTCTGACACCTGCCCATTGGGGTACAGGTGGTTCACGTGGAACCCGGGGACCATGACCATTCCCCCAGCCATGGCGGCTTGTCGTCCCAGGTCATCGTCCCCGCAGTACCAGATGAACTGTTCGTCTGCTCGGAGTCCCAGTTCCCCAGCAAGGATGAACGCAAAACCCTGCATCCGCGTTGCCAGAGGAGGTGCCTGGTTCTGAGTGTGTAGTACGGGCATACCGTGGGCACCGGAGCAGCCGGCGGCGACACCCATCTGTCGCATGGTTCCGGAGACGGCATCGAACCAGCCTTCAGGGACTATGGCATCGTCATTGAGGACGGCTACGTCGAACTTGGGATCACCGGACACAGGGATTCGGGGACCGGGCCTATGCACTGAGGCCCACATCTCCGCCTGATCAAGGCCGTAGTTCCACCAGGAGGAGATGTTCTGCGGATCCCCTATCGCGCTCAGAACTTTGACCTTGCCGCCTTCTAGTAGATCAACGACGTCGGTAGCAACAACGAATACCAAATCGACCTGGGGGAGAATGGCCTCCAGGCACAGCTTCAGGCACTCGCGCCCATTTGATGGAATGATTGCATAGCGTGGATACCTCATGAACGCTCCCTTAGAACCACGAGGAACTGAGCCAGAGGGATCACGACATGGGTCCTGGTCGGGTCCATCTGGGCCACCACCGTCATGGCGCGTGAGTCAGTACCACCATCCGATAGGGGTCGAGCGAGATAGGTCGCAAGCGCCTTATCCCAGTTGACTCGACTCATGTCCAAATCACAATCAAGACATAGCGGGGGTACCTCATGACCCGGCCCCTAGTTGTAGTTGCGAGTCGCTCATGATCATGAGTAAGCCTCGGGCATCCTGTACCACGAACCGGACCGGACCATCTAACGCCCCCGTAGCTCCGAGCTTGTGGAACTTGGCCACCACGAACCCGCTGTAGGTGTAGTCACCACTAGTCTTTTTGACCAGGTCACCAACGTCCATCAGTAGGCCGCCAATCCGTGATGCCGGCGCCCACACGTGGAGCATCGGGGGTTGGGTACCGTGTGCCCTGGGACCAGGGTCCCGTCAATATTCAGGATGGGGGAGGCGACATAGATCCTGGCCCCGCAGTCGTTGCAGGAGGACTCCATCAGGGGGCCATGGACGGTCTCCACGAAGGCGTACCCGTCCGAGTACCGGTGCACGTCACCCACGGCCATCACCAGGGACTCAATTCGCTCCGGTAGCCGCCCTCAGCCATCTTGACGTAGTGGGCCTTCTGC
>Ga0184633_10000289_pt1 | contig 17237 bp, 17 predicted proteins | sample PLM31_170_b1_FD_133156 | JGI IMG/M metagenome (GOLD analysis project Ga0184633, IMG submission 133156) | Groundwater sediment microbial communities from an aquifer in East River, Colorado, USA - PLM3-1_170_b1 | ecosystem: Environmental > Terrestrial > Soil > Riparian zone | place: USA: East...
ACCTCCACCTCGGCCAGCCACTTCACGTTCTTGATGCCGTAGAGGCCCATGGCCAGCACGCGAGCCGGGAACCCGTGCTGCCGCTCGAGCGGCCTCCCGTTCATCTCGTAGGCGACGATCGTGCCGTCCAGCAGGGCGGCGGTGAGCGGAAGGCTGTCGGAATACCCGTCGCGCCCCCTCAGGACCACCTTGGTGGCCCCAGGCCTCACCCCCGCCCCCTCGAGGACCACCCTGAGCGGCACGCCCGTCCACCAGGCATTCGAGATCAGATCGCCCCCGACCTCGTTGGAAATGCACATGAGTGTGTGAGGCTTGGTGACTGCGGCGGGCAGGCGTCTCAGGTCGTCGAGCGTCAGGTGATAGGGCCGGTCGACTTTTCCCCTGACGGCGAGCCTCCACGTCCTGGCGTCGACGGCGGGGTCGAAGACGTTCTTGGACACCGTGTAGAACCGCCCGACCGGGGTCACCTCGGTCGACAGTCCGGGGACCGGTGTCCAGGTCTCCCGCGCGTGCGCGAGGCCACGCCCGAAGCGTGCCGAGACGGAGTCGGCCGCGCGCGCGAGTCCGAGGAGGGCGAAGCCCGCAAGCGCGCGGCCCACGAAGGTTCGACGGTCTGGCCCCGAGGCCCTCACCGCGACAGCCCGCGCGTCAGGACGGTCGCGTAGGTGCCCGCGACCACGACGAAGGTCGGCACGCTCACCCAGAGCCCGCCGGCCAGCGCGTGGCCGGCGACACCTCCGTCCAGGACCGGGAGGAGCCCGACCAAGATCGCGACCGCGACCGGACCCGCAACGACGGCGACGAGCCCCGCGATCTCCCAGCCGGCCGACCGCGCGCGGCGCATCCGGGGCCGGAGAAGGATCCCGGCGAGCGTCAGCGCTGCGATTTCCGCCGCGATCATGCCGAAGAACGCGTGGAACTTCGCGTTGTGGCCGAAGGCCCTCAGGAGCGGCGTAAACGCCCACATCGGGATCAAGGCAAACAGCTTCTGAGCCATCAGCTCTGGAAGATAGGGCCCGCTCCAGACCAACCGCCCGAGCACTTCGAGCGTCGTCGCCAGAAGCGCTGCCCCGAGGGCTACGACTCCGTCCCGCAATCGCGTGACCACGGCCTCGGCGGGACTCTATCACCTCCAGGCGGGCCCGGGGACTGTCCCAAAAATAAGCGGTTCGACCGCCCACGGTCCCATTTCGAGAGATGGGTGTGTGGACCTACGATCGCGAGTTCCGGACCATATGGCGGCGGCCGGACGGAACACGCGTCTCGCTGGCGTGAGCTGAGGGGTTCGGTCAGGCAGAGATGGACTGCGCCCTGCCGGTTGACGCCCTTCAGAAAACATGGTTTCTTCTCGCCATGAACGCTCACGAGCGCCGGGAGGTCGGCTGCTCCCATCGCACGCGATCTTTGGGTACGTCGACGGGATTACCGCCCGGCAATGACCGTCGTCTACTACGTGATGGGCCGACCAGTGCCGGTGTGCAAACAGAATGGCGACGTGAACGGGCCACTCCAGTTGTCGGGAACGCAGTGAACTCCCTACCGGGGATGGTTGTGAGCGTTCGGCGCGGGGCCTAGGCCAGCCTCCCCGAGAAAGGCCGCTCCAGCCGGGCCGTCAACAGACTACAGCTCGCCTGGAGATCCGCCGTAATGAACTCAAAGCACCGGCTCGCTGTGGCAATCCGTATCGCTCCATCGAGGCCGTCGCCGGCGTGCGCCAAGGGATTGAGGGCATTCGCATAGAGGCGAGCGGCGGCCTCGGCCGTGCTTATCCGTCGAATTGAAGGCTGGGGAGCCCCGGGGTTGTGGCGCAAGAAGAAGACGGCTGCTAGGGGGACCGGACCTTTGCTGATGCCTTCCGGGAGACCCTGTACCGGTACGTGCAGGCCCCGAGACGTGCGAACCGCCCCTGGAGGTAACGGGTATGACGCCGGCGGCTCCCGCTTCAAGGTGAGTGCGCGCGGATAAGGATGGACCTCCAGGGTCTTGAGGTCCACCGGCCCCAACTCATCACTCAAGTAGCGGAAGCCGTGACGCAGGAGGGCCCAACACACGGTCGATTTTCCGCCGCCGGATTCCGCGACCAGCATCAGCGCGAGGTTCGCACACTTCAGAACGGCGGCATGAATGAAATAGAGGTCGCGCCGAAGCTTCTGAAGCTCGGTCGCGATATCCCGGTCGAATAGGGCGAGAAAGGTACCGTCATCCGGTGCCGTGAGGGGCTCGCCTCCCCGTCGCTTAATGAAGAACGTCGCCGGCGCAGCGTATCGGCCCACGGTATAGTCGAGGTCCGTCTCTCCGGGGTCACCTTGCATGTAGCCGTAGGTGGCCATTATGAGTGCCTGCGTCTCGGGCTCCTCACAGCCGACGCGGACACCCCGGTCCAGGACCCTCAGGGTGAGGACATGCATTATGGCAGCCCTTCGATGGGTGCTCCTAATCCCGCGCGTGGTCCAGGAGACCCAGCTCGTCGAACCGATGGAGCGCTGCGATGACAGCTTGCCTCGCGGTATCGGGATCAACATCGAACGACCCGGCCAGCTCGTCTGCGATTTCCCGGACCGTGCGCTGGCCATCGCACCGGTGCCAAATGAAACTCGCCGTCGTGTTGACCTGGTGGATCTGCTTGGCCTCGCGGTCGAGCACCACCATCTCTCCGTCGACGGACCGGATGCTGACGTCAGATCGTCGCTTCGGATTGTCGTCTACCATGGCGTTACGATGGTGCACCGGCGGCTCCGGTGCAGTCAACCCCCTTGGGAGCACGGATCTCGGAGGTTGAACGGTCCTCAAAGATCCGGCAGAGACCTTGGCCAACGCGCCGCTTCGGTGGTATCGTTGATCTGTCCGCGCGCTCACGCTGAGAGCGACTTGGAGGCGACCATTCCAACCGCGCCGGCCCTGACGCTTCTGCTTCAGGCCGCCTCGCAGAACCGAACGGATTTGCCGCTTGCGGACTTTCGTGCCGAGCAGATTCGTTGGGCCGTCGAGACAGGCCTGGGTCCTTTGCTCCGGCGATCCACCGCCAACGACCCGAAGGCGAGGACGTCACCACTCTGGCCCCTCGTGCAGGGAGCCGACCTGACCGCCCGGGTGATCGTCGGTGAGCAAATGGACGCAATGGATGAGATCCTCCGCGTCTGCGAAGGACAGACCCCGCCCCTGACGCTCCTCAAGGGTATTTCCATCTGTGAGCAGTATTATCCCGAACCTCACCTGAGGCTCATGAGGGACATCGATGTCCTCGTGGATCAAGAGACCATTCCGACCGTCGAATCGCTCCTGCTTCAGTTGGGCTACCGCCGTGACTCGGAGTATCCGCCAGAGTTTTACGACGCGCATCACCACGTGACCCCGCTCTTTCATCCTCGAAGGCGGGTGTGGGTGGAAATTCACCATGGGTTGTTTCCGGCACACAGCCAACTGGGCTCGGCCAGAGTATTCAGCCTTGAGAATCTCAGGGCCGAGTTCCGACCTTCAGAGTTCCGAGGACGACCTGTCAACTGCCTCGGTGATGAGATGCAGGTCGTCTATCTCGCCTCCCACTGGACCTTCGGGTTCAGACGGGTGGGCGGCATGGTCGGTATGCTCGATCTGATCTATCTTCTGAAGAACGCTCGGACGCTTCGTTGGGAGCGGATCCTCGACTGGCTCAATGGCTCGATCGCGTCGACCTCCGTGTACCTGTTGCTCACGTATCTCGGCCGGCATCGACTCGTCGACATCGCCCCCGAAATCCTCCGGGAACTTTTCTTACGGCAACGATCCTTTGGCCGCTTGAACCTCAAGACCCTTCATGCGGTCATCGATCGCTACGTAGCCAGTGGACGCGAGTTCGGTCAACTCGTGAGCGAGCGGAACTTCGACATCCTTTGGAGGACCCTCTTGTTACCGGGACCGCCGTCTCGAAACGCTCTCCTTCTCCTCTGGAACCTGCTGCCCTCACGAGTCTGGTTCATGCGGCAGGTGACCGGCAAGTCGGTGACGAAGACCCCGGAGAACAGAGGGTAGGCGCGCTTGACCTTGCGACTCCGCCCACCTCTATGAGCGTTCGCTCGAAGTGTCTAATGTCTCACGGGAAGAAGAGGAAATCTCACGGGAGGTTGCCACAGCGGACTCAGTTCTGTTGGTTTTTCCTCGTACGGGCCTACGTAAGAACCGGCACTGGCGAAGGATGGGACGGCGGACAGCGTTAGAATGACGGGAGCGACGAAGACAGCCTTCTTGAGAACTTCTCTTCGCGTCGTGTCTGCCATTGCTATCCTCCTTCGCTCGTCTGGTCGGAACCGCCTAGATTTTACGTTACGCCCCCAAGCTACGCAAGCTTGATTCAGTCCGCAGCCTGGCCCCTCTAATTAGTTAGACGGAAGCTCCGGTGGGCGAGAGGTTGCAGCGCTTTCTCGACCGAGGTCGCCAGCGCTTTGATCTTCCACCCTGTCCGCTCCGTTTTCTCGCATTGAGTTCCCCTACCGCGGGCAAACGCTTAAAAAGCAAGGGCCGTGCCACACCTTCCGCATGGCGAGGTTCACGCATATGTGATTGATCTTCTGGGCGAAAATCTCGTTCGACTTGGCGTCAAGGCGTGTTCATAGTTGGTACACATCTACCTACTCAGTGGTTGTCCGGTACCACAATGGTGCGGGGCGACCGAGCTGATGAGTTACGCTGGCACACGGTTCCACTGAATCCGCTCGAGCACCCCCCGGAGGATTTTCCTGCTCGGCCTCATACGCCCCGCGTCTGGCGATCTCCCTCAGGCTGTCCGTGCCGAAGTCCTCGACTACGTCGAGACTCCGTATCCTGAACTCCAACAAGCGTTTCGCCGTGTTCCGTTAACATCATGTGTGCCCGCGGACGCCCGCAGTCACGCCGGTTGACGCGCTTCCGAAAACATGGTTTGTTCTCGCCAGACGTCGAATGCTCATCGTAAGGAGCGTCCATGGCCATCATTCCGAAAGTCCTCCACGAGCACATCAACACCGCCTTTCCCGCCAACGTGTGCCTGGTCGCCACCGTCTTGCCGAGCGGGTTTGCCCAAGTGAGCCCGCGCGGCAGCACCATGGTCTTCGACGATGAGCATCTCGCGCTGTGGGAGCGCGGCAAGGGCTCGACGAACGCCAACCTCAAGGACGGGACCAAGGTCACCGTGTTCTTGCGCAAGCCTCAGCTCCGGGAGAGCGGTGTGCTGCCCAAGGGCGGCCTCGCCCGCTTTTACGGCACTGCGGAGATTCACAAGTCGGGCGCGGCGTACGAGGAGGTCTGGAAACGACTCGTGCAGCCCGAAAAGGATCGCGATCCGGACAAGAAAGGGTTCGCGGTGCTGATCAAGGTCGCGAGGGCCGAAGACCTGGACGGGCAGCCGCTCGATCTCAAGTAGGTCGGCCTCGCCGTCGAGGTCGACTCCCGGGGGAGAACCATCGCATGGCCCAGCTGGAATTCGGCATCTTCGATTCCTTCGGTCCCTTCGAAATGAAAGAGTTCCCGACGGCCGTGGAGGTGTACGAAGAGCATATCCGTCAAGCGCAAGAGGCCGAGCAGCTCGGGTACCGCTACTACTTCTTCATCGAGCACCAGAATTCCCCCGTCTGCTCCGTGACCGCCCCGAATGTCTACCTGACCGCCCTGGCGGCGAGAACCAGCGTTCTCCGGTTCGGTCTGATGATTTATCAACTGCCCTTCCACCACCCCCTCCGTCTGGCCCAGGAGCTGGCGACGCTGGACCAGCTCTCCCGCGGGCGGCTGGAATTCGGCACGGGGACGGGAGTCCTGGCGCACGAGTTCATCCGCTGGAACCTGCCCTTCGAGGATCGGCATGAGATGAGCGCCGAAGCGCTGGAGATCATCGTCAAGGCGTGGACGGCGGACACGGTGACCTACGGGGGCAAATACTGGCAATTCGACGAGGCCCTGCCCGCCCCCAAGCCCTACCAGCAGCCCCATCCTCCCATTTGGGTGGCGGCCCACAGCGCGGCCTCGTTCGAGTACGCCGCCAAGCACAACTATCACATCGCTCAGAATATCGACGTGGACGCGGTCATCGCCGAGAAGTTCGCCGGCTACCGACGACTCTGGACGCAGTACCAACATCCCGGTCCCATGCCGCACGCCTTCCTGACGCGGCATGTCCACGTCGCCGAGACTGACGCGCAGGCGCGCGCCGAGGCGGAGCCCAACCTCATGATGGGGTTCATCCAGGGAGGCGAGCTCATCGCCAAGACGCGCGTCGGCTTCGGACCTCCGGACCGGGAATTGCTGGAGCGGGGGACCCCCGAGCGCAAAGAGCTCGCGCGCGTGTTTCAGGAATGCACCAAGTCGTACGACTTCTGGATCGACAATGGCCTGGCCCTCGTGGGCAGCCCCGAGACCGTGATCCGCAAGATCGAAGAACAGCGCGCGCTCACCGGGTACGACATCTTCTGCGCCCGACACCGGATCGGCCACCTCGCCCCCGCGCTTGCGCACACATCCATGCGGCTGTTCGCCCAACACGTGATACCGGCGTTTGCTTAGCCTGGCGACGCCAGGAGGAGGTTGGAGATGACGGACTACAAGCTGATCTCCGCAGATTCCCACGTGAGCGAGCCCCCCAATCTGTGGGTCGAGCGCGTGGAGAAACAGTACCGTGAGCGGGCGCCCCGTCTCGTCGTGAACCCTCCTGGGCTGGACGGTGCCTACTTCCTCTACGAAGGCTACGCGCCCCATCCGATCGGGATCGGTCTCGCCGCGGGCAAGAGCCCGGAGGAGCTGGCCCAGTTCCTCACCCAAGCGACCTACGCCGACGCCCGCCCCGGTGGTTGGGACCCGGCAGAACGTCTGAAAGACAACGAGCTGGATGGCGTGCAGGCGGACGTCCTCTATACCACCCTGGGCTTCCGCATCTTCTGGCTGAAGGACGCGGGCCTCCAGCACGACTGCTTCCGGGTCTACAACGACTGGCTGGCCGAGTATTGTCGCTACGCTCCCAAGCGGATGGCGGGCCTGGCCCTCATCTCGCTCTACGACCCCAAGGCGGGCGCCGAGGAGCTCGTACGCTGCGCCACGATGGGCCTCAAAGGGGCCATGATCTGGTGTTCTCCGCCCGCCGACCAGCCTTACAGCTCAGCGATCTACGATCCGCTCTGGACGACCGCTCAAGAGTTGCGGATGCCCATCAGCCTGCACTCGATCACCGGGATGGGACGGGAGAGCCAGTGGGACTTCTCCGAGCGCTACATGCGGGCCACCGTCCTTCCTCACGAGGTGGAGTACTCCTTCAGCGTGCTCATCTTCTCCGGAGTGCTGGAGCGCTTCCCGGATCTCCAGATCGTCTCGGCAGAAAACAACTGCGGCTGGCTGCCCTACTATCTCCAGCGCATGGATCGCACCTTTGAGCGTGGGCGCTATGCCGCGGGGTACAAGCTGAGTCTCAAGCCCAGCGAGTACTTCGCGCGCCAGATGCACTGCACCTACATCGACGACTACGTCGGGGTCGCCAACCGCCACTTCGTCGGCGTGGACAGGATCATGTGGTCCTCCGACTATCCGCACCAGGCGTCCTCCTGGCCCCACTCCCAGGAGGTGGTCGCTCGAGACTTCAAAGACGCCAGCCCAGAAGACCGCTTCAAGATCACGCGCGGCAACGTGGCCAAGCTCTACGGCTTCGACCTGTAGGGCGGGGGCTCCATCCGGCTTAGCGAGAAGCTGCTTCTCAGTCGCTCCACACGCTCTTGCCGCCGAAGCGGTTCTGCCAGAGCGGAATGACCTCCTTGTTGTAGACGCTGTCGGGGACTTCGCCGCGCAGGGCCGCCAGGACCGACTCCGTCGCCCAGCGGAAGCCGGGGCCGAGGCCGCTCCCCACGTTGGACGAAACCATGTGAGGAGACAGCAGGACCTTGTCGCCGAGGTTGCGCAGCGGGCTATCCAGCGAGAGCGGCTCGTGCTCGAACACGTCGAGCGCGGCCCCGGCGATCTGTCCCCGGAGCAGGGCCTCGGTGAGCGCGGCCTCCTGCACGCAGGGTCCCCGCGAGGTATTGATCAAGATGGCCGTGGGCTTCATCAGCGCCAGTTGCGGAGCAGCGATCATCTGCCGAGTTTCACGGGTCAGCACGACGTGCAGGCTCACGACGTCTGACTCGCGGAGCAGCGTGGCCAGGTCCACCCGCGTCACGCCGTGCTCCGCGAACTTGGCCTCGGGCACGTACGGGTCGGCGGCCAGGATCCGTATGTTCCAGGGCCGCAGCAGCGTGGCCACGCGGCTCCCGATCCTGCCGAGCCCGATCAGGCCGAGGGTGATGCCCGCGTAGCCGTCGGCGCGCGAGCCAACGTACGTCCCCTGCAGCCGCTCGTCTCTCCATCCCCCTTCTTCCTTCAAACGCCGGTCGCGCTCCCTGGCCTTCTTGAGCATGGTGAGCATGGCGGTGATCGTACCCTCCGCCACGCCGCCCCAGTTCGATTCGGTCGGGCTATGCGTGACCAGGATGCCCCGTTCCGTCGCCGCGTCGACGTCAATGTCATCGACGCCGATCGTATATTTGGCGACGATGCGGAGCTTGTCCGAGCTCTCCATGATGGTGCCGCTGATGGGCGAGCTCCGGATGGAGGTCCCCATCAGGGCATCGCAGCCGTTCGCCATCCCGGCCATCTCGGCCTCGTTGTTTCCGTTGGGAGTATCCCAGGAGGCGCTCCCCAGGATCAGCTCACAACCCTGCGCTTGCAGTCGCTTGTGCGTTTCTCCCGAGACGTCCGCGGGCGCGAAGATGAAGACCTTGGCTGCGCTCATCGCCATCGCTCCTTTGCGTCGGTGATATCCGGGCTCCCACCATTCTTGCTTGACGTGACGCCGTGTGTCCGGATAGGACTATGCGTGATTTGCAGGACCGAGCCAAGTGCTTCCTCGGAGAGCCTGACCGATGACGGAAGCCATCGACGTCCACACCCACATCCTTCCTCGGGGCTGGGAGGACTTTGCCGCGCGCTACGGCGGCGACCGTTGGCCACACCTCGTCGGCGATCCGGCCACGAGCTGCCAGCTCTACGTCGGCTCGACCTTCAATCGGAACCTCGGTCCCGACGCGTTCGACCCGGCCCGACGGCTCGAAGATATGGACCGGCGCGGGATCGCGCGCCAGCTCCTCTCGCCGGCGCCTCCCCTGTTCTGCTACTGGGCGCCCGGCCTCGCCGCCGCTGAATGGTGCCGCATGGTCAACGACGCGATCGCGGAGGCCGTGAGCCACGACCCCGGCCGGTTCCTCGGAGCCGGCGGGCTCCCGCTCCAAGCGCCCGACCTCGCCGTGAAGGAACTCGAGCGCGTGACCGCCACGCTCCGGTTTCCCGCCGTAGAGATCGGCGCCAGCGTGCAGGGACGCGACCTCGACGATCCAGCCCTCGCCCCCGTGTGGGAGGCGGCGACCGCGCTTGGTGTGGCGGTCTTCGTGCATCCGCAGGCGCCGGTCGTCGGCCAGGAGCGCGTCCAGCGTCAGAACTTGACCCAGGTCATCGGCTTCCCGCTGGAGACGGCGCTGGCCATGACGCGGCTGATCTTCGGCGGCGTTTTCGAGCGCTGGCCGAGCATCCGCTGGTGCTTCGCCCACGGCGGCGGCGCCTTCGCCTCGATCGTGGCCAGACTCGACCACGGGTGGCAGGTCATGGACGAGGCGCGGTCGGCGATCCCGCGTCCCCCGAGTGAGTACGCGCGACGGGTCTGGGTCGACACGATCACCCACTCACCGCGCGCGCTGGGCCTCGTCCTCGAGACGTTCGGCCGCGAGCGTGTCGTGCTCGGCAGCGACTATCCCTTCCGCCTGGGCACCGAGGACCCGGTGGCCGCCCTCGAGCCCGCCGGACTCGATCCCGACCTCTGCCGCCGTCTCCTCGTCGACAACGCGCTGGCGTTTCTCGGGATCGCGTAAAGCACCGCTTTCGCCTGATCTCGTCGCGCGCGTGCGGCGTGGCGGTCACAACCTCCGGGCGAGTGGACCACGCAGCAGTTGCCCCGGAAGCGCTCCGGTGGGCTTGCCGTCGCGCAGGACGACCTCGCCGTTGACGACGGTCGCGGAGAAACCGCGTGCTTTCTGTACGAGGCGGCGCGCGCCGGCGGGAAGGTCGTGCACGACTTCCGGCATCTCGGGGGCGACGGTCTCTGGGTCGAAGACGAGGAGGTCGGCGGCCAGCCCCTCGCGGATCAGACCGCGGTCGGTGAAGCCCCAGTGCGACGCGGGCTCGAAGCTCAGCATGCGGACGCCCTGCTCCAGCGTGAGCGCCTGCTTCGCGCGCACCCAGTGGCTGAGCACGTGCGTCTGGAGGGAGGCGTCCATGATCTGCGAGACGTGGGCGCCGGAGTCCGAGAAGGTCACGACCGTGCGCGGGTGCTTCATCAGCTCGAGCGCGTGGTCTTGATCCTCGTTGGCGATGGGCTGGAGGAAGAACCGCTCCAGGTCTCGCTCGAGCGCGAGGTCGATCATCGTCTCCACGGGATCGACGCCGCGCTCGCGCGCGATCTCCGCCACCGAGCGGTGCGGCCCTTCAGCAGTGTCCATGACGAAGATCCATTCGTACTCGGCGGACCGTGGCTCGGCCCCGATCGGACGCCGCTGGTCGCGCTCGCGCGCGGCCTCGACGAGGCGGCCGCGCAGCTCCGGGTCGCGCAGCCGTTGCTTTTGCTGGGCAAGCGGCAGCGCCCGCAGATCCTTCCAGACGGGCAGCCGGTCGAACGGCAGGCTGGTCTTGAACGACAGCACCACAGCGAGGGCGCGGCTGTGCACCTGGGCGAACATGCGGCCGCCGGCGGCGGCGGTCTCGTCCAGAAGGGCGATGTAGGAGCGCCAGAAATCGGGCTCCGCCCTCCGGCTGAACACGCCGAAGGTCAGCGGGCGGCCGGTCTCCACGGCGAGGTCGCGCAACCGCACGTGGTACTCGCGCAGGCCCTCCGGATCACCGCCGAACCGTTCACCGGCCAGCTCGAAGACGCCCGCATTCATGTCGCCCATCACGCCCACCAGCCGCCGCACCTCGTCCCAGGTGGCGAGGCGGCTCGCCACGGGGCGGCGGTCGGGGGTCTCGTGACTCGGCGAGCGTGAGGTCGTGAACCCGATGGCGCCCGCGCGCAGCGAATCACGCAGCTCGCGTTCCATCGCGCGCAGGTCATCCTCGCCGGCCGGCTTCTCGAACGCCCGCTCGCCCATCACGTACGTCCGCAGCGCCGAGTGTCCGAGGTAGCTCGCGTAGTTGATGCCCTTGGGCAGCGACTCGAGGCAGTCGAGGTACTCGGGGAACGTCGTCCATCTCCAGCGGATACCGGCGTTCATCGCCTCGGGCGCGATGTCCTCGGCACGCTCGAGGTTGCGCATGACCAGGTGCTTGTCGGCGGCCGCGCAGGGGGCGAGCGTGAAGCCGCAGTTGCCCATCACGACGGAGGTCACGCCGTGCCAGCACGAGCAGGTACCGAGCGGATCCCAGAAGATCTGGGCGTCCATGTGCGTGTGTCCGTCCACGAAGCCGGGCGCCACCACTTGCCCGTCGGCATCGAGGGTCTCGTGCGCGCGCTCGCGGATGCGCCCGATGGTCGCGATACGGCCGTGGCGCACGCCGACGTCGGCCCGGTAGCGCGGCAGTCCTGATCCGTCGATCACCGTCCCGTTCTTGATGACGAGGTCATATTGCATGTCGGCTCCTTCATTGGCGCGCGCGTCGAGCGCGCGATGACGATCATCGGTTCTTGAACGCCGGCATCACTTCTTTGGCGAAGCGGGTGAGCTGCTCTTTCATGCGCGCTTTGGGAGTGCCGAGAGGACAGGAGACCATGACATGCTCGAGCCCGGGGTACTTCTGCTCGATTTCTTTTAGATAGGTGATGAACTCCTCGGCGGGCCCGCACAGCCAGCTCCGGTTCTGGATACCGTTTTCCAGGGTGGCGGCGGTCGGCGATTGAGGCTGGCGGGCCGCCACCGCCTGGACGTGCTCTTCGCTGTAGCGCAGCATCCCGAGAGGCGCCATCATCTTGGCGTGCTCCTCGAAGTACGGCCGCGCTCGGCGGATGGCCAGCTCCACGGTGTCGTCGATGCTCATCCGGTACCCCAGGATCAGTTCCTCACCGAGCTGGAGCTCCCGGCCGTAGCGGCGAGCGGCCTCCTGATAGTCGCGCGTCCAGCGGCCGACGAGCTGCTCCGCGGTGGCGGAGATGACCCCTTTGATACCGTGCCGGGCCATGAAGTCCAGACCCCGCGCGCCGCCGCTCACGATGGGTTGCCAGATCTCCACCGGCAGATGAATCGGGCGGGGCACCAAGGTGATCTCCTTCAACGGGCGGCCGCGGTACGGGACGTCGGGGGGAATCGTGTAGTGCTTCCCCGAGTGGGAGAAGGATTCCTGGTTGAAGGCCTTCAGCATGATCTCGATCTGCTCCTCGAACAGTTCACGGTTGGCGTCGCCGTCGAGCATCGGGTTGCCGAAGCTCTCCACCTCGCGGGTGTGGTAGCCGCGGCCCACCCCGAAGATGATCCGGCCCTTGGTCAGGACCTCCGCCGTGGCGTAGTCCTCGGCCAGCCGAAGCGGGTGCCACGTCGGCGCGATGTTGAAGGCGCAGCCGATCTTGATCCGCTTCGTCTGATGGGCCACGTGAACGGCCAGCATGGGGATGTTCGGGATGCACTCGTACCCCTCGGACTGGAAGTGGTGCTCGGCCAGCCACAGGACGTCGTACCCCAGGACGTCCATCGTCTGGGCCAGCTCCACGGTGGTGTCGAACGCCTCGATCAACCGCTCGTTGGAATACCGGCGGTCCTCGACCGCCGTGCCCGAGAACCCGGTGTTCTCGAGGTCAATATGTCCAATGTACAGGGTCGAAAACTCCTTGATCATATTCCCGTCTCCTTAGTACTCGTTTCGCTATCGCGGTAACGTGGCAAGCGATCCAAATCCCCTCCACTGTGCGGGGAGGGGTAGGGGTGGGGGGAGGTGGTGGCGGAGCACACCCCACCCCGGCTCGCTTCGCTCGCCGACCCACCCCGTCAATGGGAGGGTTGCACGCCTCGTCTACGCTCGCTTCCATCCAAGCCATTCGCACACCCCACGCCCCATGATCCATTCTTTGTCCTCGGTTGTGAGCCAAGGGATCTCTTCGGTGAACATGGTGATCGCCTGGCGGTAGGTACAGGGCAGCCGCGAGAGGTCCGTGCCCCAGAACACGCGCTTCGGTCCGAACGCATCGTAGACGCGGCGGAGATGGCCGTGGATCTGACGGTAGGGATAGCTGTCGTCGGTGTAGCATGGCAGCGCGGTCGCCTTCACCCCGACGTTCGCCCGCTTCGCGATTGCCAGCAGCTTGTCGAGGTCGGCGAAGGCCTCGTCGTCCTTCGTCCCGCTGATCATCGACAGGTGATCCATCACGAGCTTCAACCCCGGATGACGCTCCGCCACGCGGTCGATGAGCTCCACCATCGCCCGAGGGACCATCACCATGATGGGCAGCGCCGCTGCTTCCGCCTCGTTCCACAGCCACTCGAGACGCCCGTTGGTGAGCGGCTCCCGCATGCCCAGGCGGCTGAAGGTGAAGCGCAGCCCGAGCATGCCCGGTTGACGTCGCCAGGTCGCCAGCACGCCCCGTGATTCGGGCGCTTCGGTGTCGAGCCGGCCCATGACGGCGAAGCGGTCCGGGTGCAACCGCGCCGCCTCGAGGGCAAGATCGTTGCGCTCGCCTTCCCACGAAGGCGGCACGAGCACGGCACGCTGCACGCCGGCGGCGTCCATCTCACGCAGCAGATCGTCCTTGGAGAACGGCACCGGCTGGTGCGGCGCGTGCCGCGCCGGCCACGGGCGCTCCGGCGTGTTGGCGGCCCAGATGTGGACCTGGGCGTCGGCGATCAGCATGATCTCCCCCCGCTCTTGGCGTTCGTGATCTGTGGCACGACACCGCGCCTACAGCGCCGCTAGCGCGGGGATGACCTTGGCTCCCATCAGCTCGATCGAGCGCATGGTCGTCGGGTGGTCCATGCGCGATTCCTGGGCCTCGAGGAGCAGGTGACCGATTCCCAGCTCGCGCTGGACGTGGGCGAAGCGGTCGATCAGCTCGTCGGGCGTGCCGGCGATGATGAAGTGCGCGTCCACCAGCTCGTCGTAGCTCATCGACCCCAGCGACCGCGGGCGTGCGCGGAGCGCGAACTGTGATCCCGCCCGCGAGCGCATGCCCACGGGCGCGAAGAACTCGACAGGTCCGCGCAGCGTCGGGCCCATGCGCCAGACGAAATGGCGCCCGGCCTCGAGGGCCTTGGCTTTGGTCTCCGCGGTGACCGCGCAGATGAGAAAGCCGAGGTCGTCGGCGGTCACCGTGCGCCCAACCTCGGCGGCGCCCTCACGGTAGTAGTCGAACAGCTCACGCGCGACGTCGAACGGGACGAGGAACGGCACGTACGTGTAGCCGCGGCGGCCGGCCCAGATCGCCGTCTCCGGACTCGCGGTGCCGGGGATCCAGATGGGCGGGTGCGGCTTCTGGAGCGGTAGGCACCACGGGTTCACGTGACGGAAGTGGTAGTGACGCCCCTCCCAGCGGAACGGCCCAGGCTCCGTCCAGCATTTCAGGATGAGATCGTGACACTCCTCGAACCGCTCGCGATTATGGACGGGGTTCGAGTTGGACCACCACGTCTCGACGCCGACGCCGCGCACGAAGCCGGACAGCACGCGCCCGCCCGAGATCAGATCCGCCATGGCGATCTGCTCGGCCATCCGCACCGGGTTGTCCTCGATGGGCAGGATGTTACCGAGGATGAGGAGCTTCGCGCGCTTCGTCGTGCGGCCCAGCACGGCCGCGGTCATGTTGGCGCCCACATCCACGCACGAGGGCGTGGAATGATGCTCGTTGATCATGAGCCCGTCGAAGCCCACCCGGTCGGCCAGCTCGTACTCGTCGAGATAGCGCTGGTAGTTCGTGTGGGCGCGCGCAGCGTCGAAGAATCGGTTCGGAAACTCCAGGCGCAGCGACGGGTACTTCGCGCCTTCCTCGTCAGGGAACTCGTGGTGCGGCATCTCGCTGAAGTAGTAGAGCTTCATGACCGGGCGGATCCTCCCGCCGCCCGGGGCGGCGCCGCGAGAAAGTCGAGCACCAGGCGCGCGAAGGCGTCGGGCTGCTCGAGGGGTGGCAAGTGGCCGCAACGATCGAGCACGGACAGCGTCGCGTTGGGCAGGAGCCGCCGGTACTGCTCGCCGCAGACAACGGGCACGATGCGATCCTCGCGTCCCCAGACGATCAGCGCCGGGTTCGTCACGCGCGGCAGGAAGCGGGCGAGCCGAAGGTTGTGCATGTAGGGCTTCCAGGTGAGCCGCGCCGTCATCTCCCGGTTGCGTGTGGCGATTTCCAGCTCCGCCGGCGTGGGCGGGTGGCCGAACAGCGCGTCCCACTCGGGGATCGTCTTCGGATCATGGACGGTCATGGGGAGAAGCTGCGCCGGCGGATAGTAGAAGACGTCGAGGATCTCCCCCGCCTCCGGCTTGAGGCCGACCGGCGCCACCAGGACGAGCTTGTCGATCGAGCCCGGGCTCATGGCCGCCATCTCCGCCGCCGTCCACCCGCCGATCGAGTGGCCGAGGACGTGAGGCCGGCCGAGCCCTACGGCGTCGATGAACCACAGATGGAATCGGGCGAGGTCGTCGATGCCCTCCATCCAGTCCGCGTCGCCCGAGCTCCCGAAGCCAGGATGCGTGGGCGCCCACACCGTGAAGCGCTCCGCCACCTGCTCGATCCACCGCGTCCAGCCGCGGTTGCCGCCAGCGCCGTGGAGCACCAGCAGCGGGTCGCCCTGCCCGCCCACCCACGCGTGTACGTCGATGCCGCCGACCGAGATCGTCTTCTCCTGGGGTCGCATGCGCCGTATTATGCCCGAGCTTCGGCCGGTGGGGCGTGTCGCATCGCCGATCCTGGTGTACCCTGGCGCATCACCTCAGCGAGGAGGCACGGCCATGGGCGACTTCAAGCCCCTCACCTTCGACGCGGTGCAGGTCGGTGAAACGTTCGTCTCGGACGAACACCTCGTGACCCCGGACGACGTCGAAACCTACGCCTTCGCCGTGGACGATCACCACCCGTGGTTTTTCGGCGCTTCCCCCTTCGGTGGCCCGGTCGCCCATCCCACCTTGCTCGGCAATCAAGCCCTGGGCATGCGCCACAGCAAATACATCGTGCACGCCGGGCTGCACGCCAAGATGGAATTCCACTTCCTGCAGCCGGTCCAGCCCGGCACGCGCGTGCGCTCGCGCGGGACCGTGATCGACAAGTACGAGCGCCGCGGCAAGCACTTCATGGTGACGGAATTCGTGACGGAGGATGAAGCGGGCACGCCGCTGGTGCGCGGCCAGTTCACTCAGATGCTCCTCGAACGCTAGGGGGTGTGTCATGGCGACAGTTGCGACGGAAGTGATCACGATTGGTCAAGCGCTTCCGAGCCTCGTGAAGGAGATCTCGCAGCGCAAGATCGACGCCTACTCGGGCGTGAAACCGCGCTCCATTCACACGGACGAGGCTTGGGCGCGGGCGAAGGGGTTTCGGGCCCCACTGGCCCAGGCCATGATGTCGACGGCGTACATCTCGGAGATGATGACCCAACTCCTCGGCGCCGGCTTCGTCAAGGGCGGCTCGATGTCCGTCGCCTTCATCAAGCCCGTCTACGTCGGCGACCGTCTCACCGTGCATGGCGTGGTCAAAGAGAAGCGCCCGGAGAACGGCGCCACGCGCGTCGTCGTGGACGTGTGGTGCGAGAACCAGCACAGCGAGAAGACCGCGGCCGGGACCGCCAGCGGCTTGGTCACCTGAAGCGCGTCAAGCCCAAGAAGCGCCGCTATCCTAACCCGCTCGACGCCGGCCGAGGCTACAATGCCCTCGATCATCAGCCATGGACGCCGGTCGAACCATCGACGAGGAGGGTCACATGCTCCGGATAAGCTGGCTGCGCATCGATCTTCTCGTTCTGGCCGTCGCCGGGTGCGCCACCCAAGCGCCCGTCAATGGCGCCGCCGGGCTCGCCGCCGGCGACTCGCTCGACGCGGTCGTCAAGCGGACTTTCACCGTCTACGGCTTTCGGCTCGAGAGCGGCCGCACGCTGCCCGAGATGACCCTCGCGTTCGAGACCTACGGGCGGCTGGCGCCGGACGGTCGCAACGCGATCCTGTTCACGCACGGCTTCACGGCCAGTCACCACGCGGCCGGCCGCTACACGCCGAGCGATCCCGCGCCCGGCGGCTGGAACGGGCTCATCGGCCCCGGTAAGGCGATCGAC